>JGI26083J51738_10000004_pt1 | contig 87311 bp, 84 predicted proteins | sample SaaInl85LU_5_DNA_FD_51738 | JGI IMG/M metagenome (IMG submission 51738)
GAAAATTATAAAACTAAACCCCTTTTTTAAATCTAGAATCTGTGCGTAAGCACACTTCCCAACAAATAAATGGAATGAAAAATGATTTTATTGTGGTTTTAAAAATGTATGATTAAAGAGACTCCTCTATGAAATTGGTCATTTTTTGATACAATTGAAGTCTTGTATTACCGCCATAAATGCCATGATCCTTATCTGGATAAATAGCCCAATCAAATTGTTTGTTCTTATTCACTAGCTCAGTGATCAAAGCCATCGTATTTTGAAGGTGAACATTGTCATCCGCAGCACCGTGAATGAGTAGAAAACTACCTTTTAATTGATCTGCATAATAAAGAGGAGAATTCAAATCATACCCCTTAGGGTTTTCTTGTGGTGTTTGCATGTATCTCTCAGTGTAGATGGTGTCGTAAAATCTCCAACTTGTCACTGGCGCTACCGCTATAGCCATTTTAAACACATCATTCCCTTTTAAAAGACAATTCGTGCTCATAAAACCTCCATAACTCCAGCCCCAAATTCCAATTCTGCTTTTATCCACATAAGACAGCAACCCAAGTTGTTTTGCCGCTTGAATTTGATCTTCTACTTCATACTTACCCAATTGCTTATAGGTTACTTTTTTAAACTCCGCACCTTTAAAACCTGTACCCCTTCCGTCTATACAAACCACAATATACCCTCTAGAGGCAAGTAATTGAAACCAATAGTCATTAACATTATTCCATCTATTAGCTACTTCTTGTGATCCTGGTCCACTATATTGATACATCAGGACAGGGTATTTCTTCTGTTCATCAAAACCAATGGGCTTTATCATCCACATATTTAAAAGATTATCATTTACTTTTATCTTAGAAAACACTTTGTTAGACAGAGCATAATCGTCTAATTTTTTAAGTAATTCGTTATTATTCATCAGCTCTTTTATTTCCGTAGTCTTTTGAACAGTTTTCAAACTGACGCGAGGAGGAACAGTAACGCTAGAGAATGTATTGATGAAATAGGTATACCTCGGACTAAATACCGCAGAATTGGTCCCTACAGAGGTACTGAGTTTTTTTTTATTTTTACTGTTCAAATCAATTTGATAAACCGCTCGATTCGTACTTCCATCTTCAGTAGATTGATAATATATAGTGTTGTCTTTTTTGTTGTAACCATAAAAATCGGTAACCTCCCAATTACCACTCGTTATTTGATTTTGTAATTTCCCAGATTTTGAATAGAGATAAATATGGTTAAACCCATCTTGCTCGCTCCTCCAAAAAAAACTGTTATTCTCTATGAACATAACCTGATTCATGAGTTCTACATAGCGCTCTGATTGTTCATTTATGACTAAATTCAATTGCTTGCTGTGTACATCACAGAAATAAAGATTTAAATTATTTTGATGTCTATTGAGGGATTGCACACTTAATAAACCCTCTTCTTGTGTAAATTTAATTCTTGGAATATAGTAAGAGTCATTGGGAAGCCAAACTGTATTCGTTTCGTTACGACTGAGCTGATAAGTATGTAGGGAAACTACTGAATTGTTTTGTCCAGCCTTAGGATACTTAAACGATTGCTGCTTAGGATAAAGATGCTGACCATAAATATTCATGGAAACCTCCGGAACATTAGACTCATCAAACTTTAAATAAGCAAGGTATGTCCCACTTTTACTCCATTCGAAAGCACGTACAAATTCAAACTCCTCTTCATACACCCAGTCGGTAATCCCATTAATTATTTTGTTTTTTTTACCATCAAAGGTAATTTGAGTTGTAATGTTATTATCGAGGTTTTTTATATAGATATTACAATCAAACACATATGCTATTTTATTCCCTTCAGGGGAAAAAGTAGGGTTCTGAATTTGTCGTTCATCAATAGAAATTTTTGTATTCTCTTGGAGGTTATATAAATAATACTTTGCAGAAAAAGACCTCCTATAGATGGGTTTAATTTCAGTTGCTAACAACAATTTATCTTCGTTGTTACTAAAAGAATAGTCAAAAAAAGGAACAACTCCAATTAACGAAGAATCTACAAGTCTTCTCTTTTTTTCTTGAGTTTTGTAATCGTACAAATCGATTGAAGTAGAACGAGTGGAAGAGTTCCAACTCAACATTGTATATTCTTTATCGTTTTTTAAACTATGAAAAGTATTCATTTGTTTGGTTCTAAAAGCCCCACTCCATATTTCATCCAAAGAAATATGCTTGTTTTGAGCAATAACCATAACAGAGCAAAATACAGATAAAAAAAACAAAACTGAACTTTTCGTGATCATGACTAGAATTAATAATTGAGACATCAAGCTATGAAATTAATCACGATATAAAAAAAAGCTTTCTAGAAATTCTAGAAAGCTTTTTTTTATATCGTGGTGGGAATCACACTCTATCCCCCAAAATCATCAAAACGGACGTTTTCTTTTGGAACACCAAAATCATCACACATTTTAACAACAGCTTGATTCATCATTGGTGGACCACAGAAATAAAATTCTATATCTTCTGGCGTCTCGTGTTCATTTAAATAATTATCGATCAATGATTGATGAACAAATCCTACAAATCCGTCACCATCTTCGTCATTGATATCTTTCTTTACTTTCCAATTGTCTTCTGGTAAAGGCTCTGAAAGTACCAACTGTAATTTGAAATTTGGAAATTTCTCCATTAAAGATTCAAAGTAATGAATATAGAACAATTCACGCTTTGAACGACCTCCATACCAGTAAGTTACTTTACGTCCTGTTTTCATCGTATGGAATAGCTCGTATAAATGAGATCTCATTGGTGCCATTCCGGCTCCACCACCCACGTAAATCATTTCAGCATCAGAATCTTCATTAATGAAAAACTCTCCATAAGGACCAGATATTGTTACTTTATCTCCAACCTTTTGATTAAACACATAAGAAGAAGCAATTCCTGGATTTACATCCATCCAACCACCTTTGACTCTATCAAACGGAGGACATGCCACACGTACGTTCAACATGATCTCTCTTCCTTCAGCAGGATAAGAAGCCATAGAATAAGCACGCTCAATGGTTTCTGTATTTTTCATCACCAATGGCCACAACCCAAATTTCTCCCACTCTTGTTGGAATTTATCTGGTTCTCCTGGATGATCTGTTGGATGTGCTGTGATATCCATATCAGAATATTTGACTTCACATGGTGGTATTTCAATCTGAATATATCCTCCCGCTTTATAATCCATATCTTCAGGTATCTCCACCACAAATTCTTTGATAAAAGATGCAACATTATAATTTCTAACTACAGTTGCTTCCCATTTCTTAATCCCAAAGATTTCTTCAGGTATAGAAATATCCATATCACTCTTTACTTTCACCTGACAACCCAAACGAGCACCTTTGGCCAATTCTTTACGAGTAAAGTGAGGGGTTTCTGTTGGTAGAGCTTCACCTCCACCTGAATGAACATGACACTCACACTGTAGACAAGTACCCCCTCCACCACAAGCTGATGGTAAAAATATCTTTTCATTCCCTAAAGTAGCTAACAAAGAACTTCCTGTTTCTACTTCGATTGTTTTCTCTCCATTGATCGTTACTTTAACTTTCCCTGACGGTAATAACTTTGCTTTAGCTCCTAATAAAATACTTACTAAGATTAAAACAATAATCAAGAAAACAACGATACTAATTGCAATTACATTCATAATTAAATCTGTTCTTTATTATTATAATTTGATTCCTGAGAAACTCATAAATCCTATCGCCATTAAACCTGTGATAATAAACGTTATTCCTAAACCTTTTAACGGTCCAGGTATGTGTGAGTATGCTATCTTTTCTCTAATCGCTGCAATTGCAACAATAGCTAACAACCAACCAATTCCTGACCCAAAACCATACACTGCAGACTCTCCCACATTAGCAAAATCTTTTTGTTGCATAAACAAAGACCCTCCTAAAATTGCACAGTTTACAGCAATTAATGGTAAGAAAATACCTAATGCCCCATACAAAGCAGGCGCAAAACGTTCAACAATCATTTCTACCAACTGCACCATAGACGCAATAACTGCGATAAACATGATAAAACTTAAAAATGACAAATCAATACTCGCATATTCTTTCCCTAACCAGGCTAAGGCACCAGGCTTAAGCAAGTATGCGTCAATTAAAAAGTTTACTGGAACCGTAATAGAAAGCACAAATACTACTGCTGCTCCTAAACCAACGGCTGTATTTACGGTTTTTGATACTGCTAAGTAAGAACACATCCCTAGGAAATATGCAAATACCATGTTGTCTATAAAGATACTTTTTACAAAGATGTTAATATATTCCATCGTAACTATAGATTTTAGTGTTGTTCAATTAATTTTCTATTCTTGTAGCGCTGAATCCAGATAATGATTCCTACGGTAATCAATGCCATAGGAGACAATAACATAAATCCATTATTTTCATATCCCAAAGAATACAACCCTGTAGACTCTGCAATGGTTTTGGCTTTATGGCCTAAAATCTCAATTCCAAACAATTTTCCGGAACCTAGTAATTCTCTAAAGACGGCTACTAATACTAAGATTAATGCATAACCTGCACCATTCCCCACTCCATCTAAGAAAGATTTCCATGGTCCATTTGCTAAAGCAAATGCTTCTAAACGTCCCATCACTATACAGTTGGTAATAATTAATCCAACGAATACAGACAACTCTTTACTTACGTCATAAGCATAAGCTTTTAATACCTGGTCAACTAAAATCACCAAAGAGGCAACAATTAATAATTGAACAATGATACGAATACGTCCTGGAATCAAATTACGTATTAAAGAAACGATAACGTTTGATGCAATAACAACAAATAATACCGCTAAAGACATTACGACGGCAGGCTTTANTTGAACCGTAATTGCCAATGCCGAACATATCCCTANTACTTGTACTGAAATCGGATTGTTATCGTCTAACGGATCTGATAATAGCGCCCTATTTTGCTTTGAAAACAATGCTTCTTTTCCTTCTGCCATGATTAGTTATTTTTAAAATAAGGTAAATAATGTGACAAACGCTCACTGATCATTGCTGATACTCCATCAGAGGTTATTGTTCCTCCTGAGATGGCATCAACACCATGATCGTCTCCTACTTTTGCTCCACCTTTAATTGCTGTAACGGAAACAAAATTGTTTGACTCATCTATGATTTTTTTTCCTGTAAATTGAGCTTGAAACCAATCTGTAGTAATTTCTGCACCTAGACCAGGTGTTTCTCCTTTGTGGTCAAAATTGGCACCTACAATTGTGTTTTTATCTGAAGCCAAAGCTACATATCCCCAAATAGCGTCCCAAAGTCCTGCTCCATATAAAGGAACTATGTAATAAGTTTCTCCATCTTTTTGAGCTTTGTATAAAGGATAACGNTGGTTCTCATCACTCTTCTTGACTTCATTCTTCAGACCAATTTTAAACGCATTGGTAGTCTCATCTATTTTTCCATCGTTTGTCAATGCTAGTTGTTCTTTGATGTACTTGTTAAATTCCACCTCAGCTTGCTCTCTCGATACACCTGTTACTCCAATGGTTCCAAGTATATTTTGCATTTTTTCTGCTTTTACGTTTGTATCCTGTAAAGGTTTTAAACTTGTGGCAGTAAATGCTAATAACCCTGCAATAATTGTTACAATAATGATTGCAAAGATAAACGTATATGCGTTACTATTCTTATTCATAATTAAGCAGTTTTTAAACGATTTTTACGTTTTTTAATGTTCCCCTCTACCACATAATGGTCAATTGTAGGAGCAAAAACGTTCATTAATAAAATAGCCATCATCCATCCTTCTGGATACGCACCATTGAATACACGGATCATCAACCCAAATATCCCGATAAGAAACCCATAAATCCATTTTCCTTTGGTTGTTTGTGCACCAGACACAGGGTCAGTTGCCATAAAAACTGTAGCAAATAAGAAACTTCCCACTAACATGTGCTTCCACCATGGAAAACTCATCAAGGAATTATAACCAATTTGATTAAATATCAATCCCATGACTGCACAACCTAAAACAGATCCTAGCATGATTCTCCATGAGGCTACACCAGTAGCAATTAAGATTACGGCTCCAATCAACACTGCTATAGCAGAAGTTTCTCCTACAGAACCTGGAATGTAACCCAATACCATTTCCATGACTGACCAACTAGCATTTGCTGCTCCAGAAACTAAAGCTTCTGCTTTGTCTTGATTGGCAGCTAACATACCCAAAATTGTTTCACCAGAAATAGCATCAACGGTACTAGCATCTGCAACCCAGACTTTATCTCCTGACATTTGCGGTGCATATGAAAAGAATGCAAAAGCTCGGGCAATCATAGCGGGATTGAAGATATTCATTCCTGTACCCCCAAAAGCTTCCTTACCAATAAACACAGCAAAGATGACAGATATTGCCAACATCCATAAAGGAAAATCAATTGGCATAATCAGAGGAATTAACATCCCTGAAACCAAATAACCTTCATTTACTTCATGATTGTTATATATAGCAAAACCAAATTCTATAGCCAAACCTACTCCGTATGAAACCACAAGCATTGGTAAAAATTTCCAAGCTCCAAAAATCATACAGGTTAATAAATCTGTATTCTCTCCTAATTGAGAATAATGTTGGTAACCAATATTATACATACCAAAGAACATCGCTGGTAGTAAAGCTATAATAACCGTCACCATTGTTCTTTTTAAATCTACACCGTCTCTAATATGTGAACCTTTAGTTGTGTTATGCTTGGGCACAAACAACAAGGTGTCAAATGAATTTATTGCCGGAGCAAATTTTTCAAACTTACCTCCCTTATTGAAAGGCTTTCTTATTTCGTCTAATTTCTTTCTTAAAAAATCCATTAACCTACTTCTTTTATCATTAAATCTAATCCTTGTCTGATGATTTCTTGAGCTTCTAACTTAGAAGTGTTGGTGTAATCAACCAATGCAAAATCTTCTGGGGCTACTTCGTAAATCCCTAAATTCTCCATTTTCTCTATATCATTCGAAATACATGCCTTAAGCAATTGCATTGGAAAAACATCTAAAGCTACATACTTTTCCATTTCTCCCGTTACAACCAATGCTCTGTCTTCACCATTCAAGCTAGTGTCTAGGTCATATTCTTTATTGGGCGTTAACCAAGAAAAAGAGGTTTTAGAAGCACTATGGATTGAACCACTACCTACAAATGGAAACCAACCAAAGAAACGATGTTTATTTCCTTCTGGAATAACACTAATCAAATTATCGTTGAAACCAAGATAATCATCTAACTGAATTTGAGTACCCGTCAAAACACTCCCCGAGATAATTCTAGAACCCTCAACCTCAACATGGTCTTCCAATAATTTTTTAATATTTTGTCCCGATCTTAACTCAAAATATTGAGGGTTTTTAACTCGAGAACCTGCTAGAGCAACAATTTTTGTTGGGTTGTATTTTCCTGTCAAGAACAACTCCCCAATAGTCGCAACGCCTTGAGCACTGACCGTCCATACAAGATCCCCTTGATTTATCGGATTGATTGCTGAAATATGAGTTCCTACATTACCAGCAGGATGCTTCCCATGAACCTTTAAAATGTTTACGTTTTCTATATCATGAAAGAAACTTACCTCGTCAGCATCCACAGCTAGATTCACATCGCCATCTGTTAATTTAGTTAACGCATTGATCCCCGCCTGAAAAGCTTTATCCTTTCCTTTTAATGCAAATGCATAATGAGGTCCTAAAGGAGCTGTATCGAAAGAAGAAACAAAAATAGCTTTTGGAAGATCACTAGGATCTGCAACAATATCGTAAGGACGTTGTTTGATACTAGAAAAATTTCCGCTTTCTAAAATTTTTTCTAACACAGCCTCTTTTTCTAATTGAAGAGGGTCTGATTTTCCAAAATCTTTAAATTGATCTTCTGAACTTGATTTGATAATTACCGCTAACACTTTGCGTTTAGCACCTCTCTTGATTTCTGCTACAGTTCCGCTTACAGGGGAAGTGAATTTGATCTTTTCATTATCTTTTGAAAAGAAAACTACATCACCAACAACAACTTCACTACCCACCTTTACGGCAAGTTTTGGCGTAACACCATGAAAATCTGTAGGTTTAATAGCGTAGAAATCAGAACGAGAAACAGTAGCCACGGCCGTGACTGCTTGTCCTTTGAGCTTTATGTTTAAGCCTTTTTTTACCCTAATGTCTTGTGACATATTTATAAATTTAATTTATTTTTATCTAATAAAATATGGCGCAAATTTAATTAAATTGTGCATTCTTAAAGCTACAAACAAGGCTTTAATTTTACAGCTCTATTTTATTTATAATAAATCTAATTAATTTTGTTTTTATAATAACGTTTTCTTTTAAATTGCAGTGTCTAAAAAAAACAACAAATGGCAAGTCAAAGATTAAAAAACATACTTTTTTACTGTTTAATAGTTATGGTTTTAAATCCATACTATACTGTTGCTCAAACTATTGATATCCCAAAGATAAAGACAGTAATCCTAAAAAACAATGATGATTTTTTTTCCAAAACCATTCAACCGCTCAAGGGTTCTTTCACTTTCAGCTTTGACGATGTAGAGGGATTACAAAATGAATATTACTACTTGATAACACACTGTGAAATTGACTGGACCCCATCAAATCTCCCTACCTCGTATTACATAGACGGGTTCAACAATATGCAAATCAACAACATGGAAAACTCTTTTGGCACACTACAGAACTACACCCACTATGAATTTTCTATTCCAAATGAAGATACAATCATCACCAAGTCAGGAAATTACCTTATTCAAATTCTCAACACAGAGGAGGATGTCGTATGCGAGAGAAGATTGGTCATCTTTGAAAACAAACTCTCGGTAAACTTAAATATTTCAGAAAGTAGAGATTTATCGTCTTTTAACGAAAAACAAGCCGTCTCTATGGTGATCAGGAATAACACATTACCTATTCTTTTTCCAAATCAAGAAATAAAAACTTTTATCTTTCAAAATGGTGACCAACAAATAAAAACTCCATTTTTAAAACCAACCTTCATAAATGAAAACACTTACACGTACAGACCTAGTAACGATAGTGAATTTAATGCTGGTAACGAATTTCTAAGTTTTGACAACAACGAAATTTTAAGAAACAATCGATATGTTCAGGCATCGTATAGGGTAGACAGTTATTTTAACACCATTTTGGCGACTCAAAAAAGCAGAGCAAACACTAACTATACTTATAACCCTGACATTAACGGAGATTTTATCATTAGAAACCACCAGTCTAACCTTCCTGAAACCGAAGCAGAATACAGCAATGTGTTGTTCTCCTTACTTAGTAAAGAAGAATACGTAAACAAAAAAATCTATATTTACGGAGCCTTCAATAATTATCAATTTAGCGATGAAAATAAATTAAGTCTAGATCCTACTGGAACATATCTGACTTGTAGTTTATTCTTAAAACAAGGCTTTTACAACTATAATTTTGTTGTTCTGGAAAATGATGAAATCAACAACAAAACTATTGGTGGTTCTTTCTTTGAAACTGAAAACAATTACGAAGCTCTGGTTTACTTTAAACCTCAAAATTCATTTTACTATGAAGTAGTCGGTTATGGAACAGGTAACAGTAAAAAAGACATTGAAAACTAATTATTTAATCGTAACCAAATATATGATAGAGACAACAACTCAAGGAATTAAAATATCTGTTACTACTGTTTTTTGTGGCATTCAAGAACACAATCAACAGAAACACTATTTGTATGACTACTATATAAGCATTGAGAACTTATCTCCTCATACGGTTCAATTGTCCTCAAGGCATTGGGAAATATACGATTCTTTAAACCATACAGAAATTATTGAAGGCGAGGGAGTTGTTGGAGTTCAACCCATTATCAANCCGACAGAAAAACACACCTATAAATCTCATTGTATTTTGCTCTCAAATTGTGGCTCGATGAAAGGATATTACACAATGTTGAACCTAGATGAAACAAAAAAATTCAAAGCCATGATTCCCTCTTTTCAACTACTCACTAAGACGGTTTTGAATTGACCTTACGATATACATATATATTTGTATCTTGTATGATATACGCCACTGAACAGTTTGTCGGATAAACAAACTCGTGAGGTTCTTCAGGATTAAAGCCCGGAGTACTAGACTTGAAAAAACCCTCAAAATCTTTATATCCTCTATCGGTAAATCTTGAAATTATATATCTACCCTCTATTTTTGTTGGAGACAAACTAAACCATGCACCACTTCCAATACCCCCTAACCAAGTTGCGTCTTTAGGATTAAAGACACTCCTATTGGGCAACTCTGTTCCAATCGGACAGACCTCATTAGAAAATTCTTTCAGCAAGCAATTTCTGTACTCTCTCAAAATTGATCTGTTTTTATAGAGCCCTATTTTTTGATCTGTAACAATATAAATATCACTTTCTGTAGACCCCTTGATCACGTTACTAATAGGGCTAGGTGTCAACAAATTTGAAATTTTTAACCTCAAAAGAACAGATTTATTTACACATGAACTTTTTAGTACATCCGCAACAAATCTTGCACAATTACTACCGTTTTTTACAAAGGCACCATAAGGGAGCTCTTTAAGAGCTAATAATTTTTCAACAAACGAAATCGCCTTATCATAATCTATCTGAGTATTTAAGCCAACAATCAATCTTCCCTCTCCATGAGTTTTTTCAGTGTTATTCTCCAACCAAAGGAGCATTTCTGAAAGATTGACTAATTTGTCATTTTCAAAATTCGCTTTAAATGGCAACTCTAGTTCTGGATCGGTGTCTTTACTCCTTACACGTCCAAAACCATATGAAGTGATATATCTTCCAAAATCAAAATAATCGACTTCTTGGGTGTTTTTGTGTATCAACAACAGGGCTGCATGCCCAGCTTGTACAGCATGATTTCCCCCAATTCCTAATTTTGGCCATATCCTACTTGAAAACTCAGTGTAAGCTGGCCGCACAATAGTGTCAGGATAAGATAAAACAAGAATGGCACCGTCGGACATCACAAGGCTATCTTTTTATTGGCTCTGTAAATACAGAATCATACTTTAAAACACGCTGATTCAAGTAATCATAATAGTCAACTGAAAGCTGACTTCCTTCATAAACAACCATAGTAGTACTGACAGTTTCCACGCTACTTCTTTTCATTTGAGGAGCAATTTCTACATTTCCCAAATTTTTATTTTGATGAAAATTTAAAACCGTATTTCTTTTGACTCCTTTACTTGATACTACCTCTTTTTCAAACCATTTTTCTCTCAAAGCTTTGGTCTCGCAATCATATAAGGTAGAAGAGGACCAAATACATGGTTGTTCTGCCATTAACGATTTTACTTTCTTTTTTCCTTGACACCAAACCAGTTCATAAATCTTCTTTGTGTTTCTCCAATCCAATACTACAAGAGTAAACGGAGCTACACCCGCTAAATGTATTTTTTTAAATGTAGACAAGAAATCTTTATTTGTCAAAATAGAGGTTACCACTAACCCTCTACTTTTTGAAAACTTAAGAGCTGGGTCGTGATATAGAAATCCTCCATTTAATAAACAAGCCAATCTTTTTTCTTCTGACAAACCTATCCATGTCCCCCCAGCAACCTCGTCTCTTGGATAAAACAAATTCAAACGTTTCTCTTTATAGTGAGCTGGAACAATAGTTTTTCTAGCCCCTTGTTCATCCCTATTAGAAGTAAAAATAAACCCTTCCCCCATAGGAACATATGTTACAGTACACATAAGTAATCTTTTTTATCTTTGAGTTCTATAATAAATATACACATTAATATAAATTTAACATCAAAAACCATATCAATATTGTTAAATTTGTAGCCTTAATTGATATACATGCAACGCATACATAGGCTTTTTGAAATTGATGACTTTTCATCCTTAAAAAACCAACTTTTGATTTGGGGAAACAAACACCAAACTGTTGTCTGGCTAGACTCTAACAATCACAAAAAAAGTAATATTGAAGGGGTTTTAGCTGTTGACAAGATGAGCTATATCTCTTCTGACTACATGAATGCCTTTGAGCATTTAAAAGAGTTTATCAATTCTATTCGTGATTATGCCTTTGGTTACTTGAGCTATGATTTAAAAAATGACACTGAAAAATTAAGCTCAAATAACATTGATGACGCAGCATTTCCAGATTTATATTTCTTTCAACCTAAAAAAATCATTGAAGTCTGTGATCAAGGACTGCTCTTTAAATACCCTACTCACTTAGAAAATGAGATCGATACAGACTGGAAAGCTATTCAAAACACAACCAAAAAAGAATCTGTAAAAAAGACCTTTGACATACAACAGAGAACCTCTAGGGAATCCTATCTCAAACAGGTAAAAAAGGCTATTGACGAAATTCATAAAGGAGAAGTATATGAAATAAATCTTTGCCAAGAATTCTTTGCAAAGAACGCTGAAATAGATCCATTAGACACCTATTTAGATTTGAATTCCATTTCCAAAACTCCATTTGCTACCTTTTTAAGGATGGATGACAAGTACTTACTATCTGCCTCTCCAGAGAGGTTTTTACAAAAAAAGAAAACGATACTTACCTCCGAACCTATCAAAGGAACTGCAAAAAGAGAAAACACTCCTGAAAAAGATGCTCATCAAATCGTTGCCTTAAAAAACAACACCAAAGAAATCGCAGAAAATGTTATGATTGTGGATTTGGTCAGAAACGATTTGTCTCATATTGCTGAAAAAGGAAGTGTAAAAGTAAAAGAACTTTGTGGCATCTATACTTTTGAACAAGTACACCAAATGATCTCAAGTATTAGTTGCGAATTAAAGCTCAACATCCATGTCGTAGATGCGATTAAAGCGTGTTACCCTATGGGAAGCATGACAGGGGCTCCTAAAATTGCTGCGATGAAATTTATTGAAAAACTTGAAGACAGCAAAAGAGGTATTTATTCTGGGGCTGTAGGATATTTCACCCCAGATCATAACTTTGACTTTAATGTTGTCATCAGAAGTATCGTATATCACCAAACTAAAAAATACCTATCTTTTTCTGTAGGTAGTGCCATTACAGCCAAAGCTGATCCAGAGCAAGAATACGAAGAATGTTTACTCAAAGCAAAAGCCATGAGACAAGTGTTGAGTTAGACAATTGCTTACTACTGTATCACATTAACTCTACCATAAAGAAGTGAAAGTCTAACTTACTTTCCTTTCATGACTTGCTTTTTATTTGTCTAAGACCACCAAATGATCTTTCCATGCTTGCGGAATCTCATCAAGGGCATAAACTTTTAATTGATCTTCATCAGCACTAACTCCTGATTCTAAGAGTGTTTGTTTTAAGAATTTAGTATCTAATTTAAACATCGCCCCCGTAATTGGATCAACAATTAACATTCCTAGCACACCCGCTAAAAGAACGTTTCCTATATAAAAATCATCAAGTGTAAATTCTATTGGTGCTGTAGCTGATTGGTAGCCATTTTTGGTGAAGGTCACTTCATATTTAGCTTTTTTAAAAAAACCACTACCAGATTTAAGGTCTAATTTGGCCGGTGTTTCACCGCAATATACCTCTACTCCCTTCCTATCCTTAACAACTATGTTTGCTTTACTTGGGGCACTATCAATAGATAACTGGTATACATTTTCACTAAATATAGAAGCACAACTTGGTAGAAAAAGGGACATTGCCATCAAAACAGCAACTATTTTAAGATTTTTTATCATTTTATGATTTGATTAATTACTAGCTCAGAGCTTTATCATTTATTTCCTTCCTATTAGAGATCTTTAACCCCCTTTCTTATTTTTAATAAAATTAGAAAAAAAAATAAAAATACATAGAAAATCATAAATTTAAAATTAGGTATATGGAAGTTTAAATAGAAACATCGCCAAAAAGACTTAATTTAGCACTTACAACGACATCTAACGAATTTCTTGTGCTAGAAAAACTAAAAACCCATTTAAACCAAAATTTCCCTTTCTTGAAGGGCAAAAAACTACTCATTGCAGCTTCTGGCGGTATCGATAGTATGGTTTTGATTGAACTGTTCCATCAATTAAAATTTGACTTTGGTGTGGCCCATTGTAATTTTCAACTGAGAGGAAAAGAAAGTGATTTAGATGAGAAATTTACCGAGAAAATCGCTAAAGATTATCAATATCAGTTCCATAGTATTCGTTTCCTGACACACGATTATTGCAAAAAAAACAAGGTAAATACTCAAATTGGTGCCAGAGCGCTAAGGTATGGTTGGTTTCAAGAAACAAAAGAAGAATACAACTATGATTATATCTTAACTGGCCACCACCTGAACGATGTGATGGAAACTTTTTTGATCAATCTGTCTAGAGGAACAGGAATTGAAGGTTTGGCTGGAATACCTCCAATTAATAATGACATCATTAGACCGCTACTTGTGTTTTCAAGAGCTGACATTGAATCTTTCGCAAAAAACTCAAACACAAAATGGAGAGAAGATCAAAGTAATGCAGAAACCAAATATCTTAGAAACAAAATAAGACATCATATCACCCCTGAACTTTACAAGTTACACCCAAACTTTGAATCAAATTTCTTAAACACCCTTGTCAAAATTCATGAAAGCAAAGATTTTATCAAACAAAAGATAACAGCACTACAAAAAAATCTATTCAAGACTAATGAAAAAGATTTTACCATTGATAAAACTTTAGTCAAAAGCTTATCTGACTATGAAATTTACGAGGTTTTTAAACCTTTTGGTTTTACCTCGCCTCATGAAATCAACAAACTGATTTCAACACAAACAGGAAAACAAATTCACTCCTCAACGCACACACTATTGAACAACAGAGAGGTTTTGATTTTATCTTTAATTAACCATGAGATTGATATCAAAAACAAATACACCATAAAAAACTTAGAAGACACAAGTCATTTACCTATTTCATTGCATTTCACTGAGTCCGCTCGAGAAATCAACAAAAATTGTGTGGCTATAGATATAAACAAAATAAGACTCCCCTTAACGGTTAGAAAAAGAAAGGATGGTGATTATTTCTATCCTACCGGAATGAAAGGTAAAAAGAAAATAAGTAAGTTTTTTAAAGATGAAAAACACTCTTTAAGAGACAAAGAAAAGGCATGGTTACTTTGTAGTCAAAAAGAAGAAGTAATTTGGATTATTGGACAAAGAGCAGACAGAAAACTAACAGAAACATCCAAGAAAGAAAACTTAGTCTTTGCTTACCTCAACGCACCTTTACCAAAAGGATAGATTTGTTAACCTTAAAACTATTTTTTTAAAAATGTATTTTTTTTCGGTTTTTTTCTAAAATCCTCTACCATGTTGTATCTTGCAACAAATTAATAATAACAAGTATGTCTAAACAAACCAAATTATCAAGATTTAACGATAACGTTTTATCTAAATACCAGGTTTATAACAGTGTTTTTGCTACCCTACCCTTTGATGATGTAGAACAGACAGGAACGCTTTTGCCTTTGTTCAATGAGAGCTGTATAGAAGGTTTTAAAAATGGGAAAACCCCTACGGAAATTGTAGATGAATTCTTCACTAAATATAAATCTGATTCTACAGAAGAAGACAAAATCACTTTCCTTTTTAAATTTATCCAATATATTGAAAGACAAGTTGTATTATTTGACGCCATAGAAGACGCTGCCTTCCCTGTTGTAAATAATATGTCGGGAGTAGGAACCTTGAGAAACATCAAAGAAGAAGCAAGTGCTAAGCGAGTGAGAAACGAACTAAAGCATTACTTAGAAGAATTCAAAACTAGACTGGTTTTAACCGCTCACCCAACACAATTTTACCCGGGTACAGTACTGACCATTTTAACAGATTTACAAGAAGCTATAAAAACAGACGATCTAAGTCTAATTAAAAAGCTACTTGCCCAATTGGGAAGAACTACGTTTTTTGCTGACAAAAAACCAACTCCGTATGACGAAGCAATAAGCTTGATTTGGTATTTAGAAAATGTATTTTACCACTCTATGAGTAAAATATACGACTATATTCACTATCATCTTTTCGAGGGAGAAGAAATTAAAAATGAAATCATAAACTTAGGTTTTTGGCCTTGTGGAGATAGAGATGGAAACCCATTTGTTACAACTGAAACAACATTAAGAGTTGCTAGAAAACTGAGACAATCGATTCTGAAGAATTACTTCAGAGATATACGCCAATTAAAGCGCAGACTTACTTTCCCTGGTATTTTTGAAATCATGAATGAAATAGAAGCTAATCTTTATGACAGTTGTATAACCGAAGACTCTACCATTAGGATTTCTGTCCAATCACTGATCAGCAAAATGACTGACATCAAGCTGACCCTTAAAGAAGAGTATAGCAGTCTGTTTGTTGAAGAGGTAGACAGCTTTATCAACAAAGTCAAATTATTTGGCTTTCATTTTGCGACTATGGATATTCGTCAAGANAGCCGCGTACATCATGACGTNTTTACGGGTATTGTAAAAGAGCTCCAAGAAAAAGGAAATACAATTTTCCCAAATAATTACTTAGAATTAACACCAGAAGAGCAAATCCAAGTTTTAGCAAAAGTTAAGGGAGATGTAAATCCAAATCAATTTTCTGAAGAAATGGTAGTTAGGACATTAAGTTCTATGAGAGCCATCGGAACTATCCAAAAAGAAAATGGTGTAAGAGGAGCTAATAGATATATCATTAGTAATAACCAAACAGCTCTTAATGTGATGGAGACTTTCGCCATGCTAAACATTTCAGGTTTTGATGAAGGATTACATGTAGATGTAGCACCATTATTTGAAACTGTGGATGATTTAGCAATTGCCCCTCAAGTTATGAGAGAATTGTACTCAATACCAGAATACAGAGAACATATCACCCTGAGAGGAAACAAGCAGAACATCATGTTAGGTTTCTCGGACGGAACTAAAGATGGAGGTTACTTGATGGCCAATTGGGGTATTTACAAAGCCAAAGAAGAACTAACTAAAGTATCCAGAGAGTTTGGGATTAAGGTTATTTTCTTTGACGGACGTGGAGGACCTCCGGCACGAGGTGGAGGGAAGACTTCTAAATTCTATGCATCACTAGGAGAAAACATTGAGCATAAAGAAATCCAGTTGACTATACAAGGCCAAACCATTAGCTCTAATTTTGGAAACCTTGATTCTTCTCAATACAATATTGAACAAATGTTAGGAGCAGGAATAACAAACAAGATTTTTAACGATCCTATGAATGCTTCTCTGACAGAAGAACAAAAAGAACTGATGGAAAGTTTAGCTGAAATAAGTTTTGCCACTTATTCAAACTTTAAAAATCACGAAATGTTTGTTCCTTATCTTGAGAGAATGAGTACCCTAAAGTACTATGGAAAAGCAAATATTGGATCTAGACCATCAAAACGCGGAAAAGCTAGCGGTTTAAACTTTGGTGATTTAAGAGCAATACCTTTCGTTGGATCTTGGTCACAATTGAAACAAAACGTACCTGGATTCTATGGAGTGGGTACCGCTTTTAAGAAATATAAAGACGCTGGTGAATTTGATAAAATTCAAGATTTGTACAACAACTCAAACTTCTTTAAAACATTATTGGAGAACAGTGTAATGTCTATGGAAAAATCAAACTTTGCTTTGACCAACTACATGGCAAAAGACGAAGAATTTGGTGCTTTCTGGAACATCATACACGATGAATATTTACTAACTAAAGAATTACTACTAGAATTAGCAGGACACAAAGAGTTGATGCAAAACTTCCCTGATGGGAAAGCCTCTATTGCAGTACGTGACTCTATCGTATTACCGCTTTTAACAATTCAACAATACGCTTTAAGAGAAGTACAGTTGATGAATAAGCCAGGTGCCAATCCAGACCAAAAGAGACTAGAAACATTTGAGAAAATTGTAACTAGATCCTTATTTGGAAACACCAATGCAAGTAGAAACTCTGCTTAAAAAAAGTCTACAAAACAAAAAATAGCCGTTTCAAAAATTTGAAACGGCTATTTTTTTCTTAATATATCGTTAAGCTCTTGAATTTTTAATAGGCTCTTTTGTTATTTCCTTCGTAGAAATTAATAAAGGCTTCATTAACTACGCGTTTCCCTCCATCTGTTGGATAATCACCAGTAAAATACCAATCTCCTTTATGGTCTGGACACGCAGCATGTAATCCTTCTATCTTTTGAAATATAATTTCTACTTCTGCATTGATCTGAGGTGTTTTTAGCATCTCTGAAATTTTTGCAGAAATTTGCTCTGGCGTAAAAGGCTTATAAATTTCTTTAACAAAATTGAAAATACCTGCATCTTCTTTACCTCGTTGATTCAAACATTTATTGTAAACATCTGTCACTACTTGATACTGACCCGTTTCTTTTAACAACTCTACAGCTGCTCTAAAAGCAATGAAATCTCCTAATTTAGCCATGTCAATCCCATAACAATCAGGATAACGAATTTGGGGAGCAGAGGAAACTACTATGATTTTCTTGGGTTGCGTCCTATCTAAAATCTTAATAATGCTCTTTTTTAAGGTTGTCCCTCTTACAATACTGTCGTCAATAATAACAATATGATCATCTTTTTTAACAACTCCATAAGTCACATCGTAAACATGAGCCACCAAATCATCACGACTATCGTCTGAAGTAATAAAGGTTCTTAATTTAGCATCCTTGATGGCCAATTTATCAAAACGTGGCCTTACTGACAAAATATCACTGACCTCTTGAGCGCTTAATTTTTTACCTCCAGATAATATTTTTTCTGTTTTTTGAGTATTTAGAAAATCTTCCGCAGCTTCACACATTCCATAATAAGAAGTTTCTGCGGTATTTGGAATATATGAAAACACTGTGTTTTCAATATCTCCTTTAATACTTTCTACAATTTGTGGAAAAAGTCGAATTCCTAAATCTTTTCGTTCTTTATAAATATCAGCGTCTCCGCCTCGTGAGAAATAAATACGTTCAAATGAACAAGCTTTTTTCTCTTTGGGCTCTAATACTTTGTCTATAATTACTTTGCCATTTTTTTTAGCTACGATAGCATGCCCGGGCTCCAACTCCTTCACCTCTTCAATCGATACATTGAATGCTGTTTGTATAACTGGTCGCTCTGAAGCAACTACCAACACCTCATCATCTTTATAATAAAAAGCAGGACGGATCCCAGAAGGATCTCTCATCACAAAGGCATCTCCATGACCCAATAAACCAGATAAGGCATATCCTCCATCAAAGCTACGGGTTGCTTTTTTAAGAATTTTTATAATATCTACTTTTTCAGCAATAACAGGCGAAGCCTCCTTTTTGGTATACTCCTCTTTTATTTCTTGATAAAGAGATTCAACTTGGTCATCTAAGAAATGACCAATCTTTTCCATTACCGTTACTGTGTCAGTACTTTCTTTTGGATGTTGACCTAACTCAATCAACTCATCTAGGAGTTGCTTCGAATTAGTCATATTGAAATTTCCTGCTACAATTAAATTCTTATGTCTCCAATTACTTTGACGTAAGAAAGGGTGTACGTTTTCAATAGAGTTTCCTCCAAACGTACCATATCTAGTATGTCCTAAAAACAAATTACCAATAAATGGAGTGTTTTTTTCTAGCCAAGCTACATCATCTTTTTTGTCTGGATTTGCATCAACAGTATCGCTAATGCGCTCATTAATTTTTTTAAAAATATGCTGAATAGGTTGTTGCTTGTTAGAACGTATTCTACTTATGTATCTGCTTCCCGGATTCACATTAAACTTAATACTTGCAAAACCCGCTCCATCTTGACCACGATTGTGTTGCTTTTCCATTAATAGATACATCTTATTTACACCATAAAAAGCTGTACCATATTTTTCTTTATAATACTCTAAAGGTTTAAGCAACCTTACCATCGCAATACCACACATATTGTATCTTTTATTGATTTTGTTCTACACCCAGTGTAGCACTTTAATTCTTTACAAAATTACAAAGAAAATTTCGTTAACTCTTTAAATTTCTCTAAACGCTCTTCAACTTCTTCGTAAGAAACTTCTGCTATACGTTTTACTCCAAATTCTTCCACAGTAAAAGAAGCTAAATTAGACCCCCAAATCACTGCATTTTTTATTTTTTCAAATGTTATTTCATCTTGTTGGGCTAAATAACCTGTAAACCCACCTGCAAATGTATCTCCTGCACCAGTTGGATCAAAAACATCTGCCAAAGGCAATGCTGGAGCAAAAAACATATTGTCTTTGTGAAACAACAAAGCACCATGCTCTCCTTTTTTAATAACAACATACTCTGGACCTAACTCATGAATGACAGCCGCTGCTTTTACCAAAGAATACTCCCCACTCAATTGCTGTGCTTCTTCATCGTTTATGGTAATAACATCTACTTTCTTTAATAACATCTTAAGATCATCTAAAGCAATATCCATCCAAAAATCCATGGTATCAAGAACTACCATTTTGGGTTTGTTAAGCATTTGCTCTAACCCTGCATGTTGGACTAAAGGATGTAAGTTCCCCAGCATGACAATCTCTGAATCTCTATATTTTTCTGGAACAACAGGATTAAAATGCTCTAATACATTTAATTCCGTAATAAGGGTATCTCTTTTATTCATGTTATCATGATACTTACCACTCCAAAAAAATGTTTTCCCATCTTTCACAATCTCAATTCCTGTGGTATCGATATTTTTATGATGAAGAATATCAAAATACTCCTGTGGAAAATCCTCACCTACAACAGAAACTAGACCTGTGTCAACATTCTTAAAATTACTTGCAGACAATCCTATATAGGTCCCTGCTCCTCCTAAAATTTTGGGTGTTTTCCCGAAAGGAGTTTCAATAGCATCAAAAGCTACTGTACCAATCACCAATAATTTACTCATTCTTATTTTTTCAATATTGTAAACCTAGAATCAATTCTAATTCCTATTGTATCCTAGCTTTTTACTCAGTATCTTTGTCGTAGCAAAAATAAGTTTAAAATATGACTATCAAAGAAATACAAGAGGAAATTGTTGATGAGTTTTCTATGTTTGATGATTGGCTTCTTCGCTATGAACACATGATAGAATTGGGAAGATCTGTACCTATAATCGATGACCAATTCAAAACAGACAACAATCTAATAAAGGGTTGTCAATCAAATGTATGGTTACATTCTGAACTTGTTGAAGACAAAATACATTTTTCTGCAGATAGTGATGCGATTATCACCAAAGGAATTGTTGCGGTTTTACTTCGTGTTTTCAACTACCAATCCCCTAAAAGTATTTTAGAAGCCAATATGGATTTTATTGATGAAATTGGACTTAAAGAACACTTGTCGCCAACAAGAGCAAACGGCTTGGTATCAATGATCAAACAAATAAAACTTTATGCTTTAGGAATGCAAAGTAAATTAAACGCCTAATTGCTAAAAATTAAAAAATATGGACCACAAAGAAACTGTTGAAATAGGAGATAAAATTGTAAATGTGCTAAAATCTATTTATGACCCAGAAATACCTGTAGATATTTACGAACTAGGTTTGATCTATGATGTTTTGGTTAACGATCAAAAACAAGCCAAAATATTAATGACACTAACGTCTCCAAATTGTCCCGTAGCAGAAACAATGCCAAAAGAAGTAGAAGAAAAAGTTTGCGCGTTAGAGGAAATAGAGAGCGCTGAAGTAGAACTTACATTTGATCCTACTTGGACTCAAGACATGATGAGTGAAGAAGCTAAACTTGAATTAGGATTTCTATAATCTGTTCCAATGGACAAAATTGTAAATAGAGTTGCCAATAGTAATCTAAAAAACATTGATCTCGAGGATTTTTATCTTTCAGGAGAACGTCTCCTTTTTGATATAAAAGATTGGCTATACCAAGGTGTTATTTTAAAAGAAAATGATTTTAGAGAAAAAGTGAATGCATACAACTGGTCATCTCTAGAAGGCAAATATATCGCATTCTGTTGTACAACGGAAGCCATCATTCCTTCCTGGGCCTATCTTTTACTCACAACTAAAGCTAGTCCATATGCCAAAAAATGTATTGTTGGAAACTTAAATCTTTTAGAAACTGTCTTGTACACTGAAATCATTACAGAATTTGATACCAAATCCTTTGAAAACAAGCCCGTAATCATCAAAGGCTGTGCTCACAAACCAATACCAGAATCTGCATATACACTACTGGTAAGCAAATTACTTCCAATAGCCAAAAGCATCATGTATGGTGAGGCATGCTCAACTGTTCCGTTATACAAAAAAACAGAAACAACCTAAGCTTGTAAGATCATAGTTTATTTCCATTTTCATCATATTCAGCATAAAGATAATTATTATACGGAAACCTTTTGACGTGAATCTCTTTAACCATATCAAAAACCTTCTTTTTAAAATCTTCCATATTATCTTTATTCAGTGCAGAAATAAAAACAGACTTTTCTTCTATCTTGGACATCCAAGAATTTTTTAATTCTTCTAAGGTATAATGCTTTTCTGTTTTTTGAGTCACCAGATCGTCGGGCTCAATGGTTTGATGTGTATAACTATCTATTTTATTAAACACCATTAAAATAGGTTTGTTAGCGCTTTTAATTTCTTCCAAAATAAGATTTACAGACTGGATATGGTCTTCAAAAGTGGGATGAGATATATCTACAACATGCAATAATAAATCTGCCTCACGAACTTCATCTAAAGTAGACTTGAAGGACTCTACAAGTTGAGTTGGTAATTTTCTGATAAACCCAACGGTATCTGTCATTAAAAAAGGAATATTCTTAATAACTACTTTTCTTACAGTAGTATCCAAAGTAGCAAATAGTTTGTCTTCAGCAAAAACCTCACTTTTACTGATCACATTCATTAACGTAGACTTCCCAACATTGGTATACCCTACCAAGGCGACACGAACCATTTTCCCACGATTTTTACGCTGTACAGCCATCTGTTTGTCTATCGTTTGTAATTTCTTTTTTAACAAACTGATCTGGTCTCTTACAATACGTCTATCTGTTTCAATTTCGGTTTCACCTGGACCACGCATACCTATTCCTCCCTTTTGTTTGTCCAAGTGTGACCATAATTTTGTCAACCTTGGTAACATGTATTGACATTGTGCTAAAGCTACTTGGGTTCTTGCATAGCTAGTTTGTGCTCTTTGAGCAAAAATATCTAAGATCAAGGTCGTCCTATCTAGAATTTTAGTGTCTAGAATTTTCTCTACATTTCTCAACTGGGCAGGGGAAAGTTCATCATCAAATATAACAGTTCCTACATCATGAGAATCAATATACGACTTGACATCCTCCAACTTACCTGCTCCAATAAAGGTCTTAGGATGGGGTTTTTCTAATTTTTGAACAAATCTTTTAACCGCAACTCCTCCAGCAGTTTTGACTAAAAACTCTAACTCATCTAAGTACTCTATCGACTTTGCCTCATCTTGATGCTGTGTGATTACACCCACCAATATTGTTTTTTCCGAGGACACTTTCATTTCATCAATCATAATACAAAGGTAAGGATTTCCATGAGTTTCAATACCAATAGATAAGACTCAAAACAATTTTCTTTTTTTATGAGATTCACACTTTATTCTTTGAAAATATTCCGTAATAAAGATATCTTTACGTACCTAAAAAACAACTCTTGTGACCCAAAAAGACTTCTTTTCCATTGCCTTTTATAATACCGAAAACTTATTTGACAACAAAGATGAAGCTCACACTCTTGAAAAAGACTATACCCCAAGCGGTCGAAAAAAATGGGGATCATATCGATATCAACACAAAATTAATAAAATAGCAAAAGTAATCTCAAAAATTGGAACTAGTGATTGTGTTTTCCCCCCAGTACTAGTTGGATTAGCTGAGATAGAAACCAAACAAGTTGCTTTAGATATTATCCAAACTGAGGCTTTAAGATATCTCAATTATGACTGTGTACATTATGAATCTCCTGATGATAGAGGTATTGATGTAGCATTGCTATACCATAAAGATTTTTTTGAGCTGGTCTCCTCATCAGCGATTCCTATCCAAGTATTCGAAACCAATGGCGCACAAGATGACACTCGAGATATTTTATATGTTCAAGGTATACTAAACGGCGAATACACGCATGTATTTGTGAATCACTGGCCTTCTAGAAGAAAGGGAATAGACAAAACCCATTTGAAGCGAATTACAATTGCAAAAGTCTTAAACGACAAAATTAGCCAGATTTTAGACGAGAATATTCATGCGAAGATTACCATCTTAGGAGACTTCAATGATGATCCAAACTCTGAAAGTATTCAACATCATTTGATTTCAGAGTTCATTCTCAATCCGATGGAAAAATTACTAACCCCCAAGCAAGGTTCTTTAACTCATAATGGTATTTGGTATTTATTTGATCAGATCTTATTGAGCAAAACCTACCTGAACAGTCAAAAAAATAAATTTATCAAAGCCGCAATCTATAATGAAGCGTTTTTGACTGATTGGACGGGTAGAAATAAAGGTGAACCGCTAAGAACCTATATTGGAAAATTTTACAGAGGTGGCTTTAGTGACCATTTCCCAGTATATGCTATTTTTAAAAAATAGTGTAACTTAGAGCAAACATCTTTAGTTTGATTGAAAAACTTTTAAAACATTTAGTACTACAACAAAAAAGAGGGCTTGATAAAAACTACCTGCCAGGTATATTTAGTTCACAAAGATTTCATTCTTTTCTACCTTACCGTAGAGAAGATGAAAATATTTTCTTTTCTAGCGCTATTGTTTATACCCTTCAGGAGCATTATGATTCGCTATCAAAAAACTCAAGAACTATTGTAGATGACCTCATCAAACAAGTGATCAAATGCTACCCAAGTTTTAAGAATTTTAGAGGTAAAAAAACATATAATTTTTTTAAAACCCAGCCTATGAATTTTTTTCCAAATGGAAAAATAATGCAACATTTTGACTTCTTCAAACTTGCTGATGATGCTGATGACACAATATATGTATACTTGACTCACCCAAAAAAGAGAAAACATAAAAAATTAAAACAAAAACTCATCAAGCATGCAAACGGCACACTAAAGTGGAGTTCTCACAAAAGTATTGATTATAAAAAACTAAAAACTTATGGTGTATATTTTGGGAAAAATATGCCCATCGAAGTTGATGCTTGTGTACTGTCCAACATACTCTTATGGTCTTCTAAAAACAAACTAAACACATATGAACAAGATAAGGATTCAATCACCTATATCGTAAAAAGTATCATTTCGAAAGATTATATCAATACCCCACATTTGATTTCCCCCTGCTATCCAACTACTGCACAAATATGCTATCATTACAGTAGACTGATCAAGAATACGAACGAAAAACACCTATCAACTGTTATAAAACTTGTTTTGATTGATGATATTAAATCCATTTTGAAAACACGTCATTCTTTTATAGATACCTTATTTTACCATATCGCTTTATTAAATATGGGAATAATATTACGAGAAAAACTTAAATATAAATTGAGTAATGTACTTAGAACAACCAATTATTTTTATACTTCTATTCCATTGATGATTCCAAAACTGTGGGTTAGAAAACTACAAAAACACAAGATATTCAAGACTTTTGAGCTTAGAACAAAATGCGATGGATATACTACTACTCTATTGTTAGAATATGAAATATTACACAAAAGTATGATTTCATAAAAATTAGAGTTCTGAAATTTACTCACAAAAAAAGGTTATCTTTTGAAAAGATAACCTTTAAAATATTTTACTAAAATGCAGTTAGATTTTTGCAGCTAACCAATCTCCAACTTCTTTGGTTCCGTGAGCTTTAGCACCATTTGCTAAATCTTCAGTTACAACTCCTTCTTCTAAAGCTTGATTCACTGCATTTCTAATCGCCAAGCCTTCTTGTTTTAAACCAAAGTTTTCGAACATCATTGCTGCAGATAAAATCGTTGCCATTGGATTTGCAATATTTAATCCTGTTGCTTGTGGATAAGAACCATGTATAGGCTCAAATAACGCTATATCAGACCCCATAGATGCTGAAGGCATTAATCCCATAGATCCAGAAATCACAGAGGCTTCATCCGTTAATATATCTCCAAATAAATTTTCTGTAATCAATACATCATAAGAGTTAGGCCATTGAACCAAACGCATGGCCACGGCATCAACCAACTCATAAGAAACTTCAACTTCTGGATAATCTTTTTCCATAGACTGTACCGTTTCTCTCCATAAACGTGATGTCTCTAAAACATTCGCCTTGTCAACACAACACAATCTTTTAGAACGTGTCATGGCCAATTCAAATCCTTTTTTAGCCAAACGAATCACCTCTTCTCTTGTATAAACACAGTTATCAAAAGCAGTTTCACCACCATCTTTTCTTCCTTTATCTCCAAAATATATACCTCCTGTTAATTCTCTCAAGAAAACCAAATCAGTACCCTCAATGCGCTCTCTTTTTAGTGGAGATTTATCCAATAAGGAAGGAAAAGTAAAGGTAGGTCTTACATTAGCAAACAAACCAAGTTTCTTTCTCATTTTTAACAAACCTTGTTCAGGCCTCACAGGATTACTTGGGTCGTTATCAAACCTAGGAAGGCCGATAGCTCCAAACAATACAGCATCAGAACTAGTACAAACTTCATGAGTAGTATCTGGATAAGGCTCTCCAACTGCATCAATAGCAGCAGCACCAGTCAAAGCAGGCTTCCAAGTTATTTGATGTCCAAATTTAGCAGCTACTGCATCAGAAACTTTTACTGCTTGTTCAATTACTTCTGGTCCAATTCCATCACCAGCTAATACCGCAATCTTTAATTCCATTTTTTTATTTTTTACTCTTATTTAAATAATATTCAACATTTTTTCTGTCGCCATAATTGCTGAGACCGTTTGATCAGAGTCTAAACCTCTCGTCTTATACTCTTTTCCATTCAAACTCCAGGTGATCACAGTCTCACACAAGGCATCTGAATGAGAACCAGGAGGAATACGTACAGCATAATCTGTCAACGTTGGCAAAACTAACTCTTTTTTCTTATAAATATTAGCCAAAGCTTTCATAAAAGCATCATATTGACCATCTCCACTGGCACTTTCCTCAATGATACTTCCTTCAAATGATACGGCTACAGTTGTAGAAGGTTTTAGACCTTTGGCATGGGTCAAAACATAAGACTCTATCTTTACTTTTTCTGCTATGGTATTTGAATTTAATACATCAGAAATAATGTACGGCAAATCATTTTGAGTTACTAACTCTTTTTTATCCCCTAATTCAATCACTCTTTGAGTCACCAATTTCAATTCTTCATCATTCAAACTCATACCTAAATCTTGTAGGTTTTTTTGAATATTTGCTTTACCTGAAGTTTTTCCTAAAGCATATTTACGCTTACGCCCAAAACGCTTAGGCAGCAAGTCGTTATAATATAGATTTTTTTTATTATCCCCATCAGCATGAATTCCTGCGGTTTGAGTGAATACATTTTCTCCCACAACTGGTTTACTCTCTGGTATTTTGAAACCTGAAAAAGCTTCTACCATTTTACTAACTTTATACAGAGCCTTTTCGTTTACCTCCACCAAATAATCTGGCATAAAGTCGTTAACAACTGCTACAACACTTGCCAATGGAGCATTTCCTGCTCGCTCTCCCATTCCGTTTAAGGTCAAATGCAATCCATCTATCCCTCCTTTGATCGCTTCCATAGCATTTGCAACACTTAAATCATAATCATTATGGCAGTGGAAATCTAAGTGTAGACTTGGATACTTGGCTTTTATTTCTTTAACATAGTCAAAAGATTCTTGAGGGGTTAAAATCCCTAAAGTATCTGGCAACATAACTCTTTTTACTGGTTGAGTAACGATAAAATCGAGATATTGATACACATAAGCCCTAGAATTTCGCATTCCATTAGACCAATCTTCTAAATAAACATTGGTCTCTATCCCCTGCTCCGAAGCCATCTGTATAGAGATTTCTATCTCTGAAAAATGCTGCTTTGGAGTTTTGCATAGTTGATGTTCCAAATGATTCATGGAACCCTTAGTTAGTAGATTTTGTACTTTTGCACCAGCCTCTTTCATCCATTGAATAGAGGTTCCATGATCNACAAAAGTCAACACCTCTATCTTGCCAAGATGACCCTGTTTAGCTGCCCATGCAGTTATGTTTTTAACTGCTTTGAACTCTCCCTCGGACACACGTGCAGAAGCAATTTCTATACGATCAATCTTTAGCTCATCTAACAATAGTTGAGCAATGGTTAGCTTTTCATTAGCTGCAAAGGACACTCCTGAGGTTTGTTCACCATCACGGAGGGTTGTATCCATTATTTCTATTTTCTTTTGGCTCATAATCTTAAGCTAATTTTTAGGGAAAAATCATTTTTAATTGCTAGTTTACAAGCAACAAACCCAAAAAATATAAGATACAAATATAAAAAAAGCGTTTCACTTAATTGTGAAACGCTTTTGAAATTATAAATAATGTTCTCCGTTCAAGAAAAGACTTACTTAAAATGGTCTTTTGCCAGCAAACTCGGTGATCTCTCCTTGAATATTTTTTAAATAATCAATATCGTCAAATCCATTTAACATATTGTCTTTTTTGTAAAGATTGATGTCAAAAGATTCAGACTCACCAGTCGCTACTAAAGTAACCGATTGGTTTGGTAAATCTACTTTGATTTCTGCTTTTGGATTTGCTTGAATTGCAACAAATAACTTGTCAGCAAATTCTGCTGAAACCTGAACAGGTAATACTCCTACATTCAAACAGTTGTTCTTAAAGATATCAGCAAACTCTGATGAAATCACACAACGCAATCCAAAATCGTAAACAGACCAAGCCGCGTGTTCTCTAGAAGAACCCGAACCAAAGTTACGTCCTCCTACCAAAATTTTTGATCCTGCATAAATGTCTTTATTTAACGGAAAATCTGCTTTAGGAGTTCCATCAGCATTAAATCTCCAGTCACGGAAAAAGTTAATATCAAAATCTACTCGCTCTGTTGCTTTTAAAAAACGAGCAGGAATGATTTGATCTGTATCCACATTCTCTATCGGTAATGGATAAGCAGTACTTGTTAATACTTCAAATTTATCGTAAGCCATTGTATTCTATTTTTTTAAGCGTTAGCAGTTAAGATTGTTCTTGGATCAGTGACCACACCTTCCACAGCAGAAGCCGCAGCGACTAATGGAGAGGCTAATAAAGTTCTAGACCCTGGTCCTTGACGTCCTTCGAAGTTACGGTTAGAAGTAGAAACTGATAATTTCCCTGCTGGAATTTTATCATCATTCATTGCCAAACATGCTGAACAACCAGGCTCTCTCAACACAAACCCAGCAGCTGTAATGATGGCATCTAATCCTTCTTCTTTGATTTGATCAACTACTTTATGTGATCCTGGAACCAACCATGCCGTTACGTGATCTGCTTTTTTACGTCCTTTTACTACAGAACAGAAAGCTCTAAAATCTTCTATTCGACCGTTAGTACATGACCCTAAGAACACAAAGTCGATCTCTTTTCCAATCATAGAATCTCCTTCTTGGAAATCCATATAACCTAAAGATTTTTTATAAGTTTCAACTCCACCTTTTAAAGACTCTGCCGTAGGAATATCTTTTGTAACTCCCATTCCCATTCCTGGGTTTGTTCCATAAGTAATCATGGGTTCAATATCTGCTGCATCGTAGTTAAACTCAACATCAAACACTGCACCTTCATCAGTACTCAAAGTATTCCAATATTCCATTGCCTTATCCCAATCATTCCCTTTTGGAGTCTGAGCACGGCCTGCTATGTAATCATAAGTTTTTTGATCTGGAGCAATCATTCCTCCACGAGCACCCATCTCAATAGATAAGTTACATACAGTCATACGACCTTCCATTGTCATGTCTTCAAAAACATCACCTGCATATTCTACAAAATAACCTGTAGCACCAGAAGTAGTCTGCTTTGAAATGATGTACAAAGCAACATCTTTTGGGGTTACTCCTAAACCTAATTTACCATTTACGTTGATACGCATTGCTTTAGGTTTCGACTGCATGATACACTGGGTAGACAATACCATTTCTACTTCAGAAGTACCAATACCAAATGCAATCGCACCAAAAGCACCGTGAGTAGAAGTATGTGAATCTCCACAAACAATTGTAGCCCCTGGTAATGTGATCCCGTTTTCAGGTCCCACTACGTGAACGATACCATTGTTAACATCTCCTAATCCCCAGTGAGAAATCCCGTGCTTTTTTGCATTTCTTTCTAATGCATTTAATTGGTTTGCAGACAAAGCATCCTCAACCGGTAAATGCTGGTTAATCGTTGGTGTATTGTGATCCGCAGTAGCAAAAGTACGCTCTGGGTACAAAACACTGTTTCCTCTACTTTCTAATCCTAAAAACGCTACTGGACTTGTAACTTCATGGATGAAATGACGGTCTATAAAGAACACATCTGGTCCGTCTTGTACATGACGTACTACATGTGAATCCCAAACTTTGTCAAATAATGTTGTTGCCATATTAATTTCGACTTATTTATTGTTTTCTATGATGATTGCAATTCATTGAATTACAGGTCGCCAAATTTACAAAAAAACAGCCTATAACCAATTAAACTGTCTGAAAATTATTACAATACAAAAACCAAAAGGCTATTTGTTTCTCTACATGGTTTTAAAAAACACGTCCTTGCTTGATCTCAGTAGTATTTGTTTTGTCTAAGACCAGAACACTTCACTAAAATATTATTTTAACATCTTAAAGAATGTTTATCTTTATCATTTCTAAACCATACACATGAAATTCGTTCAGTGCAAAAATTGTCGTCATTTAAACCCTATAAAATCTGAATACCAAATATTTTGTGATGCTTGTGGAAAAAAAAATGCTAATAATTTCAAAGCTTGGCAACAATCAAATCCAAACAAAAACTTTGAAGATTTTAAAAACATCGTGGGTGTTGAATTTATACTACCCAAAGAAGGAAAAAAGAAGATCTCTTTTAAACAACTTTCTCAAAAATCAAGTCTTATTCTTTTTTTTCTAACTGTTTTGCTCATCGGTTACAAATACAACACTAAGTTGTCTCTTTTTTTTCAAGAACTTGCACCTCCTATTCCTGAATTGTTAGAAAAACAATGGAAAAGACATTACTACCACAAGAACAAAATATCATTTGAGTCGCCATACTTCTTAGAAAAAATTGACATGAAAAACCAATTGTCTGAGGATATAGAAAATTTAATCCAAAAAATGGAACACTATGCCTACACTGACCATCCCTCTTTTAATCTTTCTTTTACTAAAATCGTTCACAAAGAAGCTGTTGGTATTATCAACCTCACAGGATCCTCAAACACATCCATGAACCACGTGGTTAAAACAATGAATGGAACTGACTTCTATGCTACCAATACTGATACTTTTGTGAATCAATATCCATCCATAGTAAAAAAAGGAAGCTTTATCAGTGATGGAAACACCATTAAGTTCAAAAGTATTACCTGCCTCAAGAACGATCTAACTTTATTGCAATTGACAACCTTATGGCTCGGTGACAACAACAATTATGTATTACTTTCAGATAGAATTATCAATTCACTAGACGTTAGATGAGTATCTTGAATTCTGTTCTATGAGAGGTAATGCCTCTTTTAAATTTATTTACCCGCTACCACCAAAACAATTTCTCCTTTTGGAGGTTTACTCGAATAATATTCGGCCAATTCCACTAAAGTACCCCTTTGGGTTTCTTCAAACATTTTCGTCAATTCTCTAGAAACAGAAGCTTGCCTTTCTTCTCCTAAATATTCTGACAAATGCGTCAAAGTTTTTACTAGTTTATGGGGTGATTCGTACAAAACAATAGTTCTTACCTCTTCTGCTAAAATCTGTAAACGTGTCTGCCTTCCTTTTTTAACAGGAAGAAAACCTTCAAACACAAACTTTTCATTTGGCAAACCTGAATTTACTAATGCAGGAACAAAAGCTGTAGCTCCTGGCAAACAATCAACTTCAATTCCACTTTGCACACAAGCTCTTGTCAATAAAAATCCTGGATCCGAAATTGCAGGAGTGCCAGCATCAGAGATCAAAGCTACTGTTGTCCCTCCTTTTATTTTTTGGACAATTTGAGCTACCGTTTTATGTTCATTATGCATGTGATGACTTTGCATAGAAGTGTTAATTTCATAATGCTTCATCAACTTACCGCTGGTACGAGTATCTTCTGCTAACACCAAGTCTACAGCCTTCAAAACCTTAACAGCCCTAAAAGTCATGTCTTCTAAATTTCCTATTGGTGTAGGGACTAAATATAATTTCATTTCTTCTAGTATTATGTAACTCGATCTATTTCTTTAGGATTCTTTTTATGACTTTTTTCCCTTCATTCTCTATCAATAATATATAAACACCCGAAACCAATACTCCTAGATCAATTTCTTCATAAAATACTTCTTCTACATTGTAATATCTTTTAGACAGCACTCTTTTTCCACTCACATCATACACAGATAAGACAACCGTTCCGTTTGCAAACCCAACTATCTTTCCAAAATCAGTAATTGGATTTGGATTCACTACAAATGATTCCAACTCACGATTACTATACAAAGGTTCTTCCAAAGCTGGTGAATTTAACAACTCTACTCTTCTTGGTGAATTTTTCATAACCGCAATCATTCTTTCTTTTTGATCTTGGGTAAAAGTATCCATACAGGTATCAGCAGTGTAGTCCATGTAATTTTCTACCATGTCTTTACCAAGGCCATCACTTATGCAAGTATCATAGTCACGACAATTTGTATGCCCCTCTGTAGCCTCAGGAGTATCATCACAATAGTCATCATTGCCACAAGTTGCTGAATCTCCCCAAATATGTCTTAGCCCCAACCAATGTCCAACTTCATGGGTAGTTGTCCTCCCTTCGTTATAAGCAGTATTCATGACAAATGAACCATCATCTTTTTTATGATCTCCAAATGCATGATAAGCAATCACTACTCCGTCTGTATACGGAGATCCTTCATATTTTCTCAATCCCCCTAAACCTGAATTTCCAGGAAACTGAGCAAATCCTAACAAATCCTTTAGGCCCCCGTCCTCATTACTATTTCCTCCCATTCTAACAGTCCAAAGATTCAAGTATTTCGTTGGATCCCACTGGGTATCGCTTTTCATTTTCTGTAGATCTTCATAAGACTCCCAATCTGCTCCACCTCCTCCATAATCTGTTAAGGATGCATTGTCTACATCATCTGTGTAGGGCATAATATTGTGTCTTATAATTCCTGTTGTCTCTAAACCCTGAAGATCTTGTTTGGCTAGAGCAAATTCTATTCCTACATCTACGGCAAGACCTGTGGAATTTAGCCCACCAGGAGTATTAGCAGATCTTCTAAAATCTTGATTCAAAACTGCGATTTGAGATTTCACCTGTGCATCAGATATGTTTTCCCCAAAAACATTTCCAATACCATTGACCTCATCGCCATCATGAATAACATGGACCACTACCGGAACAACATACGTTTCGGAGGCGAATCTAGCAGTTGTACTTCTACTCTCTTGCTTCGCTATTTTAGAGGATATCCAAGATTCAAATTCTGCAGTGGATATTTGGGCAGGATTTTCTTCTGCTAACATTTTTTCATATTCGACGGTAGCACATCTTACATATCCAGTTGATGCTAGAGCCTTACGGTTTGATTTCGATATTTTAAATTTTGCCTTTTGAGCAAACAAGGATGACGTCAATCCTAAAATTAATAATAAAACTGTTTTATTCATGACGCTATATTATTGAAATAACTCTGTTTCACTTTTATATTGTAAAGTAGGTCTAAACTCAATTAAACCTCACAAAAAACTACACTTTAAAACTCTCTAAAACATCTGCTATTTTTCGGTTATCTGATAATTGTGGTATTTTATTTTGTCCTCCAAATTTACCAATCGACTTCATATATTCATGAAATCCTCCTTTTTTCACCTTAGAGATGACCAATGATTTTAATACACTTCCCTTTATTAAGTCTTGGTAATAAATGTTTTGTTCTTGCATAGATTTATCAATCTTAGCGGCAAAAGATTCTAAGTTTTCGGGTGCGTTTACAAATTCAACAAACCACTCGTGATAAGGCAATCCTGTTGATGGCGCTACTTGGGGTGCAACGGTAAATTCACTTACAGTTATATCTGTTCCCTTCATGGCATCGTTAAGCGCTTTCTCTACTTCTTTCCCAATCACATGCTCTCCGAAAGCTGAAATAAAATGCTTGATTCTACCTGTAACTTTGATTCTATAAGGACTCAAATTGGTAAACTCAACAGTATCTCCAATATTATATCCCCAAAGCCCTGCAGAAGTATTTAGTATAATGACATAATTCACCCCTATCTTAACCTGTCCGACTGATAGTCGAGGTGGATTTTCCTCGAAAAATTGAGCTGCAGGAATAAATTCATAAAATATCCCACTGTTCAACTGAAGCAACATCCCTTTTTCTGCTAGCGTATCTTGATACGCTATAAAACCTTCTGAAGCTGGATAGAGTTCTACATAATCTACTTTTTTACCGATTAAGCTCTCAAATTTATTTTTGTAAGGCTCAAAATTTACTCCTCCATAAATAAAGAAATTAAAAGCTGGAAACAGCTCTGCTATTGTCTTTCCAGTTTTTTCTTGAAGTTTTTCAAAATACATTTGAACCCACGATGGAATTCCACTGATTACAGACATGTTTTCATTTAAGGTCTCATCTACCACAGCATCTACTTTGGTTTCCCAATCTTCAATACAGTTGGTCGACCAACTTGGTAATCTATTCTTCTGTAAATAGCTCGGCACGTAATGTGCAGCGATACCACTTAAACGACCTAACTTAACCCCTTTCAAATCTTTGAGAACTGGACTCCCTTGTAAAAACATCATTTTTCCATTGACAAATGATGCATCTCCTGTATTAGCAATATAAAACAACAANGCGTTCCGTGCAGCACTGATATGCGTAGGCATAGACTCCTTAGTGATCGGTATGTATTTTGCGCCTGAGGTAGTACCCGATGTTTTAGCATAATATAAAGGGCGCCCTTTCCAAAGCACATCCGCTTCTCCGTCTACCATTCTATCAACATAGGATCTTATCCCTTCATAATCATTTACAGGTACTTGTTTTTTGAAATCATCATAAGTCTTGATTTGCTCAAAATGATGATCCCTTCCGAAAGCTGTGTTTTTTGCGTTTTTGATCAAATATTGAAATACTTTCTCTTGCGTTTCTAGTGGGTTATTAGCCCATTTATAGACTTGTTTTCTAATGAATTTGGCAAAAGGTAGCGCTATTTTTGATTTGATACTCATGGTTAAAATTTCATAAAATTTGTAGGATCTACTGGGTAACTATCTTTCCACATTTCAAAATGAAGATGAGGCCCTGTGCTTAGTTCCCCTGATGAACCCACATTAGCAATTACCTGTCCAGCTTTCACTAATGAGCCTTGAATCACATTTATTTTACTATTGTGTTTGTATATAGAAACATAGTCGTCTTGGTGTACAATTACAATAACAAAACCTGTTGCTATAGATCTTTCTGCAAAAACAACTACCCCATCAGCAATTGATTTGACAGAGGCTCCTTTTTTTGCTGCTATATCTATCGCAAAATGATGCTCACTTGTATTGTATTGTTCCGTGACATTACCTTCAACTGGTGTTACAAAAGCCACTTCAGACTTGTTATCATCTGAACCAAAAAGACTAAAACGCTCTTCTCTTTCTACTTTTTCTCTAAAAATTGAATCTAACACTGAGGTCTCTAAAGATTCTAATTGCGCTTGACTGAGACTATCTGGCTCCACAAAAAAATCTTTGATACTGTCTTCCCCAACAGCTAATGACAACCCCTTATATTTTTCTTTTAAAAATTCGATTGTGCTATTTTTTTCCTGCAGTAAAGCGTATAAATTTTTTATTTTTTGGTGAATAGAATCATTGTTTACAATCCCTAATTGATAGACCGATTCTCCATCTTTGGTCACAAAAGGCAATACATCCATCTCAATAGATTTATCACCCAACAAGACAGGCTTCATCGACTCTGTATACAATTCTATGGCGTGCATGTTTTGCTCTAAAGAATCTAGTTTAAAATTTAAATTGATAGCGTTCTTTTTTAACTCCGGAGATTCAAAACCTGGTATATATTCTTTTAATGGTGTATAAAAGATCAAACAAATAACGGAAAATATCAAAAAGAGACTAAACAAACCGCCAAAAACAAAAACGTTTAACAGGGTTAATTTAAAAGAAAATTTTTCTTCAAAAGATTCTTCAATTAAAACTACCAAACGGTATTTTTTAATCAATTTCCTTTTTATACGCTTACTCTTTGTTGCCATTTAAAACTCTTAATGATTAAGGTGAAAAACCATACTGTTTTTCAGAAAACTTATCACTCCTTTTGTGGATAGACTAAATTTACTCATCCTATTTCAATTCCAAATATCAGAAAACTAGAAATTCCGGTCCTACACAAAGATACACAATTGTAAGATTATGAAAAGAGAATTTTAAACAAAGTCAAATCACAACAGAATATATAATACCTACCTACTATTAAGCGCAAAATCTCAAACAAAACATACCTGCAAAAAAAAGTGAATAAGCCTTATCCAGTAAACATGAAACTCCTCCTCAAAACATGAGAACCTGTGAGTTAAAAATTAAAACAAATAATACTCATGCTTATAACTGTTGAAAAAACAGCATTTCTGGGCTTCAAAACAATAGAACTTCCTATTGATAAAAATTCATCAAATCTATATAACTCCATACCTTTGGAGCCAACAAATGCTGTACGCTTTTTTTATCTTGGATAGATTTTCTAATCAGCGTAGATGAGATGTCAACAATTGGCGCCTGTATCAAATGTACTTTGGGATGGGATTTTAGAATAACTTCTTCTTGATTTTCAGCAATTCTTGGATAAACAAACACATCATAATCCTGTAATATCATTTCATAATTTTTCCATTTATGAAAAGACCTTAGATTGTCTTCACCCATCATGATTGCAAATTCATGTTGAGGAAATTTTTCAGAAAGATGAACCAAGGTATTGATTGTGTAATTGGGTTGAGTCAACTTAAATTCTATGTCTGAAGGATGAATATGATCGTATTCCTCTGTGGCTTTATACACCATCTCTAACCTATGGTGATTATCTAACAAGGTGTGTTTTTTCTTATGAGGGTTGTGAGGTGTTACCACCATCCATATTTCATCCAAAGCAGTATGATGCAACATGTGATTGGCCAGAATTACATGCCCTACATGTACTGGATTGAAGGTGCCAAAATACAAGCCTATTTTCATCTATGCCAATTCTAATTGAATTCCAGACCAAAGTTTAATTCTTATTTCGATGGCTTGATCAGACACATCCAAAACTTCTTGCCATTTTTGTGGATCGTTACCACAAAGTTCTTCAATCATCCTCAAAGAAAGAGGGCCATGCTCATCTCCGTCTAATTCGATATGACGTTCCAAATAGTACAACAACTTCGTATAAGCATTGTCCTGATTTTGTTTTTTTGTTTCCTTTACTATTTCCAAAAACATTTCTGGAATTACATCTTCCCTTCCAAAGGTGAAAGCTGCTGCAATCTCATGTGCTTTTCCTCTTTCAATAACCTCAAAGGTATAGGATACAAAGTCATATACTGCCTGTGGAACCTCAACTTCCTCTAACGCTTCTAAAACTGGAGTGCCTTTTTTAATCAGCTCAATAAATATATCTATTTTTTTAGTGCTAGCACCTACTTCTCTCATTGCATCTAAGTACATTTCAAAATGACTCATCGGCTGTCCAAGCTCATTGATGTCTGTTTCCTCACCATGTACAATTTCATTGATAAATCTTGCTGTAACTGGATTTTCCACAGGCAACCAAACCTTAGATACACAAGTTAACTTTAACTGTAAGTTTTTTAACAAAGACATAAAATCCCAAACAGCAAACACATGGCTTTCCATAAATTGTTTGACATCCTGAATACTGTTTAAATCTTTGTATAAATCGTGAGCATTCAATCTGTCTATTGCTGCTTGTATTCGTTCTTGTACTTCTTTTACTTTCATTTTTTTATTTATTTATAAATTCTAAAACCTTATGATAAGCCTCAGCTTTTGCAACAGACAAATCATCATTGATCAAAACTGTATCAAACTGTTCAGCAAATTCAAATTCTTGTGCTGATTTAGCCAAACGCATTTTAATTTTATCTTCAGTTTCTGTTGCTCTTGATCTCAATCTTCGTTCCATTTCTTCAACCGAAGGGGGCTGTACAAAAATAGCCAATGTCTGTTCTGGAAACTGTTTTTTAATGTTCAATCCTCCTATCGCATCAATGTCAAAAACTACATGATTCCCCTCGGACCAAATACGTGTAATTTCTGATTTCAATGTTCCATAAAAATTATCTTGATAAACTTCTTCCCATTCTAAAAATGCTTCTTGCGCTACCTTAGATTTAAAGTCTTCAACGGATAAAAAATAATAATCTTTCCCATCTATTTCTCCTTTTCTTGGTTGACGAGAAGCTGCCGAGATTGAAAAATCTAAAGGCAAATTTGTTGCTGACAACAAATGCTTAACAATGGTGGTTTTTCCTGAGCCTGATGGCGCTGAGAACACAATTAATTTTCCCGAACCCATATTACAAAACGTTTAAAATTTGTTCTTTAATTTTTTCTAATTCATTTTTCATTTGTACCACCACTTGTTGCATGGGTGCATAATTAGATTTAGAACCTGTAGTGTTAATTTCTCTCCCAATTTCTTGCACAATAAATCCTAATTTTTTACCATCAGAAACTTCATTATCTAATTCCTTTAAAAAATATTCTAAGTGATTTGCCAACCGAACTTTTTCTTCGTTGATGTCTAGTTTTTCTAAGTAATAAATCAATTCTTGCTCAAACCTATTCTCATCAACTTTCACTTCTAAATCGTCAATAGCTTTGCGTAATTTTTCTTTTACTGCAGCCATCCTATCCTCATCATGCTTATTGATTTCTAAAGAAAAATGTTGAATATTTTGAATACGTTCTCTAAAATCTACTTCTAAAGAAGNGGCTTCATCTTTACGAAACTGTATCAGCGCCAGAATGGCTTCGCNAACTCCTGCTTCAATCAAAGCCCATTCTTTGGGGTCCAATTCTTCTTTTTCTGTTTTCAACGTGTCTGGCATTCTCATCGCCATTTCTAACAATTCGACATCAGAACCTGATGCAATTTGCTTCAACTGGCTCATATAATCCGCAACCACATTTACATTCACTTTTGTTTGTGATACCTCTGAAGTTGTCTCAACATAAATAGAGAAATCTACCTTCCCTCTCACCAGACTTTTAGCGATGGTTTTGCGAACAGCAATTTCTTTTTCTTTGTAATATGAAGGAATGCGAACGTTTAAATCTAAGNTTTTACTATTTAACGTTTTAATTTCTATGGTCACTTTTTTGGTGGGCAATTGCACAATTGCTTTCCCGTACCCTGTCATTGACTGTATCATGTATCCAAAAATTTGAGGGTAAAAATAAGCATTTTACATGGGATAGTATTCTCAACTGGTTATAAATAAGGACTTTTACAACTAGACAAAAGAATTGTATAATTAATCAACAACAACACACTTCCCCAGAAAACCAATGTCAATATGAAATACACTCTTTTGACAACGGCGTCAATAACAAAATTTTATAAAAAAGTTCGCTTTCAAATTTTATAAATTCTTCTTGAGCAGTCAACGCTACAAGATGAAACCCAGGATAACTCTTGCCAAATATATTTTCCTCAAGACCATTAAGACATGAGGCTAAAAATAGACTACTTATAATTATTAAAATTTTTGTTTTCATTTTTTTTGTTTTTTCAAAACCCCTACTTTTTTTTAAAAAGCAGAGGTCTATAACTTACAAAACCATCGTTTTAAATTTTACAAAGGCTCATGAATATAGTTTTCTGGTAGCACACGCACTATGTTTTTTGAAGTTTTATACTTTAGATTTGTATGATATCCTATTTCAATTATATCATCATCAATAAATATATCTAAGGGAAATTCTTCAATTTCAATATTAGTATCTATTCTAAAAATCGTTTCTAAGTCTCCATCCCACTTGATGATTTCCTGTCTATCTTCAGAAAGTTTTAATAAAAAATAATAACTATCCGAAGGGATGTTTTTAACAGCATCATAATTGGGGTTCCAATTGTTTTTATTAAAATAAAAAACTCTATCATTGTTCTCATCATAATAAAAAGCGGTACTATTCAACCTATTCTTAGAAATAGGAATAGATTCTGTAGGTATAAAAACACTATCCTTAACACCTCCTATAAAAAGTTCTCCATCAAATCCATCAAATTCATCAAATTCTTCTTGATTAGTGCGAGTTGAAATCTCAAAACCAGAATGCAACTCCTCAATGTCTGTAAAACCATCAAAACAAGACACTAAAAACAAACTACTTATTATTATTATTGTTTTCATCATTTTTGTTTTTTCTCAACCCCTACCTTTTTTTAAGGCAAGAGTCTACAACTTAAAAACAGCAGTTTTAGCCCCTACAAAGGCTCATGAACATAGTTTTCTGGCAGTACACGTATGGTATCATTGGGAACTCTATAATTTGAAGTCGTCCTAGTACTGATTCTAATTTTATCATCATCAATAATTATTCTCAAAGGAAATTCTTTAATTTCAATACTAGTATCTATTCTAAAAGCTGTTTCTATGTCTTCCCCCCATTTTATAATTTCTTGTCTATCCTCAGAAAGTTTTAATAAAAAATAATAATTATCTGAAGGAATATTTTTTATAGCATCTAAATTGGGATTCCAATTATTTTCATTGTGATAGAGAGTCTTATTATTGTTTTCATCATAATAAAAAGCAGTACTTGTCCTATGAAATCCTCCATCAAAATGAAAAAGTGTAGACCCTATAGGAATAAAGACACTGTCCTTAACACCTCCTATAAAAAGTTCTCCATCAAATTCTCCAAATTCTTCTTGATTAGTAAATGCTGTAAGATAAAAACCAGGGTGCAACTCCTCAATGTCTATAAAGCCATCAAAACAAGAAATTAGAAACAAACTACTTATGATGATTAAAAATTTTGTTTTCATTCTTTTTTTATTTAATTCAATATTTATTAAAACTAATTAGTCTCTTTACTTAAATCATTATAAGTTAAATTAGGATCTTTAGAATGATAGGTCGGATAATTTGTTATTTTTCTATACCTTCTTTTATACCAAGGCCCATAACGACTGTAAGTATAATACGGAGGTGCGATGGTTTTACGGAAATAAACAGGTCTATCATCGTTATCTTTTATTTGATTGATCTTGTCTACGACTTCTTGTTTTGTATAATCGTATTTAGTTTGATTTTCATCTGGATATTCTTTCACAATATAATCAGAAGTTTTATGAATACGTTCTTTTATTGTTTTTCTTAATTTATAATAACTAGGTTCTTTTAGAAACTCCCATCCCCAAATTTTTATAACACGGCTGTATCTAGCATAAATTCGCCTTCCCACATTATCATTGTGTCTGTCCATTGCTCTGGCATCAATGTCAATAGCTTCGCTAGGAGTGTCGTATGCATCACCACAATCATAAAGAGCTTCTGCAATAAATGCTGCAAAATCTGTTCGCCTTTGTTTAACTTTACTTGAAGTAACATAATTCTTACACATTAATGCATTCCAATAAGCATGTCTAAAAGCATCTAGCCTACTCAGTTTATCATGTAGTCCAGAATAATAACTATTTGCCCTACCCCTAGCTTTTTCGCCTGCTTTATTAGCTATATAAGCTGTAATAACACCTCCTATCATACCATACCTATCCGTTAATTTATAATAAACACAAGTTTCAAGCTCATTTAGATTTTTTTTATCAGCAACAATTGCAGCAAAAGCAGAACCAGCATCGAATGTACTTGTTTTTTGAGAAGACTGAAGCTTACTTTGTCGTAGGCTAGTTTCAATTTCTTCTTCATGAGTTACCACTTCTTCTAAAGCCATATAATCCAAGTTTTTTTGGTAATACTCATCTATCAGGTCAATATTTTCCTCAATACTTTCTTCACTAAGTGTAGGAAAATCTTGTTTGATCATCTCCATATTCGCTTCGTCTTTCGCTTCTTTTTCTGCCTGATAAGCAAGCTCATAGTTTGCCAAAGTAATTGAATCTTGTTCTTGCAGATTTGTCAAGGCTTCGTACTCCTCAACGGTAAGTGAATCTTTTTCAACTAAAGGAGAAGGGATAAGTTCTAACCCTCCTTCTTCCTCTTCTTCTAAAAGTTCTAAATCATAAGGAAATTGGTCTACAACCATTTTTACCCCCTCTATAATCATAGCTCCAGTTGGTAAGTCTTCATCAGCAATCGCCACTGTTGCTGCTGCTTTACTGCTTAAATTTGGGTGCGTTTTTAAGTATACCGTTCGTCTAATTCTGTTGTACTTTGCCGTGAACTCTTCTACAATTGTTTCCTCTAAAAATAGTTCTTCTACAGGTGTAGAAAATCGGTGTTTTACTGGCAAACCCTTAAAATCTATGACTTCAGCGGTGTTTGTTTCGGTGGTTTCGGTGATTTCGGTGGTTCCTTTTGTTTCTATGTCTTCAAACTCAATGGTATCTTGGCAAGAATAGATTAGAAATCCTATCAAAAGGATAAAACTCAGTAGTTGTAATTTCTTTAAATTTTTCATACTTTTTTTGTTTTATGGTGTTATTCATTTAATAGTTTACATTTTTTTGTTTTTTTGATTCCAAGTAAGAATTGCTGAGCCTTAAATTTGGCTGAATAATTCTAAATAGAGGGGTTTATAGGATTTTGGTGTGTTCTATAACGTTTTTAAGTTTTTCTTTTTTATTTAGCACTCATCAAACTAATATTAAAACAAGTTAAAAGCAAGAAAAAAATATAAAAGATGCTCATTTACAGCAAACTGACTTATACCCTAACTTTATTATGTGGCTATTTTTAGGCTTTAAGGTTAGCATATAAACGCTTATAAAATAAGCAAAGTACGACCTGTTTATCCATTACTCTTATTGTAAATTTTAAATATCCGTAGATATATCTATTTTAGCAGTATGATTAAAATAAAAAACCTTCTTTTTTTAAGCTTTTGTGGTTTCATCTTATTTTCTTGTAAGTCTGTTTCAAACATACAGAACAAAAAAACAGACAATATTGTGGCAACTGCCAAAAGCTACCAAGGCACTAAATATAAATATAGAGGTACAGACAAACGTGGAATGGATTGTTCTGGGTTGATTTATACTAGTTTTTTAAAAAACAATATCAAACTACCAAGAACTTCAATAGCACAATCTAAACAAGGAAAATCCGTTCCTTTTTCTCAATTGACCAAAGGAGATCTTTTGTTTTTTAAAACCAGCTCTAGACAAATCAATCATGTAGGAATGGTGGTTTCTAGAAATGCTAACAACCTTAATTTTATACATGCTTCTTCCTCCAAAGGGGTTATCATTTCTTCTATAAAAGAACCTTATTGGAAAAAAACTTTTGTAAAAGGAAAACGAATGACAAACACGGCGACAAACACTCCAAAAAACAGACAAATGCACAAAGTAAAATCTGGAGATACGCTTTATAGTATTTCAAAAAAATACAACACTAGTGTTCGAACTGTTAAAAAACAAAATCATTTAAAAAGTAATGAAATTTCTGTTGGTATGATGTTACAAATTTTGTAAATCAATTGTCTCCAAAAAATTTACCTTTCTATGATGAAGCAAAAACATATTTTAGTTCTTAGAATGTCTGCCATGGGAGATGTTGCCATGACCGTTCCCGTGATTAAAACCTTAACTGATCAAAACCCTGAGCTTAAGCTCACNATTGTTTCAAAAAGTTTTTTAAAACCTCTTTTTGATGATCTAGACCAGGTAACTTTCTTTGCTGTTGACGTAAAAACAAAACATAAGGGACTTAAAGGCATTTACAAACTCTACAAAGAATTAAAACCGTTAAAAATTGATGCTGTTGCAGATTTACACCACGTCTTACGTTCTAAAATTTTAAGAACTTTTTTTAAACTTGATGGTACCAAAATAGCTTTTATTAACAAAGGAAGAGCAGAAAAAAAAGCGTTGACTTCTTTAAAAAATAAAGTTTTTAGACCTTTAACCAGTACGCACCAACGTTATGCTGATGTATTTGCTTTGTTAGGTGTTTTCATCGATTTAAAAAATCCATCACTTAAAGAAAAAGAACCTTTTACTGAGGATTTAAAAACACTCATTAATTACCAACCCAATGAAAAAATGATTGGCATTGCTCCTTTTGCCGCGCACGAGAGCAAAAAATACCCCTTAAAATTGATGGAAGAAGTCGTGAACAAACTCTCCAAACAGCATAAAATTTTATTGTTTGGAGGAGGACAACAAGAAATTCACCTCTTGAACACTTTGGAAGAAAAAAACCAAAACGTGTTTAGTGTCGCTGGTAAAATTAAGCTAAAAGACGAATTAATTATAATAAGCCAACTGTCTGCTATGGTCAGTATGGATAGTGGCAATGGTCACTTCTCTGCACTATTCGGCGTACCTACCATAACCCTTTGGGGCGCCACCCATCCCTATGCTGGCTTTGCTCCGTTTGGTCAAGAAATGAACGGCTTAACTGCTGATAGAGAGCAATACCCGCTTTTACCAACATCTATATATGGGAATAAAACAATACCTGGCTACGAAAAAGCAATGGAAACCATCAGCCCTAAAACCGTCATAAACAAAGTGTTATCAACAATAGCATAGATTTGTTAATAAGTTTAAACGGTTTCTATTTTAGTTTCTTAACAATCTATTTATTTTTGATATTCAACAAATAAATGAAGACATGCAAGTATCAGGAAAAATTAAATTAATCAACGAAACTCAAACTTTTGGCGCTAGTGGATTTAGAAAAAGAGAATTGGTTTTAACGACCGATGAGCAGTACCCACAAATGCTAATGATTGAATTCGTTCAAGATAAAGTAGATATTTTAGACACATATAAAGTAGGACAAGACGTTACTGTTTCTATCAATTTGAGAGGACGTGAGTGGATCAATCCAGAAGGTGTTGCCAAATATTTCAACTCTATCACAGGTTGGAGAATTGAAGCTAACGCATCAGCAGCCTCACAAAGTGGCGAAGCACCTGCTAGTTTTGAAACGACATCGATTGCACAAAACGAAGAGCCAGATGATTTGCCTTTCTAAGAAAATCATCTTTGCCGTATAAAAACGCTTTCAATACATTTGAAAGCGTTTTTACATTAAGCAACAATCAACATGTATACCTTAGACCAAAACACCACCACATTTCCTGAACCCAACTTAGCCAACGCTGAGGATATACTTGCTATTGGTGGAGATTTATCTACAGAAAGATTGATTATGGCTTATAAAAACGGAATTTTTCCGTGGTATTCTGAGGGACAACCTATTGTCTGGTACAGTCCTGCTTGGAGAATGGTTTTAGACCCCAGACACTATAAACCGTCTAAAAGTTTAAATCAACTTCTTAAAAAAAACATCTTTAACATTACTTTTAACCAGCAATTTAAAGAGGTTATCTACAATTGTAAAACCATCAATAGAAATGATGGCCTTGGGACATGGATTACTAACGACATGCAAAAAGCCTATATTAAACTCCATGAACTTGGCATAGCTAAATCTGTAGAAGTATGGCACAACAATAAGTTGGTTGGTGGTTTGTATGGCGTAGATCAAGGACATGTATTTTGTGGAGAAAGTATGTTTAGCAAAATGAGCAATGCCTCCAAAGTTGCTTTTGCATGGCTCAACAACTACCTGAATGAACATCAATATAGATTATTAGACTGCCAAGTACATAACGAACATCTAGAAAGCTTAGGCGCATATGAAATTCCAAGACAAGAATTTTTAGAGATTCTGACAAAAAAACATCTTTAACACTTTCCTCCTCTAATATTTTTACTTGTAAAGCAAAGCCTTATCTTTGGTGCGTTTGAACCCGCTGGGTTTTTTAATGTTAAGACCTATTATATGGATATTAAAAACGCACAATTAGACGTAGATAACTGGATAAAAGCGCATGGTGTTCGTTATTTTAACGAACTAACAAACATGGCTCAACTTACCGAAGAAGTTGGTGAAGTGGCAAGAATTATTGCTCGAAGATATGGAGAACAGTCTGAAAAAGAAAGTGACAAAAACAAAGACCTCGGAGAGGAATTGTCTGATGTCTTGTTTGTAGTTTTATGTTTAGCCAATCAAACAGGAGTTGATTTACAAGCTGCTTTTGATACTAAACTAGATCTAAAAACAAAACGAGATCACGATCGTCATCACAACAATCAAAAATTAAAATAATGGCCAATCAAAAAGTAAAAAAAGTAGCAAAAACACCATTGTGGAAGTTAGCACTTAGATTTATGATTTCTTTTGGAGGGATTCTTACAATTGTTTTTGTTGCAGCAGAATTATTTAAAAGCGGAAATTTAAATGCTATCTCTGAAAGTTTTAAAGACGGTAGTTGGTATCCATTTGTAGCTACAAGAGTAGCGATTATTGTTGGATATGGATTTGTAATGGCTTTTTTAACAAAAAGCAAGGCTAAAAATATGATATAAAATGGCACATGCAGACATAGGAACTAAATTCCTTAAGAAATACAATGGAACCGTAAATGATTCTTTCAAAATTACTGGTTCTAAAAGTGAAAGTAACCGTTTGTTAATTTTACAGGCGTTATACCCAAGTATAGAAATTAACAACTTGTCTAATTCTGATGACACCAACCTAATGCTAAACGCATTAAATTCATCGGAAAAAGAAATCAATATAGGACACGCTGGGACTACGATGCGTTTTCTAACCAGCTATTTTGCCGTAAAGCCAAACTCCGAAGTTATTTTAACAGGATCAGCTAGAATGCAAGAACGCCCAATCAAAATTTTAGTTGATGCATTACGATCTTTGGGCGCCAAAATAGCGTACGTAAAAAATGATGGGTTTCCACCCCTAAAGATCACAGGAATTACCTTAACTGGTAACAAAGTTAAAATTGATGGTAGCGTTAGTAGTCAATATATCTCTTCTTTACTACTCATTGCACCAACATTATCTGACGGACTTACCATCGAATTTGAAGGGAAAATAACCTCGATTCCATACATACAAATGACTTTAAGCTTGTTGAATAACTTGGGAGTTACCACAAGTTTTGAGGGACAGTTCATTAAAGTTTCCCCGACAAAAGAGATTGAAAACACTGATTTTACAGTAGAATCAGATTGGAGTTCAGCATCCTACTCATATGGTTTTGTGGCTTTATCAAAATCTGGAGGACTAGAAATCTCGTCCTACAAAGAAGATAGTTTACAAGGGGATTCGGTGCTACAAAACATCTACAACAATTTTGGAGTGAGCACTACTTTTAAAGCGAACACTATCCTATTAGAAAAAATACCAAATTTCAATTTGCCCACACGTGTTGAATTCGATTTGGTAAAGGCACCCGATATTGCTCAAACCATTGCAGTTACCGCTTTTGGACTGGGAATAGAATGTCATATGACCGGCTTACATACTCTAAAAATCAAAGAAACAGATCGAATTGTTGCTTTGTTTAATGAATTAACCAAGCTCGGTGGTACTATACTACATACTGATGACACCTTAACCGTAAAAGCATTTGAGGGTACTATCCGTAATGATGTACACATAGCAACTTACAATGACCACAGAATGGCTATGGCTTTTGCACCATTATTACTAAAAACAAACATCAACATTGATGATGCTGGAGTAGTCTCCAAATCATATCCTACTTTCTGGAACGATTTTGGTAGATTTCAATAAAAAGAAATAAATATATTCCTACCAATCTCATCAAAATCATTCAAAAGCGCTTAGATTCTATAAATTTGAGCGCTTTTACGTTTATTTTTAAAATCTAAAAAGACGCTATAACACTTCTAAACAGTAGTCATATCACTATGATGACGTGACATTGCCCTATCCTAAAACAAAAATAAACCTCAATATGCTTGACAACCCCTACTGGGAGATTGTATATTTGCAATCTATTTAAAAACAACAAACTCATGAAGTTATCCGCATTTCACTTTGATTTACCTGATGAATTAATTGCAAAGCACCCAGCAGAATACAGAGATGAATCACGCTTAATGGTCTTGAACAGAAAAGAACAAACCATAGAACACAAGCAATTTAAAGATGTTATTGATTACTTTGATGATGGTGATTTAATGATTTTAAACAACACTAAAGTTTTTCCTGCTCGTATGTATGGAAACAAAGAAAAAACTGGGGCTAGAATTGAAGTGTTCTTATTGCGTGAATTAAATGCAGAAAATCGTCTATGGGATGTTTTAGTTGATCCTGCTCGAAAAATTAGAATAGGAAATAAATTATTTTTTGGAGAAGACGATTCGTTAGTAGCAGAAGTTATTGACAATACAACTTCAAGAGGTAGAACTTTACGATTTTTATATGATGGTTCTTACGAAGAATTTAGAAAAAAATTAGATCAACTAGGAGAAACCCCAATTCCCAAGCATCTAAACAGAGAAGTAGAAGAAGAAGATGCTGAACGTTTTCAAACCATATATGCTAAGGAAGAAGGTGCTGTTGCAGCGCCTACAGCTGGATTACACTTCTCAAAACATTTGATGAAGCGTTTAGAGATTAAAGGAATTGATTTTTCTGAAATTACTTTACACATAGGCCTAGGAACATTTAATCCTGTTGAAGTTGAAGATTTATCTAAACACAAAATGGATTCGGAACAAATAAGTATTTCTCAAGATACGTGTGATCGCGTGAACAACGCAATAAACACAAAGCGAAGAGTTTGCGCTGTTGGAACCACTGTTATGCGTACTATAGAATCTTCTGTTTCCTCAAATGATAGATTAAACCCATATGATGGATGGACAAATAAATTTATTTTTCCACCTTATGATTTCAGAATTGCCAACTCAATGATTACAAACTTACATCCTTCCAAATCAACTTTAATGATGCAAGTAGCAGCTTTTGCAGGCTTCGATTTTCTGATGGAAGCCTATCAAGAAGCTATCAAAGAAGGGTATAAATTTAGCACTTATGGAGATGCCATGTTGATCATCTAAACAAGATTAAGCATATTTTAAAATCCCGAAGTTTTATACTCCGGGATTTTTATTTTGTATTAGTTCCGTACCTTTACCTAATATTTTTCACACCACTAAACATGTCTAAAAAAGATATCAGAGCCCTTTCCAAAAACCAACTAAGAACCTTTTTTGTAGAAAAAGGAGACAAACCTTTTAGAGGTAACCAAGTTTATGAATGGCTGTGGAGCAAAACTGCTCATACTTTTGAAGACATGACAAATCTCTCCAAAGAAACGAGAGATATGCTAGAACAACATTTCACCATCAATCATATTGAGGTTGATGATATGCAAAGAAGTAAAGATGGTACTATAAAAAACGCAGTAAGGCTTCACGATGGATTAATTGTGGAATCTGTACTAATCCCTACTAGCGATAGAACTACCGCTTGTGTATCTAGTCAGGTAGGATGTAGTCTAGATTGTGAATTTTGCGCAACTGCACAATTAAAAAGAATGAGAAATTTAAATGCTGATGAGATTTATGATCAGGTAGCTGCCATTAATTTGGAGAGTATTAAAACACATCGACACAAACTTTCAAACATTGTGTATATGGGAATGGGTGAACCACTAATGAATTACAACAATGTGATTAAATCCATTGAAATGATTACAAGTGAAGAAGGCTTAGGAATGTCGCCAAAACGAATTACTGTTTCCACTTCAGGATTACCTAAAATGATTAAAAAACTTGCTGATGATGAAGTGAAATTCAATCTAGCAGTATCCCTTCACTCTGCCATAGAGGAAACTCGTAATAAAATCATGCCATTTTCTAAGAAATTTCCATTAACAGATTTACGCGAATCTTTAGAATATTGGTATGCAAAAACCCAAAATAGAATTACCTATGAATATGTGGTTTGGAAAGATATTAACGACAAACAGGAAGATATTAATGCATTGGTAACGTTTTGCTCTTACGTACCTTGTAAAGTAAATATCATTGAATACAATCCAATTGATGATGGAAAATATCAACAAGCAAGCTCGAAAGCCACAAATAATTATGTTTATGCTTTGGAGAAAAACGGTATAGTGGTCAATGTACGTCGTTCCAGAGGAAAAGATATTGATGCCGCTTGTGGACAATTGGCCAACAAAAGTTAAACCCTAATTTTAGCCAGCGAAACAAATAAATTTGCTCGTTCAAAATGACAAAATCTAAAATTTATTTTTTTTGAAAACGCAACAATCTATACTGACAATAACTTACCACCACCCTACAGAAAATAGTGGGATCATATCAGATCTTAAAACATTCGAAGCACATCATCTTCATGGATTGTCTGTCTGTTCCGCTGTAGTGGCACACAAAGAAATTGACTATAACAATTGTCATTGGAGCTCCTCAGAAATTATACGACAACAAATAGCGCTAGTGTTTTCAGAATATGAAATAAATACTGTTAAAATTGAAACGCTACAGAACCCAGAAATAATTTGGCTAGTCATCAAGAGACTAAAGCAGATAAACGCTAAGATCAAAATAATACTTAATCTTGTTTCAAAGAAAAATCTCCCTTTTAATTACAACACCAAAACAGAGCAACAACTATTAGAAAAAATCTTACAAAATTGCTCGCTAATGGTTGTAGACCATGATGACCTGAAAACCTGGATTTCTGATGAACAAATTGAAGAAACCATAGCATATTATTCAGAGCATACTAATATCTTTTTAAGTCAACGTAACAAAACTAGCAAAGAGGGATGGGATAAATTATACCATAGCAAGATCGTGATGGTAAATATTCCACCTGGCAAAAAAACAAACGCTCATAAACCACATAAGAACTCGATCATATCCTCATCAATAGCCTGTAATATTGCTCTTGGTATAGCATTGGAAGACGCCGTTAAGAATGCTAAACTCTACGTTGAAAATTTATTAAATCCAAAATAAGATTCTCATCAAAATAATTACATACAAAGAAGAAACCATATGCTAATTCCTAAACTACATTATATATCACAAGGAATATCTCCTAAAGACCATCTTGAAAATATTCAGAACGCTTGTCAATCTGGTGCTGAGTTGATACAACTAAACTTCAAAAGCATATCTGACAAAAAGGCTTTAAAAATAGCTACTGAAGCACGCAAGATTACCCATCATTTTCAAACTCGATTGATTCTAAACAACCAACCCAAAATTGCAAAAGAAATAAAAGCAGATGGTGTTTACTTAGGAGACAATAACCATACGGTAACAGAAGTAAGGAAACATTTACACAGTTGGCAACTTATCGGAGCGTCAGCGAACACTCTACAAGAATGCAAAATTCTAATCAACAAACATGTAGACTATATTGGTTTAGGAGAGTTCAAACAAACAAAAACTGATAACGAAACCAACTCTGCTCTTAACAAGGAAGCGTATCAATTGATTGTTGAAGAATTGGATACTAAAACCCCTATTATTGCTTATGGGGATATTACCAAAACAAACATTGCTGACCTCTTAGAATCTGGGGTATCAGGAATAGCAATGTCTAATGAAATTACAAAAAATTTCAACTTAATTAGAACCTTAAACAGGTTGTTAAAGGCTGGAAATAGTGAAGAGCAAAAATACAATTTTTAAAATGACAACTTAAAAAGAATAAATTCGTAATTAAGACAAGACCACGCTACAAAATTGATTTTTTCAGCTCTGACAACGATGAAAACCCTTCTATTTTGGCTTTCTGAAAAAGTCTTTCTGCTGGAAAAAAGTCCTCTAGTTGCTTTAAGTATATGTCCTTATTACTCCCTTCAAAATGGGTTGCATATAAGTTCAAATTCCCTAAATCATCTTTGTATTCAACAAACACGGGATGAAAAAGTGTGGTCGTACCAAATTTTTTGGAAAATGGTTTCGAAACATTTTGTTTGGTAAGCGGAGCACCTCCAGTACGAACCTTTAATTTATTTTTGTAGCAATCTATAGAAATATCATGATACAATTTTTTTGATCGGTAATCTTCTGTAAAGAAATAACCACTGTACTCTTCAAATATATTTAACACCACTATTTTATTGATGTTGCTCCATTTTATATATTTTTCATCTTTCTGAGAGGTTACAACCAATACACCGTCAACGTTAAATATAAAGTGTGTCTTTTTTAAAAAAAATCTTAAAATATTTTTCATGCAAAAAATAATATTTCTTTTACTCTAATTTAATGTAAATAAAGTTCTAAACCTATCCACATTCTTTATTTCTTTGAAATTACTTTTACATTCATTTCCTCAACTTTTTTATTTGACAATTTGGATGGAGATTTAAACAATAAGTCTTCAGAACTTCCTGTTTTTGGAAAAGCCATCACCTCACGAATAGAAGCCTTTTTTTCTAAAATCATCATCAATCGATCTACTCCCCAAGCAATTCCTCCATGTGGTGGTGCACCATAATGGAAAGCTTCATACATGGTGCCTACACTTTTCAACATTTCTTCTTTGTTGTAGCCCATATTCTTATAAGTAGCCTCAAGAATTTCAGGCTTGTGAGCACGTACAGATCCTCCACCAATCTCATAACCATTTAAAATCAAATCATATTGTTGTGCAATAATATCACCAACCTCATCTTCATTTCCGTTCATATGCTTCTCCAAATCATAAATGGCTGGCATTGAAAATGGATTATGTGTAAAGGTCCATCGACCTTCATCTGTTTTTTCAAACATTGGGAAATCTACCACCCATGCAGGCCTTAATTCTTTTGGGTTGATCAACTTCAGCATTGTTCCTAACTCTTGTCGCACAGCATCCAAAGCCTTATTTGCAGTCGCATAATCTGCAGCCGAAAAGAAAACCACATCCCCCACTTGAGCCTCAGCCTCTTTGATAATATTGATCCCTATCTCTTCTCCCAAAAATTTAATAATTGGTGATTGCAAATCATTTTCGTTCACAAAAATGTAGGCTAACCCACCCAAACCATTTTGTTGTGCAATGGAAGTCAATTTTTCGATTTGACCTTTAGACATTCGCTTACCTCCTTGCTCCTTAGCAGAAACTTTGATACATTTTACAATTCCTCCTTCGGCTATAGGCTTTGAGAAAACCTGGAAAGTTGTTTCTTTAACAATCTCTGTGATGTCACGCATTTGCAAACCAAAACGTAAATCTGGTCGATCACAACCATATTTATCCATGGCTTCTTTATAGGTTATTACTTCAAATGGACGGAGTATCCATTTATTTCCATAAATCTTTTTTACAATAGTGTTAAACATTTCAGTATTCAAATTGATAATGTCTTGCATAGACGCATAAGCCATTTCAATATCTAACTGAGTGAATTCAGGCTGTCGATCTCCTCGAGAATCTTCATCTCGGAAACAACGTGCAATTTGAAAATATTTTTCAAATCCCCCGACCATCAACATTTGTTTGAACTGTTGTGGCGCTTGTGGTAAAGTATAAAATGCTCCTGCTTCTTTACGAGTTGGCACTATAAATTCTCTTGCTCCCTCGTCTGTACCCGCTGTTAGAATAGGTGTTTCCACTTCTAAAAACCCATCATCATCTAACATATCGCGCAACAACTTGATCACTTTATGACGATTGACTACAGCTTTTCGTACTTCTTGATTTCTATGATCTAGAAACTTATACTCAAAACGAACCGCCTCGTTTGAACGCATGGCTTTTTTGATTTCAAAAGGCAATGTTCTTGATAAGTTTAAAATATCTAATGTTGTAGCTTCTAATTCAATTTTACCTGTTCTTAAACCTTTGTTGTAATCATCTTCTCTACGCTGTACTATTTTACCAGAAACAGCAATTACAGACTCTGGTTTTAACTTTACCAATTCATCTAAATTTGGAAAAGATTCTTTTGACAAACGGACCTGAATCACTTCGTAAGAGGAGTCTCGTAAATCTATGAATATCAATTCTCCATGATCCCTAACAGAACTAACCCATCCTGACAAACTTACACTATCGCTAATAGCATCTTCCTTTATATCCGTAATTACGTGTGTTCTATACTCTTCTTTTATAACCAACGGAATTGTAGGCAGCACCTCTTCTTCTTTGTTACTCATTACCGAACCCTGAGCATTGGGGTCTACTGTTGAATTTTCGCTTTGTCCTTGAGCTTCAGAATAGGTTGAAAGTGTACTCAGAATCATTTCACGAATTACATTTCCTGGAGCTCCTTTTCCTATTTTCCCAATAACCTTTCCAACAAGAACACCAGCTTTACCCTGGTTACCAGATTTAATATCAGTGGCTATAGCTTCATTTTCAGCAATCGCTATATTTACTGCTTCTTGAATTTGAGTCTTAGAAATAGTATGATCTCTGAAGTATTTTTTATAGTCAAAATTAGCATCTGCCAATAAAGATTCAATCGCGTTTTGGACCAATACATTTGTAACCGATCCATCTTTAAACGATTTGAATATAGAAGATAAATCTTCTATATTTTTAATCTTGTCATAGTCTTCAGCTTTTAGATTATTGGTTAAAGTTTTGGCTACAAAAGCAACGTCCCCTATGACATCAATAAGCGTCATCACCGTTTTAGATCGCAAAGCGTCTGCTGTAAAAAACTTAGCGTCTTGAGGTAAGACTTTACCTTCTATCAATTTAGACTCAACAAAATAGGGCAATACTTTTGGGTCTACTGCAATCCCGTCAACCACATCTTTAATTGCTACAAAAGGTAAATCTGGCTCAGAAATATAACGATAATCTGCATCGTATTCTTTCTTACGCATGACCTTTGTCTGCTTTAATGCTTCATCCCATAAAACTGTGGTTTGATCTGGTCTAAACTCTTTGTGTTCAATAAAATAATTTAACTGTTTTTCTATTTCTTCTTTTAGAGCTTCCACCATAAACTTAAAAGAGTTCAGGTTTTTAATCTCAGTACGAGGATTTAACACCTCTGATCCTTTAATTCGTAAAGAAACTGATACATCGGACTTAAATTGGCCTTTGTCTAAGTTGGCCTCAGAAATCCCTAAATTTTGAACTATGCGCTGTATGTATTGTGCATAAGTAGATGCATCCTCTATGTGACGGATACATGGTTTGGTTACAATTTCAATTAAAGGAACTCCACCTTTGTTAAAATCCACCAATGAAATATTCTTTTCGTGCACTAATTTAGCTGCATCTTCTTCAATGTGTACTTGTTCAATTTGAACCGTAAATTGGGACCCATCATTACGATAACAGTCTACTTGACCATCAGGAATAATAGGATTATGGAATTGAGTGATTTGAATATTTTTGGGGTTGTCAGGGTATTCATAATGCTTACGATCCCAAGATATCATTTCATTTGAAAATGATGAGTTTACGGCTTTACCAAAATAAATAGCTTTAACTATCGCTTCTTTATTAATAGCAGGCAAAACACCCATTTGACCCGTACATACTGGACAAATATTTACGTTTGCCACTTCACTTTCCTCATTTGCACATCCACAAAACAATTTAGATTTTGTATTCAATCTAACATGTGTTTCTATCCCTGCAACTAACTCTATGTTATTTTCATCTAATAGAGCGTTTAATTTATTTAATTCCATTATTGCACTTGGTTTAAGAAGTTCGCAAACTGCAAAATTGTTTGTTCTTTGTTTTTAGCTCCGGTCACTTGAATCCCTGTTTCTGTACCAAAAGGACAAGTTAAAGTTGGCAACTGTCCCAAACTAAATCCTACGGTATAAGCATCAGACAAATACATCGCATGTGGATTGTTCAACACTTCGCCTATCTTCGGAACTGAACTTGGCGTTACTGGTGATAAAACAATATCTACTTTATCAAAGTCTGATTCAAAAGCAGCTTCAATCTCTTTTCTTAATTGCTGACCCTTCAAATAGATGGCATCTGAGAACCCTTGAGACAGAACTTGATTTCCTCCTACTATCCTTCGCTGAGTTTCCTCAGTAAAATTTTCTGAGCGGGTAACCATGTAAGTCTCTTTTAAATTTTTCCCTTCAACCCTTTCACCATAATTGGTTCCGTCTAATCTTGATAAATTAGATGCGGTTTCGGCCATAGCTAATGTATAATAAGTAGAAACCAAAGTATCTGCATCAAAGAAATCTAATGCTTCTACAGAGTACCCTGCTTCCTTTATTTTTTCTAAAGTTGCTAAGAACTGTGTCTTTATAACTGGATCAATGGCATCGTTCTCAATAAAGTTTTTAAAATACCCAACCCTAACCCCGTTAGGCTTAGAAGTCAATACACTAGTCTCTATCTTTTCTGAGGCTATAGAAGTCTGATCTTTGCTGTCTTTACCACTGATGACATTCATTACGATAGCAATATCTTCTATAGATTTTGCTAAAGGCCCAACGGTATCTGTTGAGGAAGCATAAGCCATCAAACCAAAACGTGAAACCCTTCCGTAAGTAGGTTTTAACCCATAAATTTTGTTGTATCCTGCTGGTTGACGAATCGAACCTCCTGTATCTCCCCCAATAGAGAAAACCGTGTATTCGGCAGCTACATTAACTGCAGAACCTCCTGAAGAACCTCCTGCGACCAAACTTGTATTTATTGCATTTTTGACACTTCCAAAAACAGTATTTTCAGAGGAAGATCCATGACCAAAACTGTCACAATTTTCTTTTACCATAGGAATGGCTCCAGCATCTAATAACTTCTGAATAGCGGTTGCTGTATAAGCCGATTTGTAATTTTTCAACAAATCTGAACTTGCAGATGTATATGTTCCTTGTACCATATAAACATCTTTGATTCCAAAAGGAATTCCTTCTAACAAACCTATTTCTTCTCCGTTGTTAATTTTAGCATCTACTTTTGCTGCAGCTTCCAAGGCCAATTCATCTAAAACAACATTTACAGAATTGTATTTGTTTTCTCTTAGCAGATTTAATTTTTCTTGTACCAAAGCGGTACAAGTAATTTCCTTACCCACCAATTGGTTGTGTATTTTTTGTATCAAACTCATTTCATTCGTTTTGAGTAAAAAGATCTTATCAGAATTTAAGAAAGGGGGCTTTTTACTGATTGCCATTTTATATCTTAACCCTCTATAACTTTTGAAACCACCAAATATCCATTTTTCTGATTAGGAAAATTTTCTTTAATGATTTGTTTAGTGATCTCTGAACTATTTTCAACAACATCCGCACGCAAATCTTCTATAGACACTGCGTTATAGGTGTTTTTATTTGACGCATCCTGTTTTATTTCAGCATTTTTTATCACTTCAAACAATTGATCCACCGCCTTTGAAGAGGTTGCTCCTTTTATACTAGACAATAGGTCTACTGGCATTATTTTACTCATTTCTTCTCTAGTTTAAATCGTACTTCAATACCGCGAAAATACAAAAGTTTTAGCGGAGTAAAAAGGTTTGAAAGTTTAAACTTCAAAGCCGAACAAAACCTAACAAAGTTGGAGTAAACACGAAACTTAATAACAAAATTTTTAATGAAAAGAGACCTCGTAAAGAACCTGTTTGATAAAAAACCTTTATCATCCTAAAAAATTAAACCTCAAGCACATTTAGCTTTTTTTTGATTTTTTTAAAACGCCATAGTGCTATTTTATTTAAAAAGACAAATTAATTTGACGCCCTTGTTTTTTAAAATCATTCCTGAAGCCCTTTTTAGACGATTTAAGCAATTTCTCCTTTTTACGCTCAACCCTTACTTTTTGAATAAAAGTCCTTTACATCACTTCTTATTTGTTATATTTGATTAGATTAGATTAAAAAAATAATGAATCATGAGTAACATAGAAAACAAACAACAGTATTCTGCAGACAGTATCCAAGCCTTAGAGGGTATGGAGCATGTTAGAATGCGTCCCTCCATGTATATTGGAGATGTCGGAGTAAGAGGTTTACACCACTTGGTATACGAAGTCATTGACAACTCCATTGACGAGGCCTTAGCTGGACATTGTAACAAAATAAACGTTTTCATAAATGAAGAAAACTCAATAACTGTTAATGACGATGGAAGAGGGATTCCAGTAGATATACACAAAAAAGAGGGTGTTTCGGCTCTAGAAGTTGTAATGACAAAAATTGGTGCTGGAGGTAAGTTTGATAAAGATTCTTACAAGGTTTCTGGAGGACTCCACGGAGTAGGAGTTTCTTGTGTAAACGCTTTATCAGACCATTTAAAAGCAACTGTATATAGAAATGGTCAAATCTACGAACAAGAATACGCAAGAGGTAAAGCTTCTTATCCTGTAAAACAAATTGGTGTAACTGACAAAAGAGGTACTGAAGTTACATTCACACCAGATAAATCGATATTCCAACAAACTACGGAATACAATTATGACACACTGGCTGCTCGGTTAAGAGAATTATCTTTCCTAAACAAAGGAATCGTGATTACTCTAACAGATAAGAGAACTAAAGATGATGAAGGAAACTACCCTACTGAAACATTCACAAGTACTGAAGGACTGAGTGAATTTGTGAAATACTTAGATAGCACTCGTGAGCAGTTAACCGCTGGTGTCATTGCTATGGAGGGAGAAAAAAATGGAATTCCTGTTGAAGTTGCAATGGTATATAATACTTCTTACTCCGAAAACCTACATTCCTACGTAAACAACATCAACACACACGAGGGAGGAACACACTTATCCGGTTTCCGAAGAGGACTGACCTCAACACTTAAAAAATATGCTGATGCCTCTGGAATGTTGTCAAAATTAAAATTTGACATCACTGGTGATGATTTTCGTGAAGGACTCACAGCAATCGTATCCGTAAAAGTGCAAGAACCTCAATTTGAGGGACAGACCAAAACAAAATTAGGAAATAGAGAAGTCTCAGCTGCCGTAAGCCAGTCAGTTTCAGAAATGCTTACAGATTACTTAGAAGAAAATCCAGAAGACGCCAAGACCATTGTGCAAAAAGTGATTTTAGCCGCACAAGCACGTCACGCAGCAACAAAGGCTAGAGAGATGGTACAACGTAAGACGGTAATGTCTATCGGTGGGCTTCCCGGTAAGTTATCTGACTGCTCAGAAACAGATCCAGAAAAATGTGAAATTTTCTTAGTTGAGGGAGACTCCGCTGGAGGGACTGCAAAACAAGGTCGTGATCGTGAGTTTCAAGCTATTCTACCTTTGAGAGGGAAAATCTTGAATGTAGAAAAAGCAATGCAACACAAGGTCTTTGAAAACGAAGAGATTAAAAACATGTTTACCGCTTTGGGAGTTACCATTGGGACAGAAGAAGACCCAAGGGCGTTAAATTTATCAAAAATAAGATATCATAAGGTTGTTATTATGTGTGATGCCGATGTAGATGGATCTCATATTGCTACCTTAATCTTAACTTTCTTCTTCAGGTATATGAGAGAAATGGTTGAGCAAGGATATATTTATATTGCTACACCTCCCCTGTATTTGGTAAAAAAAGGAGCCAAAAAAGAATATGCTTGGGACGATGATCAGCGTGATATGATCAATCTTAAATTTGGAGGATCTGCAGGAATCCAACGCTACAAAGGTTTGGGAGAGATGAATGCAGAACAATTATGGGACACAACCATGAATCCTGAATTTAGAACTTTAAGAAAGGTTACCATCGATAGTGAGGTAGAAGCAGACAGAGTTTTTTCTATGTTGATGGGTGATGAAGTACCACCTCGAAGAGAATTCATCGAGAAAAACGCAAAATATGCAAATATTGATGCTTAATCAAACAAAATAAATAAAACCAAAAGCCTCCAGAATACCTGTAGGCTTTTTTGGTTCTAACCACAATAATCAAACAATCTTAAACAATGAAGAAAATAATTTACCTTCTGTTTTTCGGGATTTATTCCCTTACAAATGCTCAAGAAATCACAGGACAATGGACAACATTTGACGAGGCAACAAACACAAAAAAAGCAATTATTGAAATCTATAAACTTGATAACAAGTATTACGGAAAAATCATAAAAAGCTATACTGCGAAACCGGGTAAATTGTGCGAGAAGTGTACAGGAGACAAATACAAAAAACCCATTGTTAATTTGGTTATCCTTGAAGACTTAAAAAAAGTAGAAGGTCAATACACAGATGGGAACATCTTAGATCCTGAGAACGGAAAAACATATGATTGTAATGTAGAGTTGATTGAAAAAAACAAACTGAAAGTTAGAGGATTTATTGGCTTTTCTCTACTAGGAAGAACTCAATATTGGCAAAGACTACAATAAACATTTCTGAAAACGACTAGCGATATGATCTCTTTTTTAGTTTCAATTTCATTATTAATTCTAGGCTACTTTGTTTATGGAAATATGATAGAGAAGATTATGGGAATTGATGAAAACCGAACTACTCCAGCCATAAGACAAAGAGACAATATTGACTACTTACCACTTCCTGTATGGAAATCTTTTTTAATTCAATTCTTAAACATTGCTGGTTTAGGCCCTATTTTTGGAGCTATAGCTGGAGCTATGTATGGGCCATCAGCGTTCTTATGGATTGTATTTGGTTGTATTTTTGGAGGTGCTGTACATGATTATTTTTCAGGCATGCTATCCTTAAAGCACAATGGTTTAAGTATTAGCGAAGTGGTAGGTCTATATCTTGGTTCCTATGCCAAACACTTCATGCGGTTTTTTACCGTCATCCTATTAATTTTTGTCGGATCAGTCTTCTTAATTGGACCCGCTAAAATTATTGATGGAATGACAAATCATACCTTTGGCATAACTATTTGGGTTTTCATTATTCTTTTTTACTATATACTGTCCACTTTACTACCAATTGATAAATTGATAAGCAAGCTATATCCTATTTTTGGAGGAGCAATGCTATTCATGGCTTTGGGAATATTTATAATGTTACTTACAGGAGATTACAATATTCCAGAATTAACACCTAAGAATTTAATCAATATGAAAAGCAATGCAAATGAAACCCCTATTTTCCCTATGCTATTTATCACGATTGCTTGTGGTGCAATATCTGGATTCCACGCAACACAATCTCCTTTGATGGCGAGATGTATCAAAAATGAGGCTGATGGTAAAAAAGTATTTTTTGGATCTATGATTACAGAAGGAATTGTCGCTCTTATTTGGGCTGCTGCTGCCATGGTATTTTTTAAAGATGTCAATGGATTAAACGAAGCAATGGTGGAAAATGGAAACAGTGCTGCCTGGGCTGCTAACGAAATTTCTTTAAATATGCTTGGAAAGGTTGGTGGTATTCTGGCAATATTAGGAATTGTTGCTGCACCAATAACATCTGGAGACACAGCCTTTAGATCTGCAAGACTAATCTTAGCAGACACTTTCAAATACGACCAAAAAACACTATTAAAAAGGCTCTATATTAGCATTCCTTTATTTATAATTTCATTTGGAATAACAAAAATAGATTTTGCAATCATATGGAGATATTTTGCTTGGTCCAATCAAACTTTATCAGTGATCATTTTATGGACAATAACGGCATTTTTGTTTATGAAAAACAAAAATTTCTGGGTTACTCTCCTTCCAGCAATATTCATGACTATGGTCTGTACGACCTATATACTAGTGGCTCCAGAGGGATTTGGGCTGGGTGAAAAGTCATATACAACAGGAGCCATCTTAACCACACTCATAACCATCTCTTTTTTTCTCTTTCAAAAAAAGAAAAAAAATTAATCCTTTTTTAACACGATTGAATATTAAACAAAATATTACTTTTCTGTTTATTCGTCCTTCAAAATTGCAATCAATCAATCCAAATCCTTATTTTTACGGACGCATAAAAATTTTAACATTAAAACAAATAAAATGAAAGTTACTGTAGTTGGAGCTGGTGCTGTTGGAGCATCATGTGCAGAATATATCGCTATTAAAAATTTTGCATCAGAAGTGGTTATTGTTGACATTAAGGAAAACTTTGCTGAAGGAAAAGCTATGGACCTTATGCAAACAGCTTCTTTAAATGGTTTTGATACCAAAATCATTGGATCTACAAATGACTACACTAAATCTGCTGGATCAGATATTGCTGTGATTACTTCTGGAATTCCAAGAAAACCAGGAATGACTCGTGAGGAGTTGATAGGGATTAACGCTGGAATTGTAAAACAAGTTTCTGAAAATTTGGTTAAACATTCACCAAACGTTATTATCATTGTCGTTTCTAACCCAATGGATACGATGACTTACTTGGCTCACAAATCTTTAAATTTACCTAAAAACAAGATTATTGGTATGGGTGGTGCTTTAGATTCTGGACGTTTTAAATATCGTCTAGCGGAGGCCTTAGAGGCTCCATTGTCTGATATCGACGGGATGGTTATTGGTGGGCATTCTGACACAGGAATGATTCCATTAACAAGATATGCTACACGCAATTCAATACCTGTAACTCAATTTATTTCTGAAGAGAGATTAGAAGAAGTTGCTCAGGCAACAATGGTTGGAGGAGCCACACTAACCAAAATGTTAGGAACTTCTGCTTGGTATGCTCCCGGTGCTGCTGTTTCAGCAATGGTCCAGGCCATAGCTACAGATGCTAAAAAAATATTCCCATGCTCAGCATACCTTGATGGTGAATATGGACAAAAAGATATCTGTATCGGTGTTCCATGTGTTTTGGGTGCCAATGGTATTGAAAAAATTATAGACATTGATTTAAACGAAGCCGAAGCAGCAAAGTTTTCTGCCTCTGCTGATGCTGTTAGAAAAACAAATAATTTGTTAGAAGTATAACAGACATGATCAATTATAAAAAAAGCCGTTCTAAAAAGAACGGCTTTTTTTATACCATAGGAACTTCCATCAAAAGCACATGAGAACTCTTTTTGAACTCAAAGCATACTTCATGAAGATCTTCAAGACCTAAGCCATCTCTATTTGTTAAATATTGGCCTTCTACCGACAAATCTCCATAGAGGACAAAAACATATAAACCATTCTCTTTATTCTTTAATTGATAAGTAGCAAAAGCGCCTGCACCAAACTTCCCCATATTAAAATAAGCATCTTGGTAAATCCAAACACCTTCATCATGCCTGTTGGGCGATAGTATTTGATAAAATTCATTTTGCTTTTCTAATTCATCCATAGACTGCTGGTCATACCTAGGAACAACATCTTTTTTGTTTGGAAACAACCAAATTTGTAAAAACGCTACGGGTATTTCAGAATTTTTATTTTGCTCACTATGAAAAACACCAGTTCCGGCGCTCATCACCTGTATATCACCCTCTTTGATTACTCCAGATGTTCCTATAGAATCTTTGTGCTCTAAATCTCCCTCTAAAGGAATTGAGATGATTTCCATATTTTCATGGGGATGCGTTCCAAAGCCACTACCACCTACAACCTTGTCATCATTTAAAACACGTAACACTCCAAAATTCATCCTATCTACATTATGATACGCTGCAAAACTAAACGTATGACAACTCTCTAACCAACCGTGATTTACATATCCTCTGGTACCTGCCCTGTGTAGTGTTTTTTTCATTGATTTTTGAATTTTATATGATGAAGTAAATCAAAGGGGTCGTTCAAAACATCTTGTTCTATTGATCAATAGGATTGGCTTCAAAAGAGCTCAAATAATCCTCGTCCCAAAGAGTTTTAATCTCAATAGGGTTGCAGCATACTTCACAATCTTGGACATAAGTTTCACTTACCGAAAACTCCAAAAGCATACTTATAGATTCCCAACAATAAGGGCATGTGAATTCCTGTTCCATAACTTTAAAAATACTAAACCTTATGCATCATTGGATGATCGCATTGAAAAAGAGCTTTATTGAGATTGGTTGTAAATTAGTTACTCTTCCAAAAATACGGAGTCAACACAATTAAAACAGTAAACAACTCTAATCTACCAATCAACATCAAAAAAGAGCAGAACAACTTTGCTGCATTACTTAAATGTGCAAAATTATCTACTGGACTCACAGTTCCTAATGCAGGACCTATATTTCCTAAACAAGAGGCTGCAGCTGCAAAAGCAGAAAGAAAGTCCAAATCTAGAAAGGTTAGTATGATCGCGCTTAAAATAAAAATCAACATATAAATCACAAAGAACGAGAGAATGTTAAAGATGATAACTCTAGAAACTCTGTTCCCGTTGTAACGTACTGATATAATAGCATTTGGGTGTAGTTGTTTTTTTAATTCTAGCAACGAATTCTTAATCATGATGACATGCCTAACAATTTTGACTCCTCCACTTGTAGAGCCTGCAGACCCACCAATAAAAAACAATGAAAACATTAATGCCGTTGCTAAGTAGTTCCACATCGTAAAATCTGCAGATACAAAACCAGTGGTGGTTAATACACTGACTACCTGAAAAGCCGCATGTCTAAAACCACTCTCAACGGGACCATATGGCATCGGGTGGCTAATCGTTGTTTGCAGTGTTGGATCTTGAAAACAAACAATCAAAATAGCAATAATGACAGTTACAATAATCGATATCATAAAATAATACCTGAACTCGTCATCTTTGAAAATTTTAGAGACCTTCCCTTTTAAAGCAAAATAGCTAAGAACAAAATTTGCCCCTGCTACATACATAAAAGCAATAATAATATACTGAATCAACGGATTGTTATTCCAATAGGCAATACTATCGTTCTTAGTAGAAAATCCTCCAGTACTCAGGGTAGCCATGGCATGGTTAATAGCATCAAACCATGACATACCTGCTATTTTTAACAAAAGAAACTCCGCTATGGTATAACTAAAGTAAATCAGCCATAAGCGCTTGGCTGTTTGTGTAATTCTGGGATGTAACTTATCTGTTGATGGGCCTGGAGCCTCGGCAACAAATAACTGCATCCCCCCAATTCCTAAAAGTGGTAAAATTGCTACAGTAAGAACAATAATTCCCATTCCCCCTATCCAATGAGTAGCACTTCTCCAAAACAACACCCCTTTTTGAACACTTTCTATGTCTGTCAAAATAGAGGCACCAGTTGTAGAATATCCTGAAATGGTTTCAAAAATAGCGTCTGGAAAAGAGGTGATAGTTCCTGTTAAGATATAAGGCAAAGTTCCCGTTAGCGTTAACATCAACCAACCAAGTGTAACAATTAAATATCCATCTCTTTTTTGAATATCTTTACTAGCATTTCTGTTAAAAAACCAAAGCATAAATCCTATGGCAATTGTTAGCAAACCTGCCAACAAAATTCCATGTGTCGCTTCTTCATGAGAATACCAACTAAAAGGCTCTGATAGCAACATGAAAAAACCGTTCATCATGGAAGTCAATCCCAGAAAACTTAAAATTATTTTATAATTTAATCCTCTCATCGTTTTTAATTATTGAACAACTTTTCAACATGTGGTATCGCATCAGGTAAACAAAAAACCAAAGCTCTATCTCCTGGTTTGATCATAAACGATCCAAAAGTCATCAATGCCTTACCTCCCCTAACAACACCTCCAAGAACCGTGTTTTCCGGCAAGTTTAAATCTTTAATTTTGTGCTGTGTAATCTTAGTATTTCTTCTCACAAAAAACTCTAAAACCTCAGCATCTACATTGTGTAAATTTGCCAAAGCCAACACACGCCCTTTGCGAACATGTCTAAAGATAGCGCTTGCAGCTAATATTTTCTTGTTGATCAGTGTATCCACACCAATCGTTTGAGAAATATCCATATAATTCATGTTGTCTACCAATGCAATTGTTTTTTTAACTCCCTTGGATTTGGCTACTAGGCTCGTCATGATATTGGTTTCAGAATTTCCTGTAGCCGCAATAAAAGCATCAGTGTTATTTAAAGATTCTTCCTCTAAAAGTTCAATATCTCTTCCATCACCATGAATTACTAAAGTATTATTTAATTCGTCAGACAATTCAAAACACTTTTCTCTATCTTGTTCTATAATTTTAACCCTCAGATTCTTGTGGCAAAGTCTTCGTGCCATTTTACTTCCTACTCTACCACCCCCTACAATCATTACATCTTTGATTCCAATTTTTTTGGTATCAACCAATTCGTGAATTTTATCAAGACTCTCTCTTGGCACAGAAAAATAAACTTGATCATTGGATTCAAAAACAGTATCTCCTTTTGGAATAATAATGTCAGAAGAATTCTCTCGTTTTACAGCAATCACGACAAAATCAAATTTGTACTTTAAATTTATTTCTCTTACTGAAGAGCCAACAATCAAAGATTCTGAAGAAAGTTTAGCCCCTAAAACACTCAATTCTCCTTCTTCAAATTCAAACTTATCATTAAAAGCGGTTTCTTTAATCAGTACCTCTATTTCATTAGCCGCTAATTCTTCTGGAGAAATCATATAATCTATCCCTACATCTGAGAAATTGATCTCTTTGGTTTTTAGATATTCCGTATTCGATATTCTTGCAATGGTTTTTTTTACGCCGAGGGTTTTACCAATTCCTGCAATAGTCAAATTGGTGTTCTGAGATTCGGTAACCGCAACTAATAAATCTGCATCACTTATCCCTACTTCCTTTAGAACAGCTATAGAAGCAGCATCTCCCTTTTTAGTAAACACATCATGATGAGCGTTCAAATGATTTAATCTCTCTGAATTTTGATCAATCACATAAATATCTTGAGATTCCATTGACAGTAGTTTTGCCAAATGATAACCAATTTCTCCAGCACCCGCGATAATGATTTTCATAGTTGAGTTTAGTTTGCTACAAATATATTATATTTAGTTTGCATCTGTGAATAAAAATAAAAGCTATGAAAAACTGTATTAAATCACTCAAAATTAAGGAATGGGACAAAAAAGACAGACCGCGAGAAAAACTGATCGAAAAAGGAGTCCAAACCTTATCCAACGCAGAACTTATCGCTATTCTGATTGGTTCTGGAAATAGAAATGAAAGTGCAGTGGCACTTTCTAAAAACATCTTAAATTACTTTCACAACAATTTAAACCAATTGGCTAAAGCAAGTCTTGAGGAATTACAAAGTTTTAAAGGTATTGGAGAAGCGAAAGCTATCAGTATTGCTACCGCCTTAGAGATTGGTAAAAGAAGACGTTTAGAAAAAGCCTTATCAATACCTAAAATTACATGTAGCAAAGATGCATACGAAATTTTTCTACCCATTATTGGAGATCTTAAACACGAAGAATTTTGGGTTTTACACCTAAACAACAGTAACAAAGTCCTTGAAAAACAAATGATAAGTAAAGGAGGTGTCACAGGAACACTTGTTGATCTAAAAATTATATTCAAAAAGAGCTTAGCACTCTTGTCGACTACAATGATTTTAGGTCACAACCATCCTTCAGAAAAACTAAAGCCTAGTTTAGCAGATAAACAACTGACTGATAAAATTAAAAATGCTGCCAGCATGCTAGATATAAAAGTCCTAGATCATTTAATAATCACTCAAAAAGCTTATTTTAGCTTTGCAGATGAAGAAATCCTGTAATCTATATGGCTAACGAATTATTGATATATACACAAAAAACAACTCCTAGAGTAAGTTATATTTTCAAGCATATTTTTATTCGCATCTTAAATATCCCTATAAAATTTACTTCAATAGTTGAGGAATTTGTCGCTCATGATGATCTAAAAATGAGTTATGGAAAATCTCCTCTTGGAAATGAATTCTTTATTCAAAGCCACGGCTTACTATTTGAACAAGAAATAAATGATGTAGAAATAAATATTTCTCAATGGGATAGTAGTCCTTGTTTCTTTGGAACTGGTAAAAAATCAAATTTGCCTTTTGATATTTTTTCTGCAAGCTTTTATCTATTGAGCAGATACGAAGAATACTTACCCTGTATGCTAGATGAGAATGATTGTTTTCCTGCAGAAGAAAGTTTGGCGTTTAAACATAATTTTCTAGACAAACCTGTCATTGATATTTGGTCCTACAAACTTCTAAAATCGCTTAAAGAAAAGTATCCCGAATACAAACATAAACCAAACACTTATGAGTATATTTCTACTTTTAGTGTAAATCAAACATTTCTGTTTAAAGGAAAGGGTATTATTAGAACAATCGTTAGTAGTATTTATGATTTGTTCACTTTCAAATTATATTCAGTGTGGTCAAGATTGACCACTTTACTTTCCCTCAAAAAGGATCCGTATGATACTTTTGCAAAGATTATAGAGTTACAAGATAAGTATAGCGTCAAAACACTTTTCTTTTTTCTTTTAAGCAATTATACCACCTATGACAATAACATCACACACACCAGAAGAATATACCATCAATTAATTAAATCTATATCAGATTATGCAAGGGTAGGATTGTTGTACTCCTATTTCACAATGGATGATGAAGAACGCTTAATTAAAGAGACCAGTCGGCTTGAAAAGATCATCAACACACCTACAAAACTATCAAGGCAACATTACGGAAGAAACAAATTACCCGACACTTATCATAAACTCATCGATTTAGATATTCAAGAAGATTACACCATGGGGTATCCAAAACATCTAGGTTTTAAAGCTAGCACGTGTACTCCTTTTTATTTTTATGACCTTAACTTTGAATTTCAAGCGCCTCTAAAGATATACCCATATGCTTTCAACGATGCTTCTTTACGTTTTGAAATGCAACTAAGCCCAAAGCANGCTTTAATGAAAATAAATCATCTGGTNAATCTTGTGAAACAAGTAAACGGAACCCTAATCTCTGTCTTCCACAATGACTCACTATCCAATTTCGAAGAATGGAAATACTGGGGAGATTTTTATGAAGACGTTTTAAAATGCGCTAAAAGTTCATGATACAATACATCCAAAGAAAAGATTTAGACATTAAAAAATACGACTCCTGCATCCAAAACTCGTTAAACCCTAGGATCTATGCTTTGAGCGACTACTTAGATATTGTTGTAGACCACTGGGATGCAATTGTCTTTAAAGATTACCAAGCAGTAATGCCAATTCCCTGGAGAAGTAAATATTTGATTAAATATATTTATCCTCCATGTTGGACGCAACAACTAGGCGTATTTTCTATTGATAGCTTTGATGCAAATCTTATTGAAATATTTTTGAAAGCAATCCCTAAAAAATTTCTAAAAACTACACTCCAGTTTAACAATAAGTGCTCACATGAACAGTTTACCCCTAGAACAAATTTTGTGTTAAAGCTGAACAAAAGTTATCAAAACATTCAACAAGGGTATAAAAAAAACAGAAAAGATGGAATAAAAAAATTTATCAAATCTGGATATAGCATTCAAGAAAACATCAATATTGTTGATGTTATTGATCTTTTTAAAGAAAACTATGCTAATGAAGTAAAAATCAACTTTCAAGATTATGCTAAACTTCAAAAACTAACCCAAAAGAAAAAATTACAGCCGATAACTTTTGGTGTTCTGGACGAGAGCAATCATCTTGTTTCTGGATCTGTTTTTTTTAAAGATGAAAAAAGAATTTACTATGTCTTTTCAGCCAACAATAACAAAGGAAATAAAGTAGAAGGAAATACAGCCATATTAAATCACATGATCGCATCCTATTCTAACTCGGGATATACATTAGATTTTGAAGGCTCTATGCATCCTGGAATTGCCTCCTTTTTTAAAAGCTTTGGTAGTGTGTCTGAAATCTATTATGAATATACTAGACAACTATTTTAGCTTTTAACAACCCAAAGAAGTACACCAATAAAAAACAGTAACCTAAAGACATAAAGATAGATATGCACGTAGATATTTGAAAAATAGTAAAGTCATTTTTTCCTACATAAAGACTAACAAATAAGACCAACATAAAATAAATATTGACCATTAAACTTATTTTATTTTTCTTTAAGGTTTCCTCTAAAGAAGAAATGGGACTGTACAAAACTCTAAAACCATACATCAACGCAAATATCTGAACAAACTTTCCTGTAGATCTCCAATCTTCCTTAAAAATTAAAACTATAATATCTTCTCCAAAAAGAAGGAGTAATAACAAAGGAATTGAGATCATTAAAAAAATTCTTTTGACTATAGATTGTGTATATTTCAAAAGTTGATCATGAGACTCTTCTTGAAACAACACTACAGATTTTTGGAAGAAAACAGGAGATATTACCGATTGTAAAAAAGCCAAAGGAATTGATAATATTAGAAAAGCCATAAAATAATTACCTGTTAGTTCTTCACCGTATGTAGCAAGCAACAAGACTGGAAAAACATTTACGGCAATGGTATTGATTGCATCTCCTGATATTGCATATTTTAAAATTTCCATATGATCTTTAATCGATCTTTTAAACATGGCTATGTTTAATTTTTTAATGATGATTTCTCCACCATCAAAATAATACAATAAAATTATAACCGAAGCGATAAGGTAACCTAAGACAAGCCCTAGCGTTTGTATCGAGAGATAGAAAAACAGGAACTGCAAAAAATATCGAACAATCGTAAACAAGATTTTAGCTTTTTTTAACTTCTTAAAATTTTCTGAAAATAAATTCATACTCTGAAAAAGAGTACTCATAGATTTTAGCATCGCAGTTAATATGGCAAAATACAAAACAGTTCTAGATACAAAATATTTATGAATGATTTGATTCGAAACCAAAAACGAAAGAGAGAAAAGCAATATACTGCTCATAAGAATGATCCACAAAAGCCCCGTTAAATTATTTCGTCTTTTCGTGGTTTGCTGCTCTAAAAACAACATGCTTTCAAGTCTACCAGTATTAAAACTAGAAAAAATCATGGTCACCGTATAATACACAGAAAAAACTCCTAATAGATTTGCTCCATAAATTTTAGCGACATAGACAGAGCCTAACGCACCTATAAACTGAGATACTAGATGTCCTTTTGTCAAATCTAAAAAACTACTTGACAAATGTGCTTTCAAAAATTTCATTTTACTTTTTGATTAAATTCAATATCTGAAGTCTTTACATGCTCTTTTTTTTCTGAAATCACTTTGCAAGGATTCCCTACAGCAACGGAATTTGAGGGTAAATCTTTTACCACAACAGAACCTGCTCCAACAATTACATTGTTTCCAATTTTAATTCCAGGCAATACTACTGAGTTGGCACCTATCCATACATTATCACCTATAACAATTGGTTTAGATTTTATGATTTTTGAGAAGTCCTCAAAATTATGATTTGATGAAATTATTTTTACTCCAGGACCTAATTCTACATTATTACCAAATACAATACCATTTGAAGCCTGTATATAATTCCCAATATTGTCACCCGGATCACACATATAACCCTTTGTAATATTTTCAGGACAAACAACGACGGAAGTCTTATCGACTGGCCATTTTACGCTATTATTTATCTTTAATATTTTCTGATAAAAGGCATATTTTTTTAAAATTCTATAATAGGTAGAATATCCATATCTAGGTCTAATATATTTAGGATAAAGAAAATTGACTAATTTTCTGAATAAGAAAGCGTCTAGTTTTTGTTTTGTAGTTGTCATTACTCTTTATCATATTTATTTCCCCACCTATCTCTCATTACTTTTCTAAACTCGTTTTCACGAGCATTTACTCCCGGACGATACAAGGACACTTCTCTGAGTTCATCTGGCATAAATTCTTGTGCAACAAAATTACCTTCATAAGCATGAGAGTATTTATATTCTTTACCATAATTCAAATCTTTCATCAATTTGGTAGGGGCATTTCTTAGATGGAGCGGAACGGACAAATCTCCTGTTTGCTTTACGAGTTGAACCGCCTTGTTTATGGCCTCATAACTTGCGTTACTTTTGGCTGAATTTGCTAAGTAAATAGCACATTGACTCAATAAAATTCTTGCCTCTGGATACCCTATAGTTGCGACTGCTTGAAACGTACTTGTAGCCATAATTAGAGCCGTTGGATTTGCATTACCGATATCTTCAGAGGCCGAAATTAACATTCTTCTAGCAATAAATTTCACATCCTCTCCACCTTCAACCATTCTCGCCAACCAATACACTGAAGCATTGGGGTCTGAACCTCTAATTGATTTTATAAAAGCCGAAATGATATCATAGTGCTGTTCTCCTGTTTTGTCATATCTGACTACATTTCTTTGAACTTTTTCTAAAACCAAATCATTCGTAATAATGACTCCCTCCTCCTCAGAAGCAACAATCAATTCAAAAATATTTAATAACTTTCTTGCATCGCCACTTGATACTTGTAACAAAGCATCTATTTCTTTTAAGACTATTTTCTTTTCTGCAATGAACGCATCTTTTTCAATAGCTCTTTGCAACAAAGACTGCATATCGCTCTTCTCAAAAGGATTCAAAATATAAACTTGACAACGAGACAATAAAGCAGGTATGACTTCAAAACTTGGATTTTCAGTTGTCGCACCAATTAATGTGACCCATCCTTTTTCTACAGCTGCTAGCAATGAGTCTTGCTGAGATTTACTAAAACGGTGAATCTCATCAATAAACAAAATAGGGTTTTTGGTTGTAAACAATCCTCCGCTTTGCTTTGCTTTGTTGATGATTTCTCTAACCTCTTTTACTCCAGCGTTGATTGCACTCAAAGTAAAAAAAGGTCGACCTGATGTTTCAGCAATAATATTAGCCAACGTTGTTTTTCCAATACCCGGTGGTCCCCATAGAATCAAAGAAGGAATAATACCCTTGCTAATATGATGGGTTAGCACGCCTGTTTTTCCAACTAAATGTTGTTGGCTAATATAATCCTCTAAAGTTTTAGGACGAATACGTTCCGCTAAAGGTTGATTCATAGTGTAAATATACGAGTTACAATTAGCAATTAACGCATTGAGCATTCGTAATTATTTTAGGCGAATAACTGACAAACATCTTTCAACTACTCTATTTTTCAATACGTCAATTACTTTACTTATTTTTGACAAGATAAAAACACAGAAATATGGCAACACAAAAAATATCTTTATATTGGAAAGAAGGAGTACATTTTGAATCTGAAGGACCTGGAGGAATGGTCTCAATTGATGGTTCAGAAGAAGTAGGAGGACAAGGAAAAGGGCTGCGCCCAAAAGCATTAATGCTTTCAGCTTTAGCGGGTTGCTCGGGAATAGATATTGGCTCCTTGATAAAAAAAATGCGTATTGACGTTGATACTTTTGACATTGATGTAGAAGCTGAATTAACAGACGAACATCCTAAATTTTATCACAAAGTTTTGGTGAATTTTAATTTTTATGGAAATCATTTAAATCAAACTAAAATTGAAAAAGCAGTGTCTCTATCTATTGACACCTATTGTGGTGTGATGGAAATGTTTCGCCAATTTGCCACTGTAGAAACCAAAATCAACTATTTTCCTAAACAGTAGAACTCAATTGAAAACATAAAAAATCCCGAATGACCAAGTCCATTCGGGATTTTTTTATCCTGAATCGTTTAAATCTTGACTATTGAAATTTTTTGGCATCCTCTAAAAAAGTAGCCAATCCACTAGCTGTTAAAGGATGTTTCAATAAACCTTCAATCGCACTCAAGGGTCCAGTCATAACATCTGCTCCTATTTTTGCACAATCCACAATATGCATGGTGTGCCTCACCGAGGCTGCTAATATTTCTGTTTCAAACATATAATTATCATAAACCTCTCTGATTTCATTTATCAAATGTAATCCATCTGTAGAAATATCATCTAAACGGCCAATAAAAGGAGATACGTAAGTTGCCCCTGCTTTAGCAGCCAAAATAGCTTGACCCACAGAAAAAACTAATGTTACATTGGTTTTAATTCCTTTAGAGCTAAAGTATTTACAAGCTTTTATCCCATCTTTTATCATAGGTAATTTTACCACAATTTGAGGGTTTAAAGCAGCCAATGCTTCTCCTTCTTTTACCATTCCTTCAAAGTCAGTAGAAATTACCTCAGCACTTACATCTCCTTCTACAATTTCGCAAATAGCTTTGTAGTGGTTGATAACGTTTTCCTGTCCTTTAACTCCTACTTTTGCCATTAAGGAAGGATTGGTTGTTACCCCATCTAAAACCCCTAGCTCTTGAGCCTCTTTTATTTGGGCTAAATCTGCTGTATCAATAAAAAATTTCATTTGTTTAAATTTATTTGATTAATTAATCATTGTCTTCAATTCTTTTACGGTAGCTATTGGATCTTCTGCGCCAAAAACATAGCTCCCTGCTACCAATACGTCTGCACCAACTTCAACTAAGTTGTTTGCATTTTGATTGGTTACTCCACCATCTATTTCGATTTTAGTTTCACAACCTTTAAAAGTAATTAGATTTTTTAATTGTTGTACTTTAGTGTAAGTATTTTCTATAAATGATTGGCCTCCAAAACCAGGATTTACACTCATAATACAAACCAAATCTAGCTCTTGAACAATATCTTCTAAAACAGCTACAGGAGTATGAGGATTTAAAGCTACTCCAGCTTGCATTCCCTCAGCTTTAATCGCCTGTATCGTTCTATGCAAATGCGTACAAGCTTCGTAGTGCACAGTCAAAATATCAGCACCTATTTCCTTGAATGTTTTTATGTATTGATCTGGATTGACAATCATTAAATGGACGTCTAAAGGCTTAGTGGCATGCTTTTTAATCGCTTTCATCACTGGCATTCCAAATGAAATATTTGGAACAAAAACACCGTCCATAATATCTATGTGAAACCAATCAGCTTCACTGTTGTTAATCATTTCTACATCGCGTTGGATGTTTGCAAAATCGGCTGCTAATACCGATGGAGCTACTAACTTGCTCATACTTGTATTTATTTAATCGTATTGATTAACCTAAGTAGGTCATTAATATTTTACTTCTTGATGTATGTTTCAACCTTCGGATCGCTTTCTCTTTAATCTGACGAACTCGCTCGCGAGTCAAATCGAAAGTTTCTCCAATTTCTTCTAAAGTCATAGGTTGGTGTTCACCCAAACCAAAATACAAACGTACAACATCTGCTTCTCTAGGAGTCAAAGTTTCTAATGCTCTTTCTATTTCCACTTTCAAAGATTCATGCAGCAATGTTCTGTCTGGATTCGGTGACTCCCCAGAATTCAAAACATCATATAAGTTGGAATCTTCACCTTCTATTAGCGGAGCATCCATGGAAACGTGACGACCAGAGTTTTTCATAGACTCTTTAACATCATTGACCGTCATATCTAATTTTTTGGCTATTTCTTCTGCCGAAGGAGGACGTTCATTTTCTTGTTCTAAGAAAGCGTACATCTTATTAATCTTGTTGATCGATCCAATTTTGTTTAAAGGCAAACGAACAATACGCGACTGCTCTGCCAATGCTTGTAAAATAGATTGACGAATCCACCATACAGCATAGGATATAAATTTAAATCCACGAGTTTCATCAAAACGTTTTGCTGCTTTGATCAAACCTAAATTCCCTTCATTTATCAAATCAGGTAGCGTCAATCCTTGGTTTTGATATTGTTTTGCTACCGATACTACGAAACGTAAGTTAGCTTTTGTCAAACGCTCTAAAGCCGCTTGGTCTCCAGCTTTGATTCTTTGTGCTAATTCCACTTCCATGTCAGCAGTAATTAGATCTACTTTCCCAATTTCTTGTAAGTATTTATCTAAAGAAGCCGTCTCACGATTGGTAACCTGCTTGGTAATTTTAAGTTGTCTCATTGAATTTTGATGTTAAACTATATTGTATTTTAGGTAATACGAGCGAAAAAGGTTTTTTGTTACAAAAAATACTAGATTATTTTATTTTATTTTTTTGACACATTATAAGCAACTCATTTTAAGCTATTTACTGTTTTTCTTTTACTGATTCTCATTAGGTCTTTGCATCAACCAAACAAAAACCCCTTTCAATTAATTGAAAGGGGTTTTTGTTTTACAAGAAATCAAAAAACTAGTCCGCTTTTTTATCTTCTCTAGGCCTTCTATCCTCTCTGCGGTTATCTCTTCCGCGATGATTATCTCTACCTCTATTATTGTCTCTTGGTGGTCTTGCAACATAACCTTCTGGTTTGTCTAATAGGGCTTTTCTAGAAACCTTCTCCTTACGAGTTTTAGGGTCTCTTCCAAAGTATTTAACTTCAAACTCATCTCCCATATTTACTACATCAGTAACATTCTCGGTACGTTCCCATGCCAATTCACTAACGTGTAACAAAACTTCATTACCTGGTGCTTCTAAGTATTCAACCACAGCTCCAAAGTCAAGCATCTTAATCACCTTAACCTTGTAAGCTTTTCCTACCTCAGGCTTGAACAACATAGATTCTATATTCGCTAAAACAGCATCAATACCGTCTTGGTTGGTTCCTAAAATCTCAACTATACCTTCTGTAGTTACTGGGTCTTCGTTGATAACAATTGTACACCCTGTGGTTTTTTGTAGCTCTTGGATGTTTTTACCTCCTGGCCCAATCAATGCTCCAATATAATCGTTCGGAATTACTCTTGTAATCATTTTTGGAGAATGAGATTTCACGTCTTCATTAGGCGCTTGTATCACTTCCGTGATTTTTCCTAAGATATGTAAACGCCCCTCACGAGCTTGCTTCAATGCATTGACCAAAATCTCGTAAGACAATCCTTTTACTTTGATATCCATTTGACATGCAGTAATTCCGTCAGCTGTCCCTGTCACTTTGAAGTCCATATCTCCTAAGTGATCTTCATCACCTAAAATATCTGACAATACCGCGTAACGATCACCATCAGAAATCAATCCCATAGCAATACCAGAAACTGGTTTTGTCATTTGAATACCAGCATCCATCATAGCCATAGTACCAGCACAAACTGTTGCCATAGATGAAGAACCGTTAGACTCTAACACCTCAGAAACAACCCTTACAGTGTAAGGACAATCTGCAGGAACCATTCCTTTCAATGCGCGTTGCGCTAAATTTCCATGACCTACTTCTCTACGAGAAGTTCCTCTTAGTGGTCTAGCCTCTCCAGTACAAAATGGAGGGAAATTATAGTGTAAATAAAATCTCTCTTCTCCTTCGTTGGTTGGTGAATCAATTATATTAGCATCTCTTGAAGTACCTAAGGTTACTGTTGCCAACGCTTGAGTTTCCCCGCGTGTAAAAATAGAAGAACCGTGAGTAGAAGGCAAATAATCAACTTCTCCCCAAATAGGTCTAATTTCATCTGTTTTACGTCCATCTAATCGATTTCCTGTAGCCAATGTTAATTCACGTACTGCTTCTTTTTGAGATTTATTAAAATACTTTCCAACCAAATCACCGTAAGCCTCTAGCTCTTCTTCTGTAAAATCAGCTTTTACTTCTTCTTTTACGTTTGCAAATGCTTCAGTTCTTTCTGCTTTGGAAGTCCCTTGTGCAGCTATCGCATAGCATTTGTCATATGCCAAAGTGTTGATTCTTGTCGCCAATGTCTCATTTTCTTCAGCTTGATCATAATCACGGGTAGCTTTTTTTCCAAAAGCCTCTGCCAAACGAACTTGAGCAGCACATTGTAGCTTGATCGCTTCGTGTGCAAATTTAATTGCGTCTGCCATTTCTTCTTCAGAAATTTCATCCATTTCTCCTTCTACCATCATTACTGAATCTGCAGATGCTCCAATCATCATGTCTAAATCAGCTTCTGCTAATTGTTCACGACTTGGATTGATCACAAACGCTCCATTGACTCTAGCTACACGCGCTTCAGAAATTGGAGTTTCAAAAGGAATATCAGACAATTGAATAGCTGCTGATGCTCCTAATCCAGCCAATGCATCTGGCATTACTTCTGGGTCATGTGACATCAACTGAATCATAACCTGAGTTTCTGCGTGATAATCTTTTGGAAACAATGGACGTAACACACGATCAATCAAACGCATAGTCAACACTTCTGCATCAGAAGGTCGAGCTTCTCTTTTAAAGAAACCTCCCGGGTATTTCCCTGCAGCTGCAAACTTTTCTCGATAATCTACTGTTAATGGTAAAAAATCTACATCAGACTGCTTGTAGTTAGATACTACTGTACATAACAACATTGCTTTTCCCATCTGCACAACAACGCTACCGTGAGCTTGCTTTGCTAATTTTCCAGTTTCGATAGATACGGTTCTTCCGTCTCCTAATTCGATAACTTCTTTAAATACCTTAGGTACCATAACTAAAATGTTTTAAGTGTTGGATGAAATAAGAAAATCCAACGGTTATTGTATAACAAAATATTGTGTTGTCATAGGGTCTTGTCTACAATGGAATCAAAATCTATGTTTTGATTTCTTATTTTTATCGCTAATAAATTCTAGCGAGATGACTAAAATAAAAAAAAGAGGCCTCATCGCCTCTTTTTTTTGTCTTAAATTATTTTCTTAACCCTAACTCTGCAACAATGGCACGATATCTTAAGACATCTACTTTGGTTAAGTAATCTAACAAAGATCTACGCTTACCCACTAACTTCACTAGAGAACGTTGTGTATTGTAGTCTTTTCTGTTTTCTTTTAGGTGTTCTGTCAAATCTGCAATTCTTTTGGTGAATAACGCTATTTGACCTTCTGTTGAACCTGTGTCAGTTGCTGACTTTCCGTGTTTTGCAAAAATCTCTGCTTTTGCTTCTTTTGATATTGACATGCTAATATTTATGTAAATGATTATTATGCAGATTCCCACGATGAGAATCGGTCGGCAAATATAATACTTTTATTTTAAGCACAAACATCATCGTTTAAAATATGTATTCTTCAAATTCAAATCAAACGTAAATCAAATCACAACGTATTGTGATGTAAAATAAGTCCACTTGCAGGTGCAATTTCGTTCAAGACAACATCGTCATCAAAATGGGTTAACGTCTTTTTCAAGAAATCTAAATCTATTTCTCCACTCCCCAATGAAAAAAGAGTACCCATCATGATTCTTATTTGATACCTCATAAACCCTGGCCCCACAACCTTGTATATGTAACTTTCTTTTGGGAAGAAATTTGCCTGGTATCGTTCATTTTTTATGATTTCAGAAGAAAAAACTTCTCTCTGAAAAAGTGTATGCTCACTAGAACGCTTGGTGTATTTTTTAAAATTATGCTTGCCTTCAAATAATTTAGCTCCTTGCTGCATAAGGTCAATATCCAATTCTGTAATCTTTCCTGTAATCATTGGAGCACAAAAAGGGTGGTTTCTTTCACCGTGAGAAAACAAATAATGGTATTCTTTGGCTTTTACCGCTCCTATCATATCAAAGGTAGCCTCAACTTTTTTCACCTTTAGCACATTCATATCTCTTGGTAGATTTTTATTTAACTCCTTTAGCAACCAACTCGTATCATATGATTGCTTGGTAATCAAATGACAATACGCATCGTTTGCAGAAACCATAGCATCAGTTCTACTTCCTCCTATTGTCTTGAATTTTTGATGCTTCAAAACAAAACGCAAAGTTTTTTCTAGATATTGTTGAATGGTTTTGACTCCTGGTTGTTTTTGCCAACCATGAAACCGAAAGCCTAAATACTGGAGTTGAATTAAATAATAATGATCGCCTAAATACTTCAATGCTTTGATTTTAATATTTTTTGTTTTACTATATCTTCCACAGGAACTCCTTTGACATTTGACTCCAACCATGACAAAATATCCAGGTACAAGAAAGAACGTTTTTCATAGGGATGGTTTTCATATACTTTTAATCCCTCATAAAGATCTTTGAAAGATTTCCTTAATTCGTGTGGATACAAGTTGCTTAAGTTTCTCAAGAATTTAATCATTTTTTTCTGTACCTCGTATAGGTTATCCATCTTCAACAAGAACTTATAAGTAGACTTAATCAACTCTTCAATATGTTCATCCTCTCCCGACTCATAGTGTGCTACCAAATTTAAAACTCTTGTATAGCAGAGTAAGTCTTCACGCATTTTCAGATTCTTATTCCTAATGATTTTATTCAAATAAAAAATACACTGTTCATAATCGCCTGCACCAAAATACATACAAGCAATTTTGTAATAAAATAACATGACATGGTGTGCATCTATTTTTTTATCTGTTTTATCCAATTCTACCAATACATTTTTCACAAAGTCAGTTCCTTTGCTGAAATCTCCAGTCAAATAAAATGAATTGATTTTATGTTGATACAAATACAAAAAGCAAAGATTTTGAGTGTTTTCAGAGGAAAATACTTTCTCTTCTTTTATTTCTATAGCTAAATCTCTTAAGATTTCTTGAAACTTGTCATTCTTTTGAAGATAAAACAGGGATTCTAACAAATAATTCACTGCCTTCAAGTAAAAAACAGGATGTAACTTTTTCATGTCCGGCAAATCATGAAACAACTGAACTAATTTTTGAGAATTACGATAGCAGGATAAAAAATCCTGAGTAATAAAACCTTGCCACAAGTTAGCCTGGTACAAATACATTTTACTAGTAAAACCAAGCTCAGAAAAATTATACTTTGGAATTCTGTCTTTGTAATACTGTTCAACGATATGGGTATCAGTATCATTTCGAGCATAACCATGTTTTAGAAACCAACTGTACAGTTGTAAAGAGAGATTTGATAATTTTGAAGTGATTACATTTTTTTGGTTGATATTTTTGGCTTCTATTGCTAAAGTATCTGCTCGATCACTCATACTACGGGTAATATACTGAGATTCAATTACTTTTTCAAGTTCTATAATTTCGTAGGCCAAATTGAATTGTTCTTTGCTAACGGCAAGCAATTTGGTTTTATCTAACAAGCGTAAACTTTGCTTATATAAACCTTTAGTGTACAATATCGTGGCAAAATCTATTTGCTCTCTGATGTGAGTAATGCTATTTTGATGTACAGGACTCAAACGCAAACTAATTAAAATTTGCCTATATAAATGAGCTTTTGTGTTCGACATCTGTTGCTTTTTAATGCTTGTCTTTGCAAGAATTAGCTTTTCGTCATATGTTGAAATCTTATCCATGAGAACGAACAAAGCCATAAAATTAGACTGGGTATTCCCTTCCAACCTCCCCGCATACAATTTAAATTGTCTTTTTTCCGATTTGCTCAATGATTTTATCAGAAAAAACAAGGGATCTTTTTTCTTTTCTTTTCTCATATTTATGTAAATCTAATTTAATTCAATACTACAAAAAATATTCATATTTACAACGCTGGATGTCGTAAAAAAAAACAACACAAACACTTGATTTTACTGGGATAATGGGTTTTATATACCGTTTGGCCTAGGGAAAGATTATTTAACAAGAGTTTTGCCCACTTGACCAGAACGTTATTTTTGTTTACACACACGCAAAAAAGACTACAAAACAATGGCTGAGGATCACGTACAGATATTTGATACAACTCTTAGAGATGGAGAACAAGTTCCGGGATGTAAACTAAACACAGAGCAGAAATTAATCATCGCTGAGCGTTTAGATTTATTAGGAGTAGACATCATCGAAGCCGGTTTTCCTGTTTCTAGTCCTGGTGATTTTAAATCGGTAGATGCCATCGCTAGGCTGGTTAAAAGAGCAACCGTTTGTGGATTGACTCGTGCCGTTGAAAACGACATTAAGGTAGCCTCGGAAGCCCTAAAGCACGCTGTAAAACCAAGAATACATACTGGAATTGGAACTTCTGATTCTCATATCAAATTCAAATTTAATTCTAACCGTGAAGCCATTATTGAACGAGCTGTTGCTGCAGTTAAATACGCCAAAGGTTTTGTGCAAGATGTTGAATTCTATGCTGAAGATGCAGGACGAACAGATAACGAATATCTAGCAAGAGTTTGCGAAGCGGTCATCAAAGCTGGTGCAACAGTTCTAAATATTCCAGACACAACAGGATACTGCTTACCTCATGAATATGGAGCTAAAATTAAGTACTTAAAAGAAAACGTAAAAGGGATAGAAAAAGCGGTATTGTCTTGTCATTGTCACAATGACTTAGGACTAGCGACTGCAAACTCAATAGAAGGTGCGATCAATGGTGCTAGACAAATAGAATGTACCATAAACGGTATTGGAGAAAGAGCAGGAAACACCTCTTTGGAAGAAGTGGTTATGATTATGAAACAACATCCTAATCTAAACCTTGATACCGGTGTCAACACAAAACTGCTATACAGTACTTCTCAAATGGTTCAAGAGCACATGGGTATGTTTGTACAAGCGAACAAGGCTGTTGTCGGTTCAAATGCTTTTGCTCATTCTTCAGGAATTCATCAAGACGGAGTTATTAAAAATCGANAAACCTATGAAATCATGGATCCNGAAGATGTTGGGGTTACCGAGTCTGCTATCATTTTAACTGCACGTAGTGGAAGAGCTGCCTTGGCTTACAGAGCAAAAAACATAGGTTATGAACTTACAAAATTAGAACTCGATTCTATTTATCCAAAATTCTTAGCATTTGCTGATACTAAAAAAGAAATTGTAAATGAAGACATTCACCTTCTGATGAAACAAAACCAAATCATCCAAAGTTAAGTCACTATTTACTTGGAGCATAACTCAAAAAAGATCTCTTTAGTTAGGGGTCTTTTTTTGTGGAACTTCAAATTATTGAAAAGTCATTTATTCCTGTTATCTTTGCTAAACTAAATTTTAACACTATGTTTTTATTCATCGGGGGTCCTGAAATTTTTATCGTTCTTCTGTTAGTGGTTATGCTTTTTGGAGCTGATAAAATTCCTGAAATCGCAAGGGGACTTGCTAAAGGGATCAACCAAGTTAAAAATGCTACCAATGACATCAAAAAAGAAATTAACAACTCTGCAGTTAATAATGGGTTAGATCTTGACGTTACCAAAGACATTAAAGAAACTGTTAAAGACGTAAAGTCTAGCATCGATGAAGTTACAGGACCTATTAAAAGGATGAAATAATGAATCTATTAGATGTTTTCATCCATGCTGATCAACAACTTTTAGTGTACCTTAACAATTTTGGAGACCGTCGTTACGATGCTTTTTGGCTTGCAATCACAAAGGCAACAAACTGGCTCCCACTTTTTATTTTCTGGCTATTTTTGTTAGTAAAGCAGTTGGGCTGGAAAAAAGGGATCTTTCTTTTCTTATTTATCTCTCTGATGGCTGGGTTATCTGATATTTTAGTAAACCTGATTAAATACTCATTTGAAAGACCAAGACCATGTTGGCAAATAGGAGTTATGGAACAAATAAGAATTTTAAAACCTTCTAGGAGCTTTAGTTTTGTTTCAGGACACGCAACCACTTCTATGGCAGTAACTACATTTATATATTTTCTTTTTAGAAAAAAATCTCCATGGACAGTTATTTTCTTCAGCTATCCATTGTTGTTTGCTTACAGCAGAATTTATATGGGAAAACATTACCCCCTTGATATCCTCTGCGGCTATGCCTTAGGGGTTACAGAGGCCATTATATGTGTTAAGCTTGTAAAGTTTTTGATTCACAAATGGTTTGACACCAGTNTTACCAACACGTAAATCTTTCTGTCTAGAACCCTCCCAAAACGCGAATTTTATTGATCACTTGCATACCATTCAGCAAAAGAGCTACTTGTTTCTTGTAGTTTTAAAGAGTGCAATTTNATATGACGAGGAAGTCTATCTTTAATCTTTTTAGCAAAATCTAAAATCATCATCTCGCTAGTGGGTTGATAGTCAACTAAAATAACATGATGCCCTCTGTCCTGTAATTCTTTTGCTAATTCCACGTGTGGAGTGTTTTTATTGAATACAGTAGCATGATCAAAAACATCTTCTATTTCAGATTTAACAATGGTTTTTAAATCCGAAAAATCTATAACCATCCCGTTTTTAACATGATTTATATCTTGAATAGGTGTGCCAATAACCGTCACATACAACTTATAACTATGCCCATGTACATTTCTGCATTTACCGTCGTACCCATGTAACGCATGACCTGTTTCAAAATCAAATTTCTTTGTAATTCTTATTTTTTCCATGTTACTTTCTTTTAAACTGGGTTAGCGCTTCTATTGTCGCTTCGGACAACACTAACTCTCCACTTATAGCAGCTCTTTCTTCTAATAAAATATCCCAGTGATCTGTATTTTGCCACATCGCTTTTTTCATTTCAGCCAAAGCTTGAGGATGATAACTGACCAACTGTTTTAGCAAGGCATCTGACTTTTGATTCAATTGATCAAGATCTGCCTCAACCTCATGAAACAAACCTGAGGTTTGTGCCCATGTTGCACTTTTCCACTGGTTTGCATTTAACGCTAGACTGGTCATATTTGACAAGCCTATCTTTCTGGTGATTGCCGGTTCTATAACAAAAGGCCCTATCCCGATACTTAATTCTGACAATTTTACAGCAGCACTTTCTGTGGCAAAAACGTAATCGCTAGCTGCTGCAATCCCCACACCACCTCCTACTGCTTTACCCTGTACAGTCGTTAACACTATTTTACCACACCTTCTAATCTCATTGATTACTTTAGCAAAACCCATAAAGAAACGCTTTGCTTCGTCTAGTTCCTTAATGGCCAACAATTCATCGAAAGAGGCTCCAGCACAAAACACTTTTTCACCTGCACTTTTCAAATGAATAACCTGAACATTAACATCAGAAGCGCAGGTTTTAATCATCTCTCGCAACTGTTCTAATGCCTCACTTCCCAAAGAATTACTCGCTGAACTAAAAAACTCTATCTGAGCTACTTTATCTTTAATGGTATTCTTTACGTATGACTCCATATATTCAAATATTTATTCCAGATTTAAATTCAAAATATTTTTTAGTTTGAAATGTAAAATGACTGCTCGTATAAACATCCAAACCACAAATGCCATCCAAATACCTAACATTTTAAAACCAAGAAAATCAAAGATCATCAAGGTGGGCACAAATCCAACAAAAGTTGCTACTAATAATGTATTTCTCAATGTTACTGCTTCTGCCATTCCTTTAAAAACATCATCATACACAAAGGTGACCGCATTCAAAGGCTGCATAAGCAACACCATCCAGAAAAAAGAAGTAAAAATACTTATAACTTCTTTATCTTTTGTAAAAACAAACCCTACATAAGGATATGCAAATGTAAAAACAATTAACAACAACAAAGAAACTCCTAGCGTATATTTCATAATCGTATTGACCAATAGAGATAATTCTTTATAATTTTTTTCTCCTTTTAACTTTCCTGAAATGATAGCGGACACACTAGCGTAGCCATCCATAAAAAAAGCAAAGAATAACCATATTTGAAAAGCAATTGTAAAGGCAGCTATATAACTAGGACCATATTTTGTAGCGTAAGTATTCGCCATGACTAAACTGACATTCAAAGCAATTGTCCGAACCAGCATATTGGCGCTTATACTGAGTGTTCTTTTTAATTGCGGATGAGTTTTAAAACTAATTTTTAAACGAAAAGGTGTTTTTAAAAACAGTAACACCAAAGCAAACACAAACATGACCAACTGAGAAAACACACTTGCCCATGCAGCTCCTTCTACGTGCATTGCCGGAATAAAACCTTTTACACCATACACCAACACAACATCTAATATGATATTTAATACGGCGCCAGTAAGACTTACAATCATAGGCCAAAAAGTATTTTGCAATCCTCTAAAAACAGAAAAAACAGAAACGATAAACAAAAGCATAGGAAAACCTAAAGCTCTAATTTTATAATATGAAACCGTGTAGTCTAACACCAATCCGTCAGCATTATAAAATTTAAAAATCCATACTGATGAACCATATGTGATAAAATAAACCAAACAGCCCAACACAATATTGATTCCAATCATTTGCGCAGGCAAGCCTATGATTTTATCGAGTTGATTTTTACCCAGATACTCAGCTACTAAAGCTGCAACAGCAACTTTACTTTGTGTAAAAATCCAACCAAGAGTTGCAATAAAAGAACCTGCTAANCCTACCGCAGCTAAAGCTTGCGTTGCGTTTACCGAAACATTTCCAACGATCGCTGTATCTGTCAAAGACAAAACAGGCTCAATAACACCTGACACAATAGCTGGAATAGCGATACCATTGATATACCTAAACGAAAACCTAAGACTGTTCATGTATAAAAGATATTGATTCTTNCACCACTTGGCGCAAATATTCTGGCATTTGTTTTTCCAAATAGGGCTGACAAGAACCCAAAGCATGATCCATATTCTCTATTAAGACCAACTTACTTTTGGAATTCCAAATGTGAATATCTTTGGATTCTTGTGGTTTTACTACTTCATCTGCAGTTCCATGAATCATCAAATGGTTTGCTTTTAAATTCTTTACTGCACGTTGAATATTAAATCTATCTTGATGTTTGATAAAATCGTTATAAAAAGATATATAGTGAGGCATTTTCTGTTTGGTTCTTGTATTTATAATATAAGCAACCCCCCTTAATTTCCACCAAAACAATTTGAATCCTTTTGGAAATCTAGACTTAAAATCTGAGACGCCTGCCCAAGAAATAATGTTTTTTATTCGAGGCTCTTCGTTTGTTTTTATCGTAACAATACCACCACCTCGAGAGTGGCCTATTAATGAAATATTATTCACGTCTATTTCATTAGAAAATTTTGAATTCTGAATCACTTCATCAATAACAGATTGCAAATCATCTAACTCAATAGAAAAGGTATTTCGCCCAAAAGCATCTAAATCTGGAAAATCTATAGGCTGTTTAACTGTTCCTCCATTGTGTGAAAAACTAAATTTGACCAAAAAGAAACCTTCTTTAGCAAACTCTGTAGCAACCAAATTCAAGGCTCCCCAATCTTTAAAGCCTTTGTATCCATGACACAAAATAACAACGGGCTTCTTTACCTTGTTTTTGGTGTAGTGAAAATCTGTTAAAATTGGCTTTTTGTGTTTTCCTAATACTTGTACATTCTTTTCTACCATTATGCTTCTTTTTTATAAGGGGCGTCTAATTTTTCAATAAAATTAAATTTATCGTCTAAAATTTCGTCAATTAAGCGGAACAAAGTCTGCCTAAAAGCATCTAGATGTTCTCGGGTAACCCTCTGGTCTTTTTTCTGTCTATTGGTAGCAAAATTCATACCTAAAAACCCTTCTTTAAAATTTCTAAAAGAATAAATTCCTGTTTGGAGTTCAAACTGATCCAAATCGAAATGTTGATCTTCAGTATACAAC
>JGI26083J51738_10000011_pt1 | contig 70888 bp, 68 predicted proteins | sample SaaInl85LU_5_DNA_FD_51738 | JGI IMG/M metagenome (IMG submission 51738)
TTTACGGGTTAGTATTGTAGATTATTCAGGTTGAAATAGTCTACTTATTTATTTTTTGAAAGAAATTGTTAGGAAGAATTTAGTAATAGCGTATAATATGAATTCCAATAAGTTTTTAGTTTATTTGAGCTTTGTGATAACAATCTTAGGTTGTAAGGATGAAAGTAAGTCTTTTGACAATATTGTGATTAATTATTCGCAATTAGATACCATAAAGTACGTGTTTTAGGTCTAAATTANTATGAAAAAAATCTGAAACGACGGAATTAATATTTTTTCCGTTGGTAAAGTATCGGAAATAATATTAAAAACGTTCACAAAGCTATTTTCCTTCTCCAATAACAAATTTCCAATCTCAAATTAATATCTTAGCAACATGAATATAGTTTTACACGATTTAAATAATCATCTCACCTTTGCTCCGCTGACTTTAACCAGACCAGTTGGAAATTTAAGAACAGGTATGTTCACAAATGATGAACGTTGTAAAATGTATTTTCCCGATGCTGAAGTTGGGTATGCAACACAAAACTATCTTGCATGCAAATTTAAAAATGTTGCATATTCAACCTCTACTATTCATATAGATGCAACTGTAATTTTAACTCAAGATTTAGCCTTGCTTCTTGCAGATTTAAAAGAAGGAGAAACAATTTCATATAATCATAAAGTTATTGCTGCAAAAAGTTCTGCTGATAGCTTAGGTAAGGAGAGTAAACAAGAGAATACACTAAATACAGTGTTGCAACTTAATTATCGGTGGGATATTTTTCAGAGAAATGCAGAAATTCTTATAACAGATTTCCACTATTATACCCGTCACAAACAATCTTCTCCGCTTTCGCCAACCAATACAATTATCGGAGATCAAACTCAAATTTTCTTAGAAAAAGGTGCAAAAGTAGAAGCCTGTATATTAAATACTACTGGCGGACCAATTTACCTTGCTAAAGATGCGGAAATTATGGAAGGTTCTGTTGTAAGAGGTGGTTTAGCCATGGCAGAATCATCTGCTTTAAAATTGGCTACTAAAGTATATGGTGCAACNTCTCTTGGTCCGCATTGTAAAGTAGGCGGAGAGTTGAACAACGTAGTTTTTCAAGCGTATTCAAACAAAGGGCACGATGGTTTTTTAGGCAACTCGGTAATTGGAGAGTGGTGCAATTTAGGTGCAGATACAAATTGCTCTAACCTTAAAAATAACTACGGTTTAGTAAGTGCCTACAGTTATCTTTCTAAAGAAATAGAAAAAACAGAAGTACAATTTATGGGATTAGTAATGGGAGATCATTCTAAATCTGGAATTAATACAATGTTTAACACGGCGACCGTTACAGGCGTTTGTGCAAACATTTTTGGTAGTGGTTTTCCATCTAAATACGTTCCCTCTTTTACTTGGGGAGGTATAGAAAAATCAGTTCGCTTTAAATTAGAAAAAGCTTTTGAAGTTGCGCAGAACATGATGGGAAGAAGAAAAATAGAACTCACGCAGCTAGATAAAGACATTTTACAATTTATTGCTGACAATTACGGACTGAAATAAGACATAATTTCCGTTAATTTTCTTTGGCACATCTGTTGCCTATATACTGAACATATTAAGGAGAACTTCGTTTTTTCTAATACACGATTTCACAATTAAGTTAAACTGACAGATTGGCGCAAGCCTACAAGATATATTATGAGTAAAATTTTTGATGCTTTAAACGAATTTTCTGGTCCCATTGATGCAGATGCAGAATTTATACCTTTAATTACTCCAGAAGAAGAAGAAACAATGAACAATCAGGAGTTTGCTGATGAACTTCCAATTCTACCATTAAGAAATAATGTTTTATTTCCGGGTGTTGTAATTCCAATCACGGTAGGTAGAGATAAATCGATTAAATTAATACAGCATGCAAATGATTCAAATAAAATAATTGGAGTAGTATCTCAAAAAGATCAAATTGAGGAACGTCCAGAGTTTAAAGATTTGCACGAGATTGGTACAGTTGCACAAATTGTGCGCATGCTTAAAATGCCAGATGGTTCTACAACAGTTATTATACAAGGTAAAAGAAGGTTTAAGTTAGAAACGCCTGTGCAAACAGAGCCTTTTATGAGTGCCAAGGTTACTTATTTTAAAGAAACGAAAGCACCAGCTAAGGATAAAGAGTTTTTAGCAATTATTGATACAATGAAGGATTTATCGCTTCAAATTATCAAAGACTCTCCTAACATTCCTTCAGAAGCACAATTTGCAATTAAGAATATAGAAAGTCCCACTTTCTTAATGAATTTCATTTCTTCAAACATGAATGCAGATGTTGCTCAAAAGCAAAAAATGCTAGAAGAAAGAGATTTAACTTCAAGAGCGATGAAGGTGTTAGAGCACCTCACAAAAGAAAAGCAGCAGTTAGAAATGCGTAATGAAATCCAAACTCGCGTAAAGCAAGATATGGATAAGCAACAGCGCGAGTATTATCTGCACCAACAAATGCGCACCATCCAAGATGAATTGGGTGGGTCTCCGCAAGAGTTAGAGATTAAAAACATGCGTGAGCGTGCAGAAAAGAAAAAGTGGGGTAAAAAAGTAGAGAAAATATTTAATAAAGAAATAGAGAAATTACAACGTATGAATCCGCAGGCTGCAGAGTTTACGGTTCAGATGAATTACTTAGATCTTCTGTTAGATTTACCATGGAACGAGTACAGTAAAGATAATCTTAACTTAAAACACGCTAAAAAAGTGTTAGAAAGAGATCATTACGGTTTAGAAAAGGTAAAAGAGCGTATTCTAGAATACTTGGCGGTGCTTAAACTTAAAAAAGACATGAAGTCGCCAATTCTTTGTTTTTACGGACCTCCAGGTGTAGGGAAAACTTCATTAGGAAAAAGTATTGCCGAAGCATTAGGAAGAGAGTATGTAAGAATGTCGTTAGGTGGTGTGCATGACGAGAGTGAAATTCGTGGTCACCGTAAAACCTACATTGGTGCAATGCCAGGTAGAGTAATGCAAAACATTAAAAAGGCAAAATCCTCTAATCCTGTTTTTGTTTTAGACGAGATTGATAAGTTAGGAAGATCTAACCATGGCGATCCGTCTTCTGCCTTATTAGAGGTTTTAGACCCAGAACAAAACAGCGAGTTTTACGATAATTATGTAGAAACAGAATACGATTTATCCAATGTTTTATTCATCGCAACTGCTAATGATTTAAGTACCATTCAAGGTCCGCTAAGAGATAGAATGGAAATTATAGAAGTAAACGGTTANACGGTAGAAGAAAANATAGAAATCGCTAAAAAACACTTAATTCCNAAGCAATTAGAAGGTCACGGCGTTAAGAAAGATCAATTCTCTATTAACAAAGCTGCTTTAGAAAAAGTGGTAGAAGAGTATACCTCAGAGTCGGGCGTACGTGGATTAGATAAGAAAGTATCTAAATTAGTTAGAAATAGAGCACGTCAAATAGCAATGGACGAGAAGTTTGATATTAAGATTAGTACAAAAGAACTAAAAACAATTCTTGGTCCGGGCAGAGGAAAAACAAAATACAACAACAACGATACAGCTGGTGTAGTTACAGGCTTGGCTTGGACCTCAGTTGGTGGAACAATTCTCTTTATAGAATCACTCATCACACAAGGAAAAGGCAAGTTAACCCTTACCGGAAATTTGGGAGATGTAATGAAAGAATCTGCCGTAATTGCATTAGAGTATTTAAAGGCAAATGCAAACTGGTTCAATTTAGATCAAAGTGTTTTTGAGCGTTACAATGTACATGTTCACGTTCCAGAAGGCGCAACACCAAAAGATGGACCATCTGCAGGTATTACCATGTTAACCTCTTTAGCAAGCTTGTTTACGCAAAGAAAAGTGAAGAAATATTTAGCCATGACAGGCGAAATAACATTGAGAGGAGATGTTTTACCCGTTGGCGGAATAAAAGAGAAAATTTTAGCAGCAAAACGCGCTAAGATTAAAGAAATTATTTTGTGCGATAAAAATAGACAAGACGTAGAAGAAATTAAAGAAGACTATTTAAAAGGACTAAAATTTCATTTCGTAAGCTCTATGAAAGAAGTTCTAGACATTGCACTTTTAGACGAAAAAGTAAAGAAACCAGTACATGTGGTTTAAGTTTTAAGTCATTTTTTTTGGAGCGCTACATCCAGCTTTCTGCTATAGTTTTAAAAGTAAACATCAACTTGCACTAAAAGGTATTTCGGGCTTCTACGGTCGCCCAAATACCTTAAGTGCCGTAGTTGTTTTCTTTCAAAAGCTACGCTGCCAATCTGGGCGCTGGGTATTATCCATATTTTGTTAAGCCTGATTAAGATTTAAATCATTTTTGCTTAGGTTACAGAATTTTTAAGCTTGTTGCATTTTTTTGTAGATAGTTTTAAGAACCCAAAGTAGCTTTTTTTTAGAACTGTGTTTTGAGATTTAAGTCGAAATTTAAATACTAATGCCCAAGAAGACGATAACTATTTTTATACAGATTATCTATTTAAAGGAGATACTTTGATGTATATGGGTTACGAAGTTAGTGATTCTATAATTCAATCTATTTTTTGAATTTCTCCCCTCGAGGGGAAACCCGATACCGACCAGGTAAGAGGAGTGAAAATTAAGGTTGCTAATTTGAAACACTTATTGTCACCTCCCTCAATCCCTCCTCAAGGAGGGAGGAAAATGTATGTTATTTCTTGAGTAAAATAGATGGTCTAAATAATACCAATTTAATCTCAAAATGAAGCTTATAAATCGTTTGTTTTTTAACTACTATTCTTTATAAAATATTTCCCTAGCTTATGCTATGCAAAGATTTTATTCATTGATTAGCTAAAAAACAATTCAATTTAAATTAGGCTCATTTTAAAATCAAATTGGTATAAAATTCAAATCGCCCAAAAGTCTAATCGTTTTTTGTTTTTATATCCTAACTTTACACCATGAAATTTCAAGACTACAATATCTCTTCAGATTTAAAGAAAAGAATTGAGGAAATGGGCTGGAAACGTCCAACCGACATTCAATTTAAAGCCATAAAACCAATATTGGCCGGAGAGGATGTCTTGGCAATTGCACAAACTGGAACAGGTAAAACAGCAAGTTTTGTTATTCCTACCCTTAACGCGGTTATTAGTAACAAGGGCAGAAGCAAATACAATAAATCATCTGTAGCTGTTCTTGTTATGGTGCCAACAAGAGAGCTTGCAAAGCAAATACAAGACGTGTACAACGATGTAGCCAAATATTTACGCGTAAAAATAGCTGGTATTTATGGCGGAGTAGAGCAAGATGAACAAATAAGGCAGCTGAATAATGGAGTAGATGTAGTAATTTCTACACCTGGAAGAATGTTCGATTTAATCTCTCAAGGTTATCTTAAACTAGAAAATCTTCAAACCCTTGTTTTAGACGAAGCCGATCACATGTTAGATCTTGGTTTTATTAAAGACATTAAAGATGTGATGCGTCACATTCCTAAAAAAAGACAAACCTTATTTTTCTCTGCAACCATAGATAAGAATATTAAAAAATTAGCTTACGATTTAGTTTCTGATGCGATTCGTATACAAATTTCTCCTAAAAATCCGGTAGCTAAAAACATAGAGCATGCCGTTACTTTTGTAGAGATGGATGATAAACGTTTCTTTCTAGAAAACTTAATCAAAGAAAACGAAGGAGAAAAACTAATTGTTTTTGTAAGAACAAAAGTAAGGGCAGATAGAGTAGTAAAAGCTTTAGAACGTGTTGCAATATCATCAGAAACCATTCATGGCGACGTAGAACAAAAAGACAGGTTTAAGATTTTAGCAAGGTTTAAATCTGGCGAGAATAATGTACTTGTAACAACAGATGTTGCAGCCAGAGGAATTGATATTCCAAATATCGCATACGTAGTAAATTATGATTTGCCAGAAGAACCAGAAAACTACGTTCACCGTGTTGGAAGAACAGGTAGAGGTAAAAACAAAGGTTGGGCAATTTCTTTCTGTGCGGAGCAAGAAAAAGAACTTTTAACTGCCATAGAGGAGTATACAGGTAATCCGATTGATGTGTACGAATTATCAAAATTAGACTATCAATCTATTATAAATGATTCGGAGAACGGTGATGATGACTGGCAAAGCTTACTCAAAGATGCAAATGAAGAGTTTGGAACAGATAATACCTGGTAAGATTAAAGTACAAATGTTAAAAGATTATTGATTTGCATTAATAGTCTTTTTTGTTTTAAACACTTGTTTTTAAGCAGATTATTTAGTTTTTCAGATTTCTAGCTATCGTTAAACAGTCTAAAATTATAGATGTATTCCGTTTTTTAATCGATTAATTTAGTTAAATTTGTAGAGCAATACCTTTAGGTTGTTGTTCGCATATGGAAAAAAAAGACAAAATTATTAAATCGGCTATAGAGCTTTTTGGTGTCAATGGATTTTTAGCAACGCCTACAAGTAAGGTTTCCAGAAATGCTGAGGTGTCTAACGGTACTTTGTTTCATTATTTTCCTTCTAAAGATGTTTTGATTGATGAATGTTACCAAAATTGTCAGCAAAAACTTCAGGCGCATTTAAGTGAAATGCTCGATTTTAAAGAACCTCTCAAAGAAATTATAAGAGGTATGTGGTTTCATTCTATTATGTGGTCTTTAGAAAACTATCCAGACTTTTTGTATATGCAAAAATATAGACACTCTTTTTATTTCGATGATTTCTGTAAAAAGGAAGAGCATATAAATCTATTTTTAAAGGTTGCTGAAAAAGGCGTGAAAACAGGTCTTTTCAAAAAATTACCCTATTTTTTTCTGTATGATTTAGTGTCGGCACAAGCAACATCGTCTGTATATTATTTCAAGAAAAATCCACAAGAAATATCCAACACTATTTTTCTAGATCTTCTTTTTTCTTCAGTTTGGGATGGATTAATAATTCATAAATAAAACCAAATTCTGTTTATCTTCGTTGCAGATGGTAAACAAAATAATGCATTTCGTAATCGTAACTGTGGTTGCACTGGTCTTGTTTTTTACATTGCCTATTAGTTACTTTGATTACGAGCAGAGAGCAGCTTTATCCGTCACCTTTATTATGATTTATTTATGGATTACAGAAGCTATTCCTATTCCATTGACTTCTTTACTTCCTATCTTTCTAGGACTTCCTTTAGGTTTAATAAGTGTTTCAGGTTTATTTTCGTCCTATTTTCACAACTTAATTTTCCTTTTCTTAGGTGGCTTTATTTTAGCAAAAGCACTTGAAAAACATGCATTGCACATTCAAATTAGCAGGAAAATTATAGCCTTGTTTGGCAGTAATGCCAAGCGTATTGTGCTTGGCTTTATGACTGCCACCGCATTTTTGAGCATGTGGATCTCAAATACAGCTACCGTTTTAATGGTTTTGCCCATGGCATTATCTGTATTGAAAGCATTACCTAAATCGCAGCAGATTCAGAAGTATGGTATAGCCCTTTTACTATCGATAGCCTTTGCTGCTAATGTTGGCGGTACTGCAACAATCGTTGGTACTCCTCCAAATTCTTTGCTCATAGCTAATTTACAAACACTTTTTAATATTGATATTGGTTTTTTTGAATGGATGCTTGTGGGTTTTCCGTTTGCAGCAGTTATGCTTATCATTATATATGCCGTATTTTATGTATTATATCTAAAAAAACTCGATTTTGAAGTAGTTGTAGCCAAACCAGAGCCTTTAACGGCTAATCAAAAACGCGTTCTTGTAATTTTTGCCTTTGTAATTTTAGCTTGGATGAGTAGGCAATTGTTGGATAACGTTTTACCTTTCAAAATAAAAGATGCTTATATTGCTATTATAGGTGCGTTAATCCTTTATGTCATCCCTCAAAAAAATCACAAATTCAACATGATTTCTATGTTATGGATTGTTTTTTCATTGGTTGTGTTAGGTGTTTGTGCAACAACTAACTTGTCTTCTTTACTTTCTGAGTATTCAATTTCTGTCCTGTCCATTGCCACTGTTTTAAGTGCTATTCTTTTGCTTCTTCCTCAAGTGAAAGAGAAAGCCTTATTGCAAGCTAGAGATATAAAACATATATCTTGGGGAATACTACTTCTGTTTGGAGGAGGAATGGCATTGGCTTCTATTTTAGATGGAACTGGTTTGGTGAAAAAAGTGATTGATGAGGTTGATGCATTAGGAAATATAGAACTTACGACTGTTTTTATTCTCATAACAGCATTTGCCTTATTTGCAACAGAGTTGATGAGTAACATGGCGTTAGTTACTGTTCTTATTCCTTTGGTCGGACAATTTGCGCTCCAAAACGATTTTCCTTTAGTTCAATTAACCGCAGCAGTAGCGTTAGCTGCAAGTTGCGCCTTTATGTTACCTATTGCTACTCCGCCAAATGCTATTGTATTTTCTTCTGGTAAGATTAAAATTAAGGATATGATGCGTATTGGAGTAATCATTAATATAATTGCAATAGCTGTAATACTTGTTATGGTTCGACTCATACTCTAGGTAAACAAAAAAAAGGCCAACCTTAGTGGTTAGCCTTTTACTTTGATGAATTGAATTAATCGTTTACTTATAATTCAAATACTTTATCGTCTACTTTTCCGTTTACGATAATTTCAATTACTTCTTGGTCAAAGCTTTGTCCGCCCATAACCTGTTTAATTGTATGTGGAAACATAAGTTTTCCTACCATTTTATAATCAGAAAACGAAGCAACTGTTTCAAAAGACTCTTCTTGTGTTTTGTTTAAGGTTACTGATTTTGTTTTCATAAAAGTTTCTGCGTCATAGTAGCTAGTTACCGGTCCGTCAGCTCCTTTATATTGAATAGCATAAACAACACTTCCTTCAAGTTCAAGCATACCAAGTAACTCATAGTTAATATCATTTTTCAGTATAGCGTATTCAGGTGCTATATGCATAAATTTTTGTGCGAGTGCAATTTCCTCTTCAGTCATAGCAGATGTTTCAAATCCTCCCGTTTGTGCCATTTGTTTTGAACCACCTTTTTCGCCATCAAAAACAGACTTACTTAAGACCATTCCGCTAAACTCAGCTTTAGACATCGTTTTTCCTTCTTTGTAGATAGCCGTAAATTGAACTTCAATTGGAGCTTGCGCTGGTCTAGCAATAATACTTTGTTCAACTGACTTTATTTTTTTGAAAACTTTATTCGCTTTTTTCATGTTTTTCGCACCTGTAAGTGCTAAAATATGTCGCTCAAGAATAACATCTTTTGGAAAATCAGCTTCTTTGTATTCAACCTTCACAGCAGGATTTCCAAATGCATCTAACTTTTCAATTACACCGTCGGCATCAAACTGTTTTAGAGATTCAAGAACATCCGGACTTCCAACTACAATAATATTTAGTCCATTTGGATTAATGTAAGTTTTTGCAGCAGCAAGTACATCTTCTTTAGAAACTGCACTTAATTTTTTTAGATAGTTTTGGTAATAGTCACTATCCAATTTATTTCTGTAGGTATTTAAAGCAAAACGCGCAATGGTTTGCGGAGACTCTAGAGATCTAGCAAAACTTCCAGCCATAGCAGCTTTGTTTAACTCTAACTCTTCAGTAGTAACTTCTTCTTTGGTTATGCGATTAAATTCGTAAAGAAACTGAACAATAGCAGAGTCTGTTACTTCATTTCTAAAATTACCAGATGCAGATATATAACTACCGTAGCGGTCAATATCTAAAGAAGTATATGCACCGTAGGTATAAGCTTTGTCTTCTCTTAAATTTTGCATTAACCGCGTACCAAAACCTCCACCACCAAGAATTTTGTTCATCACGCTTAGTTTAATTTGGTCTTCTTCTCCAGGGTTCATTTTAATTGGCTGTGCTATTGTTATTACAGATTGCACTGCACCAGGTTTTTCAACAAAAATCACGCGGTTACCTGTGTTAAATTCACCTTTAGAAAAACTAGACTCAACTGCCGGACTACCTTCCCAATTTCCAAAATTTTTGTTTGCTAGTTCCTTTGCATTTTCTACTGAGATATCTCCAACTATAACCAAATAGGCTCCTGACGGTGTAAAACGTTCTTTGTAGTACGCAACTATATCTTCGCGCGTAATACTATTTAACGATTTTTCTGTCATCACCATAGAATATGGATGGCTAGGAAAAAGTGTTTTTACCTCTGCATTATTTGCCATACTTGAAGGGTCAGACTGGGCGGAGAGTAAACCTGATTCAAATTGTTTTTTAATGCGATCAAACTCGCTTTCTGGAAAAGAAGCATTGTGTAAAATATCTGTCATTAACTCCATTCCTTTGTCTAAATGTTTAGTGAGACAAGACAGGTAAATGTTAGAACTACTTGCATTTAAAAAAGCACCAATAAAGTCTTTTTCATTATCTAACTGGTCTTTAGGTCTGTTTGTAGTTCCGGACATCATTAATTCAGAAACCATGTCTGTTAAACCCGCTTTAGAATCAGAATAGTAAGGGTCAGATCCCATTACTAAGTTCATAGATACTTTTGGTTGTTTATGGTTTTCTGAAACAATTACTTTAATTCCGTTATCTAGTTTAAATGTTGCAGGATTAGCAATATTTATTTGCGGAGCTTCTGCAGCTTTTGGTCGAACAGACCTATCAATTTGTGCGTTTGCTACTAAACAAGAAAGAGCTAAAACGCTTGTGATTATTTTTTTCATATTTTTTCGTTTTAGGTTATTGTTGTTTTGGTAAATAATGAAGAATTACGCGAGCATCTTTTGTGAAGTATTTCTTAGCAACTTCTCTTAAGTCTTCGCGTGTAATTTCGTTGTAAACATCCAATTCGCTGTTAATCAAATCTGTATTTCCATAATACATATAATTGTTTGCTAAATTTTCTGCGATACCTGCAACAGAACCATTTGAAGAGTAGAATTGATTTTCATATTGATTTTTAATCTTCTGAAATTCCTCTTCGCTTACGAGTTCAGTTTGCGCTTTTTCAATTTCGGCATCTAAAGCACTTTGTAAATCAGCTAAATCTACATCTTTACTTGCAATACCAGCAGTTACAACCATTCCTGGATCTTCTAACGGGAAAGCAAAAGAAAATGCAGCAACCGCCAAAGCATCTTTCTCAACAATTTTTTTATTCATTCTAGAACTCGTTCCAGAAGAAAGTATATCGTTAATCATTTGTAATGCGTAACCATCTTTTGTGTTGTTTGCCGGACCACGATATGCCATGAATACAGCAGGCAGTTGAATATTATCGTAAACGGTATCTACAGTTACGGTAGTCAACGGTTTCTCTTTTACAGAAGGTCTTGGAATTACCGTTCCCATATTTTCATACTTCTTAATTAATTTTCTTGCCGATGCAGAACTTTTAGAGAAGTCTACCATATCGAACTCCTTATTACTAATTCCGTATTTAGAGGTAAATGCTGTCTCTTCTAATTTTTCAACATCTCTAAGTAAATTAATTGCTTGACCTTTAGGAATAGAAGCAAAGTATTTGTTTACTAACGCCTTAGTTTCTTCAATGCTTATATCTCCAGCTATGGATAGAACGGCATTGGCAGGAACATAAAATGTTCTGTAAAAATCAATATANTCTTCTTCTTGCGCAGCGTCTAAATGTTCCATACTTCCAATTGGAATCCAAGAATATGGATGCTCATCAAAAACTTTATCAAAGGCTTCTCCCATAAAAGAAGCATAAGGTTGGTTGTCTATACGTTGTCTTTTTTCTTCTTTAACAACCTCGCGTTGCGTTTCAACTCCTTGTTGATCCACATTTGCATGGAAAAGTCGTTCAGATTCTAACCACATTCCAAGTTCTAATTGGTTAGAAGGTAATATTTCGTAGTAATACGTTCTATCTTGCGAAGTATTTGCGTTAAGCGTTCCTCCGTTTTTTTCTACAAGTTCAGAATATTCTCCACGTTTTATATTTTCGCTACCTTCAAATAAGAGGTGTTCAAAGAAATGTGCAAACCCCGTTCTTTCTGGGTTTTCATTTTTTGATCCTACATGNTACATAATTGAAACGGCTACAATCGGAGTACTTTTATCTTCATGTAAAATAACATGCATGCCGTTATCTAAATCATACTCCACAAAATCAATTTTACGTTCTTGGGCAGTTACGCTCAAACCTGTAAAAGCAATAAGCGAAGTTGCTATTAACTTTTTCATCTTTTGGTTCTAATATTTAAGGTAAAGAAAGTAAAGATTTTCTAGAATTCCTTGTAATGTGGTGTTAAAGGTTGTGAAGCTGGATAAATAGTACTTTTGTAGGATAAATTAGTTTTTAAATTAAATGGTATGAGGTATATTTTAGTTTTAATTTTTGCATTGGTTTCTTTAGCTTTTCATAATTCTGATAGCAAGTTTACGGAGCAGAGTAATTTAATAAATCTATGGCACAATGCTGCTGCGTCTGCAAATTTTGATGCGTACTTTAATGCTGTTACAGACGACTTTGTTTTTTTAGGTACCGCGCCAGGTGAACGTTGGAATAAAAAAGAATTTATGGCTTTTTCTAAACCTTATTTTGATAAAGGTAAAGCTTGGAACTTCACCTCTAGAAACAAAAGGTTTAAAGTATTAAAAAAGAATAAAATAGTTGCTTTTGATGAAGATTTAGATACTTGGATGGAAGGATGCAGAGGCTCTGGAGTACTTGTAAAGGAAAAAGGGAAATGGAAAATAAGCTATTACAACTTAACCGTTTTAATCGAAAATGAAAAAATAGATGATTTTATTCAACTGCGTAAAGAAAAATGAATTGAAAAGTAAGTAGTGAATCTTTTTAAAAACTAACTATGGCATTTAATCCATCCAAATTTAAAACTCTTTTGTGTAAAATAAAAACAACTATTCTTCTCAACTCAATTAAGAAATAATTATACTTGGAACCTAAATTACCAATATGAGCGATTTTAAATTAAAAGATGCATTAGAAGCAGTTGAAAAATTTCATGATAGTTTCGGGATTCCAAATAATTACGAACCTAACGCAGATTTATCTGAAAATGACTACATGCTGCGTTATAATTTAATGAAAGAAGAAAACGAAGAGTATCTTGATGCTGTAAAAGAAAACGACATTGTTGAAATTGCTGATGCCTTGGGCGACCAACTATACATTCTCTGTGGTACAATTTTAAAACATGGTTTACAACACAAAATTGCAGAAGTTTTTGAAGAGATACAACGTTCAAATATGAGTAAGCTAGATGAAAATGGAAAACCAATTTATAGAGAAGACGGAAAAGTATTAAAAGGGAATTTATATTTTAGACCAGATATTAAATCCATTTTAGATAAATAATGTCGCGACCTTTTAACGTAAGAGTTTACGGAATTCTCATTAATCAGAATAATGAGGTGCTGTTATCTGATGAGAATAGGTTTGATAAACAATTTACTAAGTTTCCAGGTGGAGGTTTAGAGTTCGGAGAAGGCACAAAAGAGTGCCTTAAAAGGGAATTTTTAGAAGAATTAGGAATAGAGATAGAAGTAAAAGAATTATTCTATTTAACCGACTATTTTCAAGTTTCCGCTTTTGATAAAAACGAGCAATTAATTTCTATCTATTACCTCGTAAAGGCAGAGAATTTAAACAGCATTCAAACCAGTAGTAAATCACTCGATTTTACCAATGGAGCGCAAGAAGTGCACCGTTGGAAATCTCTTGAAACATTAACTCCAAAAGATTTAACTTTTCCGTTAGATAAATTAGTTGCGGAAAAGCTAGCCTTAACCTAACCTTTTTTGCACGTAACTTTCAATTTTTGTAAAAAACTGAGTTGGGTTGTGGGTTCTCCAAGACATATCTTCTAATTGTCCACCCATAACAAAGTATTGATCTAGATGAATTTCCTTAAACTCTCTCAACACATGCTCTTGAAAATTAACGAATGCAATCCAACCGTCTTCAATTTCGTCAAACCACTCTTCGTAGTAGCAATCATCTGAGTAATGAAAGTTCAACACATTTTCGCCGATCAAAACAAATTTATCAATACCGTAATCCATCAAAGGCTCAACAATATCTCGTTTTAGTAGCATAATATCATTGTTTATAACATCATTCCACTCGCCAATTAATTCTATTATCGCATAACCTTCATCGTAATCTGCATAGATTATTTTCAGAAAAAGTGTTTCTGAACCAAAACTATCCCACTGCGGATGCAATACGTAGTTGTAAAGGCGGTCTGTAAATTCAAACTCGGAATATTCCCTTTCAAAAAACGGAGAACGCTCATCTTCAGATGCTACGTAGAAATCTCTCCAATTATAATGCGGTTCAATGTGGTGCATATCCAAAATTAGTTAAAATAAAAAACCTTAATCTCTAAATATGGTGGCAAATTAGCAGAATAAACTAAATTTGTTAGAAAAAGAACAAACACGAAAACTAATGACAAAGATTAAAAATTTCTTATTTCTGATACTCGCTACTTTTATTGCTGCTTGTAGTGGAGATAAAGAAGGTGATAAAAGCATGAATGCTTACTTGGCTTCTTTCTTATCCGATGATAACACTGTGGTTGCTTATGGTTCATCAGATTTAAATGCTATAATTGGTAAGTCCGATATACAAAACATTCCAATGTTTGGAGATATGATTGGAGGAACAATAAAAGACGTAAATCAATTAATGGCTCCAAACTCCAAGGTTTACTNCGCGCTAGAAGGTCCTTTTAACAGAGAAGGAATGCCTTTGCGTTCATATCTGTTTGTAGANGTTCGAAATGCAGATAGTTTACTCACAAGNTTTGAAGNAATGGGTTATTCTTTTGTGAAAAAAGATGGAATTCAAATTTCAGCACAAGACGATAGAGTAATCGGAATACAAAAAGATTTAGCCATAGGGATTTTATCTGACCAAAAATTAGAAAATGGAATAGAATTAATGGTTAGTGCTTTTAAGAAAGCAACGTCAGGCAAGAAAAACGACAAAGCCCTTACACTTTTAAACGATGATTCTGATATTGTTATTGGTTCTAGTTTAAATGCACTTTACGAAACGTCAAACACAGATTTGAATACCTTAACTCAAGAACAACAAGATAAGATTAAAGCATATGTAAAAGATAGTCAGTACAAAACGGCAGTAAAGTTTGAAGATGGAGAAGCAATTATTTCGGTAACTGCAATGGTAAACGATAAGTTAAAAGAAGCACTATTTTTAAAACCTACGGATAACTCAGATATTTTGTCAAAACTGGGACCTGGAACACCAAAAGCAGCTTTTTCAATTAATTTAGATTTGGAGAAAATGCAAGCACTCGCAGAGGATTTTTCTCCTGGAATCATGAATCAAATTTATGCACANGCAGGAATTCCATCGCTCTTTATGGCTGGATTGGGTCCAAACGGATTGGTTTCAATCATAAACGGACAATTTGGGATAGCGTTAACAGGAGTAAGTAATGATGGAGGGCAAATACCACAAATAAGTGCCTATGTAGGACTCGGGAAAGATGCTACACCGGTAACCGAAATGGGGAAAGGACTATTAGAAATGAATGGAGCTCAAAATGTAAATGGTGTGTATACGTACGAGGGTTCTAAATTAAAATTAACAGAAGATTTTGTGTTATTAAATACAGCAGTTAATACCGTAGACGATAGTCAAATGGGATATACAGCAATTGCATTACCTGATGGTGCTAAAAGCTTTGGTAAAAAACCAGTAACTGGCTTTCTAGATGTAAANGCCATGGCAGGAGACGCTAGTTTTATGATGGAAGCAGGTGACTTTAAAGAAGCTGTAAATATTATTGATTTCATTTACTTTGAAGCAGATAATTTAGAATCTAAACTTGTAATAAAAGCAAAAAAAGGAAACGAAAATATCCTTAAACAAGCTATTATGGCTTACATGAAAGATTTTGCTGGAGGTTTTTAAGAGAATAATAATAACTAGAAAATTCAGTAAGTCGGCATTAAGGTGTCGACTTTTTTTATGACTTATATTTTTTGCCCCAAAGTTGTTCTATGTAGTTAGCGATATCTTGTTCTCGTTTTGAGCTTCCGGCCTCAAAAAAACTTGTTCCTGAAATAGTCTCTGGTAAAAATTCTTGTTCTGCAAAATTACCTGGATACGCATGTGAATAGAGGTATTCCTTTCCATACCCCAAATCTTTCATTAATTTAGTTGGCGCATTTCTCAAGGACAAAGGAACAGGTAAATTTCCGGTTTTTCTTACGAGCTCTTGTGCATCGTTAATTGCCATGTAAGATGCGTTTCCTTTTGGTGAAGTAGCTAAGTATACAACACATTGAGCTAACACTAGTCGCGCTTCAGGAAAACCAACATGATTTACTGCAGAAAAGGTATTATTGGCAATCACTAAAGCTGTTGGGTTTGCAACACCTATATCTTCTACTGCTGATATAATTAGTCTTCGAGCAATAAACTTTGCATCTTCACCGCCTTCTATCATTCTTGCTAACCAGTATATAGCTGCGTTAGGATCTGAACCTCTTATTGATTTTATAAAAGCCGAAATTATATCGTAGTGCTGTTCACCGTCTTTATCGTATTGTGCAAGACTCTGTTGGGCTACAGATAAAACAAGCTCATCTGTTAATACAATTAAATCTTCGTTTATTGCGCCTACTACAAGTTCAAACACATTTAGTAGTTTTCTAGCATCACCACCAGATATTCTTAGAATAGCGTTTGTTTCTTTTAGTTCAATCTTTTTTTTCTGAAGCCAGGCGTCTTTTCGTATTGCAGTGTTTAAAAGAGAGAGTAGTGCTTCTTTATCTAACGATTCTAAAACATAAACTTGGCAACGAGAAAGTAGCGCTGAAATTACTTCGAAAGAAGGGTTTTCTGTAGTAGCTCCAATTAGTGTTACGGTTCCTTTTTCTACAGCGCCTAACAGAGAATCTTGTTGTGCTTTAGAGAATCGGTGAATCTCGTCAATGAATAGGATCGCCCCATTTTGTTGAAACATTCCGGCATTCTCAACCTTTGCAATTACTTCTCTAACATCTTTTACTCCAGAAGAAATAGCGGATAGTTGATAAAATGGTCTTTTTAATTGATTGGCAATAAGATGAGCCAAGGTTGTTTTTCCAACTCCCGGAGGTCCCCATAAAATTAAAGAGGGCAAAATACCAGAATCTAAAGCTCTTCTCAAGCTTGCGTTTTGATCTATGATATGATTTTGACCAATATAATCATCAAGAGATGTTGGTCGCATTCTTTCAGCTAATGGAGTAGTGGGTTGCATGCTAAAATGGTTTTTTGTGTTTCCATCTTCTATGACTCCACAACCAATATTGTGGGTTTTCTGCAATTACCATTTCTAGGTATTCAGCATGTTTATCCAGAACAAAACCTTCTGGTACTTCTTTCGGATTATCAGTAATCGGATAAAAGGTTACCTCGTAAAATCCACGTTTTTTCTTTCTAATACATCCAAATAGAACACTTTGGTCATACTTAGCAGCCAATTTTTCTGCTCCTTTCATCCAGCCTGTATCTTGGTTGAGAAAAGTATTCCAATGTGCTGTTCTTGGGTTTTGAGGAGACTGATCGTTAACCATAATTGTCATGGTGGTTTCGTGACCATTTCCTGCAAAATAACGAGGTACATCTCGCATAGAAAGCATTTTAATACCAAAGCGCTCTCTACTTTTTAGTAAAACTTTATTAAAAAATTTATTCTTCAAAGGTTTGTAAGCAGCTTTTGTTTTCTGCTGCATTTGCTGAGCTAAACCCACTGCATAATATTCCCAATTATTATAATGCCCGCACAAAACGATTAACGACTTTTTTTCTCTAAAATATTTATCGGGTACCTCTGGGTTTATGATAGCACAGCGCTCTCTTATGGCTTTATCAGAAATAGTTATAGATTTAATACTCTCCATCAAGAAGTCTGCGAAATGCCTGTAGAAACCAATTTCTATTTTTTTGAGTTCCTCTTGATTGAGTTCGGGAAATGAATTGCGCAAGTTTTGACGCACAATGGTTTTGCGGTATCCAACAATATTATAGGTAAGAAAGAAAATAATGTTACTCAAAAAGTAAAGCACCGAAAATGGTAGGTAAGATATTGGAATAACCACCAAATAATAAAGTACTGGACTAAAGATTTTGGACATCAATTAAAAAATTCCCCCAAAAATAGTCTTTTCAAACACATTTTTGTTGCGTAAAGTGTTTTTGTTTAGATATAAACGGTTACTTCGGTAATATATTATAACGTAAGTAGTGTAAAAAAGGTATGTGCTTAAATAATTTTAACATTGATTTGATTATCAATAATAACCGTATCTCCTTTAATTAATTTTGCACGTTTTCTTGTTTCCAATTCTCCGTTTCTAATAACAAGTTCGTCCTCAACAATCATCTTGGCATGTCCACCAGTTTGAGCAATAGATAAGTTTTTTAATAATTTAATTAATTCTATGTATTCGCCTTCTAGGCTAAATTCAATTTCTTGCATTTATTTTTTTTTGTATGATTCAAAAAGATCCTCAGCACTTTGAAAAGAAGATTTTGTTCCTTCCACAATCAGTTTTTCTTCTTTTTTAATTTGTTCTTTAATATTGGGTTGAGCGTAAAAATCATTCATAATTAGCTCTTTCAACGTTTCGTTCATCCAATATTTATCTTGTATATTTCTGTTTTTAGTAAACCAACCCTTTGTTTTTGTATGATTTTCAAACGATTGAATAATGTCCCAAATCTTATTAATATTTGTATTCGTGTAAGCACTACAAGTTGCCGTTTGCGGGATCCACTCATTTTTATTTGGTGGAAACAAGTGCAAAGCATTTTTATATTCCTGCCTTGCTCGGTTGGCATTTTTAACATTATCACCATCTGCTTTGGTAATTACAAGCGCATCAGCCATTTCCATAATTCCGCGCTTTATTCCTTGCAATTCGTCTCCTGCTCCAGAAAGCATAAGCAGTAAAAAGAAATCTACCATAGAGTGCACAACCGTTTCAGATTGACCAACACCTACCGTTTCAATTAAAATAATATCAAAACCAGCAGCTTCGCAAAGAAAGATGGCTTCTCTCGTTTTTCTGGCAACACCACCAAGCGAATCTCCAGCAGCAGAAGGTCGTATAAAAACATTTTCATGCATAGATAATTTCTCCATGCGCGTTTTATCTCCTAAAATACTTCCACCGCTTTTTTCAGAAGTAGGGTCAATAGCTAGCACAGCAATTTTTTTGCCTAGAGCAGCCAAGTGTAATCCAAAAGATTCTATAAAAGTACTTTTTCCAACACCGGGTACACCAGTAATTCCAACTCTAATAGCATTCCCCGTTTTGAGTAAAATAGCGTTAATTAAATCTTTGGCTGTTTGTTTGTCCTCTTTTCTAGTACTCTCTAACAAGGTTATAGCAGAACTAAGAACAGCAATATCTCCTTCTAAAACACCTTTCTGAAGCGCTTGGAGATTAAGGCTATTTCTATGCGATTGTCGTTTCTTTAGCCAATTATTTAACTGTTCTTCGTTCATTTATTATTTGTTCAAAGTTCAAAATTAAGGATTCACTGTTATATTCGTTTAGACAACAATTGTTTGGTTAAACAGCAACATTATGTTCCCTTAGCGCGTCGTTTAAAGATGTTTTTAAATCTGTACTGGCTTTTCTCTTTCCAATAATTAATGCACAAGGTACTTGGAAATCTCCCGCTGGAAATTTCTTGGTGTAGGATCCTGGAATAACAACACTTCTTGCTGGAACAATACCTTTTGTTTCTACTGGTGTTTCTCCTGTAACGTCAATAATCTTAGTAGATTTTGTAAGTACAACATTCGCTCCCAAAACGGCTTCTTTCTCTACTTTCACACCTTCTACAACTATACATCTAGAGCCAATAAAGGCATTATCCTCAATAATTACAGGTGCTGCTTGTAAAGGTTCTAAAACTCCTCCAATACCGACTCCTCCAGATAAGTGAACGTTTTTTCCAATTTGCGCACAAGAACCAACCGTAGCCCAAGTATCAACCATTGTACCTTCGTCTACATAAGCTCCAATGTTTACATAAGATGGCATCATAATTACACCTTTAGAAATATAGGCTCCGTATCTTGCTACTGCATGCGGTACAACTCTAACGCCTAATTCTTTATAGTTTGTTTTTAAAGCCATTTTATCATGAAACTCAAACGGACCAACCTCTATCGTTTCCATTTTACGGATTGGGAAATACATAACGACGGCTTTTTTTACCCATTCATTAACTTTCCAATTTCCGTCTTGAGTAGGTTCNGCAACGCGTAATNTNCCCTTATCTATTTCTTCAATAACTTGATTTATTGTAGAAATAGTTTCTGCGTTATTTAGTAAGGTTCTATCTTCCCAGGCTTTTTCTATGATTGTTTGCATGTGTAATCTTGTTTGTTTAAAAATGTAAAAATAAGGAAATGCAAAGGATGTTATTGTCTAACTTCAAATTAATCTGTGTTTACAGTCTCACGTGTAAAATTTTAGAAGAAAAAGAGTTTTTTTATGTTGCTAGTCTTTAATTGCATTTATCTTTACTTTATGAGTAGAATTTTGGCCTTGGATTTTGGTTTAAAAAGAACAGGAATTGCAATTACGGATGAGTTAAACATTATAGCAACAGGATTAACAACAGTGGATTCTAGGGACTTGATGGCATTTTTGATACAAACAGTAGAGCAGAAAGACGTACAAACTATCGTTTTAGGCGAACCTAAACGTTTGAATACAGAAGATACGCATATTTCAGAAAATGTAAGAATGCTTAAAAAAGCCCTAGAAGAACAATTTGTTACATTAAAGATTGACATGGTAGACGAAAGGTTTACCTCTAAAATGGCTGCTCAGAGCTTAATAGATGGAGGTATTTCTAAGAAAAAAAGAAAAGAAAAAGGATTGGTAGATGAGGTGAGTGCAACATTGATTTTACAGTCGTATATGTCACAATTAAACCGATAATTAAGCAAGAAATAGTTAAAAAGGTATAAACTAAACCTTAGTTTATTAATTTTGTAAGAAATACAGTGAAAATGATACTACCAGTTGTTGCTTACGGCGATCCAGTGCTTAAGAAAGAAGCAGAAGAAATTGATAAAGATTACGAGGGTTTAGCTACTCTTTTAGACGATATGTGGGAAACGATGTATAACGCACACGGAGTTGGGTTGGCAGCGCCTCAAATTGGAAAATCTATACGGTTATTTGTTATTGATGCTTCTCCTTTTGCCGAGGATGAAAATGGAGAACCAGATCAAGACCCTAAGGCGAAAGGTTTGGCTGGTTTTAAAAAGGTTTTCATTAATCCTATAATTGAAGAAGAAACAGGAGAAGAGTGGGCTTTTGCAGAAGGTTGCTTGTCTATCCCTAAGATTAGAGAAGATGTATACAGAAAAGAGAAGATTCTGATCACTTATTTTGACGAAAACTGGACGTTTCATGAAGAGGAATACGAAGGATATGCTGCCCGTATTATTCAGCACGAGTATGATCACATAGAGGGTGTTTTGTTTACGGATTATCTCGCACCTTTAAAAAAGCGTATGATCACAAAAAAGCTTACCAACATATCAAAAGGAGATGTTGAGGTAGATTACCGCATGAAGTTTCCTTTGAAAAAGAAAATTAGATAATAAATAATAGATTAGTTATGAAAAACACAGGAATCATTCTTCTTTTGTTCTTAACCTTAATTGCGTGTAAAGAACAAGAAAATGTAGAAACAGTTGAAACAGAAAATACGGAAGTAAAGTCTGAAGAAGCATTTATCGCCCATTTAGCTGTACTAGATGATTCTCTGAGTCAGGTCATTTCTACTGCATTTCAACAACAAGACAAATTCCCTGTTGGTGCCTATCAAAAAGCAATTGAGCAGCATTTAGCGTTTTATACAGCGTACCCTAAAAATGAAGCTGTAGCTGAGTCATTGGATAAAGCCCAAAGTTTTTACACTCAACTTAGAGCAGAAGATAAGGCTGTAAAATGGAGAGATACGATTATTTTTAATTTCAAAAACTATAAAAACAGAGCACGTGTTTTAGAATCACAAGGTGTATATTTTGATGCGGATAATTACAACCCGGAGAAAATTAAATTATATTATTCTATGCTTTTAGAGGATTATCCGGAGTTAGATTCAATGAAAAGAGCAGACATTCAGTATAGACTAGACAATGTAAACTTAACTTTTGAAGAACTTATCCAATCAAACAATAAGTAAGCTAAAAAGATAGTCTGTTAACGTATTGTTAAAAACGGCAACGCTTGTTTATTCTGCACGTATATTTACCAGTATAAAGAAACATTTAAAAATTTAAAGATGAAAAAAGTATTATTTACATTAACTGTTTTGTTTTCTGCATTGTTTGCAATTAATGCTCAGGAAGTACAAACAGAATCTGGAGCTCAAATTGTTTTTGAGAAAGAAGTACACGATTATGGTACAATTGAACAAAATGCAAACGGTGCTTGCGAGTTTGTATTTACGAACACAGGTAATGAGCCATTAATGATTTCTAACGCAAAAGGATCTTGTGGATGTACTGTACCAGAATGGCCAAAGACGCCAATTGCACCAGGTGAAACTGGAGTAATTAAAGTAAAGTACGATACTAAAAGAGTTGGTCCTTTCGGAAAATCTGTAACATTAACTTCTAATGCTACAAACACACCAACAAAAGTAATTAGAATTAAAGGAACGGTTAAAGCTGCTCCAAAAGCAGGATCTCCAGTTAACACAACTGGTGCGCCAGCAAACTAATAAGAAATAAATGAGGCTATATTTCGCGATCATATTTATAGCTTTGAACTCCGCCTTTGGCTTTTGTCAGAGTGCGGAGTTTCATTTTTTAGACAAAACCACTGTTAAGCTAGGGAAGTTTAAAGAAGGAGATAAAGTAAGTCATACCTTTACTTTTACAAATTCTGGAGATATTCCATTGCTTATTTCTGCAACTAAAGTTTCATGTACTTGCACAACAATAGAATTTAATAGACAACCCATTTTACCTGGAGATACATCAACTATTACTATTCATTTTGATACAAACGGAAAATACTTTTGGCAAGATAGAGTAGTGTACATTGAATCTAACGCTAAGAAAGAAGAAAAACTAAGGTTTAAATTGTATGTTGAACCGAAAGAGGACTAAGACTAAAACTTCTTCAATTCTTCCCAAACACGTTCTACAGGTAAACCAACTACGTTGTAATAAGAACCTTCTATTTTTTCTACACCTATCTGTCCAATCCATTCTTGAATGCCGTAAGCTCCAGCTTTGTCTAAGGGTTTGAAATGAGAAACATAGTACGCTATTTCTTCTTTAGTTAACGCTTTAAAAAAGACATTGGTGGTTACTGCAAAACATACAGATTTATCAATAGAATTTAAAGAAACACCAGTAATTACTTGATGTTGCTTACCAGAAAGCGCTTCAATCATTGTTTTAGCTTCTTCTAGTGTATTGGGTTTTCCTAACACCTTATTCTCTAAAATAACAGTTGTATCAGAGGTGAGAAGAATTTCGTTTTTTAATAGAGATTGTACTAAGGGTTGTGCTTTTAGTTCACTTAAATACGTAGCAACTTTTGTTGGTTCAAGATCTTTGGGGTAAATTTCTTCAACTTCTTTTGTTCTAATTTCGAAATCTAAGCCTAAACCAGCAATTAATTGTTGTCTTCTAGGAGATTTAGAGCCTAATACAATTTTAAAATTAAACATAAATTAATGAATNATAAGCCAATAAATAGGCAAGAATAAACCACAAACCATGGCAAGTTTAATACATGTATGAGATAGTTTAATAGATCTCTTCTCTGCATTTGGCTGCCATAAAAAATACAAAGCCAATAGTACAAAAAGTGCGCTTCCAAAAACTGGGTAAAAAGCAACTAAGTTTAAACCCGAAATNGCATAAAGCGGATACAAACTTACCGTAACAATGATAGGAACAAAAATTACTGCGGTTGCAATCCATTTGGTTTTTTTATTTCCTAAGGTAATAGGTAAAGTTTTGGCTCTAATCACCTTGTCTCCATCAACATCTTCAATGTCTTTTATTATTTCTCTAGACCAGTTTAAAAAGAAAGCGAAAAGGCCTAAAGAAATACTGAAAAATAGTATCCAATTTTGTGTGTCAATTATATTTTCAAAAGGGTAAAGTGCGGGTATAGATTCTAGTAAAAATGGGTTGTAAAAGATACCAACCAATAACGGTACAAGTGCGGTTAGTAAAGCGATTACTATGTTACCAATTACCATCGTTCTTTTAAGATGACTAGAATAGTACCAAAGTAAATTGATAGAAAGTAAGTGAATAAATACGTACCAAAACGTTTTGAAGGTGTAACTCAAATAAATAGCAATTCCAAAAGCAATAAAGTTAATCAACCAATGTAAAACAATAGCCCATCTCTTTTTTATGTATTTACCTATGATTAGTTTGGTTGGTCTGTTAATCCTATCTGCTCTAACATCAAAGTAATCATTAATTATATTACCGGCTGCAGCTATCAAAACTGTAGAAACTATCAAGAGAATAAATGGAGTAGAGAAGAGCAAACTTTCGGCTCCATTTTTAGTTACGTAAAAATCAAAATAACTTCCTAAACCAAACATGGTTAGCGCTATAATTAGCAAATTAAACGGACGAAGTAATTTAATAAAATGAACCATTATTTAATTATTTTATACTCTGTTCTCCTGTTTGATTGATGCGCTTTTTCTTTTTCAGCTTCGCTAGTCATTGCAGCTATTTCTGAATCAGATATTTTTGGATGTTTTTCTCCGTATCCTATGTAAGTTAACCTCTTAGCGTCAATTCCATTTTTGATTAGGTATTGATAAACCGAATTTGCTCTACCTTCAGATAATTTTTGGTTGTCTGCAGCATCTCCTCTTGTATCGGTATGACCACCAATTTCTATTTTCACCGCCTTATTCTTTTCTAAGAAACTTACCAATTTGTTAAGCTCAACAAATGATTCTTTTCTTAAAGTTGTTTTGTTTAAATCAAAGAATACGTTTTCTAACTCAATTTTAGTATCCGTATTTTCTAATGGATAAAGAGGTACATCCATTCGAAAAGCTTCTTGATTTTCAGCTAACTTCATATCGAAGTTCTTACTATAAAAAGCATAATTTGGATACGTAACGTTTAGGGCATATTTGCGATTTGTGGGTAGTGCTACCATAAATGCTCCAGTTAATTTATCTGCGGTAGCTTCAATTACTTGCTCGCCAGTTTCGAGATCGATTAATTCAAAATTTCCAGCAAGAGGAAGTTTAGATGTACTGTTCGCATCGTATACAAATCCTTCAAAGTAGGTTGTTTTGGTTGCGCGTAATTTTTCGGGTAAAACAAAATAATAAATATCTAAACCTCCGAAACCACCTGGTCTATCAGAAGCAAAAAAAGCAACTTCTCCGTCAGGTCCTACAAGCAGAGAGTTTTCATCTCCCTTAGTATTAATTGGATAACCTAAGTTAATTGGGTTTCCCCAAGTTCCATCGGCTTGTTTTCTACTCATGAATAAATCTGTTCCTCCAAGACCAATATGTCCGTTTGAGGCAAAATATAAGGTTTGACCGTCTGGATGTATCAACACAGACTCTTCTTTATAAGGAGTATTGATATTCATTCCTAATCGTTCTGGCTTACTCCAATAGCCATTATCACTTTTTTTGGTTACAAAAATATCTGAGTTCTGTTCAGCTGCTCGACCTATTCGTTTTATGAAATACATGGTTTTTCCATCCGAAGAAAGTGAAGGCTGAGACTCCCAGCTTGAACTGTTCACATAGCCAGGTAGATTGATTGGATTTAACCATTTATCGCCTATTTTTTTTGTGTAAAATAAGTCGCAACTCCCATATCCTTGTTTAGTAGGTCCGTAATTTGTATTGTCTCCATTTCCTGCGCAAGCAACAAATACAAGAGATCTTCCGTCGGGAGCAAGTGTAGGAGCGCCCTCGTTTAGAGGAGTATTGATGTTGGACGGCATAGGCACTGCTTTCATCCAAACATTAATATCACTTAATTCTGAAGTGTAAAAATCTTCTTGCCCTCTTGGTCCGCCAGAATTATTAGGAACTTCTCGTGTGAAAAGTAGTGTTTTGCCATCCACTGTTATTGTGGGGAAATATTCATTGTGCTCTGTATTAATTCCTTTTCCTACGTTTATTGGAGTGATTGATGAAGGATTGTTAATCGCATCTTGAGCAAACAGTGCTTTGTTTTTTAATACGCTTGCGTTTACTTGTAATTCTTGAGAAATGGTTGGTCTTGGATAATTAATTACACGATCTGTATACAGAATAGCATCTGCGTAGTTACCAATTGCAAATTGCATTTCTGCTATTGAGTAAAATAAGCTTCCGTTAAAATCTTGATTGGGCTGTATTCTAAGAAGTTCTTTTTGATGAAATACTGATTTTTCGATGTTGTTTTCGTAAAAATAATACTGACTAATTAAGTCGTGTGCTTCAAGAAAATTAGGGTCTTTTTCTAAGGCTTGATTTAAAAAATCAATACCTGATTTGTAGTCTGGTCTTTTCCCTGTTTTATCTAAGCTATTTGGAGCAACGCGGGCTTTTTCGAACAATTTTATTGCTTTATTGCTTGAGGTTGTATAACCGGGTTGAGCCGTTACACAACTTGTTATGGAAAGCAGTAGTAGAAAATATAGAAAGTGTTTTATCATCTTTATGGAATATTCATGTATTTATGGGTCTGTAAAGAGATTCTCCACTTTGGATTCTTTTTTACATATTCAATAATCAAGGGCAATAATTGTTCCTCTTTACTCCATTCTGGTTGCAAATAGAGCTTACAAGTATCATTTATTTTAGATGCATGCTCTTCAGCCCATAGAAAATCTGACTTGTGAAAGATAACAACTTTTAATTCATCGGCTTTTTCATATGCTTCTTCTACTGGAGCTTTGAATTTTTTAGGAGAGAAGCAATACCAATCTACGTTTCCTTTTAACGTGTAGCAGCCAGAGGTTTCAATGGCAACTTCAATTTCTAAATCATGCAAAGATTTTATTAAAGGAGTTAAGTCATACATAGCCGGTTCTCCTCCTGTAATAACTACAAAGTCAGTTTGTACTTTTTTTACGCTTTCAATAATGGCACTAATTTCTGTATTTGGATGATTTCCAGCCTCCCAACTTTCTTTTACATCACACCAAACACAGCCCACATCACAACCACCCAATCGAATGAAGTAGGCAGCTTTTCCGCTGTAACTGCCTTCACCTTGTATGGTGTAAAACTCTTCCATTAAAGGATATGATGTTGTTGTTTCTTGCATTTCTAAAATATTAGCTCAAAAATAGGAATTCCAATACACTTATTGATTCGAAAATGTATTAATTAGGCAAAGTGTCAAAATGCATAGATTCTATCCAACCGCCTGCCAGGATTAGAGCACTTACATTTTTCTGTTTATTTTGCTTTAAAAAACTATCTCCTTTTCATAATGCATCGCTTAGAATTACGAGCATACTATCTTGGTTGTTTAAATTATTTTCAAAACGATCTAAGAAGTCTTTGTCAAAGGCACCAGCAATTCCTAAATCATTAGAAAGAAGCTCAACAGCATTTAAAAACTTCAGTGCAGAGCTATTTTTATCGTAAAGCGTTGTTTAGCCTAAATCTGCTTCAAAAATACCTAAATTCAAGGCCTTTTTTACTTCTGCATTATATGTGGCTAAATTATCTGTAGGATTTAACAGCTCTTCATTAAAATTAAATTGCGCATTTTTTATTAAAAGTGCAGTCTGTATTGGAGAAGGAATAGAAAAAAGTTTTCCATCAAAGGTGGTGTTAAAAGAACGGTTGGGATCGTTGAATTCTTTGTTTATTGTCTTTTTACCGGTTTTTAGTGTAGGAGTTGAATTGTCTTCACAACTTATGAGTCCTACCAAGAACATAAGGCCTACATAAAGTGTGAGTTTCATGTTTGTAACCATCGTAGTATTTTTTATAACCACGCTAAAAATAAGAAAATTTAAAGTGTTAGAACTCTTAATGAATATTTTGTAGTTAAAAGTTGTTTAAAAGCGTGCTTTGAACTCATATTTGATTCTAAATTCTTTTCTTTGTTAAAAATATCGCATATGAATATTCGACCAAGAAGAAACAGAAAGTCTGCTGCATTAAGAAAAATGGTAGAGGAAACTAAATTAGGCACAGAACACTTAATTTACCCGTTATTTTTGGTAGACGGTTCTAACATAAAGGATGAAATTAAATCATTACCCAACAACTTTCGATGGAGTTTAGATTTGCTCTTAAAAGAGATAGAATCTTGTGTTAATTTGGGAATTATGACCTATGTTTTGTTCCCGGCAATACCAGAGAAAGACAAAGATAAAACGGCTACATACAGCTATGCTGAGGATAATTTTTACCTGCATGCAATTCAAAAGATTAAGTCAACTTTTCCGCACATCGTTTTAATGAGTGATGTTGCAATGGATCCGTATTCTTCTGATGGTCATGATGGTTTGGTAGAAAATGGTAAGATTTTAAACGACCCAACGCTTCCAATTTTGTCTAAAATGGCAGTAGCTCAGGCGCAAGCCGGAATTGATATTGTTGGTCCGTCTGACATGATGGATGGTAGAGTTGGACACATTAGAGAAAGTTTAGACATAAATGGTTTTACAGATGTTTCAATCATGTCTTACAGCGCAAAATATGCGAGTGCTTATTATGGACCGTTTAGAGATGCATTAGATTCTGCTCCAAAGGCCGGAGATAAAAAAACCTACCAAATGAACCCAGCCAATAAAAGAGAAGCTTTAATTGAGGGTGAGTTAGACGTTTTAGAAGGAGCAGATATGTTAATGGTGAAGCCCGCTTTGTGTTATTTAGATGTGATACACTTAATGAAAGAAAATTTTGAAGTTCCGATAACGGCATACAATGTTTCTGGAGAGTGCGCAATGCTTTATGCTGCTGCTCAAAATGGTTGGTTAGATTATAATACTGCAATGCCAGAAATGCTTTTGAGTTTTAGAAGAGCAGGAGCAGATGCAATTTTGACGTATTTCGCTAAGGATTTTGCGAAGTTAAATCGTTAGAAGAAGAAACGCATTATTCGGTCTGTTTGTGTCCTCCTTTCTCAAAGGAGGTGGTTTTTATGAGGGTTTACCCGATTAAAAAGCGGAGGATTATTTACGGAGGGAAATAATTAATATTAGAATAAGTCGCATTTGAAAATTAACAATTCTTCAATTAAAAAAATCTCAGTCGTTACTTATATTTTTTTCGCCTTCTAAATCTTCATTGCAAAGAAGAACGAAAATGTTATTAATATAATCTAGAAATACTCGTAAACAGATTTGACCAAGAACTGTTTTTACCGTAGTCTTTTCCTAAACGTACAATTATTAATTCTTTTTCTGGGTGTATGTAAATGTACTGACCTAAAATTCCTTGAGCCATATACGCTTTTGCGAATTTTATTTGAATTGTTTCTCCATTTTTGTCAGTATAAGGAACAGTTTCTTGTAATGAATCATTTTTTGCAGATTTTACATTTACAAACCACCATTGATTTTGATAGTATACGTTTTGACGCTCAGTAGAATAGCTCGTAGAAGTCTGTACCCAACTTTCTGGAACAACTTGTTCTCCATTCCAATTTCCGTTATTTAGGTAAAGTCTGCCAAACTTAGCATAATCAATGGCTCTAGCATTAAGAGAAGAAAAGCCTTTGGCTGTTTTGTGTTTCTTGCTGTCTAAACTCCAAGAAGCATTGAATTCTGTTCCGATTTTTCGCCAGATTTTTTCTTCTAAATTTTGAGCGAGCGTTTTGTTTGTGACTTTTTCTACCAATAAACCAAGTATTTGAGTGTCTACACTTCTATAATCAAACCTACCGGGAGCTTCTGCTATTTTAAGTTTACTTACATATTTCTTTAAATTGGTTCCGTAGTAGAATTTCGCTACGTGTCCGAAAGGATTGATGTAACTCTCATTGAACTCAATGCCAGATTGCATATCTAGCAAATGTTGAATCGTAATATTTTCAAATCCAGGATTTTTAAATAGATTTAAATAATCTGTAATTGGATCTTCTAGTGATTTAATTTTGCCTTCTTCTAAACAAATTCCAACCAAAGCAGAAACGTAAGATTTAGCCATAGAGAAAGAAGTTTCTATGGATGCTCTATCATATCCGTTCAAGTAATTTTCGTATAAGATAGAATCTTGCTTTATAATTATAAAAGCAGTTGTTTTTTTATCGGCTAAATATTGCTCAAACGGAATTTTTTCTGACTGTATATTAATGAATTTTGGAACTCTACCTTCTAAGGTTGAAGTATCTGCTGTCTGAAAATGAAAGGTTCGGTCTGCCTTTTTAATTTCTTCATTTTCAAAGAACTTATAGTCTGTAATGTTGGCAAAGTTACGGGTAACAAAACGTCCAACATGACAAGAAGAGAGAACAAAAACTGCGGTGAATAAGAGAAAGCTATTTTTCATAAAAGAAAGATATGGAATAATTCAAGAAAAATAAAAATCACGTTTAATAATTAGAAGTAGTCACCGTAATTATGCTAAGCGACTTTTCTAAAGTCCAACCAATTTTGAATCTTCTAAAGGCTCAAAACTTACTTCTTTTTCTTCTAAGAAATGAAGATTGGTTAAGTTAGCATATCCTAAAGTATCCGTTAAACCATCTGTTTCTCTCCACCCAAAAAAGTCCCAACGGTGTGCAACAGAAATATTATCTAACTTTTGGTATTTATTGTAAACAATAGCATGCGGATCTTTTTCACCTTCTTCAACACTTTGATTTAACGTTACAATGTAAGATGCAGCGTGTAATAAGTTAGTCTCTTTGTTTTGGTAAAGCACGTACCAGTCATCCGGACTATCACCAACGTTTTCACCAAACGTAAGTTTTTCTACATTAAATGCTTTTCCATTCAAATCCTTGTTTTTAAAATCTGATAAAGTTGTTCCATTATCATCAATTTTATATGGGAGTGCAAAAAAGTAGCTCTATGTAAAAATGTCAAATCTTGCACTAGGATTTTCTACTGAAGCAGGCGAGAGGTAAACGTTTTTTCCGTTATAGGTAAGTTCGCTACTATCATTGTAAATTAGTTTTGTTTTTCCAGTACGTGTATGATAAAGTAGGTTTGCATTTAACCTTTGTTTTCCGCCAAAAACAAGTTCAATATCTGCTCTAAACACATCTTTATTTAAAAAGGCTTCTTTATTATGTGCTTCGTTGTTTCTTGAAGTAAACGAAGATTCTATTTCTTTAAGGTCAGAGGTTTGTTTTGAACTATTTTCTTGTGTTGAATTATTAACGCAAGAAAATAAGCTAGTAATTGTTATTAATACTGCAATGGAAATTGTTTTTATAAAGTATGATTTTGAACTTAGACGTTAAAGCTACCATAATCTTACTACACAAGTTGATTTTTTTAGTGTAGACTTAACACTAAATTTTTAAAGCTACGCATCAAAAATATAGGTTCATTTTTTAATTGCTATTTAATTAATTATATTGTCTTGTTAAGTAATAAAATATGAAATCTAATCTGCTTATTCTATTCTGTTTGTGCTTTTCCATTCTCTCTGGGTGTAGAGTGTTTTCTCCTAAGGTTTATTCTCCTAAAAAGATTGAAAAACCGGTAAAGCGTTTAGATTTGAGTAGGCAAGGTTTACGCGAAATTCCTGCTTCGGTTTTTAAAAATAAAGCATTAGAAGTTTTATGGTTATACAAAAACGAACTCACTGAAATTCCAAAAGAAATAAAAGAACTAACCAACCTTAAAAAGCTGTACATAGGCAATAACAGGCTTACTTGCATACCAAAAGAGATAGGTGATTTAAAAAATTTAGAAATACTGTCACTTCAATACAATGAGATAGATAGTATTTCTCCAACAATTTATGGAGCAAATAAGTTAGAGCAATTACTTTTAAATCATAACAAACTTAAAGAGTTACCTAAAGAGCTTGGACGTTTAGAAAATTTAAAAAATTTAAGTTTAACCTTTAATTATATCACGCGTTTACCGCCAGAACTTTTTAATTCTGGAAGTTTAGAGTTTCTCTATCTAACAAGAAACTTTATTGATTCTATACCTAAAAGCATTAAAAATAGTTCAAGAATAGCAGAGATGCATTTGGATAATGCAGGTGTATTTTTAGATCTGCCAGAGGAATTGTGTGATTTGAGAAGAATGGATTTATTGGTCATTGATCGGCAAGTTCTTGTTCCACCTTGTTTACTTACTCGTCAAACAACCCAATTGCGAATACAGGTTAAATAATTGATTTTTCCACGGCATAAACTCTTAGTAAAAGTAAATCGAAACTAAAATGAGCTGCTATGCAAAACCATAATCCAAAGTAATCATAGGCAAAAGCTAACCCTAGAATAAACGGAATTATGAACAATCCATATAAAAAGGTTTTGGGCTTAAATGGGTTTAGATAACCGTGAATAGCAATAAAAATAATAGAAGTAATCCATGGACCAAGCCAATGTTGTATACCTGCTCTGAATAGCAATTCTTCTCCAAAACCAGCACAGAAAGACATAAATAGAATATCGCCCCAGTTTAATTTTAAAGATTGAATAAATCGGGTTTGTGATAAATCTTCTTCTGCCATTAAACCAGACTCAGCGAAAGCGAGAACTAAAATCCCATAGTAAAAACCAAATTGGAGTCCGAGTAACCAATAATTCTCTGCTAATTCATGTAAGCTTAAAACACTGTAGAAATCAATATCTTCGAAATACCAAAGTGCCCAAAAAGCAGATATTGGAAAGATAAGTAACGTTATCCAGCCCAATAGATGAAACAATGTTTTTCTAGCCATTAAAGATTACTATTTTTGCTAAAAATACATTTAGTATGCGAGAGTTAATATTTGATTGGATAGAAAGTTGGTATTTGTTTAACGGAAAGTCTGGAATGAAAGCTCTTTTGAAGAACGAAACTTTTCAAGATCATCAACTTTTTTGGGCCTTAGGTTTGTTTACAGCGATGTTAATTATTTCATCTGTTATCTGGTGGGTTTCTAGAACTGTAATGGTTAATGTTGTTCATTATTTAGCCGATAAATCAAGAACGCCTTGGGATGATTTTTTAGTGAGCAATAAATTCTTTAAAGCTTTAGCTCATTTAATTCCCTTGCTTTTTATGGACTATTTTCTATCCATTGTATTATTTGCTTATCCCAAAGCGCAAGCATTTGGTTTGAGGTTGGTTGATTTTCTAATTGTAGTTTCTGTATTAATTTCTGTTTTACGTCTTCTAAACTCTATAAGAGATGTACTGAAGACAAAAGAGTCATTAAAAGATAAACCTATTCAAAGTTATATTCAAGTAAGTAAAATTATACTTTCTATTTTCTTTGTAATTGTAATGTTATCAGTGTTATTTAATAAAACACCTGCTTTCTTCTTAACCTCTTTAGGTGCTATGACGGCGATTATTATACTTGTGTTTAAAGATACAATTTTAGGTTTTGTAGGCTCAATTCAGCTTGCAACAAATGATATGGTGAGGATAGGTGACTGGGTAACAATGGAGAAGTTTGGTGCCGATGGAGATGTGATTGAAATAAACCTGGCAACCGTTAAGGTTCAAAATTTTGACAAAACCATTACAACTATACCTACTTATTCATTTATCTCTGATTCATTCAAAAATTGGAGAGGTATGGAAGAGAGTCCGGGTAGAAGAATAAAGCGCTCTATTCTTATACAAATTGACTCCGTTAAGTTTGCATCTCCCGAAATGTTAGAACACTTAAAACAAGCACAAATAATGCGCAGTTTTATAGAAGAAAGACAAACAGAAATTAAGCTGTATAACGAACAAAATGGTATCGATTCAAACTCTATACAAGCTAGAAAACAAACGAATATAGGATTATTTAGAGCCTACTTGGTATATTATTTAAAAAATAATCCGAATGTTAATCCTGAAATGTCTTTAATGGTTAGGCAGCTAGAGCCCAAAGAGTACGGTGTTCCTATTGAAATTTATTGCTTTTCTAAAGTGAAAGAGTGGGAGAAATACGAGATGATTGTAGCTGATATTTTTGATCACGTATTCGCATCGATACATCAATTTGAACTAGCTATTTATGAACGTCCGAGCGGACATGATTTTAGAAAAACACTTAAAAGCGAGTCAAACGGTTTATAATTTTCTTGTACTCAGGAAATGCTTCTAAGAGTTCTTCTCTGGTGTGCAAATAAAAATCGTTGAAATCAAATCCTGGTGCAACTGCACAGCTTACGAAAGAATAACTATTCGATTCATCTACGGTAGATCCAAAAATAGTTCCTTTGGGCACAAGAACTTGAGGTTGTTCGCCATTTTCAAGGTTTAAACCAACCTTCAGTACTTTATANTCTCCATCTGGAGAAATAGTGTGTACGCTTAGCGGACTACCTTCGTGATAGAACCAGATTTCGTCGCTTTCTATTTTGTGAAAATGACTTTGATTCGCCGAAGAAAGTAAAAAATATATAGAGGTCAATAAAGATCTTTCACCGTTTTTAGTTTTCGTATTTGCTGAACTTCGGTAGGTTTCTTTATACCAACCTCCTTCAGGGTGCTCTATTAAGTTAAACGTATTTACTAACTTGTTGATTTTTAGTTTAGTGTCCATTTTAATCTATTTCGTCTATCAATTTTATATGTTAAGCTAAATAATTATCAGTTCTTTAATATAGAAGAAACTATAAATAAGATATATGCTTAACTTTATGAAAGAATATTACCCTATTCGCTAATCAAAATTAAGGACTGTCGGTTGCTAGGCGGTCTTTTTTTATTGCTCTATTGGTCCACCTTTAAACTGCGTTCCTTTATTTTTTGTATTATGAAAGAAATACCTTAAATCTATTGCAAAAGTAGCACCAGAAAGCTCCGCACCATTAAATATTAAGTAATCGTCGTTTTCATAAATACTAACCACATTTAACAAAGGTTCAAAAGGAATTTTTCCAGAAACACCTAAGTAGAAAAATCCATCTTTTTCGGTTCTGTACTCAAATCCAACGTTGGCGTTTAATTCGCCAGAGAAAAAACCGCGCCTGCTTGCTTGTATTTTAAATAAATGTGCACCTTCTGGATTAGTTTGTGTTCTGATATTTGAAGGATTGTATGTGAGTGAAACGCCCAGAGCAGTATTTACATATAACTTCTCTCCTAATTGAATGTAAACGAGCATGTTAATTGGAATGTCAAAATTTATAATACCAAAATCATTTTCGTCTGTTAACGAAGAGTCTGCTAAGTTGAACGAAGTAAGGTAATTTTTGCGTGTATACAACAACCCTGTTTCTATAGCCAATAGTTTTGTTATTCCTGTTCTAATATTGGCACCGAACGTGTATCCAAAAGTGGGTTTAACGTTGGTTGTAAAACTCTCAATTTGAATATCTACTGGTTTGTCTCCAACTAATCCAAAAGGGATTAAAGGTTTGTATGTTAATCCGAAAAAATGTTCGGCAGACGATTTCTTTCTCTTACCTTGAGAAAAGCTACAAAAACTAACCAATAAAATCAGAATTAAAATACTTTTCATACAATTAAATTACTCGAAATTTGGGTTGGTTTACAGTTAATATGCGCTAAAGGTAAACATCTTTTATTTAGAGGTACAAATCGACTCCTATTCAGAATAAACTTGTTCAACATCTCTTGTTTTCGCGTCTAAAATACTTTGTTTTTTACAATAACCAAATAATGCTAAGCTCACAACAAGCAACATAAAGAGTAACATGAAATAACGAAAAAAATTGTTTTTGATTAAAAAATTTCGGTGTGCAGCTTCTGTATTAAAGTTAATTTGCTGTACTTTTTTATAGTCTCTTTTATAAATACCATACAGATAGAATGTGCGTGTCCTTGGTTTCTCTTCGCCTTTTTCAAACCAGATATTTTGCGCCATTAATTCGCGCTCAAATGTTTCTGCTCTTGTTATGTCTGCAAATCGAAAAACTATATAGTCTGGGTTTGTAGGGTGTTGCACATAATTAACCAGTCCTAAATCTGTTAAATGTTCTACTCCTGAATCCATTCTGTTACGTATTCTATAGGTTTGCGTTGTCCTTTAGGCCAGTCGGTTGATGAATAACCGATGTAGAAAAAACCAAGGCATTTGTCTTTTTCTCCTAATCCTAAAAACTCGTTGGTGTCGGTTAAACTCATAAATTTGGGTGTGGACCAGAAACCACCTAATCCATATGCTGTACAAGTTAAATACATGTTTTGTACAGCGCAAGCAACGGCCATTACTTCTTCAATTTCAGGAATTTTTTCAGAGGCTTGTCTTTCCATACATACTGCAATTATTGCAGATGCTGCTGCAGGCCTATTTTGCATGCGAGCACGTTTTATATCTGTTTGTCTTTCTTTTGGAATGTGCGTTACGTACATTTCCTCTAAGAAGTTGGCAAGTTTTTGTTTGCCTTTGTCCATGAAAACTTTGAAACGCCACGGTTGGGTCATACCGTGGTTCGGAGCCCAAATAGCACTGTTTAAAATGGTGTCTATTTGCTCTTTATGTACTTTTCTATCGCTATAAAATTCTGGATAGATTGTTCTTCTATCTTTAATGAGGGCCGTAATCTCGCTTAAATTGTATTTCATATCACTCCGTTTGTTGGCGAAGTTAATTAGAATTTGATGATAATTTTATCTACTAGCGTATAAATTAATAGAGTTGTCAACTGAAAATAATAAAAAAGTCGGACCAAATAAATGATCCGACTTTAACAAGTATAAATTTAACAATGAACTAATTCATTATCCTTTTGTATCCACTTCAACAGCAGCTAATTCTTCGGCTTTATAATCACCATTGTCTAGCTTTGCTTTAACCTTTATAAAGGTTTCGATTGTGTAGTGTACGTCTTCTAATGTATGTACAGCAGTTGGAATCAAACGTAGCATAATTACGTCTTTCGGCACAACTGGATAGATTACAATAGAACAGAAAATATTGTAGTTTTCTCTTAAATCGAAGGTCATGTTAGTCGCTTCTGCGAGGTTTCCTTGTAAAAATACCGGAGTAACGCAAGAATTCGTAACACCTATATTAAAACCAGCTTCTACTAAACCTTTCTGAAGTGTAGAAGCAACTTTCCATAAATTTTCTTTGTGTTCTGGTTGCGTTCTAAGTAATTCTAATCTTTTTCTAGCTCCAACAACTAAAGGCATTGGTAAAGATTTAGCAAACATTTGAGAACGCATATTGTAACGCATGTACTCAATGATGTGTTCTTTAGCACAAATAAAAGCACCAATAGAAGCCATTGATTTAGCAAAAGTTCCAAAAAGAACATCTATTTCATCATGCACGCCTTGCTCTTCTCCAGCTCCTTTTCCTGTAGCTCCAACAGTTCCAAATCCATGGGCGTCGTCTACGAAAAGTCTAAAGTCATATTTACCAGATTTTCTAAACTCAACAATTTCTTTGAGCTTACCTTGATCTCCAGCCATACCGAAAACACCTTCGGTAATTACTAGAATTCCACCTCCAGATTGGTCAGCTAGTTTAGTAGCTCTTTCCATCTGCTTGTCAAAACTCGCCATGTCATTGTGTTGAAATACTAAACGTTTTCCAACATGCAAACGCATCCCGTCTAAAATACAAGCGTGAGATTCACTGTCATAAACAATGATGTCGTTTCTATCTACTAAACAGTCAATAGAAGAAACCATTCCTTGATAACCAAAGTTAAGTAATATCGTATCTTCAGCACCCATAAATTCTGACAATTCAGCTTCGAGCGCTTCGTGCTCTGAAGTTTGACCTGTCATCATTCTAGATCCCATAGGATAAGCCATTCCCCAATCTGCAGCAGCCTCAGCATCAGCCTTACGTACTTCAGGATGGTTCGCTAAACCTAAATAATTGTTCACTGACCAAACTAAACACTCCTTTCCTCTAAAGATCATCTTATTACCGATTTCTCCTTCTAGTTTTGGGAATGTAAAGTATCCGTGAACACCTTTTGCGAATTGACCGATTGGTCCTCTATTCTTTTTTATTTTGTCAAATATGTCTTGAGCCATAAATGTTTATTTTCTCTATGTGTTTTGTACACTGAGGGTTTCGGTTACAAAGATAATCTAAAAAATTAGTCCCTAAAGAAAACCACTGCTTTTATTTAACCGTGAAATGTTAAGAAACTAGATTGAATAGTGCACTCTAGCGCAAAATAAAGGACTTTTACATTACAATGAGAAACGATGATTTGTCGTTCAAATACCGTTTAAATAATATTTACTTCTCGCTCCAATTGAACATTAAATTTCTCCCAGACATCCTTTAAAATGGCTGTACTCAGAGCGTAGATTTCTTTTCCTGTAGCTCCACCATAATTGACTAATACAAGTGCTTGTTTTGCATGCACACCGTAATTGTCTAGTCTTTTTCCTTTCCATCCTGCTTTTTCTATAAGCCAACCTGCTGCTAATTTTACTTGGTTGTTTGGTGCAGGATAATTCGGAGCATCTGGATATGATTGCAATATCGTTGCAGCTACTTCTTGTTTTACAACAGGGTTTTTAAAAAAGCTTCCTGCATTACCTATTTCTTTCGGGTTTGGAAGTTTACTTTCCCGAATGGCAATAACGGCATCGCTTACATCTTTGATTGTCGGATTTACAATTCCCTTTACCTGTAACTCCGATTCAATTGCGCCATAATGTGTTTTTAGTGTATGCTTTTCTTTACTTAAAGCATACGTAACTGAAGTAATAATTGCCTTGTTCTTTAATTCATGCTTAAATACACTTTCTCTGTACCCAAAATTACATACTTCTTTACTGAAACGTTGAAGTTTCTTCTCTTCGATTAAAAAAGCATCTAACGAAACAAAAACATCTTTAATTTCTACTCCATAAGCACCAATATTTTGCATAGGAGAAGCTCCAACACTGCCAGGTATAAGCGATAGGTTTTCTACACCTCCGTAGCCATTTTCTATGCAATACATTACAAATTGATGCCAGTTGGTTCCAGCTCCAACTTTAAGATGAATGCTTTCTTCGTTTTCAAAAATAGGAGTTACACCTTCAATTGAATTTTTCAAAACGGTTCCTTTAAAATTGCGCGTAAGCAATATATTACTGCCACCGCCTAAAACAAGGAAATTACCTTTAAAGACATTAGAAAGTGATTCTAGTTCCTTCGCGTTTTCAAATATGATTAACTCGTCTGCTAAGCTGTCTATTCCAAAAGTAGTGTGCTCTTTTAAATTTATGTTTTTGAATCTCTTCATTTCAATTACAAAACTAAGCAATACTAATTTTCATGCTACTCCTAAATTGCTTGTTTATTAAAATAAAAATGTTCGTAGCATACATTAAGCACTTCTTTTGACGTTAATTGGTTTGCTTTAATTTCCAAAAAACTAACTTTGTGTATGCTTAAAAAAGTAGAATTAGAGAAGGTAAATGCACTCAATAGAAATACGCTGATGGAACAGCTTGGAATTGAATGTGTAGAGATTGGCGAAGATTACGTAGTAAGTACAATGCCAGTTGACCACAGGACGCATCAACCTATGGGGTTACTGCATGGTGGTGCCAGCGCTGCATTAATAGAGTCTATCGGTTCTATGGGAAGTTTTCTTCTTATTGATCCAGAAAAAGAAGTTCCTGTTGGTTTAGAGATAAACGCTAATCATGTTGGAGGAGTAAAATCAGGTAAAGTTAAAGCAATTGGTAAGGTAGTGCATGCAGGAAAAAAAACACATGTTTGGCAAGTTGATATTTTTGACATGACTACCAACAAATTGATCTGTACAGGTCGTTTAACCGTTATGATAATACCCAGAAAAGCGTAATGGAGACCGTTCTTTTTAGAGTGCCCGGAACAGCTGTTCAAAAATTAGAAGGGACATGGGAAGTCACAACATTTTCTGAGATAAAAAAAGACAGATTTTTTGTGACCAGTTTTTCGAAAGACAAGTGTTTTCAGTTTCAAGCTGAAAAAGCTACAGAACATATAANCGTTTCGAATTTTGCAGACTCAAATATTTACGCAGAAAGCAAAGACGAGTATGTCAAACAACTTGTAAATTTTCGAGATAAGTTTAAGGACAAAGGAATTAAAAAAGCCATTTACTCGCGCGTAATTCAAACGCCATTTGATAAAAAANCAGAAGATTTATTTGATGAACTTTGTACAGCCTATCCCACAGCTTTCGTGTACTTAATTTCTTCAAAGTTTTTCGGTACTTGGGTAGGAGCAACGCCAGAAACACTGCTTTCTTATAAAAACGGAGCTTTCTCAACGATGTCTTTGGCAGGAACAAAGAAAGAAGTTAGTACAGAGTGGACCAATAAAGAAATCGAAGAGCAAGAATTTGTTACCGAGTTTATTAAAGCAGAGTTGAAAAAAATGGAGGTAACTAATTTAGTTATTTCTCCAACACATACAACGTATACTGGATCTGTCTATCACCTAAAAACAGACCTTTCTTTTCAAACAGGAATAGAAAGGTGGAACAATGTAGCTAATGCTCTGCATCCAACACCTGCAGTATGCGGAATTCCGAGAGACAAAGCCTACAATCATATTTTAGAATCAGAAAAGCACAATAGAGAATTTTATGCAGGTATAATTGGTTTTCAAAAAGAAAATGAACTTCAAGCCTTTGTAAATTTAAGGTGCTTACAAGTGCACGAAAATGTAGTTTCACTTTACGTAGGAGGAGGAATTACAGCCCAGTCTAAACCAGAAGCAGAGTTTCTNGAAACTACAAATAAGGCCCAAACTTTATTAAAGGTGATTAACCAGTTAAATCAATTTTAATAGCTTAACTTTTGGTTCGCTTTTGCATGGGCAAACAATTGATATTTGTCATCTTTTAGAAATAAGAAAAAACTATCTTTGCACTTTTAGAANCACTTAAAATATACATAGCATGCAACTGTGGAATAAATTGAGCAAAGAAGAATTAGTTCAAAAACTAAACGAAAGCGGATATGAGTTCGTTACTATTTCGTTTTATAAGTATCATCAAATAGAAAACCCTCAATTGTTTAGAGACCATCTTTTTCAAATGTGGTCAGCAATTGATGTAGTAGGTAGAATTTATGTAGCCCATGAGGGAATTAATGCACAAATGTCTGTTCCAATTGTCAATTTCGAGCGCTTCAGAAATGAATTGTTTGAAGTATCTTTTTTAAACAATGTGAGGTTAAATATTGCAGTTGAAGATGCAGATGTTGACCATCCTTTTTTGAAATTAAAAATAAAGGTTAGAGAGAAAATTTTGGCAGATGGTTTGGACGATTCTAGTTTTAATCCGTCTAATACAGGAAAACACTTAACAGTAGAAGAGTTTAATGCACTTACCGATCAAGATGATACTATTTTAATAGATATGCGTAACCACTACGAAACAGAAGTTGGTCATTTCGAAGGTGCGATAACGCCAGATGTAGATACGTTTAGAGAATCTTTACCAATTATAGAAGACGAAATTCTAAAGGGCAACGAAGATAAGAATATCGTAATGTACTGCACAGGTGGTATACGTTGTGAAAAAGCTTCTGCTTGGTTTAAACACAGAGGATTTGAAAATGTACATCAATTAGAAGGTGGTATTATAAAATACGCAAATGACGCCAAAGATAAAGGTGAAAAAAATAAATTTATAGGAAAGAATTTTGTGTTTGATGAGCGCAGAGGAGAGCGTATTTCAGAAGATGTAATTGCGCAATGTCATCAATGCGGAGAACCAGCAGATGTNCATACCAATTGTGTAAATGATGCGTGTCATTTGCTCTTTATTCAATGCGCATCTTGTCAAGAAAAATACGAAAACTGTTGCTCTCCAGAATGTCAAGAAATTACGCATTTACCGGAGGAAGAGCAGAAAGAATTAAGAAAGGGACTAGAAAATTCAAACAAGATCTTTAAAAAAGGACGATCAGAAAAGCTAAAATTCAAAAAGAACAACGAAAAACCATTATCTTTCCAAAAAGAAAATGTTTAAACTGAAAAGAGAGTGAATTTAGCAATTAATTGGACCGTTGACGCACAGCTTATTGACGGATGGAGCACACCTAACTTGTACGGATTACTTTTCGTTACAGGATTAGCCTTAGGTTTTGTAGTGGTAAAAAGAATGTTTAAGGCAGAGAATATTTCTGAAGCTTGGCTCGATAAGCTCTTAATGTACATGGTGCTTTCAACTATTATTGGTGCCCGACTTGGACATTGCTTATTCTATGATCCAGCATATTATTTAAGTAATCCTTTAGAAATCTTAAAAGTTTGGGAAGGTGGACTCGCTAGCCATGGTGGTGCAATTGCCATTATAATAGCCTTATACATCTATTCTAAAAAAGTGTCAAAAAAACACGTGTTTTGGATTTTAGATAAAGTGGTAGCTCCGGTCGCAGTAGCAGGAATATTTATACGACTAGGTAACTTAGTTAACCACGAAATTGTAGGTGTTCCTTCTGACGTTTCTTGGGCTTTTATTTTTAATAATGAAAGTAGAGATCTAATGATAGATGGGAAACATGTTCCACGTCATCCAGCACAATTATATGAGGCCATTGCCTATTTTTTTATTGCTATTTTCTTACTTTATGTATACTGGAAAACTACAGCCAAAGAGAAGCTTGGAATGATGTTTTCACTTTTTTTAATAANCATTTTCACAGCCCGATTTTTGATCGAATTTGTCAAAGTTGGTCAGGCAGAAAGAGATGCTGGACTCATCTTAAATACAGGTCAGTGGTTAAGTATTCCTTTTGTTTTGGTGGGTGTAATTGTGTTGATTTGGACGCTGAAAAATTCTAAAAACATNAAACCAACCGATTAACCTTAACATCCGAANTCAAGTGCCATACGTTTAAGTTAATTTTTGTTTAGTTTATTGCTTTGTTTACAAAGAGAACCGCATTTAATCTATAACTTTGTTTAGAGTATCTAGTAAAGTAGATATGCGAATAAAATACAAAAGTGAATAAGAAATGAACAAGATTACACAGCTATTTGGCATACAGTATCCATTAATCCAAGCCGGAATGATTTGGTGTTCAGGTTGGGAGCTTGCTTCAGCCGTTTCGAATGCAGGAGGTTTAGGGATTATTGGTTCTGGGAGTATGTATCCGGAAATTTTAGAAGAACACGTAATAAAGTGCAAAGAAGCTACAAATAAGCCGTTTGCAGTTAATTTACCTATGCTTTATCCAGATATTGATAAGCACATTGCAACCATTATCAAGCACAAAGTTCCCATTGTATTTACTTCTGCTGGAAACCCCAAAACTTGGACAAAGCACTTGAAAGAGCATGGAATTATAGTGGTCCATGTAGTTTCTAGCGTAAAATTTGCCTTAAAAGCAGAGCAAGCTGGTGTAGATGCCATTGTAGCCGAAGGGTTTGAGGCTGGTGGTCATAATGGAAAAGACGAAACAACTACCTTTTGTTTAATTCCTATGGTAAAAGAAGCGATAACTATTCCTTTAATTGCTGCTGGAGGTATTGGCACTGGGAAAGGAATGTTAGCTGCGATGAATTTAGGAGCGGATGCCGTTCAAATTGGATCTAGGTTTGTTGCAACTCCTGAGAGTTCAGCACATCAAAATTTTAAAAATACAGTAGTTGAAGCAAAAGAAGGAGATACGATGCTTACGTTGAAAGAACTTACTCCAGTGCGCTTGCTTAAAAACGCTTTTTTTAATCAAGTTGCCGATGCATATGCCAATAAAAAAACAGTTGAAGATTTAAAAAAACTATTAGGCAGAGGAAGAGCCAAAAAAGGAATGTTTGAAGGTGATTTAACCGAAGGCGAACTAGAGATTGGTCAAATTGCTGGTCTAATCCACGAAGTAAAACCCGCGCAAGAAGTTGTTGCCGAAATCATATCAGAATATAAAACTACTAGAACAGCACAAAACGAAGAAAAATTTACATTTTAAATGATAGAGTTCAAAAAGTTTACCCTTGATAATAACTTAAAGGTCATTTTTCATCATGACCCTTCTACTCCTATGGCTGTAGTGAACACATTATTTGATGTAGGCGCAAGGGATGAAGATGAAAATAAAACAGGATTTGCTCATTTATTCGAGCATTTGATGTTTGGAGGTTCAGTAAATATTCCTGATTTCGATGGACCCTTACAACAAGCTGGAGGAGAAAGTAATGCTTTCACGAGCAACGATATCACAAATTACTACGATACTTTACCGGCCCATAACTTAGAAACCGCATTGTGGTTAGAAAGTGATAGAATGCTCAACTTAGCATTTACGCCTAAAAGTTTAGAAGTACAAAGACAAGTGGTAATCGAAGAGTTTAAGCAACGTTATCTAAATCAACCCTATGGAGATGCATGGTTAGAGTTTAGACCTTTAGCGTATAAAAAGCATTCTTATAAATGGGCAACTATAGGCAAAGAAGTTGCGCATATTGAAGATGCAACGATGCAAGATGTTAAAGAATTTTTCTCGAAATATTATAATCCATCCAATGCTATTTTATGCATAGCTGGAAATTTTGAAGAAGCCTTTGTACAAGATATGGTGAATAAATGGTACAGAGATATCCCGGCGGGAATTAAGGTGCCAAGAAATATACCACAAGAACCTTCACAAAAAGAGTTTAGAGAAAAAACAATTGAAAGAAATGTACCTGCAGATGCATTCTATTATGGATTTAAAATGCCTGGTAAAACAGACGAATTATATTATACTGCAGATTTATTATCAGACGTTTTAGGAAGAGGTAAATCGTCTCGTTTACATACTAAAATTTATAAAGAACTCAACTTAGCTTCAGAAATAGCAGCTTATGTTTTAGGAGCTCATGATGAAGGACTATTAATGATATCCGGTAAGCTAAATAATGGCGTTAGTTTTGATCAGTTAGATGATGCTATATGGGAAGTTTTAGAAACCGTTAAAGCGAGACCGATAGATTTAACAGAACTCAAAAAAATTAAAAATAAGGTAGAAACAACCGCTGTTTTCTCAGATCAAGGCATTTTAAATAAAGCAATGTCGCTCTCTGCCCACGAATTATTAGGAGATGCAAACCATATTAATGTAGAGCAGCAGATTTACGACAATGTAACTGCTGAAATGATTCATACCTATGCACAACATAAATTGGTGAAAACAAATTGTTCTGTTTTAAAAATTAAAGCATCTACAAAATGATAGATAGAAAAAAGCAACCTTCAATTTCAAAAATTGATAAAATAGATTTCTTAGAACCTAAGCACTTTACAATTAAAGATGAGGTAAAGCTACACTTGATTGATTCGGTAGACGATGAATCTGTTAAAATAGATTTCATTTTTAATGCCGGAACTAAAAATGATGAAGTACATATAGCCAGCTTTGTAAGTGCTATGTTGCTTTCAGGTACTCACGAGAAAACAACTTCTGATATTAACGAACAAATAGATGGTTTAGGCGGATTTTTTCAAGCAGAAGCAAGCAGAGAAAATGCATATGTAGCGGTTTATGGACTAAAAAAAAACATACATGCAATTCTAGATATAGTAATTGATGCCATTACGTATGTTTCTTTTCCGCAAGAAGAAATAGATCAATTGATAGCAAAAAATCAACAAAACTTTAAAGTTTCGTCAGAGAAAGTGAGTTTTTTGGCAAGACGCGCATTTGGCAAGTCGTTATTTGAAGGAACGCAATATGAAGCGCATGCAGAGTATGAAGATTTTGAAACGGTAACTCGTGATCAGCTGGTTACTTTTCATGATAAGTTTTACTTGAATGGTTTGGAAAAAGTATGCGTTACAGCTAACCTAGCCGAAGAAGATGTGAAGAACATTATAGATAAAGTAAGTAATTGGTCTAACAAACATCCGCGAGAATATGTCGAATTATTAACGAATACACCAAAAACGGTTCATATTGAAAAGGAAGGTGCAATTCAAACCGCAATTCGAATTGGACGCATTCTCTTTACACGAAAAAAAGAAGATTTCTTAGTCTTTTCTGTACTTAACTTAGTACTTGGTGGTTATTTTGGCTCTCGTTTAATGTCTAACATCAGAGAAGATAAAGGATATACTTATGGCATTGGCTCTGGTGTAATGGAAATGCAATCTACAGGTTATTTCTTTATTTCTACTGAGGTTGGCAAAGCCGTTGCTGAAGATGCAATTATAGAAATTAAGAAAGAAATTGAAACACTGCAAAATGTATTAATTTCTGAAGAGGAGTTAACATTGGTGAAAAACTATGCTATCGGTCAGTTATTGCAATCCTCTGATGGTCCGAATGCAATGATGGATAGATTTTTATCTATAGACAAGTACGGTTTGGGTTACGATTATTACGATAGGATAATGCAAACGTTTAATGAAAGTACACCTGAAAAAATTAGAGAAATGGCAAAAAAGTACTTAAACTGGAATGATTTTCTCATAATCACAGCGGGATAGCAACTTATTGCTGGTTTTAGCGTTAAATAATAAGAAATTAACAAATTTAGCGTTACACGTTTATGCTCAGTAAGTATTTACATATATTATCTCTTATCAGCGTGCTTGTTTTGGGCTCTTTTCAAACAAGGGCTTCGCATGTTTTGGGTGGAGAAATTACGTGGACGTGTAATGGCTCAGGTTTGTATGTTTTTGAGCTTACTTTTTTTAGAGATTGCAATGGTTTTGATGTAAACACAGGTACAGAATCCATTTTGGTTTGGAACCATCCGACGGTAGATTTTATTGATGTTGACTTTGTTTCTAGGATTGATATTTCTCCTACTTGTTCTGTAGTTCCTAATGGTCCGGCACAACTCGATTGCGGAAACGGAACATCTGGTGGAAACGGAATAGGTGCAATTGAAAAAGTGCTATACAGGAGTAATCCAATAGATTTAGGAATAATTCCAACAGCTGGAATAACTTTTACTTTTGATAGCTTTTCGCGTAGTGGTTTAATTACGAATATTCAAAATACAACTTCAATAGGAATTACCTTAACGGCAGAAATGTATGGTTTTCCGGGGCAGGCTAGTGGACAATGCGTAGACAATTCTCCTCAGTTTTTACAAGATCCTTACATGGTTAGTTGCGTGGGTGAAGCCTATTCTTTTAATCAACATGCAGCTGACTTAGATAATGATAGTCTGGTTTTTAGTTGGGATATTCCTTTAGATGATTTTACCGGACCCTACAATCCTCCTTTAACTCCTTCCAACGTAACGTTTGAATTGGGGTTTTCGGCAACTAATCCAACTCCTGATGCAAATTTTAACATAAATAATGTTCCCGCAAATTTAGATACAGAATCTGGCGAAATTACATTCACTTCATTTAACATAGGTGGTTATAATTTAAAAGTAAGAACGGATAGTTATAGAGATGGTATAAAAATAGCTTCGGTGGTTAGAGAAATGCCTGTTTTTGTGAAAGCGTGTGATGCTGCTAATACTGCACCAACATTAAATGCTCCTTTCAATACAAATTCTACTTTCGAAATAGATGTAATTGCCGGAAATCCGGTTAACTTTAATCTAACTTCCGTAGACATAGAAAATTTACAAGATGGTTCTCCTCAACAGAATATTATTACCGCAACGGGTACAATGTTTGGAGATAATTTTATAAATCCGGCTGTAGGTTGCGCTGTTGCTCCATGCGCTACATTAGATGCAACTCCTTTGATTACGGGGATTAATGGAGCTTCTACAGACTTTAACTGGCAAACAGATTGTGCACACCTTTTAAATGCAGATGGCGATGTTTTATCTGAAGTTCCTTATTTATTTGTTTTTAGAATTCAAGACGATTATTGTGATGTACCAAAAGTAAAGTACGCCACGGTAAAAGTAAATGTTCAAAATTCAGATGTGATTGGTCCAACTTCAATATCTTGTATTCAAACAGATGCAGCAGACAATATCACTGTAAATTGGGAGTCTGTTACAAATATAAACGGAGCTTTTTCTGGTTATGAAGTACACAGTGTCCAAAATGGCTTACTAGCTACAATTGCGGATATAAATACCACTAGTTTTACTTTCCCAGCTGGTGGAAGTTTGGTAGATGACTACTATATTTCTGTTCTGTCTGGCTGCGGTGGTCAAACTGCTTTAACTAGTGATACGCTTCAAAACATCTTCTTAAACTTAAATAATCCAAGTAACGGAGAAGCAGTTTTACAATGGAATAATCCTAGTGTTAATCAAGCAAATGAATGGAATAATTATTACCATATTTACAGAGAGTTTCCTGTGGGTACTTGGACACTATACGACTCAGTACCTTTTGGAACAACTTTCTATAAAGATACTATAGATATTTGCGACCCTATATTGAGCTACCAAATTGTACTTCCTACTCAGAGCTGTGCATTTACCAGCAACATAGAAACAGATCAATTTGAAGACTTAATTGTACCAGATATTCCTCAAATCACTTCAATTTCTATGGATACACTAACGGGTAATGTGCTTATTGAGTGGACAGAAAATGAACAAGATGATACATTTGGATATGTAATTTATGGTGAAGATGCAACTGGTAATTTTATAGAAATAGATACTGTTTTTGGTATTTCTAATACACAATACATAGCAAATCCGCCAGGAGATGGTCCGTTTACTTATACAGTAGCTGCATTTGACTCTTGCTTTACCAACGCTTCACCGCCAACGTATCAGACAAGTGCTAAAGCAGAACCGCACATTACCATGTTTTTAGCGAGTAGTTTAAATCCATGTTCTCAGCAAATTACATTAAGTTGGAGTGATTACGTAGGTTTTGGTCAAACCGAATATCAAATTTTAGGAAGAATAGGAGCTCAATCTTGGGAGTTTATAGGACAAACAACTGCTACAAGTTTTCAGCTTCCAAGTCAAATCGGTGCTTCTTACATTTTTGTTATACAGGCAGTAGATGCTAATGGTTTTACTTCTTTTTCTAATCGAATAGTGCTTACTGCAGATGAACAAACGAGTCCAACAGAAAGCTATTTAAGCACTGCTACTGTAGATGGAGATAAAGTAATTGTTAAACATGCTATTTCTTTGGATGCAGGAACCCAAGCGGTAATTTTGGAGCGTTTTGAACCAATAAATCAAGAGTTTATTACTTTAGAACAAAAGCCAACGAATACAAATATCATAGACTTTGAAGATTTAGCTGTTGAGGTAGAAAGAAAAAGCTATACGTATAGAACCATTTTGGTAGACAGCTGTGGTAAAGTTAGTGATACTTCGAACATTGGAAAAACCATACTTTTAAGGCTAGTAACTGAAGATACAGAGATGAAGCACTATTTACAATGGAATGCCTACGAAGATTTTCTGGGTGGTGTATTAGAATATAGAGTTTACAGAGGTTATGATGGTATTTTTGATCCAAATCCAATTGCTGTAACTACACCAGATGTTCGCTACTTAGAAGACGATGTTTCTGCAACGATAGATTATTCTGGAAAAGTATGTTANTACGTTGAAGCGTTAGAGAACATTAATCAGTTTGGTGTTGCTGAAGTAAGCAAAAGTAACATTGCTTGCCCAATTTTAGAGCCTTTAATTTATATACCAAACGCATTCTCTGTTAATGGAGCCAACCCTATTTTTAAGCCAGTTAGTAGCTTACGACAAGTACAGAACTATAATTTTACTATCTATAATCGTTATGGTCAAGAAATATTTACTACAAACAACCCCGATGAAGGTTGGAACGGTATTCTACCTAACGGAGAGATAGCACAAGAAGGGGTGTATATTTATCGTCTGTCAGTAAGAGACGGGAATGGTATAGAAGTATTAAAGCATGGTCATGTTTCACTATTAAATTACAGTGGGGTTAATTAAAGGCAAGTCACTTTTAAAGTGTTCAATAGCTGTACTTATTGTTTTTACAGTAGGTTGGATTATTCTATCTCCTTATCAAAAAGTGAAAAATAAGAATCAAATTACTGCTACGATACGTATAAAAAAACCGATAGCAGCTGTATTCACTTATTTGGGTAACTCTACCAATGCTAAGGATTGGAGTATTTATGTTGAAGAAATCGTTCCGTTGAATGATTCTGTAGTAAAGGATGGGAAATTAAAATCTACCAGAAGATGTTATAAAGCTGAAGAAAATCGCACTGTTTTTTGGGATGAAGAGATATTGTTCTATCAAAAAAATAAAAGTCGTCTACTCAGTATTTACAATATAACGGGTTTTGAAATAGGCATAGATAACTTAAGAACAGAGCAATTATATGATTCTCTATCAGCGAATGAGACACAACTGACGTTTACGTTATATCCTGAAAAAGAGAGTTGGAGTGATTATTTAAAAATGATAATTGCAGGATATCGAGTACAAGCAATATTTGAAAAAAATCTGGCAAACATTAAAAATTCGCTAGAAAAAACTTAGTTATCCTGCGGATTAATCGGGAAGGTTGTCATTAATTTATACTTAGCACCTTGTCTTTCCATATATTTTCCCCAAATATTATCCAAATCTGTATTCATTACATCTTTTGCTTCTACATCTACAACCAGCCAGTTGTTGGCATCTACTTCTTCTTTCAATTGCGATATAGACCAGCCTGAGTATCCCAAGAAAAAACGAACTTCTGATAGGTTCATTTTACCTGTTTCTATTAAATGGATCAACTCTGCATAATCTCCGCCAATATGCAAACCGTCATCAATTAACGTGCTGTCTTTGAGTAAATCTGGTCGGGTATGTATAAAGTAAATGTTTTGAGTAGCAACTGGTCCGCCCATTGATACCTTGGCCTTTTCAATAGGAAAGTTTTTTGCAATATCTGTTAAGTTAATTTCAATGTAATTATTTAAAACAAATCCAAAGCTTCCTTCGTGGTTATGTTCACAGAGATAAACGGCAGACCTACCAAAATAGTCATCGTCTAAAAAAGGCTCAGAGAGCAGAAGCTTACCTTTTCGCGGTATTTTAGTATTTTCAAAACGTATATCTAATTCCATATCAACACTAAATATAAATAAAAAATTAAATTGAGTTCTAAAGAAATTCGGGTGGTTTTCTTAATTCTAACTTAGCATCTTTGAAAAGAGCAGAAGTAGCGTTTAATCGCAACATAAAGCTCTGGTTAATTCCTGCCGGAATCCAGCTAAAACCGAGTTGCCAACAGTGCATATTCCTGTCTAGTGTAACACGTGTTTGAACAAGTTTTTGATTTACGATATCGTAATTTGTGTTAATTCCTACTTTCCATCTTTTGGTGAAATTAGCATCTGCATTTACCGCAATCGTTTGAGTATGATTTCGTTTTCTTGCTACAAATTGTGTAGAATCTGAATTAATTCTAGTAAACCAACTGTGAGTTAAGCTTACTTTCCAAGGTATTTGAAAATCTAGAATTTCATGTGGATTTAAGCGATAATAGTTGTAATCTGCTTCCCAATTCGGATCAAGATTATCTGCATTTTCTGCAATTTTTTGTTTGCTTTTTTTAGAAGCAATAATGTAGGTGGTAGTCACTTGTGTATTAATAAAACGACCAAGTTGACCATTTTCTTGTAGCGCAAAATTATTTGAACCCTCACCATTTGATTCATCCCAACCATATAAGTTAAAGCTTCCACTTGCAACAAAATTTAAACTGGGAAAAGGAGAGCTTCTAAGCGCCGTATTTAAGTTTGAGAATTGTAATGAGTCTTTCAAAAAGTTATAATCACCTCTTATACTTAAGGCATCAATAATTCTGGTTTTTGTAAATTCTTCAGTGGTATCTCTTCCATTTTTCCGTTTAATTTCAAAGGTATTATTCACATTAAAACTTAGCAGTAAGCTTTCGCCGTCTCTTGTATCTCTATATAAACTATTTGCATAAGGCTGGTAGTTCAGCAGGCTGTCTATATTGTTTATTGATAAAACCTGCGTATCAAAAACATCTAGGTTGGGAGAATAATTAAAACCAATGTTTGGAGTAATTACATGGCGCATCTTAGTTCTGTTTTTCCCAACAAATTGATAATAAGCATATACCTGCGACGTGAAGTCGATACGCGCACTAGCATTGTGCACTAATCCGAATTGGTTGTTAACTAACGAGTCTCTTATTTCTCCTGTAGTTTCGTTATAAAATTTTCTTGTGGCTTGAAAGTTTCCGTTGGTGGAATATCTAAAAGAAGGTGTAATGGTAGCACGGTTATCGAAAATAGGTATTGCTGTATTTACGTTTAGACTTTGCTTAAATCCATTTTTAAACTGATTTTGTATAGATGAAAAGTTTCTATCTCTCAGTAATGTATCTGCAAAATTAACATTGTTTTGACTTTCTAAATTGTAAACAAATCCAATTTTCTCGTAAAACCTAGCTGGTCCAACAGGGTTGGTTCGTAAAACTCTAAAAGGGAAAAAACGTTGCACATCAAAGGTGAAAGTAGGTAGCTCTAAATCAATATTATTGGAAGTAGAATTTTGCTTTAAACTGGCTTTTAACCCCATGGTTATAGGTAAGTTTGGAAAAGTTCTTCTCAAGTTTATGTCAGAGTTAAACGCATTATTAAGCAATGTTTCGTTTTCTCCCTCAAAGGTAGTTGTTTGATTGTTATCAGACAGGAAGTTAACCGAACTCTGAAAATTCCAATATGGATTCGCTCTTGCTTCTTGGCGGTGGTTCCATTGTACCACTATTTTTTCTAAAATATTTTCTGAAGGAAAGGGGTTTTTGAAACGATTAAATGCAACATTGAGTTGTCCGGTATATTTGTATTTTTTCTTGTATTCTGTGAGACTTCGAATACCAAATGTACCTCTACTGTATAATGAACCATACAACGTTGTTTGTATGTTGTCTGATTTTTTTAAGGGAAAATAGTAACCTAAGTCTTGTAACCCAAATCCCCAATTAGAAAAAGGTACAATTTGCGGAAAAAGTATGCCTGTTTTTTTTTGATCTGTAGAAGTTGGAATAAAACTAAAGGGCAAACCTAATGGTGTAGGAACTCCTCTAATCCAAAGATTAACAGGTCCTGTTACAATTCTTTTTTCGGGTACAAGTACTGCTTTTGATAATTGAAAATGGAAGTGAGGATCTTCTAGGTCGCACGTAGTAAATCTACCTTGCAAGAAATGGATTTCGTCATTGGCTTGTTTTTTAGCTACCGTCATGTGCAAATAATTCTCTTCTTGCTTGGTGTCTAATTCTTGAATGTACGCTTTTTCTGTTTCGAAATTATATTTTAGACTTGCTGCTGTAAGTTCTTCGGAGCCTTCTGTAAATTTAGGTATTCCAATTCGCTCTCCTTCTTCGTTAGTAGTGTATGTAGCAGTTACGGTTTTTTTCTCAAGATCCATTTCTATGTAATCTGCTGTAAGTTCTATCCCTTCATATTGTACGATTGCTTCGCCGTATAAAAAAACAATCTTAGTTTTTAGATTAGCGTAAATACTATCGGTACAAGAATAGGTTACAGGAGATTCTAACGAGTTGTCTACTCGTACAATACGTTCTTGACTGTACCCAAGTAAAGTACTACTCAAAAAAGCAACGATTATTAACAATCGAATGACTATAATTCTGTTATTGGAACGCTTTTTGGTCAAGCCTTTCTTTATAAATTTGTATTACACGTGTTTAACGGTTGCAAATCTAAAAAATTACCTTGTGTGATGTTAAAAAAAACAAAGACAATGCGCTTATTTATCTTTTTTTTATTGAGTTCGTATACGCTCTTAGGTCAAGCCACAGATATAATTGCACCTGGAATTAAGAAAATTGTAATTGATCCTGGACACGGAGGCCATGATCCTGGCTGTCATGGAGCACATTCTCAAGAAAAGCATGTAGCGTTGGCCGTAGGATTAAAATTGGGAGAATACATACAGCAAAAATATCCAGAAATTGAAGTTATTTATACACGTGATAAAGATGTTTTTGTAACGTTGGATGAGCGCGCCAAAATTGCCAATCGAAATAATGCTGATCTTTTTATTTGTATACACGCAAATGCAGCAGGTGCCAAAGCACATGGCGCAGAAACCTATGTTTTAGGTTTACACAGAACAGAATCCCAACAAAAAATTGCTGAAAGAGAAAATAGCGCGATTTTATTAGAAGAAGATAGCGAAGAGAAATATAAAGATTTTGATATGTCGCCAGACGCCATAATTGCCAGACAATTGCAGTTGAGTTTTTATCTTGATCAATCTATCAATTTTGCATCTAAAATTCAACATCATTTTAAACGATTGGGTAGAGTGGATAGGGGAGTTAGACAAGCAGGATTTTTGGTGCTTTATAAAACTACTATGCCCAGTGTTTTAATTGAAACAGGATTTTTAACCAATCGTGAAGAAGAAAACTTTTTAAGTAAACCTGCCAACCAACAATTAATGGCAAATTGCATTTTCAAAGCTTTTCAAGAATATAAGGCAGAGATTGAAGGGGTTAATGTTCTAATTACAGATGCGAAAGAAGTTGAAAACATTAAGATAGACACAACTTTTACAGAAACTAGAGAAGTGAAAGATAAGGTTCAGTCCAATCCTGACAAAGAGCTAAAAGAGCGAACCCTAAAAATAGAAGAAACAGACATTTACTTTAAAGTACAAATAGAAACCTCAAACGATAGGGTTTCATTGTCTGACTCTAGATTTGACGGTTTAAAAGTTGAAGAGTATAAACAAGATGGTTTGTACAAATATACCGTAGGGTCCTTTAAAAATGATGTTGCAAGCGCAAGTAACTTAAGAAAAGAGCTAAGTACAAAAGGATATAAATCTGCTTTTGTAGTTGCATTTAAAAACGGTGAACGAATTAAAATTACCACCGCGCTTGAAGAAGTTCAAGGCTATCGCTAATATGTAATATTAAAAACAGAAGTTTGGAAGGGTAAAGTGTAAACACTGTCATAAAATGCTTCCTGACCACCAGGTAACCAATAGATAAACCTATAGTTGGTATATGCATCTGTTGCGCACGTAAAGGATTCATCTACAGCACCGTTGAAATATTCAATTCCTATTGGGCAACATTCTTCGCATCCTTGCTTTCCGTTTAATTTTTGAATTTTAAGAACATCCTGCGTATCAACTGTTCCGTTGTTTAGTAAATTAAAAGTAACATAACTTTTAGCGGTTGTAGCGTAGTTGTAAACGTTATCATCACTTGCAGATAGATCACTAAAAAGGATGGTTTCGTTTAACGTAAAATATCCATCTTTTTCAATTATCAAATCAAATTGTTCATCTTTATCGCGTGGAATGGTAAAAGAGTAGCTACCATTTTCTTCTAATGTAGCACTTTCTAAAAACGCTTGGTTACCTCCAGCCTTGGTTACGTAAAGGTCTATTCTAGCGCCTCCTAAACCACCTCCTAAACTGTTGTCAGATATCGTACCTTTTATTACAAAATCTAATCCTTCCTTATTACAAGAAATTAAGCCAATAAGTAACGTGAGAATGAGTAGTGTATTTTTCATTTTAAGTATTTTTTAGAAAAGCGAGCGCTTCAGTTATTTCTATTAACGTTGGATAGTGGTTAATTGTTGCTTCACCAATACCTGTAAGTAGTGTAAAGTTGATTCTTTCACCTTTATTTTTTTTGTCATTTTTCATTAAATCAACAATTTCTTTAATCATATCATCTTCCAACTCTAATTTTGGATAGTGTTCGGTAAGAATAAAGTGAATTTCAGAAAAAGCTTCATCGCTTAGGAGTTTTAGGTTATTCGAAAGTTTTGCTTCTACTATCATACCTTGAGCAACGGCCAAACCATGAGGAATTTTACCTTCATTTAGATAGTACCCTTCAATTGCATGACCTACGGTNTGTCCGAAGTTTAATTTTTTTCTTTCATCATTTTCATTTGGATCACTTAGAACTATATTGTTCTTTATAGTTATGCTAGCTGCTATATCGTGTGTATCTATTTCCTTTACAGCTTTGTTCTTAATTGAATCCCAATGTACTTTACTGTTAATTAAGCCATGTTTGAGCATTTCAGCTTTTCCCCAAAGTAATTCTTCTTCGTTTAAAGTAGAGAGAAATAGCGGATCGATAACCACTAGTTTAGGAAAAGAAAAAACACCCAATTGGTTTTTAAATGGACCCAAGTCTATACCTGTTTTACCACCAACTGAAGCATCTACCATAGCAAGAAGAGTAGTTGGGAAATTAATAAAAGAAACACCTCTTTTGTAGATAGACGCAATAAATCCGCCCATATCTGTAATTACACCACCGCCTAGGTTGATGATTAAATCGTTTCTACCTATGCCATATTCGGTTAGTGCTTCCCAAACTTGAAAGCAAACTTCCATTACCTTGTTCTCTTCTCCGCAAGGCAAGAGCATAACTTCGGTATCTTTTAGTTCTTCGTAGTGTGTGAGCAAAGCCGGTAAACATTCGTCATTTGTATTTTCGTCTACAATGATTACTTTTTTACTTTCAGAAAACTCTTCACGCAATAATGTGAGAAAGCTACTCTCAGTATGGTTTCCAAGTTCAATTAGGTGCTTTTTGGCGTCTATTTTATTTATCATGTTGCAGAAAATTCATGGAAAATTAGAAAAAATAACTGGTGTCAGCTAAAAATCGTTTGACTTTCGTAAAAGCAGATTAAATTTGTGCGTATGATATCATTCGAAAATACAGAAGTAGCGTTTGCTAGTAAGTCTGATAAAGACTTAAATAGAGCGTACAAACTTTTTAAGTTAGTAGGAAATCCTACACTTGTACGATTCGGAAATTGGGCAACAGATTTAGCCCTAAAACTTCGGTTGCCGATTAAGGGAATTGTTAAGAAAACTATATTTAAACAATTCTGTGGTGGGGAAACGATAGAAGAATGTAATTATACAATTAAACAACTATACGATTTTGGTGTAGGTACAATTTTAGATTATTCCGTAGAAGGGAATTTAGACAAAGACGACTTTACGGATACGGTAGATGAATTGATTTCAACTATAGAAAAGGCGAAGAATGAGGAAGCGATTCCTTTTGCCGTTTTTAAAGTAACTGGAATAGCTAATTTTAATTTATTAAAGCGTGTAAATTACAGTAATGCAGCCATATCTGAAGCAGATCGGTTGATGCTAGATGCAGTAGAAAGTAGAGTAGACCAGATTTGTAGTAAAGCACACGAATGTAAGGTGCCCATTTTTATAGATGCGGAAGAAAGCTGGATTCAAGATGTTATTGATCGTATTTGCACGACAATGATGCAACGTTACAATACAGAAAAAGCAATTGTTTTTAACACGCTTCAGATGTATAGGCACGATCGTCTAGCGTATTTAAAAGAGCAGGTAGAATATGCAAAGGCAAATGGTTTTAAATACGGTGTTAAGTTAGTTCGCGGTGCATACATGGAAAAAGAAAGAGCACGAGCTAAAGAAAAAGGATATCCATCTCCTATTCAACCAGATAAAAAAGCGTCAGACAAAGATTATGATTTAGCAATTCGGTTTGTTTTAGATAACATTGAAACGGTTTCTTTTTGTGCCGGAACGCACAACGAAAATAGTTCTAAGTTGTTAGCAGAATTAATCAAAGAAAAAGCAATTAACGAAAAAGATGAGCGCATTTACTTTGCTCAACTATTGGGTATGTCAGACCATATTTCTTATAACCTTTCAAACGCAGGATATAATGTTGCCAAGTATGTACCTTACGGTCCTGTAAAAGAAGTTTTACCTTATTTGATTAGAAGAGCGAACGAAAATACCTCTGTAGCCGGACAAACAAGTAGGGAGTTGGGATTAATTATGAAAGAAAGAAAAAGAAGGAAAGGATAGTATACCGATTTATATTGTTTAATAGACGTTGTTTTTTTGATAAAACAAGCTTTAATTTATTTATTCTAGTAATAAATTTAAGCGTTCTATATTTCTTTTTGTTGTTTTACTTTTAGTGTTACAGCTTTTTTGTAAAATGAAATCCTGTAATGTCGTAACCGTCATTCATATAAAACTTATGTGCACGTTTGTTATCTGTATACGCGTCTAGCGCCATTAGTTTACACCCAATTTCTTTTGCTTTTTTGTTCAGGTAACCTGTTACTAATTTACCAATGCCTGCGGATCTATAATCGGGTTGTACAATTACATTATCTAGTTCCATATACTTCCCACACCATAGTTTTGTATTTATCCAAATACCACAAACAGCAACCATTTTGCTGTTTTTATAGACAGCGAGTTGACTGTAGTTGTTTGGCATCATTTCTAAAATCATTTCTCTATAGTCTGTTTTAGAAAGCGAAGGATACATTTCTAAAATACAGGTGTAAGAAGAAAGTAATTCATCTAAACTTTCTAACTCTTTAAAAACAAATTCTGTACTCATTCTACTTCAATAAAGTTCTGTTAAACAATTTTAAAATTCGACTGTATTCATCAATCCAAGATGAAGTTTGCTTAAAACCATGAGGTTCTACTGGATAAACTGCTAATTCCCAATTTTGTTTTCCTAGTTCAATAAACCGTTGACTCAAGCGCGTGATATCCATAAATTGAACGTTATCATCTACCATTCCGTGAAGCATTAAAAGATGGTCTTCTAATTGTTCTGCAAAATATATGGGTGAACTTCGTTTAAAAGCTAACGGATCTTTTTCTGGTGTATTAAGTATGTTTGAGGTATATGCATGATTGTAATGTGCCCAATCTGTAACCGACCTTATCGCAGCGCCAGCTTTAAATTCTCCTGGAGTTGTAAGTAAAGCCATAAGTGTTATAAAACCACCATAAGAACCACCATATATTCCTACACGATTAGGGTCTAAACCTAAGCTGTCTACTAAATATTTTTTACCGTCAATTTGATCGCTTAAATCTTTTCCGCCCATGTGTCTGTATATTGCTGTTCTAAAGTCTCTTCCATATCCTTTACTTGCTCGATAATCTATATCTAAAACTGTGTATCCTTTTTCTACCAATAGATTATGAAACATATACTCTCGGTAGTAACCACTCCACCAATTATGGGCATTTTGAAGGTAGCCTGCACCATGAACAAACAGTATAGAAGCACCATTTCTATTTGCTTTTAAAGGTGCGTAAAGGCGCGCATAGATTTTTTCATTGTCGTTGGCTGTGAAGCTTACTATTTTTGGATTTATCCAATCATATTTGTTAAAGGCGTAACTGGTTGAAGAGGTAATTTGCGATAATTTAGCATTTTCTTCAATCGCTGCTGTGTAAAGTTCCCATGGCTTAGTTTTACTGCTATATCTAATAATGGCTTTCTTTTCAGTTGGATGAAGAATTACGTCATGGTTTCCTTCTTGTACAAATATAGGCGTAAACTTACCTTCAAAGTTTAATTTGTAATACTCTCTATTACCTGGGTGCAATTTGTTGGCAGAAACGTAAAATTTATCTTTGTTTTTAGATAAAATTACATCGTGTATTTCAAAATTTCCATTCGTTAACTGGGTAGTTTTTTTGGTGGAAATAGTGTATAAGTAAAGGTGACTAAAACCTGATTTTTCAGATTGATAGTAGACTGTTTTTCCATTGTTTATAAATCCTATGTTTCCAGGAACCATATTCCAACTGCTTATTCCTGGTCCACCTATCCAAGCATCATCGTGCTGATGGTCAATTTCATTAATGGAATCATTTGCATCTAGAATACAAATCCACCTATCTTTATTGTCATAGCTTTTTACTTCAAATACAGTTTTTTCTCCAAAATACGGACCGTGAATTATACTATTTTTAGCTCGCTCTAATTCTGTAGCATTTGCATTGTATTCTAATTCAAATTCTGGTCTTTTTGTACTTCCGCTCAAATGGTTAAAATCTAGATAGACAGTAGTATCTTTAATTAGGTCAATATATCCCATTTTATGCGTGGGATCTTTGGATCCTACTTTTGGTCGCGCTTCCTTTATTTCAGCATATCCATTTTCAGTAATGTGATACTCTGTTTGTGTTTTTATATTTTTCGGATAAGTATTTAGTCGAAAGAAAACTTTTGAACCAGAAGGGTGAAGTGCAAGATTAGAAANGGAGTTATCGCCTATATAAGTTGCTGATAATTNATTNTTTTTCGCTTTACTTTGCGCCTTTTTATGTTCCTGCTGCTCTTTGTTTGTACGTATATATTGGAATAAATCTATTTGTTGTTGCTCTAGAAAGTTATGCTCCTCTGAAGCAGCCGTAGGTTTTTTTCCTTTTTTAAAGTTCGTAAGTTGTTTGATACCTTTGGTAGTGTGGTTGTAAATGTAAAGATTAGCGTTTTGCACAAAACTGAGCGTATTTAATTCTGGATGACTAACGGCATCGTAAATAAAATCTTCCGTTTCAAGTATGGGAGTTACCGCGTTTGTTTTCTTGTTGTAACTAAATAAATTTCCGTCTTTAAGTAAAAAAGATGAGTTATTCAAAGCAAGCACGTCTTTTGCGTAATAAACAGTAGACAGCTCTTCCTTTTTAACTTTAGTTATTTTTTCCGTTTTTGTATTAAACTGGTAGGTAGACATTCCTGCTTCATTCTCAGGGTTCCATTCAAAATAAATACTCTGTCCGTTAGCACTCCATTGAGGATTTTCAGGTTGGAAACCAATAAATTCGTTTCCTTTCATTATTTCTTTTAACTCTAGTTGCGCCAAAGAAATAAAGCTAGAAGCGATGCCTAACAATAACAGTAAAATTTTCATACTCGAATATTTGTAAATGGCTAAAATAGTGAGAAGAGCCGATTTAAATAGAATTGAACCCAAAACTTATTTAAATGGAAAACAATGCATGCAGAACTTAGCTTTATTTTATATTTGAGATTTTGATGAAAGAATCTTCAAATACTTTTTTATTTTTCGTTTTATCTGTTTTAAATAACCTCAATTTAAAAGGTTTAAGTCGGTTCAGTATCTTTTTGTCAAAAAAGTTTATCCATGCTCCAACAGAAACCTATATATTAAAACTTCTACATGGCTTTAAGTTGCAGATATCTCCGCATAAAGATAATGGGATCGATCGCGCTTTGCACTTTTTCGGCACCTACGAACGCGGAACCTTACACTTCATGAAAAAGTATTTAAAGGACAACCAAACCTTTGTTGATCTTGGTGCAAATATTGGCGTACACGCAATGTTTGCTTCAAAATTGGTAGGACAAGAGGGTAGAGTTATTGCATTTGAACCGAGCGCAAATACAAGAAAAATTTTATTAGAAAATGTACAACTTAACCATTGTATAAATATAGAAGTGTTAAGCTATGCAATAGGCAATTCAGAAGAATATGTTGNGCTTTATAAAGCAGCAAATGAAACTAAAGGAGAAGTAAGTTTATTAGAGCCGGTTAATTTCAATACGCAAACTGCGCAAACAGAAATTGTTAGTTTATCTAAATTAGATTCAGTTCTAAATAACGAGCGTGTGGACATGCTTAAAATTGACATAGAAGGTTTCGAGTTGGAAGCGCTGAAAGGTGCTCATCACTTAATCAAACAAAAGCCAATTCTTATAATTGAATGCACTTCTGCAACAGAAAACGACTTTTACAACAGAGTTGATTTGTATAATTACCTTTTGTCCTTAAACTATACTGTTTTTAAGTTAAAAGGAGGGAAATCTAGAAAAGGAAAATTAATTCGCGTTACAGATGTTGAAGATTTACCCGATCAAGATAATTTGTTTTGTTTTAGTTATTCCTAATAACACCAAGTAAATAACACTGCTCCTCCAATATATGCGAATGCTTCTAACAATGCAGCTCCAACATTGGGCTTTTCTTGATTTACAATTTCGTCTACCAATTTTCTTTTAGGAAGTAAAATTTTATCCGTAATTAAACGTAGAATAGGTAATAAAAGAATTCCTGCAATGATATTTATGCCCATAAACTTTAAGCCGTCTAGCCATGTGCTGTGTTCTATTGCGATTCCGTGCTCAATTAATATACCTAAAGCAACAATCATTCCTCCAAAAGAAACACCAACAGCTACGTTGTCTTTCTCAATTTCGTTGTGTACGTTGAATGGTACCATCCAAGTGTAAAAATGCGCTGTAAGTAACAAACATATTTCTGCAATAACCCAATAACCTAAAGCAGCTAAAGGATAATTAGCTTCTAGTTGTAAACAACCATATAAAATAAGACCCGTTGCAATGTAACTACCGGCTTCAATTGCTCCTGTACCTGCATTTTGATCCTCTATAAGTTCTTTCTTAATTTTGAAATTATAGAGCAAAAATTTATCGTTTAAAAAACTGCTTAAATTCATTAAAATAATCGCTATACCACCGTAAGCACCTGTAAATAAAAGATCGGTTAACAAGTTTCCACTAGAATCTGAGGTCATAATTCCGCCCATTGCTATAACTACACCAGAGTAATAGCCTACTTGCGCTAGAGAGAAAGCAAAGTTATCTTTTTCTACTAGTTCATGATCGAGAGAAATACTAGGATGTAAAAGTGCGAAGATAACTCTTGCTACTATTAAGAGGAGAATACACACACCAAGATATATTAAAGGGTAATAAGTGTATTGTTCGTAACTAATCTGCATGATATTCATAGGTTCATATTATTTTCCCCATCCACCGCCACCGCGATAATTAGAAGAGTTTGAGTAATTTCTTTTCCAGCTATTTGCTCTTTGTTTAGCACGTGTATAGTAACCTTTGTGCGTTCTTTTACTTTCTGCTGAGTTTGTGCCCCAAGCATTAGTTGGTCCATAAAAATGTCTATTATTTCTATAGCCTGTTCTATACATGTTGTAATATTGACGATGTATTTGTCTATCTCCCCAATAGAATAGAAGAGGATAATGTGAATATCGTGGATAAAAAACCCAGTTTCCTGTGTTATCTGTACCTGAGAATTCTCCATATTTTGGATTTCCAATAACCATTTCAAACCCGGCAGGAGCAACCATAGTACTTTTAATGCCTTCTTTGGTTATTCTGCCAATGCTCATACCAAGATTGTCGCTATTGAGCGCAAAAAANCCTTCGGTTACATTTGGATCTTCTACAGTTTTGATTTTTTGGTAATTCCCCTCNTGGTCTGGAGCAAAAACTTCNTATTTGTGATAAAAAGAGTTTTCATTTCTACCTACGCGCATATCGCTAAGTACTACCTCAGTTCCATTCTGTGTTTGATATGTTTTTAATAGTTGGTCTACTTTATTTTCTGTCCACTTTTCTCCATAACAAGAAAAAAGCAAGAACATTAAAGTAAATAAGTAAAGGAGTTTAATCATGGTTTGTTATTTTCCGGAAGGTAAAATATTAGATACTTCAAATTCTTGTATGTGTTTACCCTTATATCCTTCAATTTTTTTAGCTCCAAATTGGCTAAAAGAGATAAATTCTTTTTCTTCTGGTTCTGTAAATATCCAGACAACCATTTCGGTCTGACCTTCTTTTCCTGTTTCACTGTAAAGACAAGGATTTTCATCAGACAGCAACCATGTTTTTCCATCAAAGTTGATGCGTTTGTCTGGAACTCCATCCGCAATTATTTGCTCGCGCACATGGTTTAACTCTTGTAAAATATTTATTTTTTTAGATACTGAAATTTCTAATCCTTCAGAATCGTCATAAAACAAGAGTGCGTTTTCTTTTCCATTTGAAATGAGCCATTCTTTTGAAAAGTAGCCATCTCCCCAGTCATATTTGTATTCGTTTTGCACTACCCAAGTATGTAGGTTGTACTCTAAGATGTAGCCTAGACCTAAATCTTTTACCTCAAAGTCTATCTTCGGACTTGATTTTTCTCCTTTAAAAAAGTTGATGATTTTATCAAACATAACTGTTAGTTTACGTAATATGTATTTGTTTCTTTCAAATTATTATATGGTGCATGCATATCATTTTCGTATCCTGCATGACCGTAATTAGAGGAACTTAAAAAAAGTCCCCAACTAAAAATAAATAGACCAATACCAAGTACTAGGGTAAATTCTTTGGTTTTTACAACCATTTCTTTTCTTTCCCATATGGTAAAGTAATTCGCAATTTTTCCAAAATAGTCGCTCAACAATAAAAAGCCAATAAGAGCAAGTAAAAACGCCCACTTTCCTAGCGTTATAAAACTAGTGTTGCCAGGAGTTTCAAACCCAGTAAGCACGCCTATTGAAGGAATATTTTCGGCATCTTTTGTAGAGATTCGTTTTTTTATTTTGTAGGTTCCTGGCGTACGAAAGTGGTAAGTAAAACTAGTTGAGATTAACCGCGATTTTTCATGTTTGTCGCAATAAAAGTGATAAAGGCGTTTATCGTTTTTNTAAACAAAATATTCGATATGATTATAACGCATCTCTTTCNTTCCTGTGAGTACTTCTACAAANCGAATGGGTCCTGCTTGCGCTACTTCAATTTCTACTAAATTATCTACAAAAGCAGTTTTAAATAGCTGGGTGCTTTTAGAATTCCAGAAGGAAACCGACCAAAATAAAGCGGTAAACAGTGCACACAACATTAAAATCGGTAAGATTTTTCTTTGTTTTTGGTACATTGCAGCTTCCTGCTTCAGTAACCTTTTACGGTAGTTTAATATTCTAAACCGTTGTTGCTTGTTCATTCTATCTTGTTTAGGCGTTTTTCTTACCTAAAAAATAACCAAAAATAAAACCTCCAATTCCTGTTCCTANCAATCCCCAACGTTTCATAAACCAGGAAATTAAGATTAGTGCGAGAAAGNTTACGAAGACAATTAAAATAACTTTTTGATTTCTCGACATTTGCTAGTGTTTTATGCCATGAAAGTAAGCAATTTAAGGACTTCAAAAAAAATAATTTAAAAAAAATATACTTTTTTAAATCGGTAGAAATTTATCGCTTACATTCGCACCAAATTATTTTTAATATGAGTGCTTTAGGAAATCACATATTAGTAGAGTTTATGGGGTGTGATCCAAACATCATGAATGATGTTTCTACTATTGAAAGAGATATGGTTGGTGCTGCTCAAAAAGCAGGTGCAACGGTAATCAACTCTACGTTTCACCATTTTAATCCTTTCGGAGTTAGTGGTGTGGTTGTTATACAGGAAAGTCATTTAGCCATACACACTTGGCCAGAATATGGTTATGCTGCAGTAGATTTATTTACATGTGGTGAGATGGACGCTTGGATTTCTTTTGACTTTTTGAAAGAGTGCTTCAAAGCGAAACAATACTCGGCAATTGAAATGAAGAGAGGTTCTTTGAACCTTTTAACGAGAAATGACTTCGATATGTCTACCATGCGCCAAAAGGCAGATGAATGGAAGAATCCTGATATGTATACTAGAAATGTATGGTTTACGGATAAAGATGAAAATCAGGCATTATCACTAAAATATACAGGAGAAGTTTTTCACGATGTACAATCTCCTTATCAACGCGTAAGAATTCTAGAATCTCCAAAATACGGTAAGTTATTGACATTAGATGACATGTTTATGACTACTGAGAATGACGAGTTTCACTATCATGAAATGATTTCGCATCCGGCTTTGTTTGCGCACGGTAATATAAAGAATGTACTCGTAATTGGAGGAGGTGACGGAGGTACAATTCGAGAGATTTTAAAGCATGAAGGCGTTGAAAAAGTGACGATGGTAGAAATCGACGGCGAAGTAATTGAAGCGTGTAAAAAACATTTACCTTCTATTGCATCAGAGTTCGGTAATCCAAAACTAGAGTTAATTGTTGGTGATGGTATTGAGTTTGCTAAAAATGCGCAAGCTGGTGCTTACGATTTAGTTGTAGTGGATGGAAGTGACCCTGTTGGCCCGGCAGAAGGTTTGTTTTCGGTTTCATTTTATGAAAACTGTTATAAAGCTTTAAATCAGGACGGAATTTTAATAGCACAAGGCGAGTCGCCAAAGTTTAACGAAAATGCGTTTTCTGAATTAAATCAAACACTTAGAATTATTTTTGGCGAAGATAAGGCTCCAGTTTCTTTGTTCTATGTTCCTACTTATCCTTCAGGTATGTGGTCTTTCCAATATGGTGTAAAAGGAGATACTGATATGAAAGTGGTAAAGAATCAAAATGAAGCAGATGCTTTTGTAAATAATAAAAAATTGAAATATTATAATACAGCATTGCACACGGCTTCATTTGCATTACCAAATTTTGTAAAAACTTTATTGAAATAAATGACAACGTTTGATCCAAATGGAGTAGGTATTTCTAATGGAAATATCTTTGGTTTCCCTGTAAATAAAGAAGAAGCATCTATTGTTTTATTCGGAATTCCTTGGGATGTAACGGCAAGTTATGGAAAAGGCACAGCAAATGCGCCAGATGCCATTTTAGAAGCTTCAACGCAGCTTGATTTTTATCATCCAAAACTCGAGAATGCCTTTGAAACAAAAGTGTACCTCGAGTCCATAAATAAAGTTTGGAAAAAACGCAATATAGAATTGTTGCCCAAGGCAATTGAGTACATAGATTTTATAGAAAAAGGAGGGAAAGTAGAAGACTCTTTTACCTTCTCTTCTTTTTTAGATCTTGTTAACAGAACCCAATTAGAATTAAAACAAGAGTACAAGACAAAAGTACTTGAGCAAATTGAAAAAGGAAAACTTGTTGGCATTATCGGAGGAGAACACTCTACACCACTAGGTGCAATAGAAGCATTTGCTGAAAAGAACTCGTTTGGTATTTTGCAAATTGATGCACATGCAGATTTACGAAAGGCCTACGAAGGTTTTCATCAGTCGCACGCATCTATAATGTACAATGCAATACAGTTAGAAAATGTAACGAAATTGGTGCAGGTCGGAATCAGAGATATTGCTCAAGTAGAAATTGATCTGATAGAAAAAAACGAAAAAATTCATACGTTTTTTGACTGGGACATCAAAGAAAAAAGTTTTATTGGACAAACTTGGCAAAAGCAAGTCAACCAAATTATTGCTGCGCTTCCGCAAAAGGTGTACATATCTTTTGATGCAGATGGACTCCGCCCAGAGCTATGTCTGAATACAGGGACACCAGTGCCAGGCGGTTTTAGTTTAGAAGAAGTAAATTACTTAATTTTCGAAGTTGTCCACTCAGGAAGAGAAATAATTGGTTTTGATTTAAATGAAGTTGGAGTAAGCGAAGAAACCGATTGGGATGCTAATGTTGGTGCCAGAGCTCTTTGGAATTTAGTTTGTGCAGCCGAATTATCGCGAAGAAATAAAAATGGTCTTGTTTAAAGAGTAGGTCTACTTTATTTGTTTAACTTCGCTTAAGTACATCACCAAATAGGTTGAGAATACCAAAATGAAATTAGTAAATAGACTTGTAACTTCACTACTATTAATTAGTCTGGCCATTTGCGTAGCGCTTTTTGGTTTAGCTGTACTTAGAGCAAACTCTTTGTTACTCACTTTTCCGTACTTAACATTTAGTTGTACGCTTGTACTGTCTCTATTTGTTTTGTCGATATTGCTTAAATCCATAAAGGAATTTTTATTCAGAACCGTTATTTTGGGTTTAATTGCAGTTTTACCAGTTGTTTTACACACATTCTATTTTTTGAACAACTCTTTTTTAGAAGTTTATGGATCGTTTTATCTCGCTTCTTTGGGCGTAACAATATCCATTGGTTTAGCAGCTAATCTAGACTTATTTTATGTTGAAAAAAGATTTGTTTTAATAGGTTTATTATTGCTTACCGCTGCTCTTCTTTTACTCGTTTTACTTCCTTATAATCTACCTATTTTATTTACGATTTACTTCTGTATTCTTGCTCTTTTTTCTGTGGTTGCGATTGTTTTTTCTTTCTATAAAAAGGGGACCTCGAAGTCTTAGAAGAAAGTACCAAAAGAATCTATACGTTGACTCCAGTAATTTGATGCGTAAATATCTACAATAGAAATACCTTTACTTGAGCTTGCGTGTATCATTTGTATAGAATTGTTTTGTAAAGAGAATACAATACCCACGTGTGAAATTCCACTACCGCTATCAAAAAAGACTAAATCTCCAGGTTGCACATCTTTTCTTTTCACTTTCTTAGCTGCAGACTTTTGATCTGTCGCTCTTCTTGGTGGAGATATATTTTGACTCTCTAGCACATAAGACGTAAAACCACTACAATCAAATCCATCCGACGATTTTCCTGCCCAGACATAAGGAACACCAAGTTGTTTTTCCGCAAGTTCTAGCGCTTTTTCTCTGTTCTTGCTTAAGTTTAATTTTGTTNCTGTAATTTCTTTTGAAGGGGTTTTATCGAACGTATTTTCATAGAAATTTTTTGTTTTATCAAAGTAGGTTTCAAGAATAGCATTTACTTGGTTAAACAGTTCTATTTCTTCTTGAATTTTAAGGTCTTCTGCCCAAGAAATGAGATCTTTTTTCAAGGTGCTCATTTCAAAACTATGAATGTTCATTAAATTTTGACCATTCGGTGATTTTAGTATATCTACCATTAAACCACTGGCTATGTTTAGACAATCAGGGTGTCTATTCCTCCATCTATTATTTCTAGCTAGTTGAAAACTTGATATTGCTTTGTAAAAAGCGGGTGTTTTAGAGTAGTCATATTCAGGGTTGTCTAGCAACCTTTTAGATTTTCTGTAAACACTTTTAAAATGTCCTTGATCGTAATACATCTCCAATTGATCAAATTTTAATACCTGACCAAAAGTTGCAATACTAGAGATNAAAAAAATAGAAAAAATAACAGTCTTCATGAACTCTTTTTACAAAAGAACTAAATAAGTGCTTATGTTTTTCGANAAGACCTAAATATCACTAACACATGTCTGTTTAAATCCGTTTGTGTAAAAAAAAGAGAAAACATAAATCAAAAACTCCCAGGGTTTAAGAAGTATTTGTACTTTTAGGTTTGAAGGCATTGTATGTTTTCAAGACAATCTAAAAAATAAGAATGATAGTAAAAAAAATAGCACTAGGAGCTTTATTAAGTTTGGCATTAGGTACATCGGCGCAAGTAAATCATGCTCAAAAATTAACAGAGGTTTCCACGTATATTGATCGTTTATATGTTGATGAGGTAAATAATGATGAGGTTACAGATGCAGCAATTGTTGCAATGCTCGAAAAGTTAGATCCACATTCTACATATATTCCTAAAGAAGAGGTTGAAGGTGCAAACGAAAGAATTAATGGAAGTTTTGTAGGTATTGGAATTCGTTTTCAAATCTTAAAAGATACCTTGTTGGTGGTTAATCCTATTCCGGGCGGACCATCAGAAAAATTAGGGATAAGAGCAGGAGATAAAATTATAAAGATAGAAGATGAGTTAATAGCGGGCACCGGTTTAAAAAATAGTGGTGTTCGCACTAGATTGTTAGGAGATTTAGGGTCGAAGGTAAATGTTTCGATTAAAAGAAAGGGTTCAGATAAGCTACTTGACTTCACAATAACGCGCGATAAAATTCCTGTAAATTCTGTAGTAAGTACCTATATGATGGACGAGGAAATTGGTTACATTAAGCTGACTAGTTTTAGTAGAACATCCGAACAAGAAATTAAAGATGCTTTAAAAGGTTTAAAGAAAAAGGGAATGAAAGACCTTATCTTAGATTTAGAAGGTAATGGTGGTGGATTACTTTATGCTGCAAAAGCTATTTCAGACGAGTTTCTTTCTGGCGACAAATTGTTAGTTTACTCAGAAGGAAAAGCCCAACCAAGAAGAGATTTGGTTGCGGATACTAAAGGGAATTTTGAGAAAGGCCGACTCGTAATTTTAATAAACGAAGGTACAGCTTCTGCTTCTGAAATTGTTAGCGGAGCAGTGCAAGACTGGGATAGAGGATTGATAGTGGGAAGAAGAACCTTTGGAAAAGGCTTGGTACAGCGTCCGATAGAACTTTCTGATGGTTCTCAAATTCGTTTAACGATTGCACGCTATTTTACACCAAGTGGACGATTTATTCAAAAACCATATGATGATTTAGAAGCATACAAAAATGATTATTTAGACAGGTATCTAAGTGGACAAATGACGAGTGCAGACAGTGTAATTGTGAACGACTCCCTTACGTTTAAAACGCTCAAGAAGAAAAGAACCGTCTACGGTGGAGGAGGGATTATGCCAGATGTATTTGTTCCTTTAGATACAACTGAAATATCTGATTATTATAGAAAACTGAGTAGATCTGGACTAATTAATCAGTTCGCAATTGATTATGTGAATAATAATAGAGCTCAATTTAAAACTAAGTTTCCGGAGTTTAGTGATTTTAAAACTACTTTTATGGTAGATAAAGCATTAATAGATCAGTTCTTGGGATATGTGGTAACAGAAAATGCAGATTTAACTTTTGATGAAGACGGGTATAAGGAGTGTGAGGATTTATTGAAAGTTAGACTTAAAGCAACCATCGCGCAAAATTATTGGGATTACAGTTCTTTTTACGAAATTTATAACGTCAAAAATGAGATTGTAATGGAAGCCTTTGATATTTTGAAAGAGAATTGTTACGAGAAAATGAATTTAGCCAAATAATTAAAATATGAAAAAAGTAATTTTAAGCGTAGCTGTATTTGCAACTATATTGAGTTGTGGAGAGCAAACAGCCATTGATACAACTTTAAATGCTACAGAAGGAGAAGTTGTTTCTAAACTTGCAGCACAAGAAATGTCTGATGAAGAATTGAAAGCTCAGGCACTCGAAATACAACGAATTAAAGAAGAGAGAGCACGTATTGAAAAAGAAACGCAAACAACAATTGCATTTAATAAGGAGATTCATGATTTTGGTAAAGTATTACCAGAGACCGAAATTTCTTATACGTTTACGGTTAAAAACACAGGAGATAAGCCGTTATTAATTGAGGATGCTAAAGCTTCTTGTGGGTGCACTGTACCAAAGAAGCCTGAAGCTCCAATAGCACCAGGAGAAGAAGGAGAATTAGAAGTAACGTTTAAATCTAAACCAGGTCAAACCGGTTTAATATCTAAAACTGTAACGGTTACAGCAAATATTCCGAATAAAACAACAACACTTCAAATAAAGGCAACTGTAGAAGGATAAATTAGTTTAATACAAATAAAAAAAGTCTCGA
>JGI26083J51738_10000012_pt1 | contig 70782 bp, 59 predicted proteins | sample SaaInl85LU_5_DNA_FD_51738 | JGI IMG/M metagenome (IMG submission 51738)
TATCTAAACAAAGTCAAAGGGAAATTTTCTGTTACTTCCTTTCCTCCATAAAACCCTTGTAGCACTACAAAGTAAGTTCCTTCTGAAAGTTTTGAACCATTTTGGTCTGTTCCATCCCAGGTGAATTTAGCATCTTCAGATTCAAAAACTATTTGTCCCCATCTGTTATAAACTCTCACATTCAAAGCGTCAAAGCATCTGTCATAAGCATCTTTTTTCAGGTAGAACAAATCATTTATTCCATCGTCATTTGGTGAGAATACGTTAGGTACGTTGTAAGAATACGGATCTCTTTTAATAGGAACAGAAACTCTTCTTGAAACAGTATCTTTACTTCCATCACATCCTAACGAATAACCTAGAGCCTCGATATAAAAACTATCTAAACTTAAAATCTCACATTCGTTAACGTCCCAACAAAATCTTGCTCCTACTTTTCCAACACCTTCAAATGTTGTAGAGTTTATTTTTCTAACATTTGAAATTTGTGCTGTATCAACCAAACCTGTTGTTGCATCTTCCCATTCAAAAACATAAACGCCACCTGTTGGAGCTGGTAAATTTACAACAGCACCAAACTGAAATGCATTTGATGAAATTTGAAGGAAAAATGTGTCATTTCCATTTGGATCATTAGCCACAAGATCTATACACTTCTCTTCATCAAATTCGAAAATTGATCTTGCCGAAAAATTCTCTAACACTGGTTTTGAATTGATATTACATCTCAAAGCAGCGTATTGAATATCTCTTACAGTTTCTCCTATTTTTACGCCATTTCTATACTCAATTACTTTTACAGAAATTACATATTTACCTAACTGTGCAGGTCGAGCTGTTACAATTCCCGTAGAAGAATTGATTGTACATAAACTTCCAGGGCCTAAAATATTCGTTAAGTTAAATCCAGCATTCCACCCTAATAAATTAGGTGTACAACCAGTAAATGTGTTAATTGGATTAACTAAAAAATATGCCAAACTATCTCCATCTGCATCTGTGCAAGAAAAATCAATTTGTTTATCAAATCCAATACAAAAATACCCATCAGTAGGATAATCAACAAACAATGGAGTGCTATTTCCTCCTGCCAAAGCAGGATCCGGAAATTTAGTATATAATCCTAAATTATTCGCAGTGACATTAAGAATTGTATTTCTACAGCAAAGTGACCAAGTTGACATATATCCATTTGGATTATTCGCTAAAAAACTAATACTTCCTGTGTAAATGTGAGTTTCAACACAAAGACCAGGAGGAGTATAACATTCATCTCCAAAATTAATCTGATAAAAAGTGTCTCGAGTTGCCGTTACTGAGCTTACGTTAGCACAAGTAACTTGATCTAATATTGAAATAGAATAACTGCTACCAAGAGTTGCAGCTCCTGGCTCACAATACCTAAACAATCTCATAATTACATCATATGAATTCGCTCCCGTTTGAATGTACTGAATATCACCTCCCACTCCATGAGAGGACTTCCCTGTAAAAGATAAAGCAAGGAAAAATGTTGAAATCAAAAGTATTTTTTTCATTATATTTTATTTTTATAAGTTTATGTTACTAAATTATTATCATTTCTTCATTTACACTCAATACTTTCATGAAAGAGTTGTTTTTATTCATAAACAAAAAAACAAATCTGTTCTGAACTTGAAATCAGGGGACTTCTTAATATAAGTTTACCTCTCTTTCCAGAGTTATTCCATAAGTTTCGGAAACCGATTGAATTATTCGAGAAGACAAATCATAGATATCTTTGCCAATAGCTCCACCGTAATTCACCAAAACCAATGCTTGATTTTTGTGAACGCCATAACTCCCAATAGTTTTCCCCTTCCATCCCATTTGATCTATTAACCAACCTGCGGCAATTTTTACAGTTCCATCTTTCTGGGGATAATTTGCAATTTGAGGAAATTGAGTTTTTAATGAATTAAATTGAGTAACGGAAATAACTGGATTTTTAAAAAAACTACCTGCATTACCTATAATTTTTGGGTCGGGCAATTTACTAGACCTTATGGCTATTACTGCATCACTGATTGCTCTAACAGATGGCTTCGAGACATTCATTTCTTTCAATTGAGATTCAATTGCACCATAACTAGTATTGAAGACGGGTTGCTTTTGAAGTTCGAAAGTTACCGAAGTTATNATGTATTTTCCTTTGTGAGAATTTTTAAAAATACTTTCTCTGTATCCAAACCTACATTCTTCTTTGCTNAAGGTTTCAATCTTTAAAGTTTCTAAATTTAACGCTTCAAGTGAATGAAATACGTCTTTTATTTCTACACCGTAAGCTCCAATATTCTGCATTGGACTTGCTCCAACATTACCAGGTATAAGCGATAGGTTTTCTATCCCGCCCCANTTTTTTGATACGCAAAACAANACAAATTCATGCCAATTTTCTCCTGCTCCAGCTTTAATAAAGACTTCTTTTTCAGTTTCTTTTACAATNTCTTTTCCAGAAATTTCGTTTTTTAAAACAAGNCCTTCAAAATCTTTAGTAAACAGCATATTACTTCCGCCTCCCAAAATCAATTTTTCTCTTTTAGAATGTTTTTCGGTACTCAAAATTTCTTTAAGTTCACTGATTGATGAGAACGCACAAAAAACTTCTGCCTTAACTGGCACTGCAAAAGTTGTAAACTCTTGAATAGATTTATTATATTCGAACTGAACCAATGTTTTTTGATTTTTAATGAAGTCGAAAAATACAATTTTTTTTATTGAATGAGACATCCTTCTGGTAATTTCATTCGTTTTATGCACCCGTATTAGTTCAAGATGAAAATATACATTCGTTCCATATTAATTGTGCTTTGTTGCACCATACTATCTTTTGTTTCAAAAGGTCAGGATGAAGAACATATTTTTCTTTTCAAACAAAATAAAGGACAATGGAATTCTAAAGTAAATTTCAAAGCAGATATTTTGGATGGAGCTATGTTTTTGGAAAACACAGGGATTACCTATCATTTTGTGGATAAATCATTCATTCGTNAGAATCATGCCAATAAAAACGCAATTGCACCTGAGTCTGTTCACGGACATGTAATAAAAGTGAATTTTAATAAAGCGAACAAAAACCCCANAATATNTACCTCTAGAAAAGCTTCACACTACGAAAATTACTTTATTGGCAATGACTCAACCCAATGGGCTTCCAATATCGGGATTTTTAATGAGGTGACTTATTCCGAAATGTATCCTTTAATTGATTTTAAAATCTATGAGCANGAATCCAACATGAAATATGATTTTATTGTAAAACCTGGAGGAAACACAAAAAACATTTCGATGGAATACCAGGGAGCCGATCAAGTTTACATAGAAAATGATAATTTATATGTAACATCCTCCTTGACAGATATTATTGAAAACAAACCTTTCGCTTATCAAATTATTAATGGAAAAAAAATAAAAGTGCCTTGCTTTTTTAAACTAAAAAAAAATAAAGTGAAATTTGATTTCCCTGAAGGTTACAATAAAAACTATTCCTTAATCATTGACCCATTTCTTGTTTTTAGCACATATTCTGGCTCTACTTCCGATAATTTTGGATTTACTGCTACCTATGACACTTTGGGCCATACTTACGCTGGAGGAATTGTTTTTGGAACAGGATACCCTACTACCGTTGGAGCCTATGATTCTACCTTCAATGGGTTATCCTTAAATCCTGTGGATATAGGAATCACAAAATATAGCCTCAATGGAAGTAATCTCTTGTACTCAACTTACATTGGAGGTTCGGGAGATGATGCACCACATAGTTTAGTTACAAATGATGCGGGTGAACTGTACATATTTGGTAGTACTAGTTCTAATAATTTCCCTACAACTGCTGGTTGTTATGACAATACATTTAATGGAGGAACAAACATTAGTGCTTCTTTGGGAGGAACTGGCATGCAATATACCAATGGTTCTGACGCCATAATAATTAAATTGAATTCAATCGGAACTGCATTGTTGAGTTCAACGTATGTTGGTGGTTCTGGTAATGATGCAATTACTTTATTTGGTGGTCTAAATAGAAATTATGGAGATGAATTTAGAGGAGAAATAATATTGGATGCAAACGACAATTGTATTATAGCTACAAATACCACTTCAACGAATTTCCCTGTAGTTTCTGGGTTAACATCCCGAGGTGGAAGCTCAGATGCAATTGTTATGAAACTGAATTCCAATCTAACTTCATTATTATGGAGCACTCATTTAGGCGGAAACTCAGTAGATGCGGCCTACGGTGTTCAACAAGATGCGGCAGGAAATACTTTTGTAGTTGGAGGAACTACAAGTTCAAATTTTACCTCTGCGCAAAATACAAACTCTGGAGGAGTGGATGGATTCATAGCAAAATATAGTTCCACAAATGCTCTTTTAACTACAAGATACGTTGGAACATCATTATACGACCAAATTTATTTTGTTCAAATTGACGATTTTGATTCAGTATATATTTACGGGCAATCTTTGGGGAATATGCCAGTTACTGCGGGAAAATACAACAATTCTGGTAGCCATCAGTTTTTACAAAAATTCAACAATAGTATTAATGTATTAAATTTTAGTACCGTTTTTGGAACTGGGAACTCATCTATAGACATTTCTCCTTCTGCCTTTCTTGTCAATGATTGTGGACTTATATATATGAGTGGCTGGGGAGGAACTGTGAATGGTTCTGGATCAACAACGACAGGTCTTCCTGTTTCTGCCGGAGCTTTTCAAACAACCACAACTGGAAGTGATTTTTACCTGATTGTATTAGATGAAAACGCAACCGGATTAAATTATGCTACTTTTTTTGGTGGAAATGTATCGGCTGAGCATGTGGATGGGGGCACAAGTAGGTTTGATAAAAAAGGAAATGTATACCAAGCAGTTTGTGCTGGATGTGGGGGAAACAATGATTTCCCAACCTCAACAGGAGCATATTCTACCACAAATGGAAGTTCAAATTGTAATTTAGGTGTATTTAAATTCAATATCAATGAAATTAAAGCAATAGCTAGTGTGCCATCAGTTATTATTTGTTATCCAAGCGCAGCTTCATTTGGAAATAACAGTAGAAACGGAAACACATTTCATTGGGATTTTGGAGATGGAAATACAAGTTCAGCTTTTGCGCCTACACATATTTATTCTTCAGCAGGATTGTACAACGTGATACTTACAGTTTCTGATTCAACAGGATGTATAAAACCCGACACTGCCCTAATAACCGTCAATGTGTTTGATCCTGCTTCTGCAATTATTACTGCAGACACATCTATTTGCCCTAATACCAATTTGCAATTAAATGCATCGGGAGGCTCAAGTTATGTTTGGAGTCCAGCTGCTACATTAAGTAATCCATTCGTTGCTAATCCAATTGCTTCACCTACGGGACCAACAACTTATCAAGTAATAGTAACTAATCCATGCGGAATGGACACTTCTTATGTAAACATTGGAATTCATTCTGTTACTTCAACTACATCAAAAGACACAACAATTTGTAATGGTGATACTGCGCGACTTCTTGCTACCGGTGGTGGTAATTATTTTTGGACGCCTAATTCAAGGCTAATCAATCAAACTTCAGACAGTCCCCTCGTATTTCCAAATTCAACTACACAGTATAATGTTTCCATAACTACTCCAGAAGGTTGTCCTACCCAAGATAGTATTCTTATTACCGTTATTGATATACCCCAACCTATAATATCGAATAATGATTCAATTTGTGCAGGTTCTTCAATTAGTTTGATAGCTTCGGGAGCCGATTCCTATCGTTGGTCACCTTCCACAAGTTTAAACACAAACACTGGTTCCAACGTAAATGCGAATCCAAGTAATACCACAACTTACTATGTTGATTTCACAAATATATGCGCAACATTGATTGATAGTGTTACGGTATTTGTGATAAAGCCAGAAGCTGTTTCTTCTCCTAACGACACAATATGTTTTAACCAAACAGCATTAATATGGGCTTCTGGAGGAGTTTCCTATAGCTGGTCTCCGAGCTCGGCAGTAAGTTCACCGTCTGGAGACACAACAATAGTTTCTCCAATTTTACCAACAACTTTCAAAGTGATTATTACAGACGCAAATGGATGTATTGATTCGGCTTTTACGACTATCAATTTTTCACCCATCCCTTCGATTTACGCTGGTGAAAATCAAATTATTAATTTTGGTGAAACTGCAAATCTTTTAGCTACGAGTTCCCCTGGCACATTTTATTGGAGTTTTCATACTAGTTTGTCGGATACAGTGAACAAAGCCACGACTGCACAACCATCTAACACGACTCAATATGTCGCTAATTTGGTAGATGATTTTGGCTGTTTGGTTTCGGATACAGTTGTCATATCTCTGGATGGTAGTTTGTATGTACCCAATTCGTTTTCACCCAATGACGATGGAAAAAATGATGTGTTTAGAGTTCAGGGTGAAGATATTACAAACTTTAGATTGTTTGTTTTCAATAGATGGGGAGAACAAATATTTGAATCTACTAGTATAGCAAAAGCTTGGGACGGAACACACAAAGGACAGCTTTGTAAAGTAGATAGTTATGTTTGGAAAATTATTTACTCGGATGCCAATACTTCCCGAAAGGAAATTTATGGACATGTAAACCTCATTAAATAATTACAGTTCTGGAATCTCTTGAAGATATTCGTATGAATTTGTACGGAAATCTATTTTACAAATAAAATGAGTCAACCCATTTGTAACTATCAAGTAAGGGACACGCAAAGTCATGTTGTAAGTAGCAATTTGAGAAAAAGTTGATTGTGAAATCTCAACCTCTGGAGCTTTACATTCTATCAATATAACTGGTTTTGCCTCTTTGTTATACACCAAAGCATCAAAGCGCTTTATGCGTTCATTTACCTTTATTTGTTTTTCAACTTTTATGTAGTTTTTTGAGTAACCATGGTTATTCAACAAAAAATGAACAAAATGTTGTCTGACCCACTCTTCTGGAGTCAAGACAACATTCTTTTTCCTAATCACATCATAAATAAATGTCTTTTCACCTGATTGGTGNAGTTGAACCTCGAATGGAGGCAAGTTCAATTCAGTTAACTTCAAAAGGAAAATATTAAAAATTAGACAGAGGTTTGCTTTTTGGATATTTTACCTCATACTTTATTTTATACACTTTTGTTTCTCCCTTAGGAATAGATTCTTTCCAAGTTAATCTACCAGTTTCCTCCTCCTTTTTAGCTCCAGAAACATCTTTTACACTAATCTCTATACTTTCATCGCTTGTAATTGGAACTTGATCTTCCAGCATCAAATCTATATCCAGACTTTTCTTGTTTTTTACAGTAATCTGAATCCCCATGTCTACTTTTTTCTTACCTCCTAGCATTGCGTTTTTACTAACGTCTTTTATTTTTTCTCTTTCAATTACGATACTTTTATCTATTCCTAATATAAGACTCATCGTATCTTCCGTTGCATTTGGATTGATAAAAGTTGTTCCTACAAAAGTTCCTTCCAAAAATAAATTGGCTGAGCCTGGTAAAAAATTATACTTTTCCCATTCTTGAATATTCGCAATCAAAAATACATTGCAATTGTATTTAGGAGCAGAATAATAAAGGTAGTTTGCATCCATTACAAACTCTTCTAAATCTACCGCAGCTTTTCCGTTCATTCCACTAATCGAATAAGGAATAGAAATAGCAAACTCTCTGCTTACCATACTTTCTGTTGCACTAGTATAGCTTGCCATCGACTTAGAATTATAACTGTCTTGGGTTATCATTTCGGCAGCCGGGGCATAAGCAGAGTTCGCTTGGCTTAATGCCAAACCTCTCATTTTACTTCTACTGTCGTTCTGGAACCTCAACACCCAAGGATGAACTGTAGGTAATACTCCCACGTTAGCAGGACTTGTGGTAGATAAGGTAAGTGCCACATTTTTCCAATCAATGGAAGAGTTTTGATAAATTTTTGCTTTGCAAATAGCCGTTACTTTGTCTCCTATTCCTTGTGTTTTTATTTCATAAAAAGGTGTCCAGCCTATATTTTGAACCACATATTCCAATTTTATAGAAACAGTTTGAGCTTTGTCTGAAATCACCTCAATGTTCAATACATTTCCTCGAGTTTTGTATCCCAATTTAGACAATTCGGTATTCAGCTCTCCTCTTTCCTCTCTATATTCAGAAACCAATTTGTTCTTTTCATAAATCAAAGAATCTAGTTTGTTCAGGTTGTTTCGATAAAACTCTACCAAATCTAGCATATTATCTAAATTAAATCCACTGTTGGTTCCATTTGCACTTTTGTTGTAGAGAATTGCATTTTTTTCATATTCTAAATTTTGAGCTTGCTTTCCTGTTAGCTCTTCCTTACTTTTTAATTCCTCAATCTTATCGAGAATTGCAACAATAGAAGTAGGCTGCATCGATTTTTCTACATTTTCGCTATTAACCGAATTAGATAAAACAGTTATGCCACCAGTTCCCGAAACCTGAATCGTTGGACTCAAAATGCTATTTTCCATTCCAATGAACTTCACTTGGTTTGTTCCCTTTGTTAGCTTTACCGTTTGTTCTCTAGTAAGTTGAGCCTGGTTTGAGAATACAGTTGCTTCTCTCACTTCCGAAACAACATGTATTTGTCCGAAAGAAAGATTTGAAACAATTAGAGAAAGAATTAAGGATAACTTTATGAAAATCTTCATTGTGGTATTTATTTTTTTTATCATTTTTATAAAAGTAAAGATAGCATCTATTCGCTAAAAACCAATAACGAACACAGTTACAAAAAAGTATAATTCATGAGTAAACCTTTAATATTAGTAACCAATGACGATGGAATAACTGCTCCAGGACTAAAAGCTTTGGTAGNAGTCGCATCTCAATTAGGAAAAGTCATTGTAATTGCGCCAGATAGTCCACAGTCGGGAATGGGTCATGCCATTACGGTAAACAATCCAATTCGTATTGACAAAAGCAAAGTATTTGGAAATATTGAAGCTTACACTTGTTCGGGAACTCCAGTAGATTGCGTGAAAGTAGGGATTTTTCAACTGCTTAAACAAAAGCCCGATTTAATAGTTTCTGGAATAAACCATGGATCCAATGCGGCCACAAATGTCATTTACTCAGGAACAATGTCTGCGGCAGTTGAAGGTTCTATGGAAAACATCCCTTCTTTGGGTTTTTCTTTAGATGATTTTTCTCATGAAGCTGATTTTACACCTGCTCAACATTTTGCTGGCATCCTTATCAAACAAGCTTTGGATTCGGATTTTCCTGACAGAATTTGTCTCAATGTAAACGTACCCAAACTTCCTTTGAGCGAGCTAAAAGGAATAAAAGTATGTAGGCAAGCGATGGCTTTTTGGGAAGATAGATTTGATGAAAGAGAAGATCCTCTGGGGAAAAAATACTATTGGCTTACAGGAAAATTCAAAGACCAAGAAGAGGCTGACGATACAGATATGGCTGCTTTAAAAAACGGATATGTTTCTGTTGTTCCCGTTCAGTTTGATATGACAGCTCATCATGCAATTAATAAAATCAATAAGTGGGAACTATAAGTTCTTTTATGATTAAATCCTGAAAAGGATGAGTTAGTAATACTAACCATATAACAACAAAACGCCAGAACAAAAATCATTCTGGCGTTTCAAAAAAAAGAAAAAACTTTTTTACTTCTTATACACTTTTAAGGCAACTTCCAAGCAATCCATTGCTTTGTTCAAGTCTGTTTCATTCAATACGTAAGCAATTCTTATTTCCTTCTGTCCCATTCCTGGCGTAGAGTAAAATCCTGCCGCTGGGGCGAACATTACTGTGCTTCCCTCGTGAGAAAAGTCTTCGAGTAACCACTGACAAAACTTCTCTGCATTGTTTACTGGCAATTGAGCTATGGCGTAAAATGCTCCTTTTGGTTTTGGGCAAATTACTCCTTCCATATTGTTCAATCTTTCCACCACAATGTCTCTTCTTTTTTGGTACTCTACTTGTACTTCATCAAAATAAGACTGAGGTGTATCTAAAGCTGCTTCTCCCGCTATTTGTCCTAAAGTTGGCGGACTCAATCTAGCTTGCCCAAACTTGAGAGCATTCGAAATTAAACTTGCATTTTTGGAAACTATTGCTCCAATTCTTGCTCCACACATGCTGTATCTTTTCGATACAGAATCTATCATAATTACGTTTTCTTCTATTCCTTCTAGGTTCAAAACAGAAAATGGAGTTGACCCATAACAAAACTCTCTATATACTTCGTCAGCAAATAAGAATAAATCATACTTTTTCACTAAGTCTCTCAAAACCTCAAGTTCCTCTCGAGAATAAACATATCCAGTAGGATTAGCAGGATTACAAATCACAATTGCTTTTGTTTTATCTGTAATCAGTTTCTCAAAATCTTTTGCTGGCGGTAAAGCAAATCCATCTTCAATTCTAGAAGTAATTGGTTTCACATTAACACCGCTAGACGNTGCAAATCCATTNTAGTTTGCATAAAATGGCTCGGGTATGATTACTTCATCTCCCGGGTTAAGACAAACCTGCATTCCAAAAAGCAAAGCCTCGGAACCACCCGTAGTAATCATAATGTGCTCTGGGCTTACCGGAATGTTGTTTTTTGTGTAATACGCAGCCAGTTTATTTCTGTAAGATTCATAACCAGCAGAATGACTATATTCTATTACAGTCCTGTCGATGTTTTTAATCTTTTCCATTACAACCTCTGGAGTTCTGATATCAGGTTGTCCAATGTTCAAATGAAATACGTTAACCCCTCTTTTTTTTGCACCTTCGGCAAATGGAACTAACTTACGAATTGGTGATTCAGGCATCTGAATTGCTTTGTCAGAAATTTGTGGCATATCGCTTTATTTTTATTGCCCACAAACTTAAATAAAATTGAAGTAAAAAATCATAAAAAAAAACGCATAAATAATTCTTAGAACTCTCTGTACACAAATGCAGCAAATTGGCGGTAATTTCATTGCTCTAAAACCTGCTCAATTCCTCATTCAATCTAAACAAAGGCAAGCCAACTACATTGAAATAGTCTCCTTCAATTTTTGAAATGCCAACAAATCCAATCCATTCTTGAATTCCGTATGAACCTGCCTTGTCATAAGGTTGGTAATTATCTACGTAAAATTCTATTTCCTGAAGAGATAATTCTTTAAAAAAGACTTTAGTTATGTCACAAAAACTATGAGTTTTAGATTTTGACATTAAGGTCACAGCGGTAATCACTTCATGTTGTTTCCCCGACAAACTTTGAAGCATTTCGATTGCTTCTGCCCTATTTTTTGGTTTTCCCAGTTGTTTGTTTTGATTCCACACAATGGTATCGGAAGTGATAACCAAATCATTCGATAGAATCCCATGCGAAAAAGCCTTTGCTTTTAAATTNGACAAAAACAAAGGGATTTCCTCTTTNTACAAAGCCGGAGGAAACACTTCCTCAATTTCTTTTGTTTGTATTTCAAAATCTACACCCAGTCCTTTCAATAACTCTTGTCTTCTTGGTGATTTAGAAGCTAATATTATGCGGTAGTTTCCTTTCATGATTCCTCTTTTGGCGGACGTCCAGCGGCAACCAATTTTGGCAACCAATACGAATTTGTACTCACATTAGTAATCATTATCCCTTGACTCGAACTTGCGTGTATCATCACTATGTCTTCGCCTGGTTCTGAAATTACTATTCCTACGTGTGTAATATTATTTTTGCTCTTGTTTCTCGAGAAAAAAACCAAATCTCCTTTTTTGGCTTCTTTAATCTTTATTTGTTCGATAAAATCTTTTTGTGACCTTGCATTCCTTGGTAATTCTGTTCCATATTTTCCCAGCACATATTGTGTATAACCCGAACAATCGAATCCGCCATCTCCCGTGCCACCAAACACATAAGGAACACCAATAAATTTCTTGGCATAATTTATCATTTTGTCCACTTCTTCCACATACAATTCTTCGCATACCGTATCCACTGCCGATGCCTTAAAGTCGGTTTTGTAATCTACCTTTTTTCCTGGTTGATTTTTCACCACTACAACTCTTTTTTTCTGCACGACTGGGTCTTTGGTTTCTTGATTTTGCAAATAAGCGTAAGACTCTTTTTCTATTTTAGTATAATTGCTTTTTTTATAAATAAGACGTAAATCTTCCAACAAACAAGAAGATTCTTGCTGGAATTTCAGTTGTTTGTCGAGCTCATAATAATTTTGATAAGCGATTGCTGATTCTTTCAAAACTTCAGAATGAGAATTGGTGTAACGTGAATCCTGAGATAATCTTGCCAAAGCAACAGCTTTGAAAAGATGAACCAATTCATTGTCTTCATATCCTCTTTTATCAATCATCTTTGTGGTTTTTCTCACAATAGATCGGTAATTCTTTTGGTTGTACAAAATTTCGAGCACATCTTCTTTTCTGTCCTGAGCCAAGGACTGAAAAGTAAAAAGCAAACCAAATAAAATAAGTGCGAAGAGTTTTTTCATGTTATATCAATTAATATGTAAAATTAACTCGAAAACTTCTTACATATTTCATTCCAAACAAAGAGAAATGAATACTTGAATCTTGAAAACTCGAAACAACAAGACTTAAAAAGACAAAATGAAAAATCAAAATGCTTTGAAAACTAAAAGAATTATAGATAAAAGAGCATATATACTTTCAATTCCTAAAAGAATGATTAATTTTGCCCAAAATTTAACAGAAAATGGCAAATAACATCACATTTACAATGATTAAGCCCGAAGCAGTAGCAAACGGGACAACTGGAAAAATTATCGATATGATAATTGAAGCAGGATTTAAAATTAAAGCAATGAAATTGAAGCAACTTTCAAAAGAAGAAGCTGGAGAATTTTACGCAGTACACAGCGAAAGACCTTTTTACGGGGAATTAGTTGATTACATGAGTGAAGGACCAATCGTTGCAGCAGTATTGGAAAAAGACAATGCAGTAGCAGATTTCAGAACTTTGATTGGATCTACTGATCCTGCAGAAGCAGCTGAAGGAACTATCAGAAAAGCATACGCTGAATCTAAAGCAAAAAATGCATGTCACGGAAGTGATAGTGACGAAAACGCACAAATTGAAGCTAACTTTCACTTTTCGGCTAGCGAATTGTTCTAAGAACTCGTTTCATATTTTTACAAAAAAAATCCCCTTGAAGATTCAAGGGGATTTTTTTTTGAAGTTTATTGTTTTTTTTTTAATCCTTGATCATATCCACAATCTTCTGACCGATAGCCAAACCTGCTGTAGCTGCTGGAGAAGGTGCATTAAGAACATGAATACTATTCCCGCTATATTCTATTCGGAAATCATCACGGGTTTCCCCGTTTACTCCCAATAATTGAGCTCTTACTCCACTCCTTCCCTTTTTCAAATCATCCATTTCTAGACTTGGGATCATTCTTTGCAGGGTTTCCAGAAATAGCTTTTTGGAAAATGCTCTTCGGTATTCCATCCAAGCGTACTTTGTGTTTTCGGTCAAGAGTTTCCATGTGCCAGAATAACTTAAGGCATCTGCCGTATCTCGCAAACTGAATGAAGTTCTGTTGTACCCTTCACGTTTGAATGAGAACACCGCATTTGGTCCGCATTCTATTTCTCCATCAGTCATTCGGGTAAAATGAACACCCAAAAATGGAAAATCTGGATTTGGAACAGGATAAATCAAATGTTTCACCTTGTGTTTGGCTTTCTCTGTTAGTTCATAATAATCGCCACGGAAAGGAACAACTTTTTCTTTCAGGTTTACACCATCTTTTTTGGCCAATCTATCGGCTTGAAGTCCACCGCAAAAAATTAATCTTTTTGCATTGTAACTTCTTTTATTTGTAACTAATTCCGAAACCTCTCCTTTTACAATCTCTTTCACCTCTTCCCCTAATTTTATTTCTGCAGGAACGGTGTGTTGTTTTATCAAATCGGCTAATTTATGTACAGTCGCTCGGTAATCAATAATTCCGGTACATGCTACATGAATTCCTCCTATAGATTCTACAAAAGGCTCTATTTGTTTCACTTCATCTGCGGTAATTTTGCTAATTCCCTCTGTTTGATTTGCAATTCCATTTTCATAAATTTTGTTCATGAATGGAAGCTCTTTTTCATCTGTTGCTACAATTACTTTTCCACATACATCGTGAGGAACATCAAATTTCTTGGCAAAAGCTACGAGCTCGTGTCTTCCTTCTCGGCAGTTTTCTGCTTTAAGTGATCCTGGAGTATAATACAATCCCGAATGAATTACGCCAGAATTATTCCCTGTTTGGTGGTGCGAAAGTTCTTGTTCTTTCTCTATAACCAAGACTTTAGCTTGTGGAAATTTCAGTGTGAGCTTGTAGGCTGTGGATAGTCCTACTATTCCNCCGCCTACTACTGCATAATCGTATGTTTGTGACATTAAAAACTTTGTTTTTGNAATACAAATATAGAAAACACACCACTTTATATGTTCTTAAGAGGGGGAGAATCTTTTTCATCAGGTTATCAGGTACGATTCTCTGTTTTAGATTCCTTCATTCGCAGGAATTACAAACTATTTGATTTTGACTTTTAAACAATTACCTTTGAAATTCAATAAAAAAACAAAATGGATTTTTCAACTGACATAAAAATAAGAGGATTTCACATCGATGTGTTTGGNCACATGAACAATGCGCGATACCTCGAGCTGATGGAGGAAGCAAGATGGCAATACATTGACGCTACAAATTTTCAAGACTATCTCACGAAAAACAATTGGGGGTTTGCGGTTGTAAACATTAATATTTCCTACAAAAGACCTGCTCACAATGGTGATATAATCACTTTTACTCAAATCATAAAACGCATGGGTAATTCTAGTATGACCATTGATCAAATTATGACAAAGAAAAGTACTGGTGAGCTTGTTGCAATTGCAGAAGTTACCTTTGTGGTTCTCGATTTGGCGACTCATCGACCTGCAAGAATTTCTGATGAAATTAAAGAGGCATTCTCTACTGCAAAATCATAGAAAATAATTTTATTCCTCCATATTATTCAACGCCTTTCAACCAAGACTCATGGTAAATTGAAGCGAGAGACTATATAACCCGAAAAGCAAAGCCAAAGAATAAGATTCTTGTCTTCACAGGAATGACAATGAAAAATAGACAAATGAACATTAAATTAATAGTAGTTGGAAAAACGGATAAATCGTATTTCATAGATGCAGAAAACGAGTATTTAAATCGTTTGAAACATTACATAAAAGTGAATTACATTGTTATTCCTGAGTTGAAAAAGACAAAAAACTTATCTCCTGATCAAATTACTGACAAAGAAGGGGAGCTTATCCTGAAACATATTAACCCAACTGATGAAGTGTGGTTGATGGACGAAAAAGGAAAGCAAAAAACTTCTGTTCAGTTTTCAGATTTTTTGCAAAAAAAAATGAACCAAGGAATCAAAGACTTGGTTTTTGTGATTGGTGGAGCTTATGGTTTTTCTCAAGAAATTTACAAAAAGTACCCAAACAAGTTTAGCCTTTCCAATATGACTTTTTCTCATCAAATGATTCGCACATTTTTGTTGGAACAAATTTACAGAGGAATGACAATATTAAAAGGTCAACCCTATCACAACGAGGGTTAGTTATTGAATACATAAAAAAACCTCCCAAATTTAAAAATCTGGGAGGTTTGAAATTAATGAGTAAGATTCCTGTTTAGTCAGGAATGACAATTAAAAACAATGTTAATTATCTCCCAAAATCAAAGGCATTCCATCTTTTCCATTACCCACAATTACCACTTTGGAATTGTTAGATTTAGAAAGTTCAAGAGTTGCTTGAATTCCTTTTTCTCTCAAAATATTATCTGTAAGAGAAGCATTCAAAATTCTGTTTGCTTCTGCTTTACCAGTTGCATCAATTTTTTGTCTTTGGGCCTCTTTTTGGGCTTTTTCTAACCTAAACTCATATTCTAGTGACTCCTGCTCTTGAGAAAGTTTTCTTTCAATTGCATCCTTAATTTTTTGTGGAAGTGTTACATCTCTTACCAGCACGGCATTCAATTGTACATGTTGTTTTTCTACTTTCAATTTCGTTTCTTCAAAAATTTCATTCTGAATTGCATCTCTTTTACTAGAATATAATTGCTCGGGTGTGTAACGACCTATAACACTTCTTGCTACAGCTCTAATTTCTGGAATAATTACAGTATTTCTATATTCCTCTCCTTTTGTTTTATGTAAAATCCCAAGCTCAGATGTTTTTGGTTGATACAAAACAGAAACGTCCAAAGTAATTACCAATCCATTGGAAGAAAGTACTTCCATTCCTTTTTCGAAGATTTCTTGTTGCTTCGTATTGTATTTGTATACTTTGTTCCATGGAGCTACAAAATGAAATCCTTCACCCAATGGCGGCTCATCTATTACAACTCCTCCTCCGAAGGTTTTAAATAGAACTCCCGCTTTTCCGTAATCTATATTTATTGAAGATTTCCAGACAACGATAAGCAATACGATTGTAATTATTATTCCTCCTACTCCAAATATTCCTCCTTTGGATAGTTTTGGTATTTCAAAGTCTTGTTGTGCCATATTTTTTTTAGTGATTAGCTTGACTGCCTTTGGCAGTTCATTAGTAAATAGTTCTTTGCTTTAAAGGTAATGAGAAATGAGGAGTAATATGGAGCTTTCTAAAATTATTTAGGCAACTTTTAGTTTTACTGTTTTAAAAAAATAATTTTGAAAATGTTCTCTGTGAGATCGAGTATGGAAGCGCAAAATGAAAAATTAAAAAAAGCTCCTTATTTTTCTTCTAAAAATAGNGAGCTTCACTAAATCGTTTATTACGACAAAAAATTAATCCCTCAACAATTTCTTGTACTTAACTCGTGTAGGAACTGTATTCCCTAAACGCTTTATTTTATTTTCTTCGTATTCTTGATAGGTTCCTTCAAAGAAATATACTTCCGAATCGTTCTCGAAAGCGAGAATGTGAGTACAAATTCTCTCCAAAAACCACCTGTCGTGTGAAATAATAACGGCACATCCAGCAAAGTTTTGAATTCCTTCCTCTAAGGCTCTCAGTGTATTTACATCCAAATCATTGGTTGGCTCATCAAGCAACAATACGTTCGCTTCTGTTTTCAAAGTCATTGCCAAGTGAAGTCTGTTTCTTTCTCCTCCCGATAATACTTTTATCTTTTTACTTTGCGAGTTTCCTCCAAAATTGAATCGAGAAATATAACTTCTTGCATTGATTTTCTCTCCGCCAATTTCTATGTTATCAGCTCCTCCAGAAACTACTTCATANACCGTTTTTTCTGGATCCATGTCTTTGTGTTTTTGATCCACATAACCAATTTTNACAGTCTCCCCTACTTTAAATTCTCCCGAATCTGGTGTATCTTCCCCCATTATCATTCGGAACATGGTGGTTTTTCCTGCACCGTTTGGTCCAATAATTCCTACAATTCCAGCTGGTGGTAATTTAAAATTCAAATCTTCGTACAAGACTTTGTCACCAAATGCTTTAGCTACATTTGTCGCTTCTATTACTTCTTTCCCTAATCTTGGTCCGTTAGGAATTGGTATTTCAAGAGTTTGCTCTTTTTCTGCCGATTTTTGATTCAGCATTTGTTCGTAATTGGCAATACGCGCTTTGTTTTTAGCTCTTCTTCCTTTTGGATTTTGGTTCACCCAATCCAATTCTCGTTGCAAGTGTTTTTGTCTCTTGCTTTCGTTCTTTTCCTCTTGTTGTAATCTTTTTAATTTCTGATCCATCCAAGAGCTATAGTTTCCTTTCCAAGGAATTCCTTTCCCTCTGTCCAATTCAAGAATCCATCCTGCAATGTTATCCAAGAAAAATCTATCGTGGGTCACTGCAATTACAGTTCCTGCGTACTGGTTTAGGTGTTGCTCCAACCACTGTACCGATTCAGTATCCAAGTGATTCGTTGGCTCATCCAGCAGCAATACATCTGGATTTTGCAACAACAACCTACACAAAGCAACTCTTCTCAACTCTCCACCCGATAAATTCTCNACCGAAGTGTCTCCTTCTGGAGTTCTTAGTGCTCCCATTGCCATTTCCAACTTACTATCAATATCCCAAGCATCCAATTGATCTATTTGNTCCTGAACTTTTCCTTGTCTTTCGATTAGGTCGTTCATTTTATCGGGATCATTCATGATCTCTTCATCCATGAACTTGTTATTGATTTCTTCGTATTCTGCCAAAATATCCATGGTAGATTGCACACCTTCTTGTACAATTTCTTTTACCGTTTTTGTTGGATCCAATTTTGGTTCTTGAGGCAAATATCCTACTGTGTATCCATCCTGAAACACTACTTCTCCTTGGTAATCTTTATCCAATCCTGCAATAATTTTCATTACAGTAGATTTACCCGATCCGTTCAATCCAAGGATTCCAATTTTGGCTCCGTAGAAAAATGACAAGTAAATATCTTTCAGTATGTGTTGTCCCGATGGAGTGGTTTTATTCACTCGATCCATCGAGAATATTATTTTTTTATCGTCTGACATTATGTTTGGTAATTAGTCGTTAGTAATCAGTATTTAATTTTTATAAAACTTCGTTTTACAATGGTTNCACTAAGGTAATGAAGTTGTGAAAGAATTGGAAATTGGAAGTAGAAATATTGTTAAAAATCTTAAAACCGGATTTAAATTCATCCAAATTAAATAGATTCGTTGATATGAAAAATTCTTTCTTTTTAGTTATTTGCATTTGTTTCTGGTCTAGTGTTGCGACTAGTCAAATTGTTNTTTTGAATGAAATTGAAGATTCAATTATTGGAAAAATCAATTGGAAAAACGATTCTATATGGTTAAATCAGCAACTAAATTTTGAGAAAGACAAGATAAAATCAAAAACAATAGTGAATTACCGACTGGTGAGAGTTGACAAAGAAAACTTTTATGAAGGGCCATTAGATAACTTCGAGCTAAATACCTTTTCAAGTCAAAAGTCTCATTACGGAGACTCCATCCTTATTTTTCATGGAATGAAATTCTATACTTACATAGGAAACTCCTCTTGGGGATTTTTCAGGACCTATCATTTGTTAAAGGTAACGAATAAAGTTCCGCTAAAACTATCTGGTGCTGTTTTAAACCAACTTAAAATAAGGATAGAAAACACTTGTGAGCATGGCTGGGATCCATTAAGAGGTCAAGCTTGTTATCAATGTATGAATGAATTCAGATTAAAAAGAGATTCTAATTCCAATGAATAAAACAAAAAAATCCTCCTTGAACACAAGGAGGATTTTTACAATGGAATATTTCAACTCCTATTCTACAATCAATTTTTTAGTCGTTTTACCAGTTTGGCTACTCGCTCTAATCAGGTAAATTCCGGCTTTTAAGCTTTGAGTTTCTATGGAGGTTTTAATAAGTCCATTCACTGATTTTGAAACAATTAGTTTTCCACTAATGTCTAATAATTCAATCATTCCTTCTTCCTGAATTCTTGCGAAACTTACATTCACAATGTCATTAGCTGGATTTGGAAAAACATTGAACTCAATTTCCGATTTCAATTCATTTACACCTACAGAATTGTGCGAAATAACCGTCACAGAAAATCCACTTCTCAGGATTCCAGCAGAATCTACAGTAATTGTATCGTGGAAAAAATTAGAACAACCGGAAAGGCTGTCTAAAATATATAAAGTAACTTGATAAGTTCCAGGAGAAGAGTATGTATGAGTTGGGAATTGAGTAGCAGCAAAAAAACCATCTCCAAAGTTCCAAACATATGACATTACAGGTCCTGCACCATAAGACGAGTCAACTAAAATTACTTGACCTGGGGTTGTTTGAGTTGGATAGAAATAAGCTCTACAATTAGAATCAATAGAAACACAAGTAGAAGAATCTACACAAGTTGGTGAAGAAATCACAACAGAATAATCAGTTGCAAAATTAGTTGGTGTATATGTTTGATTTGTCGCTCCAGGAATAGCTGTAATCCCACCAGGAGAATTTGAGTTACAGTTTGAATACCATTGGTAATTAAAACCAGAAACTCCTGCATTTAAAGTATGACCACTTACAAAAATAGAATCTTGGCATTGCGACATTCCTGAGAATGCAAGAATCGATAGGACTAAAACTGTTATTACTCTTTTCATTGATTTATTTATTTTTAATGATTTATCAAATATACTAATTTTTAAAATATTGAACCGTATTTATCTCATATTATTCAGATAATCAATCACTTTGGCATCTTTTTCTTCGCTTTTTAGCTTTGAAATCAGAGTTTCCATTTTATTCAATTCCATGGTAAACTCGCTAACCTGTCTTTCTATCTTCGATTTCTTTGTTGGCTCTGAAACAAGAGTCAACTCTGTTTTTATTTCTTCAATTCTGTTTGCTATTCTGTTTTTTCCAGAAATAAGACCTTGGTAACCCACCATTTTCATCCACCAAGCACTAGAACTGGTTATTACATTTTCATAAAGAGGAAATGATTTGTTAATCTCGGTTTCATCCAGCCTAGACAGAAAGTTAGAGTATTGACTTAAAAGTCCGTATTGAGCAAATCCATTTGTTGAATTCACAGCATCAAGAAAAAAATCGTGATTGGATTTATCTCCATATTCTGCATACAATCCAGAAATTATTTCTTTCACCGAACTGCTTTTTTCACTTTCCAAACCTTTGGCAAGTGTAATGGCTTTTTCAGGATTAATAGTGGCCAACCCGTCCAAACAAGCCCCAATTACTTGGTAAGAACTATCTTTCATTCCATACTCCAAGACAGTCTCATGATGTTTGTGAGTGCTGTAATGCTCTGACAAACTTTGATATGCATTTTTTCGTACTGATGAGTTTTTATCTTTTGTTAATGAAATCAATGTTTCATGCAATGCAATTTCATGTAGGTTTTTTACTCCTGATAAGCTAGACATGGCCATGTTTTTAAAGTCAAAAAATGGAGTAGTGAGCAATCTAAAAATTGCATCATTTGAGGCAACATCTTTGTTGTTTTTGATTTGGGCAAAAGCCTCTTTTTTATCTAAATATAGCGGAGCATTATTAAGTTGATACACCCATTGCTCTAGTGGCTTTTCTTCTGTCTTTTTACATAAAATCACTTTTTCTGCATCAAAATTTACTAAAAGAGGGTGAGCTGTTTCAAATTCAAAAGACTGTTTCTTTTGGGTTACTACTATTGATTTTCTGTTTACCATTCCCACCGAATAAATGTCAATATCTATTGGTAACTGAAAAACTGGAAATTGATTGAAATTTTGTTGTTGTTCAACTGTCACAGTTAGTTTTTTTGTTTCTGGGTTATAGAATTGAGAGTAATGCAAAGTTGGGTGACCTTTATCAAAATACCATTGATTGAAAAACCAATTGAGATCTTTTCCAGAAACCTCCTCAAATGAAAGTCTCAAATCATGTGCTTCGGCAGCTTTGAATTTCATTTTATTCAAAAAATGATTTAAAGAAGTGAAAAATGCATCGTCTCCCAGGTAATACCTCAACATATGAAGAATTCTTCCTCCTTTGTTGTACGAATGTCCATCAAACATTTCCATTTCGTTTTCGTACTCAAAATTAACCAAATCATGATATCCTCCTTGTGTGCTGGATAAAAAATATCCTCTTGCTTCACCAAAAGCATTCATGTCTGCTTCTTCTCTTCCATGTTCATATTCATCCCATAAATATTGGCTGTAGTTTGCAAAAGATTCATTGATTGTAAGGTTGGACCATGATTCAGCCGTAACCAAATCACCAAACCAATGGTGAAATAATTCGTGAGCAATGATAGATTCGTTATCAGAATCCAATAATTCCCTATCAGTTTGGTATAAAAAATCTCCGTGAATTACGGCAGTCGTATTTTCCATAGCTCCCGAAACATAATCTCTCACGACTATTTGATTGTATTTGTGCCAAGGATATGTTACTCCTAATTTATCAGAAAAAAACTGAATCATTTTAGGAGTTTTTCCAAAAATTGACTTTGCATATGGTGTAAATTCTGACTCTGTGTAATAATTTACTTCCATTTTTGTACCATCTTGGCGAGTCCAAGAATCTGTGGTTATATCAAATTCCCCAACAGCCATCATAAAAAGGTACGGAGCGTGTTTTAAGTCTTGTTTCCAGCTATCTGTTCTTGTTCCATCCGCATTTTTTGTGGAAGAAATTAATTTCCCATTTGACAAAGTCAAGTATTTATCTTTTACCGTAATGGATATTTCTTGGGTTGTTTTTTCATTGGGCGAATCAATAGTTGGGAACCAGCAAGAGCTCGATTCTGTTTCTCCTTGAGTCCATATTTGTGGCATTTTGTTTGGATCTGTTCCCAATGGATTAATGAAATACAATCCCTTTTCATCTGTAATAGCGGAGCTTCCACTTGCTTCTAGTTCGTTTGGTTTTGCTGTGTAATCAATCTCTATTTTGTAAGAATCGTTTCTTGTAAATGTTTTTCCAAGTTCGATGGTCATTTTTATTCCATCGTACAAATATTTCAGAGGAATTCCGTTCATTGTTACCGAATGAATATCCATTCCTTTTGCATCCAAAACCAATGTAGTAACATTATAAAAATAAGGTTTAAAAGTAAGTTCAGCTTTACCCAACAAATGTTGTTTTTGCCAATCAAACCTCACATCAAGTTTCGTATGAATCAAATCATTTACTCTGGTATTTGTAGCTTGATATCTGGTAATAACAGCTGATTCCTCTTCATTGGATTGAATGGTAAGTTCGGGCAAAGCCATTACTTCTGCTGGCTCCTGAATGGCAGCTTGCTTTGTTTTGCAGCTTGTAAGTGCAAGCGATAATGCGAATAATACTATGAGGTTGGTTTTCATCATGTTGGTTTTCAATTAAATAATTTCTTCTAAGGGGTAAAAGTTTAAAATCTCTGTTCTAACATCTACAATCTACTTTAGTCCCGCTCTCTCCAAAAGCGCATCAGGATTTGGTTCTTGACCTCTGAATCTTTTGTACAATTTCATTGGGTGTTCGGTTCCTCCTTTACTCAAGATGTTTGCAGCAAAACTCATTCCTGTTTCTCTGTCGAATATTCCTTTTTCTTTGAAAAAAGCAAAGGCATCTGCATCCAAAACCTCAGCCCATTTGTAACTGTAATATCCAGAAGAATATCCTCCATTAAAAATATGAGAAAACGCTACCGACATGCAATTCTCGGCTACATCTGGAGTAAAACTAGTTTGGTCAAAAGTTTTTCTTTCGTGGGCTTTCACATTTGTAATTCCTTCAGGATTTTGTCCGTGCCAGCTCATGTCTAGCAAACCAAAACTCACTTGACGCAAAGTTGCTAATCCTTCCATAAAATTGGCTGATTCTTTTATTTTCTCTACAAATTCCATCGGAATGGTCTCCCCAGTTTCGTAGTGTTTTGCAAACAAATCCAGACATTCCTTTTCGTAGCACCAGTTTTCTAAAATTTGACTTGGCAGCTCTACAAAATCCCAAAACACACTTGTACCAGATAAACTTGGGTAAGTTGTATTTGCTAACATTCCGTGCAATCCATGCCCAAACTCATGAAATAAAGTTGTTACTTCATCAAATGTCAACAAAGAAGGTTTTGTGTCTGTCGGTTTGGTAAAATTGCAGACATTAGAAATGTGTGGTCTGTCGTTTTTGCCATTCACAATCTGTTGCGATTTGTAGCTCGTCATCCAAGCTCCATTTCTTTTTCCTGGTCTCGGAAAATAATCTCCGTAAAAGATAGAAATCAATTCCTTATTTGAATCATATACTTCATAAGTTTCAACATCTGGATGATAAGTATCGATATTTGTTACTTTTTTAAAAGTCAAACCAAATAACTTATTTGCCACAGTAAACGCACCTTCAATCACATTTTCTAATTTGAAATAAGGTTTGAGCTGCTCATCATCCAAATTAAATAATTTCTTTTTTAGTTTTTCGGCATAATAGGAAGAATCCCATTTTTGAAAATCAGTGATTCCGTCCTGTTCTTTTGCAAACAGAGCCAACTCATCAAATTCTTTCTTTGCGAATGGTTTTGCTTTGGTAAACATTTCATTTAAAAACTCATTTACTTTGGTTGGACTCATTGCCATTCGTTCTTCCAAAACGAAGTGTGCATGAGTTTCATAACCCAACAAACTTGCCCTTTGATGCCTCAATTTGGCTATTTGCAAAGTATTTTCTTCGTTGTTAAAATCATTTTTTTCAAAAGCTCTAGCTCCATAAGCTGTTGCCATTTTTTGTCTCAATTCGCGGTTGTCTGCATATTTCATAAACGGACCATAACTCGGAAAATGAAGAGTAAACACCCAGCCTTCCGCCCCACTCGCCTTGGCCGTTTGGGCAGCAGCTTCTTTCACTCCTTCTGGCAATCCCGATAAATCTTTCTCATCTTGGATGTGCAATTCATACCCATTTGTCTCTGCCAACAGATTTTCTCCGTAAGTCAATTTTAGTTTCGAAAGTTTGGTATCAATCTCTCTCAATGTGGCTTTATCCTTGTCATTTAGGTTTGCTCCATTTCTTGAAAACCCTTTGTAAGCGTTCTCCAACAAAGTAGTTTGTTCGGGTGATAACTCCAATGTGTTTTTGGAATCGTAAACTGCTTTCACTCTCTGAAATAATTCTGGATTGAGAGTTACATCATTGCCAAACTCAGTTAAAAGTGGCGAAATTTCTAGCGCTATTTCTTGAATTTTATCGTTTGTTTCAGCTGAGTTTAAATTAAAAAACATACTTGAAACTCGATCTAGTTGTTGCCCAGAAAAATCCATTGTCTCTATTGTATTTGCAAAAGTTGGGATTTCTTTGTTGTTGGCAATTGCCTCTATCTCTTTTCTTGCCTCCGAAATAAGTTGCTCAAATGCAGGGATAAAATGTTCATTTTTCACCTTTGAAAAAGGAGCTAAATCAAATGGAGTTAACAGTGGATTGTCTGTTTGTGACATAAAATAAAATTGAGTCGGTTTTTGAATGGTTAAAAATACAATTTTCTGGATGACTTATTATTGTCTTCTCATACTTTAATTGAAGGTGTTTAAATAAAAAAGAGGAACTAAATCAGTTCCTCTTTCGTTTCAATCTAATTGTAACTCCGATTATAATCGACATCCTATTTTTCAACAGAATACAAATACAGGGTTTCGTTACTCAAACTCTTCAATCAACACTCCCATTTTTCCCATTTGTGAATCTCTTAGCGCTTGCATCACTTCCGTTTGCGAGTTCATTACAAAAGGTCCGTACTGTGCTATTTCTTCTCCAATTGGTTCGCCAGAAAGCAACATGAATCTGGTATCTTGATGCGCTTCAAAACTAATTGTTCCCGATTCTCTCTCGTATACAATCATGTCTTTTCCTATCACTTCTTCCCCATTTGTTACTCCTTCCCCATCCAGCAAATACAAAATAGAATTGTACGATTCTGGAATTGGTATTTCAATTTTTCCTCCTTCTTTTACTTCACCTCTCAGCAGGGTTTGAGGCGAATAAGTGGGTGCTGCGCCTTTCTTGCCTTCTAATTCTCCCGAAACAATCCAAATCTTTGATTTTTCTCCTTCTACCAAAGGAGTTTCTTCCTTTGAAATAGGTTTGTAAAAAGCTGGTTTCATTTTGTCGGCACTGGGAGCGTTTACCCAAAATTGTATAAACTCTAGTTCACCTCCATTTTCTACCAAATGTTTTGGAAATCTTTCGCTGTGAGTAATACCTTGTCCGGCAAACATCCATTGAGTTCCTCCTTCGCTCACCAAAGCATTATTTCCCAAAGAATCTTGGTGATTCACCTCTCCTTTGAACACAAAGGTTACAGGAGAAAAACCTCGATGTGGGTGCGGACCTACTCCTTCATCCTGAACTCTTTGACCTCCAGGCAATGTGTTTTTCCAATGATGAATAAGCAAAAAAGGATCTACAAACTGTACACCTTCTACTGGCAATGGCTGATCCAATAAATGGCCACCCATATTTACTTTTTGAGCCGGTATTATTGATTTTATTTTCTTTGTCATAATTCAAAATTTTTAAAGAATAAAAGTAATTCAAAATCAATGTCCAACCATTCGTCTAGGTTAATATTTTGGAGCTTTAAAAAACGAAAATCAATTCTTTTAATTCAAAAATTTTATCAAAGCAATTTCTATGGCAAAAAACAACAAAGCCAATAGAAGCAATATTTTCCAAAGCTTATCCTTTGAGCTTAAAAAATCAGTAGAATTATTTGACAATTGATTTTCGGAAAGGGAAGCTACAGAAACCCAATTTCTTGTTAATTGAGACGATAAATCTTCAGGAGAATAAAACTCAAATTGACTTTCATCTCTGTGATAATTCACACCAAATGAATATGCAATACTCTTGTCACTCATCAGTTTGTAACTACCTGATTCCTTTATATTTTGTCCAAAAAACAACTCCAATTCACTCCCCGAAATTTCTGTTTCGGGAATAAAATCTATACTTCCACTTTCATTCAGTATGCGCAAATCATCCGCAAGGATGGTTTCATTCTTTACTCTTACAGAGTTTGTATTGGTGAACACAGCCGACTGTTGCGAAACTCCGCTAGATTCGGCAACACGAAGTAAAGTAGTCACAAACAAGGAATGACTGGCAAAGTTTGAAAAATCAGGACTAAATGAAACTGACGTTGTAAATACTTTTCCTTTTTTGGATTGATTCATTGCCAAAAAAGAATTGCCGTTTTGAGTTTTTGCCAAACTGTTCGTTCCCGACCGAGAAGAAAAATCAAATTTATATTGGTTGCCAACAGAAGGCAAATTCATGTTTTTGGGAACTTTTTGAAAAACATCTTTAAAAAAAGAATTTTCAAAATCTAACCAAGAAACCTTAGTATTCGCAGTATCTTTGCTCAATATTCTTCCGCCCATCGTTGCAATTAGCAACTCGTTTGTAGTTTCCAAATCTGCTTTGGCACTTGGAATAATAAACAAAGTTCCACCAGAATTAACATACCCTAAAATTTGTGTTATAAATCCAGAAGAAAAAGAATTTACTTCATTTATAATTATCAAGTCACTTTTATCAAATTCTCCATAATCCAAAGAAGAAACAAGTGCATTCTCTACTTTAAAAAACTCATCTTTGAAAAACAATTGATTCACATTGCCTTGTTTTCCATCCAGAAATTCGCTCGATTGATTGATTACCAAAACTTTTGATTCGGGCTTCAATAAATAGGAGAAATAATACGAATCATCAAAAATCGCATTGGGTTCTGGATATTCCGAAAGGGACAAAACTCCAGCTATTTCACCTGATTCGTGAACCAAATAATCCAAGGATATTTCGGACTCGGAGTTTCCCATCACATCTTCATTAAGCAAACCTTTTACCTTTCCGTTGAGGCTTAACTCTAGTTTTATTTGAATATCATCTGGAGTAGAATTTACGATTCGGGCATGTAGCTTTTCTTTTTTATTTACCATTCGCACAGGAGACTCAAACCACACAGAGTCTATCCAAACGTTTCCTGCATAACTTCCCGAAACAGGGAGAACTGTAACCGATACTATTGAATCCAATTTCAACTCGGTAATGTCCGAGGTTGATTTTTGAAAATCGGATATGTAAAAAGCCCATTTATTTTGAGAAGCTTCTTTATTCAAAAAATCTATTTGCTTTTGTTCCACTGCACTCATTTTTCTTGACACTGAACTGATGCCAATTTCGTCAATTTCATTCACAAATTCATCCTTGGTAAGAAACCGTTGATGAATTGGTTTGAAATCATTCGTAATTAACAAAAATTTGTCATTTTGCTCAAAACTATTTGCAACCTGCATGGCTTGTTTCTTGGCGTAATCTAGGACAGTAAACTCATTCCATTTGTTGTTCATGCTCAGCGAATTATCCAGGTACACAGACACAATTTTTTCGCCTATTCTATTGCCGTTTTCTTCGTTATTAAAATAAGGTTGGGCAAAGGCAAAAACCAAAGCTGCGATAGCTAAAATTCGAGCAAGAAGTATAAGAAGATGTTTAATGTTTGATTTTTTTGATGTCTCGAGCTCCACTTGTTTCAAAAGGCTCACATCAGAAAAATACACTTTCTTGAACTTCCTAAAATTGAATAAATGAATGATTATTGGAATTGCTATCGCCAATAAAGCCCATAAAAATTGTGGATAAATGAAGTTCATACATCAAATGTAATTAAAAGAGGAAAGAGATTATAGAAAAAAGGCTAGAAGTGAGAAGTTGAAAGTAAAAATTTAATAGCAAAAATAAATTTTAACCTACTTTTACAAATTGAATCTAATACAATGACAAGAAATCAAGCTTTTGCTCTACTTCACCTTTGCGTTTTTTGCTGGGGATTTACTGCTATTTTAGGAAAATTAATTTCATACGATTCAGTTTCGTTGGTTTGGTGGAGGTTGCTTGTGGTTTGTCTTAGTTTATTGATTTTTCTTTTTTTGGCAAAAAGAAAACTTATTCTCAACAAAAACATTTTTTGGAAAATTGCTGGAGTTGGCGCTATTTTAGGAATTCATTGGTTGTGTTTTTTTGGAGGAATTAAAGTGGCAAACATTTCTATTACTATGATTTCATTTTCTACGGGTACGTTTTTCACTTCCCTCATTGAACCATGGATTTACAAAAGAAAAATAAACCCAAATGAAGTGATAATTGGAGTGCTTATCGTACTGATAATTAGTATTATTGGATTAACAGAATTCGAAAATTCAGAAAACCCAATTGGAGGAATTATTTTGGGATCGCTAGCCGCACTCACAGCTGCTTTATTTTCTACGCTCAACGGAAGATTGATTCAACAATCTAATGCGTTCACCATTTCCTTTGTAGAGTTAATTTTTGCTTTTATCCTTGTTTCTTTCGGGCTTCTTTTATTTTTTGAAGTTCCCGAAAATCTACTTTCTCCATCCATCACCGACATTTGGTACATTCTGATATTGGGTGTTGCATGCACCGCATTTCCTTTTATTGCCAGCGTAGAAGTGATGAAAAACCTAAGTCCGTTCTCTGTCAATCTTGCTGTAAACCTAGAAATCGTTTACGCTATAATCCTAGGTTATTTCATTTTTGGTGATGGCGAACAAATGACTCCCACTTTTTACATTTGCGGAGTAATGATTGGAGTTTTGATCGTGCTCAATGAAGTACTAAAAAGAAAAAGAAAGAAGAGATTGGAAATAAAAGCGAAGACTTAACACGAAAAAGTGTGGTTGTTTAATTCCTCTCGATCTAACATAAACCGGAGAGTTGAGGGTTTTTCTGAAAGAAAAACATCTTGAAACCCAATGTATGAAATACCAAAGTGAAACAATCTTTGTGAGATTCCAAATCAAATTCTGAATGGCGGATAAATAGCAAAAACCTACACCAACCCTTTAGCGACCAAATACTCCGCAATTTGCACAGCATTGGTTGCAGCACCTTTTCTCAAATTATCTGCTACAATCCACATGTTCATTCCGTTCTCAACCGAATGATCTCTTCTAATTCTCCCCACAAATACTTCGTTTTTTCCTTCGGTATATTTTGGCATAGGATACACATTCATTTCAGGATTATCTTGTAGTACAACTCCCTCGGTGCCAGCTACAATCTTTCTTATATCAGATACTTCAAATGGTTTTCTTAACTCTACATTTACAGATTCTGAGTGCCCACCAACAACAGGAACTCTTACTACTGTGGCAGTAATTCTTATCGAATCATCATTAAAAATTTTGTGCGTTTCATTCACTAGTTTCACCTCCTCCGAAGTATATCCGTCTTCCAGAAAATCTCCACCGTGAGGCAAACAATTTTTGTCTATGGGATAAGGATAAGCCATTTCGCCTTTTAGCGCATTTCTTTCGTTCTCCATTTGATTCACAGCTTTTAAACCTGAACCTGTAATAGATTGATAAGTAGATATGACTAACCTTTCTATTCCATATTGTTTTTGAATTTCTGACAAAGCCAACACCATTTGAATGGTACTACAGTTTGGATTTGCTATGATTTTATCTTCCTTGGTTAATTCAGCTGCGTTTATTTCCGGTACAATCAATTTTTTATCCTTGTCCATTCTAAAAGCAGAAGAATTATCAATCACAGTGGTTCCTTGAGCTACAAATAATGGAGCAAACTCCAAAGAGCGCTCACCTCCCGCGGAGAATATAGCAATGTGCGGAGCTTTTTCGATGGCTTCTTGCATAGAAATAATAGCGTGCTTGCTCCCTCCAAATTCAATTTCTTTGCCAATTGATCGCTCCGAAGCAACCAACAACAATTCCGTGATTGGAAAAGAATTTTCTGCCAATACTTTCAAAATTTGAGTTCCTACCATTCCGGTGGCACCAACAACTGCTATTCTCATTTGTTCGATTTTTAATGTTAATTAGAATGAATTCCTATTCCTTCTGGTACAAAAATATTATATTTAAAGACAATCCTATTTATTTATGCGGTATTATTTAACCTTTTTGTTGTTTCTCTCACATTTCGTTCAATTATTCGGGCAATTCTCAGATAACTTTACGGATGGAGACTTTACAGCCGCACCTGCCTGGATTGGAAACACCTCTGATTTTTCGGTTACCTCAGGAGAATTAAAACTGACAGCACCGTCCATTTCAGGTAAAAAATACCTTTCCACAAATTCTCAATCGATCAATAATGCTATTTGGGAATTTAAAGTAAGGATGACTTTTGGAACATCCTCTTCTAATTTTTCTAAAATTTATTTGGCTTCCAGTAGTTCCAATTTATCTGGCTCTCTCAATGGCTATTTTGTAATGATTGGAGGAACGGATGATGAAGTTTCGCTCTATAGCCAAACAGGAACGAGCACCACTAAAATAATAGATGGAAGAAACAGCACTGTTGGAGGTTCCACAGTAGATTTAACTGTAAGAGTTTCTCGCTCTAACTCAGGACTCTGGGAAATATTTTCTGACACCAGTTCCTCGGTATCTTCTTTTATTTCTGAGGGTACAATCACAGACAACAATCACACTCAAAGTTTATTTTTTGGTGTAGAATGCAACTTCACTTCTACCCGATCTACTCGGTTTTACTTTGATGATTTTAGTGTAACTGGAAATGCAGCAGTCGATAATGTGAAACCAACTCTCGATAGTGTTTTTGCAATTTCGAATACCCAATTGCAATTAGTTTTTTCTGAACCTTTAGACCCAACTTCCTCTCAGCTCAGTGCAAATTACAGTGCAAATAACGGATTTGGAAACCCGATTTTGGCCACACAAAACCCAACCGATTTTAGTAGAATTTTATTGACCTTTTCCTCTCCCTTTGGACAAGGAATAACCCACATACTTTCCGTAAACAATGTTTCAGACATTGCAGGAAACAGAATTAATTCTACTTCAAAAAACTTTGTGTATTTCATCCCTTCAATTCCAAACTACCGAGAAGTTGTGATTAATGAAATTTTTGCGGATCCATCACCAGTTGTTGGTTTGCCCGATGCCGAATTTATAGAATTGCACAATCCTACTCCTCACTATTTTGAGCTCAATAACTGGAAAATAACGGATGGCTCAAGTACTTCAAATCTTCCGTCATACACGCTGGCGCCCAATTCATTTGTTATTTTGTGTTCCAATTCCACTTTGCCTGATTTTTCTGGCTATTCCAATACAATTGGGCTTTCCTCCTTCCCTAGTTTAAACAACGCAGGCGAAACAATAACTTTGTTGGATGATTCTGCTGCTATCATTGATGCTGTGGAATTCAGTTTACCCATGTACAAGGATCCTGAAAAAGACGATGGAGGATACACGTTAGAACAAATAAATCCTCAATCAAACTGTTTCAATCCTTCCAACTGGGCAAGCTCCAGTAATCCTAATGGCGGAACACCGGGAACTGCCAATTCTGTTTTAGACTTTACTCCAAACACCACAAAACCAAGAATCCTAAAATGCATTTCCACTTCAAATTCGACTGTAGAAATAACCTTTGACAAAACGATTGATACTGCTGTATTACTATCAAACCTCACAATATCCGATGGAATTTCTGTTTCATCCTCTCTTTCGCTCAATGATTTTAGCACAAGATTGGAACTCACGATTACACCAATTATGGATACAGGAAAGGTTTATTTCTTAGAAATTGATTCGCTCATTGATTGTGAAGGAAACTTAACCTCTTCTGAATCAGAATTTGTACTCGCAAACCAAAATCAAACTGGAGCAATAATAATCAATGAAATTCTTTTTAATCCTTATGCCGGAGATGAAGATTTTGTAGAATTATACAACAATTCAAATTTATACCTGGATTTAATAAATTGGCAACTAGGCAACGAAGACAACGGGAGTGTGGGAAATTTGAAATCCATAGAGGAAAGCTATATTTTGAAACCAAAAGAATATGTCGTTATTACTAAAAATGTAGGACTGATAAAAAGCAGATACCCGAGTCATTCTGAATCAAATTTTATAGAAATGGAAACATTGCCAACCTATGCAAATGAAGCTGGAACGGTTTATATTCTTTTGCCTTTAGGAGACGAATCTGATAAGTTCGAATATTCAGAGGAATTTCACTTTGATTTACTTCGAGACAAAGAAGGAGTTTCACTGGAACGGTTAGATTTTGACAAAGCCACGCAAGATAAATTCAATTGGCACTCGGCAGCAGAAGAAGTTGGATTTGCAACTCCTGGAATTAAAAACTCACAGTATACTCCTGTCCTTAAAACGGACAAAATCTTGAGAGTTTCTCCCGACATTTTCTCGCCAGACAATGATGGTTTTGAAGATATTTTGACTTTGACTTACAACTTGCCAGAGGTAGGTTTTGTTGGAAATGTCACTATTTTTGATTCAAAAGGCCGACAAACCAAAGTTTTGGTTCAGAACCAGTTGTTGGCCCAGCAAGGAAGCTTTACCTGGGATGGAACAACAGATGAAAATCAGAAAGCAAGAATTGGACGGTATATTATTTTGTTCGAATACTTCGATTTGGAAGGAAATGTAAAAACTAGAAAAACAACTTGTGTTGTTGGGCACAAATTATAATTTACTTCAATAAATTTATGTGACCAAAGATTTCTTGTATGGGTTCATTTGGGTATTTTAATGAAACACGATAAACATAAGTGTCAGTTTTCGCTGGATTTCCCTTAAGATTTTTACCGTCCCAACTTTCGTTTTGGTTTTGAGATTGAAAAACAATATTTCCCCATTTATCAAAAATAATGAGTTCATACAACTCCGAATTCTTAAAAACGGGTTTGAATTCATCATTCACTCCATCGCCATCCGGTGTAAAAGTATTAGGAATATAAGTTTCTGATTTCACAAATACTCTTCCGGTAGCTGAATCTGTACAGCCAACCTCATTAATTACAACCAAAGAAGGATAAAAATAACTATCGTCAGAATAAGTGTGCGAGTAATTACTAAAAGAAAATACATCTGTACCATCACCAGTTCTATAGTTGGAACTAACGAAGTTTGTTGACAGATTAACAAAATCAACAACTGCTGCATACCCAGGAACTGTTACATTCATAGGAGAAAACAAAGCTTTTGGGTTGGGTAAAACAGTTATAGGATTTGATAAAAACATTGTGTCTGAACAATTTCCATCAGTGACAATAAGAGAAGAAGAGTAATTTCCTATGCTTGTATAAAGATGGACTGGATTTTCTTCATTAGACGTATTGCCGTCTCCAAAATTCCAGTTAAAAATTAATGAAGGGTCTGATGCTGATATAAAATTAATTGTTTGCTCGTCTTCCACGCAAGTCGTATCCTGAGAAATTGAATAGTTTGCCAGAACATCACTGTATACAATTAGAGAGCCAGAAATTGCAGTATCACAGCCGAAATCTCTATACCTCAAAGTTATATTTTTTGTCCCTGCTGTTGAATACGAAACTCCATTTTGAATCTTTAAATTAGAAGTACTAGGTGCTGCAGTTGGACCAAAATCCCAATCGATGGTGGTAGAAGGAAAAACACCTCCTGCCGCTGTAAAATCAAACAAATTTCTTTTTAAACACTGATTGTCTGGCATCACAAAAGAAGGAGAAAGTAAAGGGAATATCCTTACATTTCTGTATGTTGTATCTGCACAAATAGACTCGCCAATGGTTATCAATCTCACCACAAATTCTCCTGTATCTGGATAGGTATAAGTGGGAGAGGGTGAGTTAGAAGTATCACCAAAAGTAGTTCCGTCACCAAAATCCCATGAATACGAAACTGGATTTACACTGCTGTTAGAAAAATTTGCGATGAAAGATTTACAACCTGTCGTAATAGAATCAATGTTAGATATTACATTTTGATAAATTCTAAACGTATCGGAATAGGACGTATCACAACCAAATTCTCGGTAACGAACGCTTACTGTTTTTAATCCTGGAGTTGTGTATCTAATTCCATTCACAAGAGAATCTATGCCTGTACTAGGNATGGATCCTGCGCCAAAATTCCAATCAATTTGGGTGTTTGAAGTAAAAAAACCAGAAGCTTTTGCATTGAGTGAGTTGTTGGGAAAACATTGGTTTTCAATTGAATCGAATTTTGGAATCAAGATAGGATACACACGTAAATCAAGGTAGGAAGTATCGGAACATACAACCGAGTTTCTATCTACAATTAAGCTAACACGATAAACTCCTGTATCTAAATAAGTATAATTAGGAGCAAAAGCGAGTGATGTATCACTTAAAATAGTAGTGTCGCCAAAATCCCAAAAATAAGTAGTTCCATTTAAACTATTATTTGTGAAATTGACATTAAATGAATTACAAACTACGCCAGGATCAAAAATGGAAGAAGTAGATTTTTGACAGTTTAATACATTAAACTGAAAATCTCTCAGAGTTTCGCTCACCAAAATACCATTTCGGAATTCTTTTACTTTTATTCCTACTAAAAATTGACCAAGTCCAGTGGGAGTTCCTGTCAGAAGGCCAGTAGATGAATTCAGATTCATTTGTGGTAAAGACCTTACTTGATTATTAACATTGTAAGTTGGGCCCCAGCCAATTGGTGAAAACGGTGGAGAAGATGGATTGGGCGCAGGATTGGCACTTGTACCTCCGGTATAGGGAGTGAAAAATTCATATACCAATGAGTCTCCATCTAAATCGGTGGCTGAATGATCAAAAACAATGGGATCGTTGATACAAATAAGAATTGGAGGAAAATTATTGAATGACGGGCTGCTATTACAACTCGTATCATTTGCTGGGATAAAGGAATGATAGGTATTTCCCATATTTCCTGGTGCATTTATATTCACTATTGAAGGATTTCGGCAACATCTCTGATACACAATATCGTAACCACCTGCTATTGCTGGTAATGTTACGGTATCTTTATAAATAGCTTCTTGAATACAAATATTTGGTGGAACCACCAAACAACTCGAAACCGTATTTACCGGAACTCTTATAAAACCGGGCAATGGAACGTTCCTTTGAATAATTAAAGCACCCGTACTTCCATTAAAAATACCGATTTTTGCCAAAGGGTCAAAAGCTGCTCCCGTACCGTTGCAATCCCTATATAGTTTTAACTGTATTTCGTACTGATTATTACCCAAACACTTATAGCTCATTTCCCCACCTACTAGGTGAGAAGCTTGCAAAGAATTTGAAAGTAAAACGAATACCAAGAATCCTTTTATTCCTATGAATTTAATCAGATTTTCCAAAAAATTTCAATTAATAAATAATCGAATAAAGATACAAAAAAAAAATTGCTTTGTCAACCTCTTAAACCATTGATTTACAACCAAAACTACTTTGTAACAATAACCAAATATTTACTCACGCTCCAGAATTTATCTGCATTTATAATTTTAATTTTTTCGATTGTCTCCTCTCCTATTAGTTCATAAGATCCTGCTGGGTGAGTTGTAATAATATCTGCCTTTTTAACGCCTAATGCAATTTCATTCAACTCTTTTGTATTGACTTCAGTAAAATATTGTTTATTGAAATCATCCTTCAATTTTTTAGTTTTTCCAATCCCAATTAACCCACCTTCTGAAGTTATTACATTATTATCCTTTAATTCAGTTTTAGTTCCATACGCATAAAATGCCGTGTGAAGTGCAATGTCTTGTTCTTCTATCGTTTCGTTTTTATCTGCAATCACAGCAAGATTATTTTCGTAAGCCGCCATCAATTCATCGAAAGCAACACCCATGTCGCTCAACTCACTTTTCATTCCTAATATTTTCACCTCTCTTTCTTCGGCTTGCTTAGTCAAGCTTCTTACAATGGTTTCCAATTCATTCAACTGACCTTGAGAGTTTTTTAGTTTTGAATTCATTGAAGCTATCTTCTTTTTGTTGTCAGCCAATAAAGCTCCCAATTGCTGCAAATCAGATTTGATAGACTCGGCAGATTGCTGAATTCCTTCTCCATTCTGTGGCATCAATACTGTGTTTTCCTTGTCTCTAATTGAATTTAAATTGTTTTGAATATCCATAATAAATTGAGAATATTCGGTCAACAAGGCTTCTTTTTCGTCTAACTGCTCCGTTTCCAGTTTCAATTTTGCATTTTCTTGTTTCAATGCATCTAATTCAGCTGATAATTCTGCTTCATTCCCTCCACAAGAGAATAAAAACAGTGTGGATATAAATAATAAGACTAATTTTTTCATAGTGGTAACAATTTGTTTAGGATAAATTTAATAAAAAATAGCTGAGTGACTAACGAGCAAAAATCTCGAAAAGTATTCGCTACTTCTGTTTTTGCAAAGGATTTGCAGTTAATTCTTTGTGTTCTTCACGTGTTCTGTATATGTCTAATGCCAAATACAAAGCATTCCTAAATGAGGATTCTGAAGCTTCGTTTTTTCCAGCAATATCAAATCCAGTTCCATGATCGGGAGAAGTTCTTACAATTGGCAATCCTGCAGTAAAATTAACTCCATTCCCAAATGAAAGACTCTTGAATGGAACCAACCCTTGATCGTGATACATTGCTAAAATTCCATCGTAATGGGAGTACACTGAACTTCCAAAAAAACCATCGGCTGAATAAGGCCCAAAGGCTAACATTCCTTTTCCTTTGGCTTCGTTAATTGCCGGAATAATAATTTCCTTTTCTTCATCTCCAATCACACCGTTGTCTCCAGCATGAGGATTTAATCCTAGAACAGCAATTTTTGGTCTAGTAATTCCAAAATCTTTCACCAAGCTGTCGTTCAATTGAGATATAGATTCTACAATTTTTTCTTTCGTTAAATTCTTAGCAACATCTTTCAACGGTACGTGCCCCGAAACAACTGCAACTCTCAGTTTATCAGCAACCATCAGCATTAATGCATTCTCTACGTTCGATAGTTTTGCAAGAAACTCTGTGTGCCCAGGAAAATCAAACTCTGAACTCTGAACATTGTGTTTATTAATAGGAGCTGTTACCAATATATCAATTTTGGAGGCAGCTAAATCATCAGTTGCAGCCTTCAAAGATTTTATTGCAAACTCCCCTCCTTCCGGAGTTTCTTTTCCAATGTTCAACTGTGGATCTTTATCCCAACATTTTTTAATGTACAAGGTTTTTGATTTTGCTTCCATTCCCTCTTCTAAATTGGTGTGGGTCATGGCAGGTAAATCCAATGATTTTCTGTGAGCGGAAAGTAAACTTGCCGAACTATAAATTACAGGAGTTACAAAATCTAAAATTCGATTATCCGAAAATGTTTTTAAAATAACTTCTGGACCAATACCGTTAATATCTCCGATGGAAATCCCTACTCTTACTGGCTTTTTATTTGATGTATTTGACATAATAGAGGTTATATTCTTTTTTTTGCAATTATAAACCTGAGGTTTATTAATTTTGTACTCTCAAAGGTAAAATTTTTTTGCCCAAAAGAAATAAAAAAACCAAAATGAACATAACGCCAGAACAAGTTTTAGATGCATTAAAAAATGTAATAGAGCCTGATTTAAAGAAAGACATTGTTTCGCTTGGACTCGTGTCTGATATAAAAATTGAAGGAATGGACATTTCCTTCAAACTAAGAATTAGTAATCCTGCTCTTCATTCTAAAAAAAGAATGGAACAAGCTTGTATTTTTAACCTCGAAAGATTCATTAGCAAGGAAATTGAAGCTGAAATAGATATTTCGGGAATTGGTTCGGAAGAAACTGACCCAAACCTGAGAAAAATATTGCCAGGAGTTAAAAACATAATCGCTGTAGCTTCGGGAAAAGGTGGTGTTGGAAAATCTACCGTTACTGCTAATCTTGCAATTAGTTTAGCAAAAAAAGGATACAAAGTAGGATTGATAGATGCTGATATTTATGGACCTTCAATGCCACTAATGATGGATTGTGCATACGACAAACCAACGATGGTTGATGTTGATGGTAAAAGCTACATTTCGCCCGTTGAAACTCACGGAGTAAAAGTAATGTCCATAGGATTCTTTGCAGATTTGAACCAAGCAATCGTATGGAGAGGTGCAATGGCCAGTAAAGCTATTCGCCAAATGTTTATTGACACGTATTGGGGAGAATTGGATTATATGCTTATTGATTTACCTCCAGGAACCGGTGATGTGCATTTAACTTTAGTACAATTGGTTCCAATTACCGGAGCTGTAATTGTGAGTACACCGCAAGCTATTGCTCTTGCCGATGTCAAAAAAGGAATTCACATGTTTAAGATGCCGAATATTAATGTACCTGTATTGGGTGTAGTTGAAAACATGGCATATTTTACACCAGACGAACTGCCAGACAATAAATATTATATTTTTGGGAAGGATGGAGTGAAAGATTTGTGCGAACAAATTGATGTAAAATTATTAGGAGAAATTCCTTTGGTACAAAGTATAAGAGAAGCTGGAGATGCAGGAACACCAATTGCTGCACAAGACGGAACTCCTTCTGCAATTGCTTTTGATTTGTTATCTGCAAATGTAATCGAACAAATAAATTGGAGAAACAATAACATAAAGCCAACTCAGGTTGTAAAAATGAACACACCATGATAAAAGGCTTTCTAATTATTCTTCTTAGTATTTTTGTTTCATCCATAGGGATGGCTCAAGAAAGTGATTCTGCAAAAAAAGAAGAAGCTAGGTTATATACGTTAGCACACACCGATGTATTTAGAAAAAGAAAAGGTAAAATATTTGCCTCTTGGGGGTACAATAGGTCTTCTTACAGCAAAAGCGATATTAGGTTTTGGGGCGATGGGTATGATTTTACAATAAAAAAAGCAACCGCAAAAGATCGCCAAACAAAGTTTGAACCTAAAGTATATTTCAACCCAAGCTTGTTGACGATTCCGCAATATAACCTGAGAGTAGGCTATTTTTTAACCGATCATCTATCTTTATCCATAAGTGTAGATCACATGAAATATGTATTGGATAATTCTCAAAGTGCTAAAGTAGATGGCTCAATTAGTAGTTCTGCTAGCACAGTTTGGGCAGACGATTACAACAATGAACTTATGCCTATTTCAGGGGATTTTGTAAAATATGAGCACACAGATGGTCTTAATATCATATATTTAGAACTAGACTACAACGAATTACTTTATGAAACAGCGAACCGAAAGTTTGCTATTGATATAGTTGGAGGACTTGGAATTGGAGGAGCGNTACCAAAAACCAACGCTATCCTTTTTGATACATTTGGAACAGACGAATTTCACCTAGCGGGAGGCTCTTTGAATGCCAATGTAGGATTAAAATTATTTTTCTATAAAAAATTATTTTTACATCCGGCAGTAAAAGTTGGATATGTATCGCTTCCCGATGTAGTTACAAATACCGCAGGAAATGACAAAGCTTCACAAAACTTTTCCTATTTTCAAGCAAACATGACTTTGGGATACCAGTTTAGATTGACTCATAAATAAATATTAGTACCAATAAAAAAAGCACTTGATTGTATCAAGTGCTTTTTTTTTGCCTATGCATTTGATTGTATTATTGTGGCAATAGTTCTTTTTTAAGTGCTGCCATCTTTATTCCAGCAATAGCACATTCTACTCCTTTATTTCCATGCTTTCCTCCACTCCTATCAATAGCTTGTTCCATTGTATTGTCTGTAAGAACACAAAAAATAACAGGAACACCGTACATCAGGTTTACATCTTTTATTCCTAAAGAAGTAGCTTCACAAACGAAATCAAAATGTTTTGTTTCTCCCTGTATTACACTTCCTATGGCAATCACGGCATCCACTTCTGTATGCTCTATTACCAATTGAGAAGCTAAGGGCAACTCGTAGGTTCCTGGAACATGTTTCACCAAAATATTCTCTGGCAATGTTCCATTCTCAACCAAAGTATCGAACGCTCCTTTTAGCAAGTTTTTAGTAATTTGTTCGTTCCACTCTGAAACAACAATCCCGAATGACATCTCAGATGCATTCGGGATTAAATCTTTATCGTAATGTGATAAGTTCGTTGAGGCTGTAGCCATAATTATTTTTTAAGTTTAGCTATAAATTTTTCAATTCCTTGTGCTTCTGCAGAAGTTGAAAAATCTTTTTTAATTTTTTCGTAAGTTGAAATCGCATCCGCTATATCTCCTACTTCTTCTTGAGCTATTGCTAATTTCTTCAAATAAACCGGTGTTGTAAAATCATTAGTTGAATGATTCACCGCAGCTTTGTAATTCGAAATGGCTTTGTCAGCTTGTTGAGTTTCAAAATAAGCATCTCCCAAAGCTCCTTTTGCGATAGCACCAATCAATTCATCATCAAAACTTACACCTTCAAGGGCGTCAATTGCTTCTGCAAATTTACCCATATTAAGGTATCCAACTCCCATGTTGTAGGTAGCAATATCTCCAGCAGGTGTCCCACTGTATTCTTCAGCAATGGTTGCATAACCAATGTTGTTTTGGTCACCATCTATAGCTACTTGAAAATTATTTACTCCAAAGTTGTTTTCTTGCTTCCATATTACACTACTTCCTTCCGTAGATTTTTGTGCTTTGTTGTTGTTGTACCACCAAAACGCGGCAATTGCAACTGCTATTGCTCCAAAAACAATGTAAATTGTGTTTTTGTTTTGCTCGAATTTATCTTGGATTTTATCGCTAATCTCCTGTACATCAAAATTTTCTATATCTGCCATTCGTTTGTTTTTTTGAAAGGACAAAAATATAGTTTTTTATCCATTTTATTCCTATTAATCACTGATTTTTTTGATTCGACCCTTTATTACTTAAATAAAATTTTGTCCACCACACGTTTTTGTAATTTTCTGTTGAGCGATTCTTTTAATTTTTCTTTTGCAAAAGATAGCTCGTGTCGCAAAACCGAAGATTCAATGTTGATGATAAGCACTCGCTTTCTTAATTCCAATGATTTTGTTTTTGCTGCAATTGCTGCTCCCATCATTTCGGTCCATTCCTTGTGGAGATCTAGTTCATCCATTTTATCTTCAATCTTATAGGCTTTTAGCAATCTCTCGATTGCTAATTTTAGGGGCGTAACTTGCTTATCTCTTTTAGGAAAACTCATGTTTAAAATTAATCAAAGTATTTACTTCTACAGACTTTTGAGAGTTATTTTTTTTATAACTTTAACTATGAAAACAACAGTAGAATTTAAAAACGGAACGTTTCAATTGGACTTATCCAAACCGCTGGATATTTCGATGAGGCTTTCCACTGAGCCAAANAACTCAAGTGCTTGGTATGTTTCCCCAATTTCCATAGAACCNGTAGAAGGCGATGGATTTATCGGGAGTGTTGCCGAAGGTGGATCTGTGAATTTTAGGGATATCACATTCAATCCGCACGGAAATGGAACTCACACAGAAACTGTTGGACATATCGACAAAGAAATTCACTCCATCAATAAACACCTTACTACCTTTCATTTTTTAAGTCAAGTGGTATCTATCACTCCTAGTTATTGGAAAAAAAATGAAGGAACGCGAAATGAAGGAGATTTAATAATTACCAAATCTCAACTAAAAGAGGCNATTGGAAACCAAAAACCAGAAGCTCTCATTTTAAGAACATTACCAAATGACAAAGANAAATTGAGCAAGCAATATTCCAACTCAAATCCNCCTTATTTGTGTCATGAAGCAGCACAATATTTAAGAGCAATTGGTGTAAATCATCTATTGATAGATTTGCCTTCGGTGGATAAGGAAGTAGACGCGGGNGAACTGCTAAGCCACAAAGCTTTTTGGAATTATCCANATGATATTCAATACAACAAAACTATTACAGAATTTATTTTCGTAAATAACGAAATTGAGGATGGATTGTACTTGCTAAACCTACAAATTGCTCCCTTTGAAAATGACGCAACTCCCAGTAAACCTGTATTATACAAAATAAATAAAGTGTGAATATAGAAGAATACAGAGACTATTGTTTGAATAAACCTGGTGTTACAGAAGGTTTTCCTTTTGACAATAAAACTTTAGTTTTCAAGGTTATGGGAAAGATGTTCGCATTNACTGATGTAGACCAATTTGAAGGAATAAACCTAAAATGCGACCCAGATTATGCTATCGAACTGAGAGANAAATACGAGGCAGTTTCTGCTGGATATCACATGAGCAAGAAACACTGGAATACNGTAAATACACAAAGTGATATTTCAGACAAAAAAATAACTCATTTAATCAATCATTCCTATGAATTNGTTGTGAGTAAATTGAATAAAAAACAAAAAGAAGAACTTAACTTATTAAATAGTTAAATTAATATATCGCACGTTGTTCCAATACAAATTTAACGTAGCTTTAATTCAAGAAAACTAACTCTACAATCATGAAAAATAACCGTTTATTCAAATTTTTTATTGCAGGACTTCTATACCTTTTACCTTTAGTTGTTTTTGGATATGTATTGTATTCTGCATTCGTTCTTATTGATGGAATAATACCCGATGAATATCGATTTATACCTGGATTAGGAATTTTAATCATTGTAGTTTTCCTTATAATTTTTGGATGGTTTACTACGGTTTCAAGAATTGACGACATAGCAAAACAATACTTCAATAAAGCGTTGAATAAAGTGCCTGTTCTAAAAAGTATTTATTCTACTTTAGAAGATGTTTCTTCGGCTTTGGTGGGTAAAAAGAAAACTTTTGATAGGCCAGTTTTGGTAAAGTTGAGTAAAAATCACGACATGGAAAGAATCGGTTTTATTGCAAAAGAAGACCTGAAATTTCTTGGAATTGACGACAGTAGAATCGCTGTAGCTCTGCCATTTACGTTTAGTTACATGAGCAAAATAATAATTGTACCCAAAGAAAATGTAACTCCAATTGATGCGAAATCGAGCGAAGTAATGAAATTTTTACTTTCGGGTGGAATTACTGAAGAAGAAATGAAGGATACTATAAATAATTTAGCGGATTAAAAAGTAATTTCTCCTTCAAAAACTTTGTCCGCGGGGCCAATTAGCCAAATATCAGTAAAATCTTTCTCGGTAGTTTTATTGAATTTTATTTCTAGCTCACCGCCCGGAACATGAATAGATACAGGAGAAGCCAAATCAAATTTAGCCGAGCCGCTTAATGCAACGGCTGTAGCTCCAGTTCCGCAAGATAAAGTTTCATCTTCCACTCCCCTTTCATAAGTTCTCATTTTAAGTGAGTTATCAGAAAGTTTTTCTACATAATTTACGTTTGTCCCCTCTTTGTTGAATCTTTCATTGTACCGAATTTTTTGGGCTTCTGAAACAAGTCGCATCTCCGAAACATTATTTCTGTACTCTATATAATGAGGTGATCCTGTGTGAATAAAAAAGAAATTTTCCTGCTCCTCGAAAGAAGGATTATCGGCCATTTTTAATTCCACTCTATCCTCTGTAATTTTCGCATCGTGAATTCCATCAATTGCCATAAACTTAGTAGAATTTTGAATCATTCCTAATTCATAGGCAAAAGCGACTGCACACCTGCTTCCGTTTCCACAAAAGCTTTGAGTTCCATCGGCATTAAAATATATCATTTCAAAATCCAATTCTGGGTGAGATTCAATTAGTATTAATCCGTCAGCTCCTATCCCAAATTTTCTGTCACACAGTGTTCTAGCAACCGACAAATCGGTTTTATCAATGTTTAAATCTCGGTTGTCAATCATTACAAAATCATTGCCCGTTCCTTGATATTTATAAAATTTAATTGTCATATTAGGATTGTTTTGATTGAGAATCCAAAAAAGACTTTTCCTTTTTAGTTAAGCTCTCCATTCCTTTGGATGCAATTTTATCCAAAATTGAATTCATTCGTTCTTCTTGCTCCTTTTTCATTGCATTGTATGCATAGTCATCTCTGGGTACAGAACCCTCGAGTTGACTCTTGGGATGAGAACTGATTCCAAAAAACTTCTTTATTGACTCAAAAAAACTCATGTTACTTTTTTGTTTGAGAAAAAAACAATTCCTTTTCCTCTTTTGTTAAACTGCTATATCCCGATTGTTTTACTTTATTCAAAATTAATTCAATCTTCTTGTCCTTCTCTTTTCTGTTTGTAGAGGCTTTCTCTTCTTTAAGCGCTCCCCCTTTCTTAACTTTCATTTTTGGCTTCGGTTTTCTTTTTTCAAAAAACTTACTAAAATCCAAAGAGAATATTGAATCCAAAAATCGTTCAAATCCTTTTAAGATATTCTTTCCTTCCCTTGCTTTGTAACCGTAAAACCCACCAAAAAAAGCGCCTCCCAAATGAGCTAACCATCCGCCAGTATTTGCTCCATCAACTCCCATACTCGACTGAAGTCTCATTAAATCTAACACAACAAAAACGCCTACTATATAAATTAATTTGACAGGTTGCGGAATGAACATAATTTTCAATTCCATGTTTGGCTTTGCAACACCTATCGCTACAAAAACCGACAAAACTGCTGCTGAAGCACCAATCAACATTCCATGTCCCGAGATAGCAGGAATGAAATTATAGCCAAAAGCAAAGAACAAATACCCTACAAAACCTCCTGCCAAATAAACGCTCAAAATCTTTTTATTTCCCAAGTAATGCTTAAAAATATTTCCTGCAAAATAGAGCAAAACCATATTCCACAAAATATGCCAAATATTCAACAAAGAATGCGAAAACATATAAGTAACAATAGACCAAGGCTGGATGAGAAGTTCAGAAAAATTTGACGGAGCAGCAAAATAACGCGACAGATCGGAGCCAGGAGAAACAGACTTTGCAAAGATAGAAGCTATGAGCAACAATAAAAAAACAACTCCATTAATCATAATAAGGCGAACGTGCATTTCACCTTGGTTATATTTGGTTTTAAGTAATTGAATAAATTGATTCATGTTGCGATTTGATGTCCCAAAAATACAAATATTACTTTACACTTTTGTCCTTTTTTGAAAGGATGTTTCAACCTTTCATTCGTAGAAAATATCGGATAGTTCATGAATAAACAGCTCGTTTCTCAAAGAATTTATTTATTTTTAAAGATTGCAATAAAACTCTAACTATGGTTAATAAAACAACCCTTTCCCTGATTTGTTTCCTTTCTGGACTGTCACAACTGATTTTTGGTCAAGTTGTTTTTTTACCCAACACAGAATTTGCCGTTACCAAAAACTCACAAGTCATGCAAATGCCCTGGTGTGGTGGATTTAATGCTCCTCAATTTTCTCGAGTAGATTTAAATTTAGACGGAAAAGAGGATTTAATTGCGTTTGACAGAGCAGACAAACAAGTGACTCCTTTAATTAACATGGGGGGAACAGGACAAGTATCCTATAAGTATGCGCCAGTTTACAAACAAAAATTCCCTAACTCGGTAGGTTGGATGCTCATGAGAGATTTCAATAATGATGGAAAAAAAGATGCCTTTTATTGTCATTCATACGGAGCTGTTAGTTTGTCAACAAATGTTTCTACCTCATCTTTAGAATTCCAAAATTATTCCACATCCATTGATGGGCCTCAATACCCAGGTGGAATTATTCCGTTTTATGTTCCTTCAAGCGATATTCCAGCAATCTATGATGTGAATGGAGATGGTGACATAGATATTTTAACCTTTGGAGTTTTGGGAGTTTCGGTTGAATACATAAAAAATCAATCGATTGAAAGAACCGGAAATTCTGACTCTTTGGATTTTGAATTAAGAAATTATTGCTGGGGACATTTTCTCGAAACGGGCATACAAACCAACAAATTAACTCTTTTTGATACTTGTAACTACAACGTTCCTGGAGCAGAAATAGGAATCAATCCAAACTCACCAACAGGAAGTTCTCGCCCACTGGGAGGGTCTAACAGGCATGCAGGATCTACAATTACCGCATTTGACAACAATGGCGATAGTGTTGCAGATTTATTACTAGGAGATGTTTCGTTCAATAATTTGGTGATGGCACAGAATGGAGGAACATTGCCAGATCAAAATTCCAGTGTTTCTTTCCAAGACACTGCATATCCTTCTTATGATGTTTCGGTAGATGTGATGTTATTCCCAGCTTCGTATATAGAGGATGTGGACAATGACGGACTGAACGACCTGATTGTGGCACCAAACACGACAGAATTAGCAGAAAATTACGATCAAATATGGTTTTACAAAAATATTGGAACAAACAAAATTCCTAATTTTAGTTTTCAAAGAAAAAATTTATTTGAAAATCAATACATTGATTTAGGAGATAAAGCTATTCCTGAATTTTTTGATTACAACGGAGATGGTTTGATGGATATTATCGTTTCTAATTATGGTTATTTCGATAGAGACAGCCTTGTATATGAATGCAAACTATCTCTTTACGAAAATACTGGAACATTGGCGGCTCCAAGCTTTGAATTCATTACCGACAACTATCACTCATTAGATACTCTAAACTTGGGTAAATCACTTGAACCTACCTTTGGCGATATAGATGGGGATGGTGATCAGGATATGATATTGGGGAATAGCGAAGGGTACCTTCATTTATTCACCAATACTGCTGGAGCAGGAAACGTTGCTAGCTTCTCTTTAACTTCTTCGAGATTACAGAGTAATTTAGGTGACACCATCGATGTTGGTCAGTTTTCTTCGCCTCAATTATTCGATTACGACAACGATTCTGATTTGGACTTAATAATAGGAAAAATGAATGGAGGTATCCGATATTATGAAAATATTGGAAACGCTGCTTCTTACAACTTTAAAAAAATTACTGACTCAATGGGTCGTGTTGAAATTCATGAAATTTGGGATATTTACGGTGCTTCAACAGGTTATGCAACACCTAAGTTTTACCGAGAAAGTGGAGTAACAACCATGTATTGTGGAAGTCAGACTGGTGGCATTTTTAAGTTTACAGGGATAAACACGGCAAATCCAAGACAAACATTTATCATCGATACTGTGCTAGACAATTATATGTATGGCTTATTTTCTTCACCTACACTCTATGATTTTAAAGGTGATGGAAGACTCGATTTACTTACTGGAAATCTAAAAGGTGGATTGACATTTTTTACAGAAGGTAACGGAACATTAACCATAAAGGAAATAAAGCCCAGTTTAGATTTTAAACTTTATCCCAACCCAGCCAATGAATTCGTGACCATCAAAACGAATGAATTTGAAAGCCAAACAAGAATTATGATCTCGGACATGCTAGGTAAAACGGTGAAAGAAATAAAACCAAACTCAATTAATACCCAAGTGGATATTGCTGATTTAAAGAAAGGTGTTTATTTCGTTTCGGTAATTGGGCAAAACGGATTGAAAACTCGTAAATTGGTGGTTCAATAATCAAAAATACTTGTCAAGCTGAAACTAAAAAACCTTACTTATTACACCCAAGGAATTGCAGAAAGCAACACCGTGGTATTGAGCCAAGCTATCACACTCATTGAAAGCAGCAGAAAAGACCATCATCTTTTGGGTCAGGAAATCATCAATAATTGCCTTCCAAAAAGCGGAAATTCTATTCGTATTGGGATTACTGGTGTACCTGGTGTTGGAAAAAGCACATTCATTGAATCTTTTGGAACTTTTCTTACTTCTATGGGTAAAAAAGTAGCTGTATTGGCAATTGACCCAACCTCTCAGCAATCGCGCGGTAGCATACTGGGAGATAAAACAAGAATGGACAAACTTGCTGTGAACCCCAATGCATACATTCGTCCTTCGGCAAGTGGAAAAACTCTTGGTGGTGTGGGACAAAAAACCCACGAAACAATCATCCTATGCGAAGCTGCTGGTTTTGATATAATTCTGGTAGAAACTGTCGGTGTAGGTCAGTCCGAAACTGAGGTGTATTCCATGACAGATTTTTTTCTATTGCTCATGATTGCCGGAGCTGGCGATGAATTGCAAGGGATAAAAAGAGGAATTATGGAAATGGCTGACACCATTTTGATAAACAAAGCTGAAGGTGATAACCTGAACAAGGCAAAACAAGCAAAACTGGAATATGCCAATGCTCTTCATTTATTCCCTGCCAAAGAAAGTGATTGGATTCCCAAGGTAGAACTATGCTCGAGTTTACAAAACATCGGAATTGAGGAAGCTTGGAATATAATCGAATCCTATTTGGTAAAAACAAAATCTACTGGCTACTTCGAAGAAAACAGAAAAAGACAAACCAAAGATTGGTTTTATAAATTCTTGAACCATCAAATTTTGACTTCCTTTTACGAAGGAAATGGAATCAATGAAAAATTAAAATCCATTGAACAACAAGTTTTGAATGGAGAAATTTCTCCTTTTGAGGCTAGTAGAGTTGTTTTGGAGAATTAATACTTCTAATTCCCTTTAAATCAATCTTATTTTTTAAATTCTTTCAATACTTCTAATTTATTAAATTATAGTATATAAAAAATCAGCAAAGAGAAAATAACTCTTTGCTGATAATCAAACTAAGCAAAATAAAATAATTATTCTATCACAAGCCTGTTAATAAAAACATCATTTTCAGTGGTAGTTTGGATCATATACAAACCACTAATTTGATTTTCAAGAGAAAATTGGATTCCATTCAATACAGAATTATTATACTTTAAATCTTTAACAATTTTCCCTTCTATATTGAAGATTTTTATTTGAAAATCATTGTCTGCTATGTCTGAAGAAATTGTAAAAGTTCCATTTGACGGATTTGGAAAAATACTTATCATAGAATTTTTATCCATCTCATTTAATCCAGTAGTGTTAGTATAGGTAAAGCAAGCTGAAGTATCTGTGCATCCATTTTCTGTTACTGCAACTGCATAACGTCCTGTTGCTGAAGCTACAAATAATTGATTAGTCTCGCCAGATATAAACGAAAAACCATTATCACAATCCAGCCATTGGTATGTTGCACTTATGGCATTTGATGTCATTGAGTCTACATTAGTTGTTACTGAAGTATTAACATTATTTATGGTTAAATTAAGAGTTAATATTGAATCACATCCGCTAACAGTCTGAAGTGTATCAAAATAAGTTCCAGTACTTGTATAAGTATTCCCAGATATTGTTGTATAACTTACACAAGAAGAAACAGTATCTATGGGTCCGGAAACAGTTGTACAAGGGTTAAATAAGTTCGCCACTTCTGAAGCAGAAAGAGCTCTCATCCAAATTCCAATATCATCTAATTTCCCATTAAGAAAACTACCCGTTCTATCAAGATTAGTACCTAGGCTAAAAGGCATGGTTGCTGCAACTGCACCAGAAGAAGCGTAAGTGAATGTACCTGCTTGAACTCCATTTCTGTAAAGAACCATATTTTTATTATTGTAAACTGCTACCCAATGCTCCCAGGTATTTAGTGCTGCTGTGGGAGTAACAGAAAGTGTTTGCCAAGCAGAACCTTGTTTATTAGTCCTCCATTGAAAGTCTGGTGCGGCTGTAGCAGTCATAAATTGACAAAACTTACCAGTTCCGCCTCCTGCACCTTGTGTTAATCCATGAGCAAATACCCAACCTCCAGGAGAAATAGAATAATTAACCCAAACAGAAATAGTATAAGCTCCTGTTTCACTCATTTGAAATGAAGGAGAGGTTATTGTAAGATGATCATTTACCCCATCAAAACTATAAGCTGCACTTGTATCTCCAAATCTGTCTGTAGTTAGTGTCGTGCCCCCCATATTCGTTAAGTGATTGCCATTTCCACTTGAATCAGCTGAATTTCCATCAAAAGAATACCAAGCAACTAAATTTACAGATGAAACATAGGAAGGTACTTGTGAGAAAGAGAATAATGATATAACTAAGAGAAGGGTGATGAAAAATATTTTTTTCATGTTTAAAGTGTTTAAAATTAATAATGTGAATGTAATTATAAAATCGATGATAAACTATCAAATTATTTTTATTTATTCAATAAATTTGGAATTCGGACTACCTTGGATTGATTTTTTAATGAATTTTTAATTAAGGAAGCTATTGGAACTATTCTTTAAGAGATCCTGAAATAAATTCAGGATAACTGATGAAAATTAATTAATGTTGTTAAAAAATACTAATATTTCCTCTTCCCTATCATTTCAGTAAATCCAATCAAATCCTCAGAACCTGATAGTTTTTTCAACTCTGAAATTGATTTTTGCAAATACATTTCTTGAAGCTCTTCCGCTTTTTGTAAACCATAATTATTTTCAAGAAAAAGCTCAATTTCATTGATGTTTACATCAAAATTCTCATTGTCTTTAATCAAGGTCAAAATACGCTCAGAGTTGTTATTATCGCTACTTTCTAGAGCCAAAGCCATAGGGATATTTACTTTACCTTCTTTGATGTCTTTAAATCTTTCTTTGCCATTTTCGACATAATCAATGATATCATCTTTTATTTGATAAGCTATACCTAAATACTCCGCAAAATCACTCCAAACTTGCTCTTCTTCTTCTTTTAATCCTGCTGAATAAGCTCCTGCCAAACAACTTGCCTTTAGCAAACTTCCTGTTTTTAAAGCCGCAATTTTTGTCAATTGATTTACAGAAAACTCATTCTCTTTGGTAGCATTCAATTGAATTAACTCTCCTTTGGATAGAGAAACTAGAGTGGTTGAAATGATTTCTAACAACTTAAATTCTTGTTGTTTGGTACAAACTTCAATCATTTTGGACAACAAATAATCGCCCATCAAAACAGTTGCTTTGTTTCCAAATACAACATTTGCAGAAGTCGCTCCCCTTCTCAATTCGGCTGCATCCACAACATCATCATGAAGCAACGTTGCTTCGTGGAGTATATCAATCAATATAGCGGACAAATAGGTAGACCTATTCGTTTTACCCACAACTTTTGAAGTAAGAAGAGCCAATTTTGGTCTTAAATTTTTTCCTTGTTTGTTGAATACATATTCCAAAAATGTAGCAATCAAAGGAGAAGTTTCTTTCTTATCTTGAAAAAATATTTCTCTTTTAAGCGAATCAATTCTTTGTAAATCTTGTTCTAATACTTCGGTAATATTTTGTTTTACATCCATTGCTATCATAGCTTTTGGTTTTTGTTTTAATTCAATTTATTATATTTATATCCGTGTATAAAATCGAAATATTCCATTAATATCTCGTCATTATTCACTGTACTCGTATCTATTTCTAAAACCGAAGCCTGGCTGTTATTCGAAACAAAAGAATTGAATCGTGTTTCCAATTCTAACAAATTTTCAGCTTTAAAGTGACTTAGGTTATAAAGTTCGCAAAATTTCTTGACAGAAGTTAGATGCGGTGTTGTAAAAAATGGCAAGGAAGTTTCGTCTTTCTTTGGATGAGGAAGTATCTTAAAAATATTGCCCTCGCCATTATTGATTACTATTACCTTAAAATCGGGAGAAACATAATTGTTCCAAAATGCATTTGAATCATAAAAAAAACTAATGTCACCCGATATTAATATCGATTTTTTTGTAACCTGATGCGCACCCAAAGCAGTTGACGTACAACCTTCTATCCCACTCACACCTCTATTACTATTGTAACGAATGTCGTTTCTTTGATTGAACAACTGGATGTAACGCACTACCGAGCTATTTCCCATTTGTAGGTTACAACTTGGCAAATTCTTTGATAAAAATTGAAACACTTTCAAATCAGAAAAACCAGTTTGACTTAAAAATTGATCGTGTCCAGCTTCAGATTTTGTTTTTATCTCTTTCCAATTTGTATAAAACTGAGACTGATCATTCCTATTTGCTCCATTTGCACTTATCAATCCCAAAAAGTCAGCTTCTTTGTTTGACTTTTCCACTTTCTCNAAATNAAATAANTTTTCNTTCCTCACCTCCGAAAAACTCCAGTGTTGCTTTGGTTTATNATTTCTAAATAGTTGCTTTATTTTTTTTGAAATAACTGAATGACCAATTGTAACAATCAAATCTGGGACAAAACCACGAGGGTTTTCTCTATCAATAAGTTCGATTGTTCGGTCTATGCATGGGAAAAAGTTATCCGAAACAATATCTCCGGTAGTTTCGGTAAGAACCACAACATTTTTATCTGTTTCAATTAAATTCTCTAGCCCTGCTTGTAAGTTTTCAAACTTGTTTTGTGATACCAAAATCAGTTTGGAAGAATGTGAGTTCCAAGACTCAATAAATTGTTTGGAAAAATCAGAAACAGTCAAAAATGATTCGAAATCAGCATGTTTCGGACAAATTTCCTTTGGTGCTATCTCCATTGTGTCATACAATGGCTCGGATAGCTGAACATTCAAATGAACTGTTTTCTTGTTCTGAATCAGTTCGTAAAATCCTTCTTGAATGTTAGCCGAATTTACCTCGGAATTGTCGTTTTCATCTTCAATTAGGTTATAATTATTATCACAAAAATTGCTGTAAACCCCTANTTGATCAATAGCTTGTCCGTCTCCAATTTCTAACCCATTACTTTGGCGGTCGGCAGTAATCACCAACAAAGGAATCCCTTGCATGTAAGATTCTGCGATAGCTGGAGAGTAATTGAGTACAGCCGTTCCAGAAGTAGAAACAATTGCTACGGGCACATTTTTTTGCTGGGCAATTCCCAAAGCAAAATGTGCTGCTGAGCGTTCATCAACCACACTGTAACAATTGAAAAATGGATTGTTCGTGAATGAAATTGTAAAAGGAGCATTTCTCGAACCAGGCGAAATAACAATATCACAAACCCCATTCAGCTCACACTGCTCTACAATTTTTTGAACTGATATTTTATTGCTAATTTTCATTTTTACTGGTTGTGAGTTGCTTCCCGAACACTCGGGTTATGGGTTTCTGGTTTCTGGTTTTAACTTTTTCGCTACAAACAAGTCTTACATCTTTTTTCTATCTTCTTCACTATTTAGATAACCATCCGAAAGAACAGACTCCGCTATTTCTTATTTTTCTCTTTATTTTCTCTTTATTATCTCCTCTTTGTTCTTTGTTCTCTCTTCTTTGTTCTCTCTTCTTTATTCTCACCTTGTCAACTTCCAACTTCGTGCTTCGTACTTCCTACTTTTTCGTGGCTACATGAATGGCTGCGATTCCTCCAGAAACATTTTCGTAAGTAGCGTTAGAAAATCCATTTTCTTCTATGATTTTTGCAAATTTATCTTCCGTAGGAAAAGCTTGAACCGACTCTGGTAAATACGAATAAGCTCGGCTATCTTTAGAAACAATTTTCCCCACTGAAGGCATTAATTTTCTTGAGTAAAAATTGAACAACTGCTTAACAGGAAATTTCTTAGGATTGGAAAATTCCAATACAATGATTTTTCCATTTTCTTTCAACACTCTACTTATCTCGCTGAGGCCTCGACCAATATTTTCAAAATTTCGGACTCCAAAAGCTACGGTCACAGCGTCAAACTGATTGTCATCAAATGGTAATTTCAATGAATCCCCATTTCTCAAATCAACCCTTCCCTCCAGCTTTTTCTTTAGGACTTTTACTCGTCCCACATCCAGCATTTTATTAGAAATATCTACTCCAATGATATTCGTTCCTTCAATTTTGGAAAGAGCAATTGCCAAATCGCCTGTTCCGGTTGCGACATCCAATATTTGACTATTGGGAATGTTTTTCACAATATTTCGGACTTTATTTCTCCAAATCTTATCAATTCCGAGAGAGAAAAAATGATTTAAAAAATCATATCTCCCAGAAATATTATCGAACATTTCGGCTACCTGCTCCGTTTTGGGAACTTCTTTTTTGTCGTAAGGGTTTATTTTTTCGCTACTCATTTTCAGAAATGATTGAAAGTTTAATATTATTTGTAAATATACGTGAAATTTTAGTGACAAGGGCAATTTTTGAGTTTAGAATTCCCTATTTTTGGGAAGCTTTACAACGGAAAGAATATTCTAAATGAAACTTGATTAATTTTGAATCAAAAAGAATAATATCTAAGAATAACTTCCGTGAAAAAATAAAGAAAAAAGATCCTGATATAAATTCAGGATGACTCTGGAAATAATACAATTATTAATGAAATGGATTAAAGCAGCGCGATTAAGAACACTTCCACTTTCCTTAGCTGGAATTGTGATGGGCGGTGCACTCAGTTACACAAGTGGGTTCAATCCTCATATATTTTGGCTATGCATTGCTACTGCCACTGCTTTTCAGGTGCTATCAAATTTTGCCAACGATTACGGAGATTTTACCAAAGGAACAGATAATGACAACCGAGTAGGTCCGAAAAGAACAATGCAAGCTGGCTTAATTTCTAAATCGGAAATGAAAGTCGCCCTTGTTGTAACTTCCATTATTTCTCTAGTACTGGGAGGTTATTTGTCCTATCTAGGAACTCAACTCATGGAAACCAAATACCTGATTCTATTCTTGGTGTTGGGTGTTTTGTGCGTGGGTGCAGCCATCAACTATACCGTTGGAAAAAGAGCTTATGGCTATTCTGGGATGGGAGATGTTTTTGTTTTTATATTTTTTGGCTTAGTTGGTGTTTTGGGATCCAAATTCCTAATCTCGGGTAGCCTTGATGGATTGGAAGTTTTACCCGCCTTGAGCATCGGATTGTTCTCTGTGGCTGTTCTTAACCTAAACAACATGAGAGACGAACACAACGACAAAGCCAATAATAAAAATACAGTTGTGGTAAAAATGGGGCTTCAAAAAGCCAAAGCCTATCATTACTTTTTGATTTTGGATGGAATGGCAATGTTGGTTATTCATACCTATTTAACAGTTCAAAACTATTGGCAATGGCTGTTTCTACTTCCATTCCTTATTTTATTCAAACATTTATTTTTTGTAAAAAAAACAAATAAAAACAAAGCACTCGATTCTGAATTGAAAAAAGTAGCACTTTCCACTTTTTTGATTTCATTGTTATATTTCTTAGGAATTTACATCTCATGCTAAAAGCGACTTACACCAAATACACACTCAATCTTACCGAAGAAAGAGGTACTTCAAGAGGATGGTTACAAACCAAAGATTCTTGGTTCATAAAGGTATGGAATGAGGAAATTCCTGCCGAAGTAGGAATTGGAGAATGCAGTTATTTACCGGGTTTAAATCCAGAAAAATTAGAAACCTACGAAACAAAAGTAGCCGAAGTATGTGAGAGAATAAAGGACCATGAATTCTGGTTAGAAAAAGGATTAAGGGAATTTCCTTCCATTCATTTTGGACTGGAAACAGCTTTGCTAGATTTAGAAAAAAAAGGAAGTAAAATTCTGTTCGAAAGTTCATTCTCAAATTCAAAAAAAGCGACTCCTATTAATGGATTGATTTGGATGGGAACTTTTGAAAACATGATGGAGCAAGTAGACGAAAAAATTGCCGCTGGGTTTAGATGCATCAAATTAAAAATTGGTGCTATTGATTTTGAAAAAGAGTTACATATCTTAAAATCAATAAGAGAAAAAAGTTCTGAAATTGAGATTAGAGTAGACGCAAACGGAGCTTTTTCACCAGCAGAAGCTCTAGAAAAACTCCACCGACTGGCTGAATTTGACTTGCATTCCATTGAGCAACCTATCAAACAAGGATTGCCAGCCACCATGAATCAATTGTGCAAAGAAAGTCCTTTACCTATCGCTTTGGACGAGGAACTCATTGGGAAATTTACGAGGGAGGACAAAGCCAAAACTTTGGACGAAATTAATCCGCCTTATATCATTCTAAAACCTTCATTAATTGGAGGAATAAAAGGAAGTAAGCAATGGATTGAACTTGCAGAAGAAAGAGGAATAAAATGGTGGATTACCTCTGCTTTGGAATCGAATATTGGTCTGAATGCTATTTCGCAATTTGTGGCTACCACAGGAAACACAATGTTTCAAGGACTTGGAACTGGGAAATTGTACACCAACAACATTCCTTCTCCGTTGAGCGTAATTGGCGATGAAATTCATTACANAAAAGAATTAAAATGGGATTTAAGTGGAATTTAAAACCTTAGAACATATAACCCTCAATGGAAAATCATTTTCCAAAACGGAGATTTTATCAAATAAAATTCCAGTTCCTCACTCATTTCTGAATAGAGAAGACAAACCGTTTTTTGACGAAGTCATAGAGTTTCTGCGCGACTGGTTTTCGGAATCTAAAGATATTATTGTCCAAACTTCTGGTTCGACAGGAATTCCAAAACAAATTGCCATTCCCAAGCAAAGTTTTGTCGAAAGCGCCCAAAATACTTGTTTTTTTTTGAAACTAACCAAAGAAACAAATGCTCTTTTGTGTATTCCGGTAAAATATATTGGTGGTAAAATGATGGTGATTCGAGCTTTAGTTTCTGGTTACAATTTATGGATCAAAAATCCAAAATCATCACCTCTGAAAGAGTTCAACGAATCCTGCTCTTTTCTGGCAATTACTCCTATGCAGGCAAACTTCTGCCTAAACGAAACTCCAGAGAAACTGAACACCATAAAACATGTAATTATTGGTGGCGGAGCTGTTTCTACTGCTTTTATTAATAAAACTAAAGATTATTATACTCAATTTTATTCCACTTATGGGATGACAGAAACCGTGAGTCACATTGCAATGCAACGACTTAATGGAAAGAAAAAATCAGAAATATTTGAGCTACTTCCTTCCTACTCTGTGTCTGTAAACATGGACAACTGTTTGGTTATCGATTGCCCTACTTTGATGCCAGAAAAAATTACAACCCATGACATTGTTGAACTTTATCCAAATGGTTTTAAATGGCTAGGAAGAAAAGATAATGTGATCAACTCGGGAGGAATTAAGATTTCGCCCGAAGAAATTGAAAAAAAAATTCAGAAACACTATCCAAATTTAATTTTCTACATTACTTCCAAGAAAGATTCCATTTTGGGTGAAAAATTAGTGCTAGTTACCCAAGAGGAAGTAAGCCTAAATTTTCAAGAAATCGGGTTAGAAAACTACAAAATGCCGAAAGAAATCATTGTAAAAACGATTCAGTTTACCGAAACTGAGAAAATCAAACGAGAAAAATTTTAGAAGCCACGAATTATTGAAACTAAAGCGTGAATATAAGCTGTAACCCCAATAATAACGGTTAATAATCCAAATAAAATTGCGAGAACAACAGCAGCAACTCCTGCAGAAGCGGACGTGTAAACGAATAAAAACAGAAGAATCATTGCAAACACCAAAGCACAAAGCCAAAAAGCTACATAAAGAGTCATATTTGTTTTTAAAGCATGACCAGGACCTACAGAAATCCAAACAGCCAAAGGTGTGATTCCCGTAAAAATCAAAACTAATATTGCCAAAATTGCCAAGATAATTTGTACGGCTTCCTCGCTAAGCCAAGAATCAAACAACTTCATTTTTTGACCAAGAAACAATTCGCTATTGTTTGTGAACTTTTCGCTAAAGCTTGCACTTGGATTAATTAAAGAAGTTGCAGAAGTAGATTTCTTCGCTGTGGATTCGCTATGTTTCTTTAAGTTCTGCTTGGATTTTGGATAAAAAACCAATTGCGTTTCTGCCTGAGTAAAAATTAAGTTTGACTCTCTCGACTCTTTCTGACTCGTACTTGTATCTGAATCTTGAGTAGCTTTAGATTGCGTCAATTCCTTATTTTTATTGACTGTGTGAGATACAGAATAATTTGGAATTGAATTAACATGCCAACCCTTGTTGTATTTTCTTTTCTGGAATAATTTATTTGTAGCTACTTCATTGGAAGTAGAACAAGAAAACATACCGACCAAAACGAAAAGGGCAGTGAATAATTTTAACATTTGTGCAAAATTCATTGTGATTTCTTTTTATATAATTGGAATAGAACCTTAACCCACAAGTAAAAAAGAAATGGTAGAACCAACACAAATAGTTTGTTGTATTGCCAAGCCTCCAAAACTTCAAAATGCAAAGCATGTTGAACACTGCGGGTAATTCCACATCCAGGACACTCTTTACTTAATAAAACCTGAGACAAGCACAAACTTTCTCCTTGGTCAAAAAAATCGGAAGGAAGTATCCATAAAATCAAAGGGATTGTCACCCAAATAATTAATTTAATTAAGTTCCACATCCCTTTAAAATAGGTTTATTTAATTCTATCTGTAATAATCTCTGATAGTTATAAATGCATGAATTACACCAGGAATATAACATAAGAAGGTTAAAAGTACATTAATCAATACTTTTTTAACATCCCAATCTGTTGAAATTCCTACCGCAACAAATGGAATAAGTATAGCACACAAATAGAGCAACATAAGCATATCATCATCTGATGAATTGTTAGATTCCAATTGATTGGAAGAAACTGAATCCAAAGAAACTTCGACCATTTCTTTGTCCGTATTTAGTTCATTGTGTGAAAATAAATGAGAAGCAATTTCAGAAGTTTCAACGCTAATTGATTTAAAATTTTCGTTTTGTACAAAAACTTCATAGGAATCAATTTCGATCAACTCACCTGAAAATGTTGACTCGTGATTAAAATTTGAAAGGTTATCTATTCTTGACTTATCCTGATCTGAAAATTCTTTTACAGTTTCAGTATAATTATTAGAATTTACAACTAATTCTTCTTTCGTACTACCATTTGATTTGTCAATAGCTTGAGAAGAATTTACATTCCAACCTTTTGTATACTTTCTTTTTTGAAATAATTTATTTGAAGCAACTTCATTTGATGTAGCACAACTAGCAATCATTAAGATGCTTAAAGCGAGAAATAAAACATTTTTCATATTGTGATTTTTTGATTTGTAATAAATGTAACCATTAATTTTCAAATCTAAAACAATATTTACACCAATGTTGAACTCATTGCTGCTGATATTTTGGATGTAATGTCAGATTCTACTACATCATAAGATAACTTAATCATGTTGGATATCGCTTTTCCATTGGAAATTCCGTGAGCGATTATTACGTTTGAGTTTACACCTAAAACTGGTGTTCCTCCGTAATTTTCATAATTAAATCGGTCAAAATATTCATCTTTTATCCCTCTTCTTTCTATGATTTCATAAAAGGACTCGGCTTGTTTTAAAATAACGTTCCCAGTGAATCCATCACAGACAATCACATCTGCACCTTCGTTCAGGATTCCTCTACTTTCGATATTTCCGATGAAGTTAATTTCTTTGTTTTCCTTCAGTAATTTGTGAGCCGCTTTTGTCAGAATACTTCCTTTTTCTTCTTCCTCGCCAATGTTCAACAAACCTACTTTTGGAGATTCAATGTGGTAAACAAACTCTGCATAAATTGAACCAATTACGGCAAATTTATCGAGCATTTCTGGTTTACAATCTGCATTGATTCCTACGTCCATGATAATTCCATCATTTCCGCTTTCTCTTGGCAACACACTCGCAATAACTGGCCTTGAAATTCCTTCCACTACACCAATTGCCTGGGTTGCCCCTACCATCATGGCTCCAGTATTTCCTGCCGAAGAAAAAACATCTATTTTTCCTGCCTTCAAGAAATGAAATCCTTTGGTAATGCTTGATTCTGTTTTTTGTATAAATGATTTTACAGGATGATCGTTATAAGCGATTTTATCCTGACAATCAATTAATTGAATATAAGGTTTTGCACAAAGTTCCTCTCCCAAATGCTCGGTGATAGACGCACTATCTCCAAACAAAAAAAGAGACACAGAATCTAGTAAATCAGAATGATTTTCTAAGAAACTTTGTACTCCATTTAAGTTACATGTGGGGGAATTATCTCCTCCCCACATATCAATCCCAATATTAAAGGGCTTAGCCAAAATTACGCTTCAGCAATTTCAGTTTTGTCAATTACGACTTGTCCTTTCCAATATAATTTTTCCTCGTGCCAGTAAGCTCTATGAGTTAAGTGAAATTCACCCGTTGTAGGACATTGAGTCAATTGTTGACTTGCCGCTTTGTAATGAGTTCTTCTTTTTCTCTGTCTTTGTTTTGACTGTCTTCTCTTTGGATGTGCCATTTTATTGTATTATTTTTTTAATTCTTTTAATTTATCCCACATTGGGTTACTCTCTTCTTGAGTTTCTTGCACCTTGTAGGTTTCTAATTTATCCAAGACTTCTTGGTTGCATTCGCCTTTTGGGTGCATATGTTTTAGCGGTACGGAAGTTACAAAAAACTCAAAAAGTAATTCTGCAACATTTATTTCATACTCCGATTGATCCAACAGAAGTATATTTTCATCTGTACTTTCCCCTTCGCCAAATTTAATAAACAACTTGTTTTCTGAACTTGCTTCCGATTGAATGTCGTCTCCGCACATGTCACACTGTGTTGTGTATTTTCCGTGGGTTTTAATAATCATCACCATCATGGTCGATAATTTTTCTAATTCAACTGTGGCTTCCAGACTTACGTTGTCTACCAAAACATATTGATACTCTTCAAAGAACTCTTCTCCTGCAGCAAACTCGAACTCGTGCTTACCTTCTTTTAGCCCAACAAAAGGAATCTTGTACTGATGTTTCGTTTCCATAGTTAAGGGTTTAAGGACTGCAAAATTAATAAATAATCCCGAAAATCTACTTTTTTTACTAAAAAAATATAAGGTTTTTATGAATTGATTTACCATAACCTCACAATCCTAACTTTTCATAAGGTTGACAAACGAAAATACAACACTGAACGAAAATCTTTTCTATTAAAAAAACAATTAAAAATCAACCGATTAACATTAAATCATGCACTGAGCCGATTGTTGAATAAAGCTAGAGGAAGAGTTGAATCTAAAACAAGAATAGGAATGTTACAAACTGTTTTGTTCTTCAAACTTTTCTTTCCATTTGTAATCTANAGCTAGGTTTTGTTCGTTTTTGAATTCTCTTTGTTTTCTTTTCTTAAATTTGACTGAACAAAACGATTTTTTTGAAACAAACAATTCAATATTTTTGAAGAAATACNACGACATACTGGGATTACAGCAAGGCGCTAGCGAAGAAGAAATTAAAAAAGCTTACCGCAAATTGGCCATGAAGTATCATCCCGATACAACCTCGTGCGACTCGAATGAGCAATTTCTAAAAATAAAAGAAGCCTACCAAGCCTTAACTTCCGAAACAAACCAAGAGCAACAAACTGAATCATCTTCCAATAAAAACAAGGTGTTTAGCAGAAGATACAACCGCTGGCTTACACAAGAAGAACTGGATGAATTGAAAAAGCAAACGGCCGAATACCGAAAGAAAAAGGAGGAAGACGAAGAAATGTCAGCTATTAGAGATTTTGAAAACCTCAAAAATTCTTGGGTATACAAATCGTTTCCTTTTGTGGCTGTCTTCGGGATTTTGTTTGCTGCGCTCCTCTTTTTAGATTTTCATCTTACAGCTCAATCTGAGTTTGTGGAGTACAAAGAAACTAACCGAATTAGTTTGATAGAAGGAATTGTTGTGGGGACTGCTCAGCCTGGTTTTATCTTATCCGAAATCGTAACAATCGACAAAAAAGGGAATCAACATACNGCTTCAATTCGTGGAGAATTAGCTGGGTTCTTTTACGTTAGCGATAACATCGAACTCATTTCAACAAAATTGTTTGGAATTGATTTGGGCTATCGGGTGGAAGACGTTTACTTTCAGGATATTAACAAAAAAAGAGCTTTTCATTACCCGATTGCATTATTCTGCGTACTTATCGTTTTTCTGACTGTGTTTTTCAAAAATCCAACTCCCTTTTATTACGTAGTATTGAATACTGCTGTTTTTGGAATTCCATTCCTCTCTTTGGTTTTTACTTTGGGCGCAATCAGCGGCTAATTTTCAATACTAGCCTTTAAATCTCTTTCTACAAAAAAGTTGAATTTTTCGTCTATTGGATAAGAAATTACCGAATATGTCACCCATCCATTTTCTTCTTTCACTTGTGATATTTTGGGCGAAATAACCTGCGAAATCCACGGCTGAGAAAGCAATTTTCTTTTCAAATAAGTTGCTGTGATTTCTTTTTTGGTCACCACCGTAAACTTAAAAGATGAGAAATCTGCAGAAAAATCATTTTTCACCAACTCTTTGCTAGCCATGTTCCCGTATGGGATTTGAACAATTTCGCCTTCTTCATTCTGAATTTCGACCTCAAATGTATTGAGCTTAAAAACAACACCCGAGTTATCCTTCATAGAAATTTTCTGACCTATTGCTATGTCTCCTTTTAAACGAAAGAATAATCCATGAATAAGGTTGACCAAATAGCCTCTTCCCAAATAAATAAAAACCCCACCGAGCACAATTCCCATGAATGGAAATGGTAAAATAAGTGAGTAAAAACAATACAAGGAAAACAAAATCCAAACCACCGTAGAAATGGCTGGTAACAACACTCCTACTCGCTTTCGTCTTACTGGAGATTTCACCAAGAGTAACAATCCATAATTCCTTATGAATCCTAAAACGAAGTAAATAACTCCTCCAAAAACTAATAATCCCAACAAAGTAAATATTGAAATCCTTGTCAAATCTATGCTAAAAAACTCACTCATTATTCAATAATTTTTTTGTCTTTTAAATAATATTTCACTGCAAAATAAACTTCCTCTGACAGTTCAAATACATTGTTTTTCACTTCTTGAATCAACCTGATTCTTTTCATCTGATTCAGTACAGAAACTAAATTAAAATCATTGGAAAGAATAGATTCCAATTCCTTTTTACTAATCTCTTTGTGTAGCACTAATAATTTAAGCACAACAATCCATTCTGGATTCGAAATGTCAGGAAAAAAGATGTTTTTAGGTTCTCTAATGTGTATTTCATTTCCTTCTACAGACTCAATATTATTTACCCATGCACAAAAGGCTCTGCCTAAATTCCCTCTGTAAATAGAATGATATTTTTGATACAAATACTCTTCTTTTCTTTCCGTTAAATCTATCTCTCTTTTGCCATTCAGTAAAAATTTCATTCCTCCTGCTTGGTGTTTCAGTTTTAGCGTTTCTACAAAACCTTCTTTCCTTATAGGAAGCAACAAAATGGATGAAATAATGCTACTATCCAAATTGCTAATTGGTGCTTGAAAAGAATAATAAACAGTGGAGCAAGTGAGAATAAAATGGTGCTTTTTACCATACAAATCAATACATTCCTTTATTTCTTCCAAAATAGAACTGTGAGTTCCCCATTTTTCTATATTGTTCAGCACCACCGTGCAAGCTTGATGACTTTTTAAATTCTCGGCTAAGGAAAGTTCATTCTCAAAAGCAGTAGAAACCGACTGCAAAAACGAGTTAGAAATAGACTTGTTTTCAATAATAGGATTGAGTGTTACAACCGTTCTTTTTAACAAACGAGTAGCAACGTAATCCGAAAAATATTTCTTCCCAGCCAATTGCTCTCCAAGAATTAATATCGCTCCTCCCGATTTTCTGTTTAACAGCTGAATTGCTTTTTTCGCTTGCTCTATTTCTTCATTTCTGTGTTCAATTTTCAAAGGAGAAGAATGTCCTCCCAAAAACAATTTTTTATAAAAGAAAGGTAGCTTTTCTTTGATTGATTTTGGCATTTTTACCTTATCTACATAACCAGAAACAACCGAGCTTAGGTTCTCACTTCCCTTGTTCTTAAGCTTAAATTCCGTTACCAAATATTCGTCTCGTTGCTGATCTACAAAAGATAAAGTTTGTGAAATTTTCTTTTTTACTTCTCGCTTAGTTTGATTGAAAAAACGAGCGATTTTGGAAGTTGTCACACCTGTTTTGTTGATATATTGATTGATTACCGCACTGTTTCCTGCAATAAAATCATAATCCAATAATTTGTAAGTTTCCTCCAACTCATCTTTTATTCGCGAAATGTATTTTTTAAATCGAGTTTGAATATCATCTTCCAGTTGACTCCCAGAATCGAGCAACGCAGCACGCGCTTCTGCCACTGTTTCGCTCTCTTTTTCAAAATCTATCGTCTCTAAGGTTACCGTTTTGTTTTTGAATACCCCAATCAATTCGTTCAATTCCTTCTCCAATTTATCGGTTTCGGTATTCAGAGCTTTTATCAACTTATTTTCCACCGAAAACAAAATCAACCTTTGCAATTGAATGGTATTTGTTCTCACACCCGATTGCTGTTCCTCGTTCAAGTTATTTATCGATTCCACATCCATTATTTCCAATGAACTTGTGAGTTTATACACAATTTTCTCCACCTTTCTTATGGTAGAATTAATCAACTCCTCGATGTCTAATGCAAACAAAGGCAATCGATTTAAAAATCGGATTAGCTCCATTTTAGTCAAGCCGTCATTCTCGGGCAAAGAATCGTTCAGCTCTTTCAATTGTCCTATTTGCGACAACTTAGGTTTTATACTCAACCTATTGATGGTAAATGTAGTATCGTGAATTACCGAATCTATTTCTGGATGAATTTCATGCAAGGAAATATCAAGTAACACTGCGTTGTGAATCAATTTATTGTTTCGGGCAAAGTAAGCCGGATACCCATTTATCTCTTTTATTTGTTTCTTAAATTCTTTCTGCCCCTTCTCTTCTATGGCTTCTTCTACTTCACTATTGATAGACAGAAGCTCCAATTTTTTACTCAAAGAAAAAACATAATCTGAATTCATTTTATGAAAAATCTGAGTCAACTCCTTGAAATTTTCATCCAACACAGCGCGTTTTTTGGCAATTTCTAACGAAATAAATTGAGTCATTTCCATCAATTCTTCCTTGTTGATTCTTTTTTTCTCTCTCAACTCCGAAAATTTATTTTTTATTTCGTCTGCCACTTCATTAATCAGAGTTGTGTTTTTATACACAAATATCCCCGACTTCATCATGGACTTAGNGAAGGCTTTGAGGTAAAAATTCTGATAGAAATACGTTACGTTCTCTTTGTAATTTATATTTCGCTTTGGCGAAATTCCAAGTCTTTTCTTCTTAAACGAAATCCATTTTTTTGCTCTTTTCTCCGATTTAGAATCAGATGGCTTTGGCAGTAAATCCTCTTTACTTAGTTGCCGCATTATTCTTTTTGGCAATCGAGTTTGATACGCTTCGTTTTGCGAAAACATATTTTGTAGAGAAGAAGAAAAACTCTCATTCACCTTTGGCAAAAACTCTGAATTGTACTGGTTCAAATTCGCTGACATTCCTTGCACATAATCAATAAAAGAACGATTTAGTGCTTCTTTGTTCAAGGATTGATTGGACGAAAATTGCTTCCCAAGGCTTTCGCTGTTTTCAATAAGTAATCGTTCCATTTCATCCAACAAAAACTTATACTTTGCATGTACTTTAGAAAACACAGATTCAGACAAGTGCGAAGTGTTTCGAGTATTAAAAACATAGAGATTCTGCAACAAAGGATACGCATAAAAGCTAGGAGACAATTCCAGTTTTTCCTNAATAGTTTCGCTCATCAAAGGCTCTCCCACTTGNTCTTCCTCTTCGGTTAGTTTTACCTCGGTTTCTTCAAAATGCGAAGAAGCCCTCACAAGCAATGTAGTTCCCAAAATNCCGACCAATTCATCCGTTTTTTCAACAAAAGCAGATTCATCTTCCAGCTCATCGGGAATTCCAACAATCACTAAATCAGATTGATACGACTCAACCTTCATTATTTCGTAAAGCTCTTTGTTTTCGATCTCATTATTAATGATTTTGGACTTGGCAGAGATTCGATAATTCGCAAGTAACTCATTGATAATTTCCTCGAGCTGAGTTTTCTTATCGTTACTATCATTCACATACAACACTCTTATTTCGGCATGTCGCCAATCGAGCGAGCTATTCATGAACTTAGCCAGATTCAATGTAAGTTCGGTAGTGTTGCTGAAATCATTCCACCAAATATCAATGGATTTTTTTCTTCCAAATCCTCTCTGCTGATCGTAATCGAGGTACAACACATTGTAATCAAGCTGGCACAATTTATTGGTCAGTTGAGCAAATCTTGTAGGCTCGTCCGAGCTTTGCTCCCAACTTGTAAGAATTGTATTGGGCTCTACTCCCGAAAACCCGTAAGTACTAGAAATCACTTCTATTCCTTCGTACACATCTTTGCATTCTTGCTTTCGGGCAAAAATCCCTTGACTAAACAATTCATCATCCTTGATAGATTGTTTGTGTTTTGGAAACAATACTTGAGCCGTTTTGTTTTCTATCAAATCAAAATTAGAAATCATTCCTTTGGCCCCTGCGACCGTTTTACTGAACTCAATCAGTTTGTTACGTGTTTCAGTTCCTCCACTAAAGAGCAAAATATTAGGGTTCCAATTTCTTTTGTGAGTCGATTTTTTATCCAAATTCTTTAACCCTACTTTCACAATAGAAGACCAAACGCTCTGCCACACATCTCCCGAGCCCAATACTAATTGCTTTCGGGTGAGCCAAATAAATATAAGCATCATGACAAATATTGCCACCACAGCCGCCAACAAATTCAACTGAATCATGAGGACAAAAGTCACAATGGCTCCGACTAACGAAACAGGCAACGGGATTTTGAAACTTGGCCTNAAATCGGGACTTGCCCACTGCTCCAGAAAACAAGAAACATTGATAAATAAATAAGCCGANAAATAAAACATGGCNACCACTTCGGCAATTACATCCAGTTCTCCTATCAAAATTCCAGCTTGTGCAATTACAAAAGTGAGAATAAGCGCATTTCTGGGTTCGTTCTCTGCTCCTTTTCCTTTGGCAAATAATTTTGGCGTAATGCTATCCACGGACATCGCTTGTAAAATTCTGGGAGCACCCAAAATTCCTCCCAAAGCAGACGAAAGCGTAGCTCCCCAAATCCCTGCAATGACCAAAACTGGAACAAATCCAAATTTTATGAGCGCATTTTTATCCGAAATAAGTACATCCAAATCGATAGAATAATAAATAAAAACTGCCAACCCAACATACACCAACAACCCAACTCCCACTGCCAACATAGTTCCCCAAGGAATTGATTTTTTGGGATCTTGCAAATCTCCCGACATAGCAACTCCTGCCGTAAATCCTGTAACTGCTGGGAAAAATATTCCAAACAACACAAAGAAACTCGTTTCTATTTCTCCAGCTCTCGACAAATCAAATACTTTGCCTTCTTGGGTTCCAAACAAAATAGAAAGGACAGATAAAATGATAGCTCCCAAAATAAAAAACTGAGACTTAATGGCAATGCTTGTGCTGATGTACGCTAATGTGACTATAAGAAATAGAGCAATTGATCCAAACAACCTGATGTGATTGATGCCAACATCTTCGAGCCCCAAAGGTTCTTGAAGAACCACCAAAGCACTTTCGGCAAAACCAATGAGATACAGAGCAATACTCAGCGCAGTTGCCACAAAAAGAGTAATTCCGATAGATCCACCAATAGGCAAACCAAGGCTTCGGGAAAGCATGAAATAAATTCCTCCGGCTTTTATTTTACGATCGGTAGCCACTGACGAAACGCTCAACCCCGTGGAAATAGAAACCACATGAGCAATAAGTATGATGGCGATTGCCAATCCTAACCCAGCATTACCCACTACCCAACTTAAACGCATGTACATGATTACACCCAAAATAGTGAGAATTGAGGGAGTGAATACACCAGCAAACGTTCCGAATTTTTTTCCTTGCGACATGAATTTTGTTTAGGATACTAAGATAGGATTAATTGAGAAATATGACAATGGTGATTTTTACACAGGTAATCCATATCTTATTGAATACAACAAGTAATATTTTTATTCCTATATTAAAAAAATTAACCATTACAATTAATAAAAAAACAAATGATTAAGATTACAGATTTAACCGAATTAAAATTTCGAACAACTTATAAAAAAGATGCATTTGGCAACAGAGTTAGAGGAAAGGAAGAATATATTGGAAAAAGAACTGTAAGGACTGTAAAAACAGGACCTAGATTCGGACATTTTTTTATTGATATATTAGTAATTCAAGTGCTAGTTATATGTATTCAATATATGTTAGGACTTCTTAATTTAGCCTTTGGATTTGAAAACACTGTTGGCTTAACAATTGAATTTATCTCTTCCATTAGCGGCTTATTACTTTATCCATTTCTTTACTTCATTTGTGAATATTATTGGCAACAAACACCTGGGAAGTACTTCACTCAAACAATAGTAATAAATGAATATGCAGAAAAACCTAACGTAAGACAAGTTGCCTTGCGTTCATTTGTTAGACTTGTGCCATTTGAAGTCTTTTCGTGTATTGGAGATGTATACAGCCACGGATGGCACGACAGATGGTCGGATACATTTGTTGTAAAAAAAGAAGAATTAAAAAAACTCAAAGAGCTTCAAAAAGAACAGTCAAAGTAAATCTGGTAACAAGAATTCATAACCCCTACCTCCCCATCAATTTCGCCACGTATTTCCCAACGATATCAAACTCTAGGTTTACTTTGTCGCCTACTTTTAGGTATTTGAAAAACGTATTGTCATACGTATAAGGAATAATCGCCACCGAGAAATTATTGTCACCCGAGTCGCATACAGTAAGGCTTGTTCCGTTTACGGTAATCGAACCTTTTTCTACGGTTACATCGCTGGAGTTGTATTCGAAATAATACTCCCAGCTTCCGTCTAGTTCCACAATTTTGGTGCAAACCCCAAGTGTATCCACATGTCCTTGTACGATATGTCCATCGAGCCTCGCTCCTATTTGGGTGCATCGCTCTAAGTTTATCGCATCGCCAGGTTGCAATCCGCCAATGTTGGTTCGGTTTAGCGTTTCCTCAATGGCTGTAACGGTGTAGGTGTCTCCTTCTATTTCTACCACAGTAAGGCACACTCCGTTGTGAGCTACACTTTGGTCTATTTTTAGTTCTTTCGTCAGGTTAGATTTTACTGTCAAATCTACGTTTCCTCCTTTGGGAGTTACTGCTACTATTTCTGCTAATTCTTCTATAATTCCTGTGAACATTGTTTTTGTTTTAAATCTTCAACCTTTTATTTCTGATCTGTCATTCTGGACTTGATCCAGAATCTGAAGCTATACTAATTATTTGTTTTGCAAAACACTAGATCCCAAATCATACTTCGATAACACTCAGCACAAGAGTTTGGAATGACACAATAAAAATGAGGTTTTCTATATNTTTACGTTTTCNATAATGGTTGCGTACCCTTGCCCTACTCCAATGCACATGGTGCACAAGGCGTATTTCTTTCCTGTTTTATTCAATTCGATTGAAGCAGTTTGCAACAACCTTGCTCCTGTCATTCCAAGCGGGTGACCAATAGCAATTGCTCCACCATTTGGATTGATTCTTGGGTCGTTGTCGGCCAAACCAAGTTCGCGTGTGCAAGCCAAAGCTTGTGCAGCAAATGCTTCGTTCAATTCAATGATATCCATATCATCCAAAGTAAGTCCAGCTCTTTTCAATGCTTTGTGAGTTGCTCCCACAGGGCCAATTCCCATGATCCTTGGTTCTACTCCAAATACNGCAGAAGAAACAATTCGAGTCAATGGTTTGAGGTTNTGTTTGTTTACATAATCTTCCGAAACCACCAACACTGCTGCTGCTCCATCATTCAANCCCGANGAATTTCCTGCTGTTACCGANCCTCCTTCTTTTTTGAATGCAGGTCTTAATTTTGCTAAAACCTCAGCAGATGAAGTTGGTTTTACAAATTCATCTTTGCTAAACTGAATAGGGTCTTTTTTTCTTTGAGGAATCTGTACGGTCACAATCTCTTCAGCCAATCTTCCATTTTCTTGTGCTTTGGTAGCTTTTTGCTGCGACCACAAAGCAAATTTGTCTTGGTCTTCCCTCGAAATGTTGTATTTCTCTACCAAGTTTTCGGCAGTTTCACCCATTCCGTGAGTTCCATATAATTCTTTCATTTTTGGGTTTACAAATCTCCATCCAAAACTAGAATCATGCATTTGTGCATCTCTCCCAAATGGCGCAGAAACTTTTGAGATTACCCAAGGTCCTCTCGTCATATTTTCCACTCCTCCGGCAATGTACACATCACCTTCACCATTGTTGATGGCTCTTTGTGCATGCACCACCGAGCTCATTCCCGAAGCACACAATCTATTTACCGTTTCACCTGGCACAGAAAAAGGCATTCCTGCCAGCAAGCTACTCATTCGAGCTACGTTTCTGTTGTCTTCTCCTGCTTGGTTAGCGCAACCAAGAATTACGTCTTCCACATCTTCTTTTGGAATAGTAGAGTTTCTTTTCATTAACTCTTCAATCACCAAAGCTCCCATATCGTCTGGGCGAATGGTAGAAAGTGTTCCTGTAAAATTCCCAATAGGAGTTCGTATTGCGTCTAATATGTATGCGTTCATTTTGATTTCTTTTTGTTGTGCGAATTTAGGGAATATTTTTGTTGTATTCATGAATTGGGCTTCGAGGCATTTCGTCCCAACCTCTGTAACATGAAATGACAGATGAAAAAGGAAGGCATGAATCATTCCTTGGTTCAATTACAAAAAATCGCTCCATGAAATGTCATTCCAAACTCGATTTGGAATCTTGTGTTCTTCAAAAGAAAAAAAACAAACCCTAGATTCTGGATCTAGTCCAG
>JGI26083J51738_10000014_pt1 | contig 68541 bp, 65 predicted proteins | sample SaaInl85LU_5_DNA_FD_51738 | JGI IMG/M metagenome (IMG submission 51738)
TTCTCCTCCCTCCCGTTCGTCTAGCCCGGTCTAGGACACCTGGTTTTCATCCAGGCAACAGGGGTTCGAATCCCCTACGGGAGGCCATTTTTTTAGCCTAAGCAGTTGTTTATCAATCGCTTAGGCTTTTTTATACCCAAACNTCAAGGGATGAGAACCCTAGGTTCGACGGAGCGAATGCAATGAGCGGAGATGGGGCGGCTCAAGGAGACGGTCGCGAAGCGATGGAGCAACGCGACACCAATCNCCTACGGGAGGCCATTTTTAAAGCTCTAGGTAAACCAACACCTAGGGCTTTTTTGTGGAGCATTAGAGCTAAAAATCCACGNCGTGCTTTAAAGATGGATCATTTGCTCTCCAGGCTCAATGACCTGACTCTTTCCGTTCCATTCGAATCGACCTGAAATCCCAGCGGGAAGCGTGACCATAGCGTCTATGCCATCGGTTCCCTTACGCTTCAACTTGACCTGAAGCAAGCCATGCTTAGTAGGCATTTGGGCCTCAATCTCCTGAAGTGAGCCAAGTGCTGGCGCAATACGCACTTTTTTGAACCCTGGTGAGGTTGGTGTAATTCCAGCAACTGTGGCAAGGAATTCGTAATTAGGGGAAGCCCCCCAAGCATGGCAATCAGATCGTGATGGCTCTGGTTTTTCTGCCCAAGTGCTTAAATTCAACTCCAACTGGGCGCGCCAAATGTCCAGAGTGTCGAGATAACGATCCGCCATGCCAACTTTGACTAGAGCGCGATTGTAATAGAAGCGAAAGTAGATCGTTGCCTGGGTCATTGACGGTTGTCCGTCTAGAATCTTTTGCATGACCTCGGCTTGCTTAGCAGGTGGAATTGTATCTGTTAAGATGCCAAGCAAATTGACATGCTCAGTCAATCGCTGGTGACCCGGATCATCGGTAAGAAGCCCCCTATCTTCATCCCAGCAATGCGTCATAACTGCAAGCTTGAGGCGCTCACCGAGTGCGAGGTATTCCTCTGCCTGTTCATCTCGACCAATGTAACGCATAATCTCGGCAGCATGCTGAACTGCATAGAGGTGATTGAGCGTAAGGAGTCCAGAGGGTGATGTTGTATTTGATCTCCGCTCCTTAAGATGTGCTAGATGGCCAGCCCAATCAACGAAATCCCATTCACGGCCGAGACTAAATTGAACAAGGCCAGTCTTCGTATCGGTATTTGCTTGAAAACGCGAAATAATCGATTCGATCGTGGGCATCATCTCTTCGATAAACGCCCGGTCGCCCTCTAGCATCTTATAATCATGCACCATAGCGATCCACCAATTGCAAAAAGTGGGAATCTCTTGCCTGACCCTACTGGGGTAACGGCTCGCAGTAATATCGTATCCGTCCTGCGAATCTCTGAAGAGATCAATTGCCTTGCGCATCAATCGACTGTCACCTGAAACATAAACTGAGATGAGCGCTTCGATCCGTGTATCGCCGACATATTGCAATCGCTCGTAGAATGGACAGTCGTAAAAGTTGTCGACTGCGCACAGTCGCAGTGTTCTCCAACCGACATCCCAGATCCGCTCCAACTCGTCTTGGCCAGCATCGAAGGATGCAATTTCTTCAAATGGATAACCAATGGTCTCTGTTTTCAAGTCCACCAAAGTTAAAGGGTCTTCATCAGTAACAATGTGAAGTTGTATGTAGCGAAAGGTGCGAAACCAAAGCGGACGATAAGAGCNAAGCTGTCCGCCATCAGACTTAATTTGATCATGCGGTCCTTCAAAAACNTTGTTTTGAATTTTGCTTCGATCCCCTTTGCGCAAGGTCATTTTTGCGAGCATCAGCGACTCCGCATATGCCATCTGAACGACGCCATCCTTACCTCCGCTAAGTGTCAGTTCTGGATACGCATTGCTCAACTCCCCACGATCCAGCAGCAAGGTAACTTCTGAGTGAGCTGGTATCGTCAAAGGCGCGTGGCCTTCAAGAAACCGATCGGTTACTAGATCCGCGCCTTCAGTCCGACGAACGGCTTGCAGGCGCTCAGATCGATGCTCCATCATCGGAATCTGTCGCGGGATCATACGATAGTCTTGCTTCCCTAATTCGGCATCCACCCAATCGCGATCGTCAAAGTCATTCGTCTCCCATCCCCACGGGTAGACATTTGCGTCAAAATTCTCAAAATCCCCTAGCGCAAAATAACCTTTAAATCGATTCCGCTTCTGCGGCGCATAGGCTGGATTGATAAAGGTTTTCCACGCAGCAACGCCAGTATTTACCGATGGAGCTGCATCACTGCGAAGATAGAAACCGGGCGATCCTTGCATCAAGGCCATTGGCACTTGCCAATCACCCGATGGGTGCCAGACAACCGCCGCAAGAACGTTTTCCCCTACCCGTAAATGTGGGGCAATATCGAGGGTATCATAGCGCCATTTCTTTAGGTCACCTGAAGCAGGGCCTGTGGCAATGAGAGTCCCATTGACGTAGAAACGGTAAATCGAATCTGCAGTCAGCTGCACTTCGAACGCCGTTGGCTTCTCACTCAGAGAAATCTCAAGGCGATAATGAGTCACAGAGCTTGCCTCAACTCCTTGCGCCATAATCCATTGCGCTGAAGAAACCTGGCTGCCTGCGCTAGCAATCGACGCAACGATGCTGAATACAACGGGAACTATTTTTTTAAGGTTCATGGTAGGGCTCTATGAATCATTTGCGTGTGAAATTTTTGCCTTCTAATTTCAAAACGCACGCGAACGAATGCTAGCAGGTGTCGCAATAACTATAGGCGAGGTGAATACTCGAAGTATAATCGTCAGATCTATAGACTTCGACTCCTAGCTCAAAAGAAAAATGGGGCGGCATACCAAGCTATCAAACTTTTACTTTAATTGGCAGTATGAGCCGGTCGACTCTGGTTTAGTGAAGTGAGAGTCTATTCATAGTCTCGGCGACCATCTAGGGCACTGCGCAAAGTAACTGAATCCGCATAGGTCACTCCGCCGCCGCTAGGGAGTCCAAAGCCGATACGTGTCACTTGAATCTCTCGATTACCGATAATCTCCTCTTGTATGTAATGACAAGTCGCCTGNCCCTCGATATCGTTCGATAAAGCCAGCACAAATTCTTGAATGTCACCCTGCTCGATACGTCGCTGCAGGCTTTCAAAGTTTAAGGCTTCTGGCCCAACACCATGAATCGGTGAGAGTTTACCATGTAAAACATGATATTGCCCTTTCCATGCTGCTGAACGCTCAATCGCAATTAAATCAGGGACATGCTCAACCACGCACACTTTAGAGCAATCGCGCCCCGTATCGACGCATATCGAGCAGAGCTCACCTTCGGCCATATTACCGCAGGTCGCACAGCGCCCGACAACTTTCTGCGCAGCATCCAGTGAGCGAATCAAGCCCTCGAGCTCGTCGGTCTTCTCAACAAGCAAATGCATGGCGATTCGCTCCGCGGAACGATAGCCAAGCCCAGGTAATTTCTTGAGCTTATTAAGCAGATGCTCGTAAGCAGGAGTCACGAATTAGAATCCCGGAAAACCACCCATGCCGCCAGTCACTGAGCCCATGGCTTCCTCACTTGTCTCCTTTGCCTTCGCAGCTGCTTCTTGAACCGCAGCTAACAATGCCTCTTCAACAAAATCAGCGTCTTCTTTAAGGAATTCAGGATCGAGTTTAAACGACTGAAAGTCACCCTGCCCGTTAATCTGAATCTGAATAGCACCTCCGCCACTAGACACTTCAATAATCTGCTCTGCGAGCTGCTCTTGGATTGCCTCCATCTGCTTTTGCATCTTCTGGGCTTGTTTCAAAAGTTTTCCGACTCCTGCCATAGTAATAATTCCTTAATTTAGGTTGAATTGAGTAAAGATCGCAGTGTCCACGAATGCCGGACTCGGAGTCAAGCTGATAGCAATTTCAATGAATGCTTAATCAATGATAAGCTTAAACCGAAACGTGCTATCTCGTGGCCCTAATACTAAATCATACTGCCCCCTAGCCAACCGAATCGATTTAGGCGCGGTTGCTCTCCCGCCGATTCGTTGACCATTGACCAAACTACCGTAGTTGCCACCTAAGTCGTGTAAAATAATACAATCCTCCAATCGTTCTATCGAGCAGTGCCTTCTAGAAACTGTGTAAGGTTCAACCTGCCGAATCGAAAAATCGATATCTTCTGGGCTATCAGACACCAAACCTCGTCGTCTCCCGATAGTGAACACCGAAGATTCAATCGTCCGTGCCTTTAACATGCTTTGTGCCTTCGTCTCGGCAGAGTCGGGCTCGATACGCACCTGCACTAAGTTCGCGCCCTTTTGATTATTCGACTCTGATTCTAGACCAGAAAGGTCAGGCTGTTTAGGCAATGTATTCGAACGCTTAAGTCGAATCCTTGAAATTTGTTTAAAAAAACTCACTACCAAATACGCTTAGCATCTTACGTGCAAATTGAAATACCTGTGTGTAACTTTACCTGTGGGCAAAAATTATTTTACAGGAATATAACCAACACTGACACATCGGTGCTCGAATCCTATCAACTGAAGTAGCGAAAACTTGCCTAGCCTGGATATTCTGAAAATACGTAGCGGCGTAGATTCTCAGCCTCGAGCTCATTCACCTTCAGTAACCAGCGCGTGACGTCACCGATCGAGATCATGCCAACCAGCTTTTTACCATCTAGAATCGGTAAGTGCCGCACACGTTTATCTGTCATGATCTGCATCGCATCTTCCACAGATGTGTCTGAACAAATCGATTGAAAGTCACGTGTCATCACGTCCCTCAAAGGTGTTGTCTTTGGATCACGCGATCCGGAAACCACACGCGTCAATACATCGCGCTCGGTAAAGATTCCCACACAGTCCTCGCCATCTTTAACCATAAGCGATCCGATGCGTTCACGGTTCATCTCTGAAACCGCACTCTCGACAGTAGAATCAACAGGAATCGTATAAAGTGATGAACTTTTTTCGCTAAGGATAGTGGTAACAGATACTTTATTTAAAGGCATCTTATTAAACTAGCCTCAGCGCCCCAAGTTGCAACCCACTATTTGCACTCAAATATGAATTTCCTCCAAAACTACGCTTAAGGCTGAGCCCCTTACAGGAACCGCTTGAAGCGTTTACCTGCAACAACTAAGGGAACCAATCCACCTTGACACTGTCATTACCATCTGAGGGTGTCACCCGGTTCGGATCATTAAATGGTCGCCAATTCGACATCCTAAATAAACAAGCTCCACTCAGGGCGAGCCATCATGGCACGTCCTGTTTGTTTACTGATTAAAAAGGTCAGCCTCCAGATCGAACGGGGCGAAAATTGCGCGTTTCAAGTTCCTGCATCACTCGATCGCAGACATCGCCTTGCAACTCGACCACACGCCCTTTCAAGGTGCCGCCACAGGCACACGTTTTCTTCAATTCAAACGTAAGCTTTTCGAGCTCCGCAAGCGGTATACTTGAGGCAAATTCCTTAAGCGTTGTGACTGTCTTGCCTCCTCTACCAGCTTTTTCACGCCGCACCTCGACACGCCCTTTCGAAGTCGACTTTGCCTTCTTAGGCTTGTGAATCGTTGAAGGTTTCTTTGGCGCTTCCGGGAGTCCGCCGAGGTCAAGCCCTCCGAATGGATTACTTCCAAAATCGGCGCCCTTTCCATCTGTGACAATTTTTGATGATTTACGCTGACTCATACATAGTGCGGGGTTTCCGGGTGATCCAACCACTCCAAGGCCTTCAGATAGCTACGCTGTGAAAGATAGTGCTTTAGGCGCTCGGGGATCCCCCCCTGTTTAGCGACCGAATCTAAGCGACCAAGCACATCCGCNATGGTCTCTTCCGCACTGAGCGCTTGCTTTTGCGCGACTTTCTCCAAGTCCACTCTAATTTGTTCACGATCCATGATGGGACAGTCAAAACAGGCTCGAAGTCATCGCAAGTCCTTAACTTACAAATCCTAATATTAGCATTTCGAATAACAGCAAATACATACCTTTAAGATTTGTATGACTAATACAACGATGCATGTTGTAAGCCTTCAAAATTACCCAATACATATCGCTATGAAGCACTCCACAATCGCAAGCCGCTGGAACGCGGACTTGATTGACCAAAACTATGAGGCTTGGATCACCGATCCTCAATCTGTCGACTCCGAATGGCGCGCTTTCTTCGAAGGCTTTGAACTCGCGCAATCTACGGGGCAAACAGATATCAACAGTGTCACTCCATCCAACGCGGATAGCGATGCAACTAGGCAAGCAAGGGCGATCGGCCTCATTTACGCCTATCGTTCGATTGGTCACACAATCGCAAAATTCAACCCTTTAGATCAAGACGCGCCGAGCAATCCACGTCTCACACTTGAGCGCTTGGGCTTTACAGAAGCTGATTTAGATCGGGTCTTCCACACAGGTAACTATTTAGGCGGTGTCGAAATGACATTGCGCGAACTGATCGAACGCTTAGAGAACACCTACTGCCATACGATCGGCGCGGAATACATCCATATTCAAGAAACTCCAAAGCGTCGCTGGATTCAAGCGCGCATCGAACCCGAATGTTTCATCCCACGTTTTACGAAAGAAGAAAAATACCGCATTGTGAGCACGATTATGCAGGCGGAAGACTTCGAAAACTTCCTACAAACTCGATTTGTTGGTCAGAAGCGCTTCTCACTAGAAGGTGGTGAAACGGTGATCGCCTGCCTAGAAAGCATTCTGGATCGCTGCGGTAAAAACGGAGTCGATGAAATTGTCATGGGAATGGCGCACCGTGGTCGCCTAAATGTGCTCGCAAATTTCCTGGGTAAGTCATTCGACTACATATTCCAGGAGTTTTCCGAAAACTACATTCCAGACGCAATCCATGGTGACGGCGATGTGAAGTATCACTTAGGCTTTGAAACAAAGCGCACCGCGGCAGATGGACACGAAGTGGAGCTTCGTCTCGCCGCCAACCCAAGTCACCTCGAAGCGGTGAATCCCGTCGTTGAAGGCAAAGCACGCGCTCGACAACGCATCCGTGGCGATCTAGAGCGCAAAGCCGTCTTGCCAATCTTAATCCACGGCGATGCCGCGATTGCAGGTCAAGGTATCGTCGCTGAGGTCTTTAACTTTTCACAACTAAAAGGTTACCGCACAGGTGGCACGATTCACTTGGTGATCAATAATCAAATCGGCTTCACGACCGATCCATCAGAAGCACGCTCGAGTCGCTACTGCACCGATGTTGCCAAGATCATCGAGGCTCCGATTTTTCACGTAAATGGCAACGATCCACTCGCAGTCATCGCTGCATGTGAGGCCGCATTTGATTACCGTCAAACCTTCGGCTGTGACGTCGTGATCGATATGTATTGCTGGCGTAAACACGGGCATAATGAGTCCGACGAACCCGCGTTCACGCAGCCACTCCTTTACAAGACAATTGCGAGTATGAAGCCGATCGGTCGCTCGCTCGCAGAGCGACTCGTGGCATCTGGAGAGTTTTCGCAGGAGGAAATCGATTCCATTGAAGGCGATTATCTAAAACGTCTCGAATCTGCATTTGAGGCGGCGAAAGCAAAGGAAGATCACCAGATCGATCCATTTGCAGAATCGAATGCAAAGAAGCAACCCCCTTACAATTTCAAGGGTTACGATACCCGCATCAGCAAAGATGAGCTACAATATATAGCAGATCGGCTAACTCACATCCCAGAAGACTTCAGCGCTAACAAGAAGATTGTTCGACAGCTGAAAACGAAAGCCAAAGCATTTAACGATGATACAGGCATCGATTGGGGCATGGGGGAAGCACTCGCCTTCGGTAGCCTCTTAATGGATGGCACGCCGGTTCGCCTTTCTGGACAAGACTGTGAACGTGGCACTTTCAGTCACCGTCACTCTGTGCTCTATGATGATAAGACTCGCGAGAGCTACATTCCCCTGCTGCACTTAAAAGAAGACCAAGGCCAATTTTGCGTGCACAACTCCCTACTCTCTGAAGCCGCCGTCCTTGGCTTCGATTACGGATATTCTTTAGACTATCCACAAATGCTCTGTATTTGGGAAGCTCAGTTTGGCGACTTCGTCAACGGTGCTCAAGTTATCATCGATCAATTCATCACCAGTAGTGAGTCTAAATGGGGGCGCCTCAGTGGTCTCGTCATGCTTCTGCCACATGGTTATGAGGGACAAGGCCCCGAGCATTCGTCCGCTCGCTTGGAACGCTTCCTACAAAGTTGCGCCGAAAACAACATCCAAGTGTGTAACCTCACAACTCCAGCCCAACTCTTCCACGTGCTTCGTCGCCAGATGAAGCGCGAATTTAAGAAGCCGCTCATCATAATGTCGCCGAAGAGCTTACTACGCCAGAAGAGCTGCGTCTCNAAGATCGAGAACTTCACTGACAATGAGTTTTGGTCGATTCTCGATGATGAAACCGTCACCAAGAAAACGGCAAAGCGTCTCGTTTTATGCTCAGGTAAAATCTACTACGATCTCGAAGCCTATCGCAAAGAGAACAAGATTAAGAACACCGCGATTATCCGTATTGAACAGTTTTACCCGCTCAACGTGGACCTACTCCAACGCATCGCAGACAATTATCCCAAAGCGGACAAAATAGTCTGGTGCCAAGAAGAACCCAAGAACATGGGAGGCTGGTCGTTTATCGCACCGCGAATCATGAAAGCAATCGAGCAAATGCCACTGTATGCAGGACGCAAATCATCTGCCAGCCCAGCGGTCGGTTCGCTAGCAAGGCACAAACATGAACAAGCTCGCTTGGTAAAATCAGCATTCGAAATTTAAATTCCAAAACGACACATTTCCCTCAAATTTTGTATAATAATGGCTACTGAAGTAAAAATTCCCGCAATGGGCGAATCCATCAGCAGCGGCATCCTTGCCGCTTGGCACGTAAACGACGGCGACTACGTCGAAAAAGACCAACCGCTTTACGAACTAGAGACGGATAAGATCACATCTGAAGCCGCAGCCGAAGTCGCGGGCGTCATCTCCATTCAAGTGGCCGCCGATGAAGAAGTCGACATTGGTCAAGTCGTTGCAACTATCGACGAAAGTGCAACGGGTTCAGCAGCTAAAGCAGAAACACCGGAAGCGAGTGCACCTGCACCCAAAGCAAGCGAAGCGCCAAAGACTGAAGCAGTTGCAGCCACGCTCGAATCGAAAGTCGACCCTGTCGCCACCCTCTCTCCTGCGGCCCGCAAGGCTGCGGAAGAAACCGGCGTCAACCCCGCCGAAGTCGCTGGTAGCGGTAAAGACGGACGCGTGACAAAGAGCGATATTTTAGAAGCCGCTAAGGCACCGACACCTGCCGCACCTGCAGCGAAGCCAACACCAGCGCCCGCAGCGCCCGCGAAAGCAGCTCCCGTCAACCAAGGCGAACGTGAGTCGCGCAAAAAGATGAGCCCACTGCGCCGCAAGATCGCAGAGCGTCTCGTCCAAGCGACCCAAGAAGCAGCCATGCTGACGACTTTCAACGAAGTCGACATGAGCGCAGTGATGAAGCTTCGCAAGCAACATCAAGAGAAGTTCGTCGAACGCCATGGCATCAAATTAGGCTTCATGTCTTTCTTCACCAAAGCAGTGACCCATGCACTCCAAGCCGTGCCGCAAGTCAACGCACGCATCGAAGGCAACGAAATCGTCACTCAGCATTTTTATGACATCGGCGTCGCAGTCGGCACAGATAAAGGACTCATGGTCCCGACGCTACGTGNCTGTGATCAAAAAGGCTTTGCAGAAATCGAAGGTGATATTCTGAACTACGCAAAACTCGCCCGCGACGGAAATATCCAAATGAGCGATCTCCAAGGCGGCGTCTTCACGATCTCCAATGGTGGCATCTACGGCTCCATGCTTAGCACACCGATTATCAATTATCCTCAACCTGCAATCCTAGGTCTTCACAACATCACCGAGCGCGCCGTTGTCGTGAATAAAGAAATCGTCATCCGACCAATGATGTATCTGGCACTCAGCTACGACCATCGCCTCATCGATGGTAAAGAAGCCGTGACCTTCCTCGTGAAAGTCAAAGAAGCGATCGAAGACCCTAGCCGTTTGCTCTTCGGCATCTAACATTTAGCCATTACTCATTAGCTATTAGCCATTTTTCCTATGTCAGAAGAAAACAACTTCGATCTCATCATCATCGGCTCAGGCCCTGGTGGTTATGTAGCTGCCATCCGCGGCGCTCAACTGGGACTCAAAACGGCCATCGTCGAAAAGGATGAGAATCTCGGTGGCACTTGCCTAAACGTCGGTTGTATCCCAAGTAAGGCATTACTCCACTCAACCGAGATGTATCACTTCGCCAGACACGGCGCGGCAGATCATGGCATTGATTTGACTAATCTATCGATCAGCATCGAGAAATTGATGGCCAAAAAGAGCAAGACCGTCGACCAGCTACGCAACGGTGTGAAGCACTTGATGAAGGCGAATAAAATCAAGGTCTTTAGCGGCCTTGGTTCCTTAGCTGGAGGCGACAAAGTAAGCGTGCGCGCAACTGGTCAAAACATCGACATAAGCGGCAAACATATCGTTCTCGCGACTGGTTCATCCACCATTGAACTCCCCTTCCTCAAATTCGACGGGGAAACCATTGTCAGCAGTGATCAGGCGATCGCATTTGATAAAGTGCCTGAGAAGCTCGCCGTCGTCGGCGCAGGTGCTATCGGTCTAGAACTGGGATCCGTATGGGCGCGCCTCGGTTCGCAAGTCGATGTTATCGAGTTTCTACCAGCCATCGCGCCAACCTTCGATAAGGACGTATCCAAAATGGCTGAGCGTATTTTCAAAAAGCAGGGGCTCAACTTCCACCTGAATACGAAAGTCACAGGTCTCAAAAAGTCCAAAGGCAAGCACGTCCTTACCGCAGAAAAAGGCGATAAGGCACTTGAATTTGAAGTCGATAAAGTGCTCGTTGCCGTTGGCCGTAAGCCTTACACAGAAGGTCTTGGCTTAGATAAAGTGGCCATCACTCTCGATGATAAAGGACGCATCCCCGTCGACGCACATTACAAGACATCTGCCGAAGGCATCTACGCGATTGGCGACGTCATTCCTGGCCCAATGCTCGCACACAAAGCTGAAGAAGAGGCTGTCGCCTGTATCGAGCGCATCGCCGGACAAGCTGGGCACGTGAATTATGACGTCATTCCAAACGTCATCTACACAGAGCCAGAAATCTCCAGTGTAGGTATCACTGAAGCGATTGCAAAAGAACAGGGTATCGCAATCAAAACAGGGAAATTCAACTTTGCAGGCAATGGTCGTGCCATTGCTTCCGATGGCACCGATGGTTTCGTGAAAGTGATAGCCGACAAATCCAGCGATAAATTGCTCGGCGTCCAAATCATCGGCAAAGGCGCCTCTGAGCTCATCGCCGCAGCGGTGACTCACATGGAATACGGTGGCAGTGCCGAAGACATCGCCCGCACCATCCATGCACACCCAACCATGAGTGAAGCCATGAAGGAAGCTGCGATGGCGGTGGACGGAAACTCGATCCACAGCGCGTAAATCGCCCCACAGGTTCTCAAGCGTATTGCCACACGCCATCGTGTGATTATTGTCGGTAGAAATCGTTTAGACGAGCACGTAGGGGCTTCATTTATGAAGCCCGCGGTGTTTTAGGCCTTTGTGCTAGGCGGTCTTCATAAATGAAGCCCCTACGGCTAAGTATCGTAAGTATAATCTAGCCCCGACATTCGCTGCAGACACAAACGGCATTGCCATCGACCATCTTGTAGCGAAAGTCACGCGCAGGATGCGTGCGATCACTGGCACCGCAAGTTTCGCATGTATGCAGCGCTTGATCAGCAATCATTCGGCGTTCCTTATCAAATTCTGCACGACGCTTGCGGCTTTGAAGAGCCTGGGTCATCGCATCACGAAAGAAAAGAAAGTAGTTTAAGATCGGTGCAAGTATGGCAACGCGCTCCCCCATCGAACCTGCCCCTAGGAATGAAACCGCAGTGAGCACTGCGACAAACCAAGCGATCCATTTCACCTTCACAGGAATAACGAAGAAAATCAAAAACTGGATATTCGGATTCAACGTAGCAAAGGCGAAAAACACACTCAAATAGAGGAAATACGGGGAGACAAAAATCAGCGCACTCGGCGAAATAAATTGCCCAGAAAAGGCACCAACAATCGAAAATAGGAAGCCGAAAAATAAGAACAGATTGAAACGAAAGACGCCCCATGCTTCCTCCAAGGCGCTACTCATCATCCAAAAAATATACCAATAAAAAGCCAGAAAGACCCCCGAAAGCATTGATGTAGGAATTGTAGGAGGCGCTATAGTGAACGAAAATAAACGCCACCACTCACCATCCATCACCGCTTTCGGGAATAGAATCAGAGAGATAAATTCAAGACGGCCGACGAGAATGGCCGTAAACATCACCAACTGGGCGACGATTAAGATCAGCACCACATTTGGAATCGCCAAATGACCAAAGCGCTTTTCGAGACTATCCAAAAATTTCATAGCGCTATCTATTTGAGCAGTCAGCGTTAAGCGCAAGCGAAAGTGACTATTTCTCTTTCAACGCAGACTCGAAAGTGTGCCACGGCAATGTCGCACATTTGACTCGTGCAGGGAATTTTCGCACGCCCACCAAGGATGCCAACTCGCCATCAGCCTCCATGTCCGCTTCGACGTCGGTAGTGAGCAATTGATTAACTCGGGTATTTTGTGCCTGTGCGGCCTCCAGAGTCTGCCCTTGCAAAGCTTCCATCATCATTGACGCTGAGGCTTTACAAATCGCACAACTCGCCGCTTCAAATTGAATAGCTTCGATCTCATCGCCATCAAGCTTCACATATATATTGAGCTTATCGCCACAAAGCGGATTATACCCTTCTGCCGTATGCGTATAGTCTACCAGTGCACCATACTGACGCGGATGCTTATTGTGATTCAGGATGATCTCTTGGTAGAGGTCTTGTAGTGAATCGCTCATCACCGATTAACCGAAAAAGCGTTGCATCTTTTGCACGGCATTGACGAGTCGATCAACATCGTCGAAATCATTATAAAATGCAAACGACGCTCTCGCCGTAGCGGGCACACCAAAACGCTTCAACAGTGGCTGTGTGCAATGATGCCCCGCACGAATCGCCACACCATCGGCATCTAGAAACGTGCCGATATCATGCGGATGAATGTCATTGATCAAAAACGAAATCACCGACGCCTTCCGCGCAGCCGTGCCAATAAAGCGCATGCCGTCGATAGCGCTTAACTTCTCCGTAGCGACTTTCAGCAATGCCGTCTCGTGCTGCAGCGCGCCTACTCGATCAATCGATTGTAAATAGTCCACAGCTGCCGCTAGACCAATCACGCCTGCAATATGCGGCGTGCCTGCTTCAAATTTACCAGGAATGCCTTTGTAGGTAGTGCCTTCAAAATCAACTTTCTCGATCATATCACCACCACTTTGATACGGCGGTAAACGCTCTAGCCATTCGCGTTTCCCCCAGAGCACTCCAATCCCAGTTGGTCCAAATACCTTATGCCCTGAAAAAACAAAGAAATCGCAACCTAAAGCTGCCACATCCACTTCCATGTGCGGTGTTGATTGTGCGCCATCGATCAGCACTGGGACGCCTTGGGCGTGGGCTTTTTCAATAATGCTCTCAACTGGATTGATCGTGCCGAGCGCATTAGATATATGCGTGATCGCGACAAGCTTGGTTTTTCCTGAAAGCATTTGATCAAAGGCATCTATATCGAGAACACCGTCATCGCCCACTGGCACAACTTTTAAAATAGCACCCGTCTTTTCGGCAGCAATCTGCCATGGCACTATATTGGCATGGTGCTCCATGTGACTGATCAAGATCTCGTCGCCTTCAAGTAAAATGGTTTCGACAAAACCATGGGCGACCAAGTTGATACTCTCAGTCGTGCCGCGCGTGAAAATAATCTCATCAGAATCCTCAATGCCTATAAAGCCAGCAACTTTTGCTCGCGCCGCCTCATACGCATCTGTCGCACGCTCACTGAGATAATGCACGCCTCGATGGATATTTGAATTCTCCGCAGCGTAGTAGCGCTCAATCGCATCAATCACCACCTGCGGCTTCTGCCCTGTGGCGGCGTTGTCCAGATACGTCAACGGCTTACCGCGCACTTCAGTTGCGAGAATAGGAAAATCAGCCCGAACTTGGGCAAAATCAAATGGTTGATGACTCATGCAGGGGAAAAGGTTTCTCACTTGTTGAAGAATCTCAATTGTATTTCGAGTTTTTATCAGTCATTGATATCCAAATGAAGCAAGACCACTCAGGTAAAGTTACGGCAAAACTACTTGCGGCTGCAACCATTCTAACTGCAGCCATACTTGGCGTAAGCTTTTACCTATCGAGTTCAACCATCCATTCGCTACTTACGGAGAACCACGAACTCAATAAAGCGATCAAAAATCTAACCGCCGAAGAGCAAATCGGCTACGCAACGCTACAATCTCAAACACGCGATAGTTTAGGACAGCTCCAAAGCACCGTTCGATTCGTCCAAACAGCCGCGGGGAAACCAAAGGAAATCGTATCTGAGCAACTGTTTACAGTTGCGGGTGACATTATTCATTTTGATGCCCTCATCGTTAAATTTAACAATCAATATGTGCAAGACGGTAAGGGGCGCTCCCTCTATCTATGGCGTCGTATTTACGGCGAAGGCAGCAGCCCCGCGAGCGGAGAACTCATCGAACTCCCCGGCGAGGCCCCAGAGCGCTACCATTCAATTACGAAATCACTTCGCATGAAAGATAGTGACCTCTTTTGGGAAGCGATTTGGAAATTGGCCAACGACCCTCAGCAACTGAGCCAATACGGCATCACTGCTATCTTTGGTAATGCGATCTATAGCCGCTTGAAAGAGGGGCAAATCACCCTATTTAAAATCAGTCCAACAGGACAGATTTACCCAGAAGTGCTCGACACTTACTAAAGATCCATCGCACAACGAAAGCCGACATTTGTCGTCGCTGAGTCAGGAGTATTTGCAGTGCGTGCACCTAAGCGGTATCGATTACAGTAACTGTCATGGCACAAAAATGAGCCTCCTTTCATCACTCGAGTATCTCCACTCGTCGGCCCTTGAGGGTTGATTCGAGTCACATCCGACTCGGTAGCATGCCATGTCGGACTAAACCAATCGGCACACCACTCCCACACATTTCCAATCATGTTATAAAAGCCCCAATCCATCTTACGAAACGATTGTGCAGGTGCTGTCCATGCATAACCATCTGCAGCGGAATTCGTGTGGGGAAAATCGCCCTGCCAGACATTGCATCGATGCTTGCCTCTTGGTTCAAGTTCGTCACCCCACGGATACATCGTTTGTTGTGAAGGACCACGAGCCGCATACTCCCATTCAGCTTCGGTAGGCAATCGCTTGCCCAACCATTTTGCATACGCGACCGCATCGTTCCAAGAGACACTCACCACTGGGTGATCCATACGTTTTTTGATATGAGACCCCGTGCCTTCCGGCTTCTTCCAACAAGCTCCTTCGATGGCATACCACCATTGCAAGCCTTGCACCGTTTGTGTTTCGCGTAGCTTACGCTGCTTTGAAGCTGATAATTGGCCGATAAAGACATATGACCAACCGAAACGCTCGGACTCCGTCTGGTAATCTGTTGCATCCACAAAGTCTTTAAATTGTGCGTTAGTCACCGCCGTCATATCTAACCAAAAAGGAGAAAGCTTCACCTCGCGGACAGGCCCTTCACCATCTGCTTCCCATGCTTCTGGTCCTTCATAACCCATTTGAAAGGAGCCTCCATCTAAACGAATCATTCCTTCTGTGGAAGTTTCCGCCCCCTCTGAACGTATCTCAGGAAGTTTCACTGAAGCCAAGTTCTCGTCCGTGGCACGTTTTGGGGCACAACAGCTTTTTTTTGCTTCGAATGATTCAAACATGACGCTCATTAATGAGCACCGACCAAGCACCGACAAGAAAAACCCATCTAGAGACAAGGTGTTCTTGCAGTTTTTGTTTTCAAAACAAAAACTAGCGTATGGGAACTACACACGAAATCATCCTAGCACCTTCACTCCTCGCAGGCGACCACGCTGATCTAAAGTCGAGTATTCAAGAGATTGCCGATGCGGGCCTGAGCTGGGTGCACTTAGATATTATGGATGGTCATTTCGTGCCCAACCTCTCCTTTGGTCCACAAACAATTAAAGCGCTTCGAGGATATTCCGAACTCTTCTTCGACGTGCACTTGATGCTTGATCACCCTGATAAATACATCGACGCGTTTCTCGATGCAGGCGCCGAACAAATCACGATTCACGTTGAGCCCGACTATCCTGTCGCCGAGACGCTCGCTTACATTAAAAGCAAAGGCTGTAAATGCGGCGTAGTGCTCAACCCCAGCACACCAGCTGAAGACGCCAAGCCGTTTCTTGAAGACTGCGACATCATCTTACTCATGACCGTGCAACCTGGCTTTGGCGGTCAGAGCTTTCGCGAAGACGTGCTCCCTAAAATAGAAACTTTTGCAAAGTGGCGCGATGAACTTGACTTAAATTATCGCCTTCAAGTCGATGGAGGCATCGACCTCAACACCGCAGGTCGCTGCACGGAACTTGGAGTGGATACACTGGTTGCTGGCACCGCTTTTTATAAGGCAGAAGACCGTTCAGAATTCATCAAAACAGTCTGCAAGCAGTAGACTGAGACTAATAGAGCTCGGGGCGACGGTCCGCTAATGCGGTCAACTGATCCCTGGTAGCTGGCACTTCAGCGATATCAATTTGCACGAGACCTAAACATTCAGATTCGTCGGCCACATATAGGGTTTCTCCCCACGGGTTGACGACCATGGAATGTCCGAAGTATTGCGTCTGGCCAACATCCGATCCGTGTCCCTCAAAACCACTCTGATTGACGGCAATAAAGAACGACTGGTTTTCAATCGCTCGCGCCCGAATCAAAGTCTGCCAATGTGCGAGGCGCGGATGTGGAAATGCGGCGAGTAATACCTGCAGTTCAGCTCCTGCTAAAGCGCACTTCCGAAAAAGTTCAGGGAAACGAAGGTCATAACAAATCGATAATCCGATTGTACCGACACGGGTATTTGCAACTTCGATTGATTGGCCAGCCTCGACATGCTCGTCTTCGTGAAACAACGAAAACAAATGTGCCTTGCGGTATTTCGCGGCAATCGTCCCATTGGCTTCGATATAATAAAGCGTATTGGCAGCACCTCCTTGCTCGGTCTTTTCCAAAAACGATCCACACAGAGCTATTCCAGCGTCTCTCGCCAAACCCTGTAGGTGGTCAATCGTTTCAGACGCCTCATTCAACATCGTTCGATTCTTCGTCCAATCAAAACCAGTAGTGCACATCTCAGGAAAGAAAATCACCTCTGCCTCAGATGATTTTGCCTCCGCAACAAAACCTGCGATTTTCGCAAGGTTCAAAGCAAGCTCACCGCGTGCGACCGACATCTGTGCTAGCGCTATCTTCATATACAATTATATAACCTGATATTCTTCATGAATGCCATGATTCTTTGCGAATGTGGCGTAGCACTCCTTACCAAAATAGCGCTGCAACAACTTAGGATCGGACTTCGTCAAATCGACAAGAATTAACCCATCAATCACATCGCTAAAAGCGGGGTCGACATTGAAACTCAAAAGCACCCCATTCAACTTCAGGTAGTGCTTCAATAGAATGGGAATGCCTTTCTCGTCATCTTCAAAACCAGAAATGATCGCGGAAACTGCGTCCACCGATTGAATCGATTCGCCGATACTCTTCAGAGAAATTCCACGCATCATTTTAGGCGACTTGGGTGCCTTACGCGGCTTCACAAGTTGAGCCATTTCATCATCAAAATTGTGTTCACGAAAAAAGTGGACCATCAGGTCTTTTGAAATTCGATGATAGGCATCCGTTATACTAACAGGACCAAACAAAGTCTTATATTTAGAATTCCGAGTTACAAATTCGCCAATACCGCGCCAAATCAATGCGAGTGAAGAACGCTTACGCTGATACTTCACACAGATAAATGAACGCCCCAATTCTACGCCTGGCCCCAGGCGTTCTAAGAATTCACTACTATACTTAAATAAAGTTGCGGTATACAGCCCTTGCTTGCCTCGCTCTCGGACAATTTCATCGGCAAGTCCGATCCGGTAAGCACCGACGATTTCATCCTCTGCACGATTCCATAGAAACAAGTGCCAATAGTATTCATCAAACTCATCGAGGTCACGCGCCTCGCCGGTGCCCTCTTGAACCGCCCGGAAAGTCTCTTCCCGTAAACGACCGATCTCCAATAGCATTTTCGGGATTTCTTGAGCCTTTGCACAACACACAATTAGATCACCATGCTCAACCAAGATTTGATCTCCAGATAAGGCCTCGATCTCAGCGCGCAAATGATGCTTCAATTGCTGAGGAGCCAAGGGCGCTAGCGCTTTCACACCAGAAGATCGGAAGGGTAAACGTAATTTCCGGCGGGCTTTCTCTGACAGTTGTTGATCACGCAGTGAATAGGTCTTTAAGCGTAAATATTCCGTGGCCGCACGATTGGTCTCAAACCGATCTATACGATCTGGCTGAATCAACTTACCTACCCGTAGCTTAATCTGCGTATTCTGAGATCGGCAAAACTCACGGGCCAGCATCGCCGTGCGCATGCGTGGGTGTATCAAACCCATCGCTTGAAATAATAGACTGTTTCTACCTTCAAAATAAATGGGCAAAATTGGTGACTTTGTGCGCTGCGCAAGACCCACGATATGATCTGTCCAATTAGAATCAACGACTGAACATGGCTTGCACTTAAAGCTAGAGACTTCGCCTGCTGGAAAGGCACCAAGGCACCCGCCCTTTCGCAACCACTTTATCGCCGCGCGCATACCGGCAAGATTTGCACGCGCTGACGCTTCGGTATCGAAGGGATCGACTTCAATGATGTTTCCGCGTATACCCTCCATCGTGCCTAAGAGATAATTCCCCATTAGCTTCGTATCTGTGCGCAGACTTTGCAGCAAAGCCCCAAGCACAACTCCGTCCACACCTCCAAATGGGTGATTCGCAATGACAATAAGTGGTCCCTCCTTGGGGATACGCTCAAAGGACTCTGTATCCACCTCGAACTGCACGCCCATAACCCGCAGCGTCTTCATGAAAAAGTCAGGGTCATACTCACTGTCGGTAAGCTGCTCATGCACCTCAGTATAGATGCCATTCAAGCGGCCAATCGACAGAAGCCGACTAATCAATGGATTTAGCACATTCCAAGGCGGAGCGACTATTTTATCCAGATCAATTAATAGAGGGCGTTTAGTGGAATCCAGCATCGGTGTGTAACTTCATCACGCCAGCTACAAGACATCCACTTTTTCGGTGCCTTAAAACCGCGTATCAATAATCGACGATCATTCGTGGTGTCAAAGACTTGGCAATTTGAAACAACTCTTAAAGCATCCCTACTGTTGTATCCATTCACCAGATTTTGACTGTATCCAGATACCCTTAGGTGAATTTTCACGAATTTGCTGAGCCCGCTTAAGCTGCACAGCCTTCACAGATACGTTTATGCGTGACGCAATCAACGCGTAATGCATGTTTCGATCACGATTCTCGGCAGACAGCACTTTACGCTCATTGCGTGCGAGCTCAGTTCGAGCCTCAACAAGTGCTAAATTTGTCTCTCCGACTTTACCAGCCAGCTTCAATTCCATCAACGACGGCAAACGCGCCTCCATTGAACGAATTAACGAAGCTTCAGTCTCCTCCGCATAGGTAGCCGTCGGTATAACGATCGTAGAGGTCAACACCAACACACACATTCTGATTATTCGATTCAATCGCATTACTTAATTCCTTTCTGTTCGGCTATCGCTACTGACTGCGCATCCAATTCGGCAAATGCATCGTCCAGCGCTCGCTCTAAGCGCACATTCACATCCATCGTGATATGTATTGGTTCGACTCGATGCTCAGTCTTCACAGAAACACAACCTGGGAGCGCTACAAACGCTAAAATTGGCAGCANGTGCAGCCATGTTCGGGAAATTCGCATTTTCATGGGGCAACTCATCGGAGGGTGATNATTGAATTCATAGACAGNGTATAATTTAAGTGTGTCTAATGGCAATGATTGTTCCCATAATAATGTAAGCCCTAAAAGTGTGGAAAACTAAAAAAAGCGAGAAATTAGGCTTGATTCGCTGACCGCCAGCACCATCTTACTCGTTTTCCTAAAACTTGAGGACGGTTAGCTCAGCTGGTTAGAGCACCTCGTTTACACCGAGGGGGTCGTGGGTTCGAATCCCTCACCGTCTACCATTTTCATCAAGTTTGTCCCGCTCGGTTCTTACCGAGCTTTTTTCTATCATGCGTCACATCATCTCAATCCTTGTCGAAAACAAATTCGGAGCGCTCGCCCGTATCGCTGGTATGTTCAGCGGTCGTGGTTTCAATATCGAGACTCTGAATGTGGGCCCAATGCCAGATGAGAGCCTCTCTCGCATCACCGCGACGATTGTGGGTGATAGCGATGCCCTCGACCAAGCGATCAAGCAAGTGAATAAGTTGATCAACGTGCTCGAAGTCACCGAGTTTACCGATGGGCAGGCTACTGAGCGCGAATTGATCATGGTCAAAGTCAAAGCATCCGCTGGACAACGCTCCGAGGTGATGCAGGTCTCTGATATCTTCCGCGCTAAAATCATCGATGTTTCACCGGATTCGGTAAACATTGAGATGACCGGAAATGCGAACAAAGTGACGGCTTTCTTAAATTTGATCGAACCATACGGCATCATCGAAATGGCGCGCACAGGTAACCTTGCATTGAAGCGCGGTTAGTGCCAACCTCCCATCCCTTTTTAGAACTAGTATCTATTCAACCAGGCAGCCTTGCTGCTGCCACAATCAACGAAAAATATGCCTGCAAAAGTCTATACAGATAAAGACGCCGATCTTCGGACACTCAAAAAGAAGACCCTAGCTATTATTGGCTACGGTTCACAGGGCCACGCACACGCCCAAAACCTTAAGGACAGTGGTCTCAATGTGATCATCGGTCTCTACAAGAAGAGCAAGTCCGTGAAAGTGGCACAGAGCCAAGGTTTCGAAGTATTCGAAACAGCTGAAGCGGTTCAAAAAGCAGATGTGATCATGATTGCGGTTCCTGACATGCTTCAGGCGCAAGTTTACGAAAACGACATCCTACCTCACCTCACTAAGGGCAAGACACTTGCGTTCACACACGGTCTTGCGATCCACTTCGGTTTGATCGAAGCACCTAAGGGTATCGACGTCATCATGATCGCGCCTAAGGGCCCAGGCCACGTTGTTCGTAGCCAATATGTTGAAGGTAAGGGTGTTCCAGCGCTGATCGCGATTAACAAGGGTTCTTCTCGCGATGCGAAGAAGGTAGCACTTGCATGGGCGAAGGGCGTAGGCGGCACACGTGCCGGCACAATACAAACAACTTTCAAGGAAGAGTGTGAAACTGACCTCTTCGGTGAGCAAGCGGTCCTTTGCGGTGGTGCATCTGCACTCGTTATGGCTGGCTTCGAAACACTTGTTGAAGCGGGTTACCAACCAGAAATGGCTTACTTCGAGTGTTTGCACGAGTTGAAGCTCATCGTCGACCTTATGGTTGAGTCTGGTGTTTCCGGTATGCGTTTCTCCGTTTCCGAAACAGCTGAATGGGGTGACTACATCTCCGGTCCTCGCGTCATCAACGCTTCTTCCAAGAAGGCAATGAAGGCGATTCTTAAGGACATCCAAACTGGCAAGTTCACCAAGGACTGGGTCAAGGAATACAAGAACGGTCTTCCAAAATACAAGCAGTTCGTCAAGGACGGCCAAAACCACCCAATCGAAAAGACAGGCCAACGCCTCCGTGCGCTCATGCCTTGGGTGAAGAAGCGCAACATCAAGGGTTCGCAAGCTGCTTACAATAACTAAGCCGTTTCATTTCTGAAATTTCCAAGCGGTCGTCGGTTCATACCGTCGACCGCTTTTTTGTAAGTCAGGCACTCTTGCCTGACAGTGCCAACTCTCAGTAATACAAACTAGACAGACAAGAGTGTCTGTCTTACATCACTCTTTCCATGCCAGCTCCGATCCAAATCGCCACTCGTAAAAGTCCGCTCGCCCTAAAGCAAACGGAAATGGTGCGCGCTTGGCTGGCTGAAAAACTTCCAGAAGACAGCTTCGGAGAGCTACGCCTGACCACCAATGTCGACGAGCGCCTATCTTGGTCACTCGAAAAACGCGGTGGCATCGGTCTCTTTACTAAAGAGCTCGAAGACTCTCTGCTCGATGGTCGCGCAAGTATTGCCGTGCATAGCGCGAAGGACATGCCAACTGCATTTCAAGCCGACCTACGCGTCGCTGGCTATCTACCGCGCGCTCGTGCCAACGACGTGCTCGTGCATCGCAACGACTGCCCTACACCGCAGACAATTGCCACCAGTAGCCCGCGTCGTCGCGCCCAAGTCGGCATACTTCAAGAGCAGGCGGAATGGACGACCATTCGTGGCAATGTGTCCACTCGTATGCAAAAAATCCTAGACGGAGAAGCCGAAGCCACCTTACTCGCAGCTGCTGGACTCGACCGCTTAGATATTAGCTCACATGAGGGACTCACCTTCGTCGAACTGCCAATTGAGCAAGTAGTCCCAGCGCCAGGCCAAGCAGCCATCGCCATTCAGTGCCGCGTAGCCGACCTTGATAAATACCAGGACCTCTTCTGCGAACAAACGAAGCTCGCTGTCGAACTCGAGCGCACCTTCCTTCGTAAACTCGGCGGCGGTTGCCAAACGCCGGTCGGCGCACACTACACGAACGGCACATTCTACATTTTTCACCCGGAAGTCGGCCATACCACTTTTGAATTCGAGCTCAAGTCACTCAACGATATTGAGCCCATTATTGAGACCGTCATCAACGACCTAAAACTCTCACAGTAGCTTTACGACACATGTCTAACAAAAAAGGAAAAGTTTATCTTATTGGAGCAGGCCCTGGTGACCCAGGTCTTGTCACCGTGCGTGCACGCCAACTGATTGAAGCCGCAGATGTCATCATCTACGACTACCTAGCCAACCCTAAACTACTGGATTGGGCACGAGAAGACTCAGAGCGTATTTATGTCGGCAAACGCTCAGGCTTACACTCGATTCCACAAGATGAGATTGAAGAGATTCTCGTTGACCGTGCCAATAAGGGCAAACAAGTCGTGCGCCTCAAAGGTGGCGATCCTTTCGTATTCGGCCGTGGTGGCGAAGAAATCGGCGAACTACAAATCGACAACATCCCCTTTGAAATTGTCCCTGGCGTCACGGCTGCCCTTGCCGCTGCTGCGTATGCAGGCATCCCACTCTCCCACCGTGAGTTCAGCTCCTCGATCACCTTTCTGACAGGTCACGAAAATCCAGAGAAACAAAGCCTTAGCATCGACTTCCGCAAGCATGGCCAAACCAATGGCACCCTTTGCCTCTACATGAGCCTTGGCCAATTGCCACGCATCATCGGCGAACTCAAGGAAGGCGGCATGCCAGGCGATAAACCGGTCGGCGTCATTCAATGGGCAACACTGAACCGCCAGCAATCCGTTTACGGCTCACTCGACACCATCGTTGCAGACATCGAAGCAGCTGGCATCGGCACACCTGCCATGATCATCATCGGCGAAGTCGTCGCCCACCGCTCCAAGACTGAGTGGTTCGAAGGACGCGAACTATTCGGGAAACGCTTCGTAGTCACACGTGCGCGCGAGCAAGCAGGTCAACTCACTCACATGCTGGAAGACAAAGGTGCGGAAGTTATTGAACTCCCCTTCATCGAAGTCACTCCTGAGTTTGATCCGAAACTAGTCAGTGAAGTCTTTACAGGCCTCGCCGTTTACGAATGGATCATTTTCACCAGCGCTAATGGCGTGAAGACCTTTTTCGATCTGTTCTATAAAGCATTCGATGATATTCGTTGCCTCGGTCCTATGCGCATAGCTGCAGTCGGCGCCGCTACGGCACGCGAAATCGAGAAGCACCGCCTAAAAGTAGACTTCGTGCCTAAAAAAGCCAATGCTGAGGCACTTGCCGACGAGCTCATCGAAAACGAAGGCATGGAAAGTGTCCAAGTGCTCGTAGTGACTGGAAACCAAAACCGAGAAGCGCTCGTCAAACGTCTTGAAACCGAAGGCCGCGCGATCGTCGACACACTTCCGCTCTACAAGACCAAGAAGACAAACCTTCTCGCAAACGAAGCTGCAGAGCGTTTCCGCAAAGAAGGTGCCGACGCCATCCTCTTCACCAGTTCCTCGACAGTGAATTCATTCATCGATCAGAATGCCGCCTTCAAACTTGAAGAAGGTGCTCGTCACCCCGTGCTTGGCAGCATCGGACCAATGACCTCTAAAACACTCACCGAAAAGAAACTCCCCATCGGCTTTGAAGCACCCGTTTCCAGCTTGGAACACTTCATCGAAGCTGCTGTAAAACACTTTAACGAATAATCTAACTTCTAACTCCTAAATTCTAACTTCTTAAAAACTATGCCAAACGTAATCCTAGAAACCACTCAAGGCTCGATCGAATTCAAACTATTTGACGACATTGCTCCGAAAACTTGCGAAAATTTCACCACACACGTGAAAAACGGCTATTACGACGGAGTCATCTTCCACCGCATCATCGAAGAGTTCATGATCCAAGGCGGCGACCCAACCGGCACTGGCCGTGGTGGTGAGTCCATTTGGGGCAAGAACTTCGAAGACGAATGCGCTCGAGATGTCAAATTTGACAAGCCTGGCCTCCTAGCAATGGCCAACGCAGGTCCTGGCACCAACGGCAGTCAGTTCTTCATCACCACAGTCGCCACGCCATGGCTGCACATGAACCACACCATCTTCGGTGAAGTCGTGAATGGCATGGACATCGTTGATGCCCTCGAAGGCGTCAAAAAAGGTCCTGGCGATCGCCCAATCGAAGAACAAAAGATCATTTCGGGCAAAGTGATTGATTAAAATTTGTTTTATCAGACTTCTACAAAGGCGACTTCTCACGCGGAGTCGCCTTTTTTACAGAAAAAACCTCTACTTCCCGCAACGAAACAAAAACTAAAGCCATTTCTTGACTTTTTGAGTCAACAACTAAAGTAATAGATTAAATGACCGACAGTATCATATCGCAAACCCCATCAGCAAAGGAGTTGGACCTCGAGACCGCTTCCGCTGTGGATCGTGTGCGCTGGGCTTACGAGACGCATGGCGACAAGCTAGTGCTCAGCACAAGCTTTGGTGTGCAAAGTGCGGTGATGCTTCATCTGGTAACGAGTCAGATTCCGGATATTCCAGTGATTTTCGTCGATACGGGCTACCTCTTCCCAGAGACCTATCGTTTTGCTGAATCATTGACTGAACGTTTAAGTCTTAATCTGAAAACTTATGTCCCTCGACAAACTGCTGCACAGCAAGAGGCAGTGCATGGAAAATTGTGGGAACAAGGCCTAGAAGGCCTCGAGCGCTATAACCGTCTAAATAAAGTTGAGCCAATGAATCGTGCGGTCACCGAACTTGGTGCCACAGCTTGGCTTTCCGGCCTGCGCCGTAAACAATCATCCTCCCGAGAAGATCGCCCGGTGGCGCAACAGCAAAATAAGATTTTAAAGATTTACCCAATCATCGATTGGAATGATCGAGACATCTATACCTATCTGACTGAAAACGATCTGCCCTATCACCCTCTTTGGGATATGGGCTACGTATCTGTCGGTGATTGGCATAGCACCAGTAAACTGGGTGAAGGCATGAGCGCTGAAGACACACGCTTCGGTGGACTTAAACGTGAGTGCGGACTGCACGAAATTACAGGAGGTTCAGACTACCAGATATAGTTTGTAGCCAAAAGCACTTCGACGCAGTCCCGAAGTGGGATGAGAACGGTTTCGGATTCACTTGCACTCATAATTGTTGAGCAGGCAAAACTGATTGGCGATGTTTGTGCCAGAACTCGGCGGTTGCGACGGAGCGCAACCCTCCATAAGTCGATAATAGCTTACGCCATAAGACTCGCAAGTATGATACGATCCACTTTGCGGTCGGTCCGCAACTCCAGCACACGCACTCCTTGCGTGGGTAGAATCGAAATCAAATTCGTGAACGTTTCCCAATCCGTAACCACTTGATGTTCGATCCGGTGTGCCTTACAGAGGTTCGCAAAGTCAACTTTTTGCGGTGTTGCGAAATAGTCTTCGAAGGTCGATTTCATCGAAGCCACTGGTAAGTGCTCGAAGATACCGCCACCATCATTATTGATCAACACGATCGTCAGGCTACCTGCAAGTTGCTGCGCCACCATCAGCGCGTTACTATCATGCAGGAACGCAAGGTCACCGGTTAAGAGAATTCCCGGACGTCCACGATGTGCCATCCCGAACGCGCTACCTAAGGTGCCGTCAATTCCGTTGGCACCTCGATTTGCAAATACCGAGCAAGCCCGATTACCCGCGCACCAAAAAAACTCTGCATAGCGCACACTCATACTGCTCGCGAGAAAGACTTGGGTGCCTACCGGCAAATGGTTCGAAAGCAACCATGCGGCCTTACCTTCGAAGAGTTCTTGTGTTTGTGCTAACTTTTTGTCGATACGTTGCGCTGTCGTGCTCTCCAATTGCATCCACTTCATCGTCCAATCGAGGTCGACTCGTAGATGCGGCACATGCTCTGCAAGTGTGTGCGCAGAGCCGTGCATGAAGGTTGCCACGCGATGTAAGGGGTCTGTATTTACGGGGCGATCCGTCAGCAGAAAAGAAACGGCATCCAAATCTCCAAGCCATTTACGTAGCACTTTACTCGTAGGTAACGCGCCGATCTGTAGAATCGCTGTCGGTTGTAAGGCTTCGACAGATTCCGGTTGACGTAGAAAGGCATCGTAATGAGCCACTAAAGCTGGGTTCTCAAAGGCATGGCCTCGTAACGGATTCAATACATCGCAAAAGACAGGCCAGCCTAACTTCTGCGAAAGCATCGTCACCGCATCTGCAAACGATTCATCTCCATCATTAGGGTTATGACTGCCAACGACAATCAAACCATGCTGATGACTCGACAAACGCTCCAGTGCCACTTCATCAAAACTGGCACCCGTAGCCACCGACTCACATGGTCGAGTGATTACCGTTGCTGCAGCATCGAGCGTGGGCGCATCGATAACAGCCTCTCCTTCAACCGGAGCTAGCGGATCACGAAAAGGGAAATTTAACTGCACTGGCCCAGGGTTGGCACCGAGCGAACCATTCACTGCATGCACGAGTGTCTGACGGAGATACGACAACATTTCAGAACGCACTTCAGGCAAAGCGACTTCATAGAATGCCCGCGCATAGTTCCCATACATTTTGAACTGATCAATCGTCTGTCCTGAGGAACAATCCCGCAACTCTGGTGGTCGGTCAGCAGTCAAGATAAGTAAAGGCGTGCCACTCATCGAAGCTTCCACCACAGCAGGATAATAATTCGCCGCCGCAGATCCAGAGGTGCAAACAATGGCCACCGGTTTACGCGTGCGCTTTGCCAAGCCTAAGGCAAAAAAACCTGCTGAACGCTCGTCCAAAACAGTTAAGGCTTCAAGTCTGGGGTTCCTAGCCGCAGCCACTGTCAACGGTGTTGAGCGCGAACCAGGCGAGACTACTACGGTTTCAACACCCAAACGTGCGAGCACCTCCATCGACAGTGCGGCCCATGCCGAATTCACAGTCGAACATGCTACGGAATCAAAAGTTGTCGTCGTATCTACCACATGTTTAACCAAAGCTCATTCCAGGCGAAAGACAACTACTGAGTCTCATCGCTGATAGCAAAAAGAACGATTCATGCAAAGACAACTGATCAACTCCGCCAAAATATAGCAGCAAGTAAACATGTGAGCTTAGTTTAGGTTCAAAAAGGGTTTTTTCTTTAAATGAAGCACTGCAGCCTGCGACAATCTAGCCTACTTTCTGGACGACAGTGAAATCATGAAAAAAGAGGACGCACCCTTCTCCATTTCATGGGACAGCAGCAGCACCGGAAATGGTTTCCACGAGATCAAGACGTGCCTGGAGACAAGCAGCGATGAGATCTTCTCGGATCCGATTACCTTTATCGTATGCAGCACGCCCATCGACGACTGGCGTCGACTACATTTCACCACCGAAGATCTCGCCGAAGCGAGCAAGTTACCTCCCAAGGCACAGGCTCGACATCACGGACGGTCGCTATTTAGGCCGAGTGCGTGTGACGAGCCCCTACGATTTCCTATTATACGCCGTCCCTACCTCCGCGAATTCGAGCACTTGATCGGGATACTTCGTGGCCAACCGCATCAAGACCTTAGCACTCGGCGGCGGTTGACGCTTGCCCAAGGCTCATTCGCGGACGATAGCGACTGGCGTATTCATTAGTTCGCAAAAGCCTCTTGCGTCATCTATGCTCGGTCGCGCTTTGTGTAATGCCGTCCCAGACGGTTGCTCCACGACCGTTCCGCTTAAGACCTCCCCTAGTAGCATTCGCCCTTCTTCAGCGGACTTCACGAGTAAAGCCCCTACAAAAGCGCCGCAATCTCATCGTTTGATAAGCTCATATGCACTCTGCAAAAGCTTAACATGTCTTCTTGTAAAGGTGCTGAAAAAGTAACTGGACTGTAGTGGGAATTCAAATACGTAACGATAGCAGTGCAACCCTTGGCGCTTGATCGGCAACGCTTCGTCCATACGGTCTGACCAGCCACCTTCTATAAACTCAATATACAAGGTTTCATCGGGGCCATAGATTTTGTCTCCGACCACTCGATGATTGATATGTTCAGCATGCACGCGAATCTGATGCTTACGCCCTGTTTCCGGAAAGACTCGACACAGAGTGTATCCATTCTGACTGATTACAGGCACAAAATCGGTCACCGCAGTTTGCGAGGTGCGGTCGTAGCTAACCTCGGATTTCACAATAACTGGGCCGCCTTTGCGTCGCGCGATCGGCTCATCGACGTGGATCGTCTCCGTCCACTCTCCCTCCAAAATGGCGATATATTCCTTCTTCACGATCCGTTGCTGAATTGCCATCTGAAACTTGCGCGCCACTGCGGGTCGCTTGGCAAAAACAATCAAGCCACTAGTTTCACGATCTAAGCGTGCCACCAAGTGTATTTTGCCCCCACCCAGATACTCAGAAACCACACCGACAAGGCTCGACATCGGTCCATTTTTGGAAGGATGGCAGACCAACCAGCCAGGTTTGTTCACGATCAACAGGTCATCATCTTCTTGCACGATCCACTCAGGAAATACCTCAGGGTCGACTAGAGGGGCTTCTTCGCCATATGGATCCATCATCAATGCTTTCTATGTTGCTCAAGGCGTAGCTTGCGTAAAATCACGCCACCGATTCGAGTGACCGCAACAATTGGAAATTTGCTACCAAAAAATGCAATACACTTATTCTTCCAGCCCGTAACAACCATTGAGCGCCCCTTAGCGAGCGCGNTGAGCGTATATTCAGCGACTTGATCGGATGTCATATCCAAAGTAGCATTCGCGCCGCTATTCATCGGCGGAGTTTCAAATCCCGCAGATTTAAAGAAGTTTGAACGTGTCGGCCCCGGGCAAACTGCTAACGCACGCACTGACGTGCCACGAAGATCTTCATTNAACGCCAAAGTCCAATTGAGCACAAAGGACTTAGTCGCGCCATAGGTGGCTAAGAAAGGCGTTGGCTGGAATGCTGAGGTCGATGCAACGTTCACGACCACGCCGCCACGTTCGAGCATTTTGGGCAGCAAGCGAAGCGTTAAATCGACAACTGCCTTCACATTCAAATCGATCATGGTTAGCTGCTTACAGCGATCTAGTTCTTCGATCCTGCCATAATCACCAAATCCACTGTTATTAAAAAGTAAAACCTTGCCCNGTGGGGCTTCATCGATGATTAGCTCTAGGCGCTCAGCAGCCGTCTGTAGAGCTGAAGCTGAGGACAAATCGGTGCTGATATGCAGCCCCGTTTTATCGGAAAAAATATCAGGTTTTGATCGAGAAAGGTTGCATACCACCGCATTGGTGCCTACAGTATTAATTGCTTTGATAATTGAGCAGCCAATACCTGAAGAACCACCCGTAACAATGATTACGGCCGCATGGTTTAAATATTCTGAAGGTGTTGGCATTTTTTATGTCCAGTTATCTGAAAGCAGCGAATTCAATCGGATTCGTTAAATGGAACCAAGAAACAAAAGGAAAAAAATATGAAGCAACATGATGTTATCATCTCGGGATTGAACTTAGATTTAACCGAAGCGATGAAAAATATGGTTCATGAAAAAGCAGAAAAACTCTTCGAACACGATGATCGGATCATCCGTATGCGTGTAGAGCTAGAATACGACTCACATCAAGCCTCTCACCAAAAAGAATTTATTGCTAAGGGACAGCTTGAAGTCCGTGGCAACGACCACTTTGCCTCCGACGCCAGTGGCGATATGTATAAATCAATCGACGGCATGGTCCAAAAACTGGATCGAATGCTACGACGACGACACCGCCTGCAGAAGGTGAAACGGAAAAACACACACGACGTGGACATCCCCGCTGATATACCGAAGGCGATGTAAATACTCCCCATTCCCCAAACTCAAGCCCGTCTCTTTAACTAGAGTCGGGCTTGCTTTTTTCTAGGGATTCGCAAACGTGTCACACATGAATCCTTCTATTTACCACATTCTTCATTTTATGGGCATCCTCATGCTCTTCCTCGGCTACGGCGCACTACTCGGTCGCAGCATCGCAGGCAGCGATGACGCCAAGGTCAAAAAACTAGGCTCGATCACCAGCGGCATTGGTTTACTGCTCATGATTGTGGCAGGCTTCGGCTTGGTAGCTAAACTCTATGGCAACAGCTTTGAACCGTGGATGATTGCCAAGGTCGTGATTTGGGTCGTCCTCGGTGGATTAATTGCCTTGATCAATCGTAAGCCTGCACTCGCAGTCGCACTTTGGTGGGGGCTGATCGCACTTGGCGCAGTCGCTGCGGTCATGGTTTACATCCGCCCGTTTTAACACGGATCACATACATTTTCAAAAAGCACGGACACGCTAAGCGTCCGTGCTTTTTTTGATTCTCGCCTACGTAACAACTCCGCGTGAAATCAAAGACCTANCTAAACATTCAAACACATAGATGGTAGNGACGACTGCCCTCAGGCGTCCACCCAACNGGGCTATCATTTGGACAGCTGAAGGCAGCAGTCTATACCTTTAGGACATCTGGACATTCAATATTCAAGCCTGAGCCCTCAAGTCACAGCCACATTCTATATTCGATGTTCAAGGTTCCCTACTCATCGTCCGCACCATACTTCTCCAAAGTATAGACAAACAAGTCTTCCATTTTCTTACGCGCCCAGGGAGTGCGGCGTAGAAATTTGAGGCTGGATTTGACAGTGGGATCAAACATGAAGCATCGCACAGGGATGCGCTCCGCTAGTCCATCCCACCCGTAGTAATCTGAAAGGCTAATCACAATCTGCTCCAAAGTATATCCATGGAGCGGGTTATTAGGCTGCTCTTGATTGGCCATTTAAACGTCTGCGATGTCTTTAAAGATCTGCTCAAACGCTGAGATCGCATTTTCCATCAGTCCGATATCAAAACTTTCATCTGGAGCGTGCAAATTATCGAGCGGAGTAAACAATCCAACCATGACCGCATCGAGACCTGCGCGCTTCTTGAAATCCGCGATTACTGGAATGCTGCCGCCTTCGCGAAGATAGATCGGTGCTTTTCCAAAACTCTGCTCAATCGCTGCATCTGCAGACTTAAAAGCTCGCGCTAACGGCGCTGGCTGATCGGCTGGTGTATTGGGGCGCTCTGGAGGGACGACAAGATAGGCGGGAGCAACGGGCCCTTGGCGAACATCGACCGTGACGCCTTCTGGGCAGCGCTCTTTAATCGCTGTGATCACCTGCTCTTGCACCTTTACTGGATCCTGATCAGCCACCATGCGACAAGTAATCTTGGCAAACGCTTCTTTCGGGATGACTGTCTTTGAGCCTTTCCCCTGATAGCCACCACCGATGCCATTAAACTCAAGTGTCGGTCCGAAACGAACGGCTTCGAGTGGATTCAGTCCATTCGCCGGCGCAAACTTAGGCACACCTAGCAGTTCTCGATAGCTCTCCACCGTCTCTGGGTAACGCTTTAGTTCTTCACGTTCCCAATCAAATACCGGCAGCACATCGTCGTAGAAACCGGGCACATTCACACTGCCATCAGGATTGTGTAGAGAAGCGCAAATTTCGCTTAAAGCCTGCAGGGGATTATAAACTGCGCCTCCGTGAATGCCTGAATGTAAGTCTACTTTCGCACCTTTAACGCTTACCTCCAAATCGACCAAGCCGCGCAAAGCAGTGGTGATTACGATCTGTTCGGTATTCGGACTACCGGTATCTGAGACCAGAAGAAAATCTGCTTTGGAAAGTCGCTCGGCATGGGTGTCGAAAAATTTCGGCATGCTTGGACTGCCGATCTCCTCTTCTCCCTCAATAACGTAAGTCAAGTTGACCGGCAGATCGGGATACTCTGCCAACACACGTGAGAGTGCCGTCATGTGCACGATTGTTGGACCTTTATTATCAGCCGTGCCACGCCCGTAGATACGACCATCTCGAAGCATTGGCTCGAAGGCATCACTCGTCCAAAGCTCAAATGGGTCGGCAGGTTGCACGTCATAATGCCCGTAAATCACTATATGCGGCCAAGAGGGGTCGCCGTGCCGCTCCGCCAACAAAATGGGATGCAACTCAGTCTCGACCGACTCGACCTTAAAACCAAGTTGCTTGAGTAAACCTGTGGCATAATTGCGTGCTTCGTCCATACCCTCCGCGTAGGCGGGATCAGTTGAAACTGATTGGCAACGAATGTATTCTTTAAGTGTTTCGAGAGGATTGAGAGTCATATATTGTGAACGTGAGTGAAATAGAAATTCAAATGTTAGCGGCGGACGTCCCGACTGTCATGCAGTGTTATCAGCCAGCTTACCTATTAACCTTTAATTATTACCTATTAATCACCGATTACGATAGGCTTCCATCGCTTTGGGCATTAGCTCTTGCAACTTTCTTGCCCGAGTCGCTCCTGATGGGTGTGTAGACAAAAACTCAGGCGGCGCGCCTTGGCTTTGGGCGGCCATACGATCCCAAAAACCGATAGCTGCACGTGGGTCGTAGCCGGCTTTCGCAGCATACATCAAGCCGATCTCGTCTGCTTCACTTTCATGAAAACGGCTGTAAGGTAAAATAACGCCCACAGTGGCACCTGCACCATAAGCTGCCATAAGCAACTGGCGATCGCCACTATCCATATCTGAAGTGCCAATATCTAATGCCAACGCACCGCCGGCTGCGAGTAACTGGTGGGATACACGCTCATTNCCATGCCCGGCCGCAACGTGCGCCACCTCATGCCCGACAACGATAGCCAGATCATCTTCAGTCTTAGCGACCTTANAAATGCCNGTATAGACAGCCACTTTACCGCCCGGCATTGCAAAGGCATTGATTTGGCTATCATCTTCAAACACAACAAACTCCCACTGCGCATTTGGCATATCGGGATCTGCTACATAGGCGATGCGATCGCCAACGCGGCGCAGCATTGCATTATAAGTGGGATCTCGAGAAATCGGTGTCTCTTGCTTGAGTTGGCCAAACTGAGCAGCTGACATCGATGTCAATTGATCATTTGGCACCAAGTGTAAGGCCGAGCGCCCCGTTTGTGGCACAGTATGACAGCCTGTAGAAAAGAGTAAGGCACTGAGCGCCAAGGTCGCAGATGCTGTGATAAACTTCATAATAGATGGTTTTGTAATGTAGACATTCAAAAGCAAAGAGAGTTCAGGACTTTCCGCAAGCGTTCGCTTTCATGTTTCCTAGATAGCTATCGAGGCTTCTATTATGAAGACCGCCTAGCAACAACCCAAAGCACTGCGGGCTTCATCAATGAAGCCCCTACGGGTTCGGCTAAATGGAGTAGACGCCCCATAACTTTCAAGGCTCACTGATCTCAGCAAAGACCTAGATTACGAGTAAGATTAAGACAACGACTCGTATGCCTGAAACACCTAAATTTTCGAAAACCCACCCTCACTCTCATAGCGCTTGCCATGGTTCAACCTCCAGACAAGCCAAACAAACACCCCCGCAAGGGCACCACCAAGGTGTGCCCCTCCTGAAACGTTCGAAATGCCCATAATCCGCTGACCAGCGATAACAAATGGTAAAATCACCCATATACCAAACATCCACAAAGCACTCATGCGTAACCAATAAGTTTTAAAGAAAAACCAAAACATGACTGCCAACTGGTGCTGCCTAAAACGCAGCGCATAAAAGGCCATCACTCCAGAAATTCCCCCACTTGCGCCCACACAAGGAACCGTTGAATCAGGCTCCATTAAAATATGCGCAAAATGCCCTGCTGCCGTAGCCAGACACAACAATAGGAAAAACTCCAAAGTGCCTAAGCACTTCTCAACGTTATCACCGAAAACAATCAAAAAGTATACATTACCCAAGAGGTGTAAAATACCTGCATGTAGAAAAAATGCAGTCAACCAAGTGAGCCCACCTTGGCGACCAAACTCCGCTGGAATTAAGCCATAAGCATCCACCACTGCACGTAGGTCAGTCATCGCCAGTATACTAACGATGACAATACTCGCCGCTAAAAACCAAGTAAACCATGGTTTCTCATCCAACTGACGTGGCCCAGAGGGTTGTTCATCCTCAACTGGCATTCCGAGTAATGCCGGTATCCATTGCCACATTTCAGTCGGCCCTTCACCCCAACCACTCTTTCGCTTCGAAAACTCACGTCGAGGCTTTGGCTTAACGCGCCGAATTTCAGGCTTCGAAGCGGCACGTTTGCGCTGCTGACGTTCCGCCTCGATACGGTTATCTCGTCCCCGACGATTCGTTTCAGTGGATCGATTCCTTTTTGGTTCACGCCTCACTGGCTCAACTCGCTTAATCGGTGATGGCGTTGGCTTAATCTGAGTTGAAACACTTTCAAATACTTGCGGGNGCAACTCTTCGCTAAAGCTACGACCGGCACGCGCACGCCGCTATCTTTCACTCCCCTCACTCTGGAAAAAATGATTCTGTCGGATGTCCCCAGACCGGAGGCTGTGCGAGTTCGCGTGATTCATAGGCAAAAAAGACCGAGTGTTGCCACTCGGTCTTGAATTCAAAATTCGACGTTCAGCGCCGAAGGCGCGACTAGTGTTTAAAGTGGCGCTTGCCGGTGAAGATCATGACCATGTCGCGCTCATCGGCTGCGGCAATGACTTCTTCATCGCGAACGGAGCCCCCTGGTTGGATGGCTGCTTTGGCTCCGGCTTCGGCGGCGGCAATCAAACCGTCGGCGAATGGGAAGAAGGCGTCGGAAGCGACCACTGAGCCATCGAGCGACAAACCAGCTTCGCCGGCTTTCCACACTGCGATTTTAGAACTGTCGACGCGAGACATCTGCCCAGCACCGACACCGAGTGTGCGCTCACAACCTGCATAGACAATTGCGTTGGACTTGACGTGTTTAACAACATTCCAACCGAAGACCATTGCGCGCATCTCTTCGGGTGTTGGCTGGCGCTTGGAAACGACTTTCCAGTCACTTGGACGGTCGGGCATGGTGTCGCGATCTTGCATCAACACACCTCCAACAACCGAGCGAATCTCTTGCAAGGAATCCGCTGGTAGACTGTCTTTCACGATCATCAGACGAAGGTTCTTCTTTTTGGCGAAAATTTCGCGCGCGGAATCGGTAAAGTCGGGTGCAATGATGACTTCGCAGAAGATCTTGCTAATAATGGCTGCGAGGTCGGCATCCATCGTTTGATTGACCACGATAATACCACCAAAAGGTGCTTGTTGATCAGTGATAAATGCCTGTTCCCATGCTTCGACAAGCGTATCAGCAGAAGCCACACCACACGGATTGGTGTGCTTTAGGATGGCTACGGTGGGCTTTTGGAACTCTCCGATGAGATAAGTCGCCGCGGTGATATCGATGATGTTATTGAAGCTGAGTTCCTTGCCTTGTAGCTGTTCGAAACAATCAAAGAAACNGCCATAGAGAGCCGCTTTTTGGTGGGGATTTTCGCCGTAGCGCAGGCTCTGCACTTGTGGGAGTTTGATATCCAACTCAGATGGGATTCCTGAGAGTTCACCGAGGTTTGGCTCGTCACTGACTTGCCCCTCGAGGTATTTGGCAATTGCGCCATCGTAAGCAGACGTGCGTTGGAAGACTTTGAGTGCGAGCTCGCGGCGGAGTTTTGNCAGCGCGGCACCATCATCCATGGCAGCNAATACACGATCATAATCAGCTGCATCAACGACGACGGAAACCGACGCATGATTCTTGGCTGCTGAACGAAGCATCGAGGGTCCACCAATATCGATGTTCTCAATCGCGAGCTCGAAGGTAACGTCTGGCTTGGCAACCGTTTCCTCGAAAGGATAGAGATTGACGACCACCAGATCGATCATGTCGATACCGTGATCGGCGGCAGCGGCNATATGGTCTGCTTTGTCGCGACGAGCGAGCAATCCACCATGAATTTTCGGGTGCAAGGTTTTCACGCGCCCTTCCATCATTTCTGGGAAGCCGGTATAATCGCTCACTTCTGTGACTGGGATGCCCTCCTTTTCAAGGAGCTTGGCAGTGCCTCCTGTGGAGAGCAGACGGTAATCATATTTTTCAACGAGTGCCTTGGCAAATGGGACCAGGCCAGATTTATCGCTGACGGAGAGCAGTGCAGTTCTTTGCATAATATAATAAAAGCGAGAAGTTAGAATCTAGAAGTTCGCCCGAAGGTTTCGAAACTAGAAATTCGAGAAAGTGAAGTGCGGGATTAAAGCGGCTGTTGATTGTGCGCCAAGTCTTGAATTCTTTTAAAGTGTAAATAGCGTATACATTTATGAGTCAAAATACCATTTCACCGCACGAATTACCGCAATTATTAGCAAATCAGAGCACTGTGATCGACGTGCGCACACCTGGAGAGTTTAAGGCAGCTCATGTCAATGGAGCGCAACTCCAGCCACTGGATCAACTCGACCCCACTTCCTTCTGTGAACAGCATGGGACCGAGAACCCCGTCTACGTGCTCTGCCAAAGCGGNAAGCGTGCCAGTATGGCCGCAGAAAAATTGACGAGTGCAGGACATCAAAACGTGATCGTCGTTGAAGGAGGCACCGCGGCAGCAATCGAGCATGGTCTCGATATGAATTATGGTAAAGGAACAATATCAATCGAGCGACAGGTCCGTATCGTAGCAGGTGGTCTCGTCTTTGTGGGCACATTGCTCGGGCTACAGGTGCATGCAGGCTTTTTGGGTATTCCGGCTTTTGTCGGTGCAGGTCTTGTCTTCGCGGGAGTCACAGACACCTGCGGCATGGGAATCATGCTGTCAAAGATGCCTTGGAATCGGTAAAATGCTGAACTATGGCACCGTTTGGTCAGCGCCTAAAATTGGAGTATAAGAATCGCAGCACACATCATTAATGCGCCAGTTAAACGCATCACCCAAAGCCGACCGTCGCCTTTCTTCGTAGGCATTCGCAAAAAATAGGCCAGCGCCACACCGATCACGACCGACCAAAGGCCGCGCGTGCTATAGACGACATTGAACACCGCTGCATTTTGATAGTGAGCCAGTGTATAATTGAGCAATAATGCCTGCGCGGCCATAATCACCCCTGCGACCAAAACCCAAGTCCAGGCCGCTTTGGGCATCTTAATGAGCGGTTCATCGAAAAACGGCACCAATAGAAGCGACAGCACCGCATTGACCAAGATCACGATAAAAATAAATACAGAGGCATTAAACTGACTGCCATAGGCGCTCACCATCATATCCGTTGCGGCGAAGAATAATGAGCTTAGTAATGCGAGGCATAAAGTCATCCCCACACGTCGTGCCCCACCCCCAGAAAACCCAAGCAATGCCACCCCAAACATCGAAACCACTGCCGCNAGAATGATCGATTTTGAAATTGGCTCCGTGCCCAAAGCCAATGCAATCAGCACCACAAAGACNGTCTTCGTCCCCATGACTGGAGTCTGCAAACTAATATCTCCCAAGCGTATTGCCGCAAAAGTAAACATCTGCCCGAGAAAGAAAAATAGCCCCGTAAGCAATGGGAAGCCGATGTAAGACAGTGGAAAACTGAACTCATGCCCAATTAAGAGCAAAGCAAAGACGGGTAAAAAGAGCCAATTCGCAACAAATGATAGCCGAAGAATCCCTGCCCCTTGCGCAAGTGCGTGTTTAGAAAGTGTGGCGGCGATCGCATAGCCGAGGGCCGCGATCGCAGAATTGATGTAAATGGGCTCCATTTTGTCTTTTGGATAGATAGATCGTCCGATTTCACCTTATAATCAATTGAAAAGCTGATACCCGAATTGAAGACTCAGCAATAAAACTGTATTCTTTGAAGATTTGGTGCCTAATTTGCNGCCCAATCAGTAATAATACCTGTGANCCANGATAATCCAGACTCCGAAAAGACAGAACGTCTCCTACGACAGTTCTACGCGCAACAGAGCAAATTGCGCGGATACATCTTTTCGGCCACTCGGAATTATCATGCTACCGAGGACATTCTGCAGTCTGTGGCGATTGTGACGGCTCAAAAAGCTAGCAGTTACGATTTTGATAAAAACCCAGCCCCATGGTTTATCGGCATCGCCAAAAATCACATAAAAAAATGGTATACGTCCCAAGGGCGAAACAGCCGTAATGTCAGCCTAGATATTCTCGAAGAATGCATCTCCGATTACAGTAATTTTGAGAGCGACTTAATTGCCAATCGTCGTGAGGCGCTCAATACTTGTATCGGGAAATTACCAAGCAAACAAAAGGAAGTTGTCAGACTACGCTATATGCATGACAAGAGCTGCCATACGATCGCCGAAGAATTAAAACGGCCAATACAGGGCATTTACTCACTTTTAAAACGCCTAAAACTAGAGCTCCGAAAATGTGTTGAGTTTAGACTCAAAGATATGGAGGCGCGCCCATGAAATCATCGAACAATAATGCCCACGACCTGCTATCTGATTACTTTTTGCGTGAGTTAGACGATCAAGAGTTAGAACAGCTTCAAGAGGCGCTCAAAAGCGACGAGGTATTACGTGAAGAATTTGCCAACATCGCGCGAGATGAATGGCTCTTGCACCACATACATTCCGACATGGACCAGCAGTATGTCCGTGAATCGAAAACTGTGATTATCAAACCCAAGCGACGAGTGTTTTTGAGCCCAGCGTTTGTTGCAATTGCTGCTAGCCTAAGCGTTGCCTTTTTACTTTTAGCCTTGTTCGTCAATCAAGAGAAGCAACTCACTCGAAATGTAGTCGCCTCCACGACAACCGCCGTTGAACAAGCGTCCATTGCTGTGATATCGAGTATTTTCACCCTCCCTGGAGACAGTGTGGTGGCGAATAACAATGGCCATTTGCGAAATCTTGAAGCGCACTCAGAGCTTATCGAAGGTGATACCATCACACTCCCAAAAAGCGCTCGCCTCGAATTTAGTTACCTAGGCGAAACCACGACAGTCGGCCTTAGAAACAAATCGCAGTTCACTGTCTCAACAGTCAATGGAGCCAAAAATATATACCTTGAATATGGCGAACTGACAGCCGATGTCGCTAAGCAAAGTGAGGGCAAGCCAATGCGCCTAACCACTGTAGATGCTGAAGCGGTCGTCCTTGGCACCCGATTTGAGCTCCAAGCTAAAGACTATACACGTCTTGTAGTCTTAAGTGGCCAAGTAGGCTTCAACTCGCTCGACGCTCAACAACAGCTAAAAGTCAATGCAGGCTTCCTCGCCAAATCTACACAGTCCAGCGATTGGAAAACCCAAGCGTTTATTGTCCAAGAAGAAGAACCCATCTATAATCATACGCTAAATAAAAAGAAGGTGGACGAATTTATCGCTATTGACCCTGAGCGAAACTATATCGGCTTCTTGCGCTTCGACTGCAAAGAGCTCGCCGGCCCAATACTTGAAGCAAGACTTCGTTTACATGTCGAACGATATGTTAATGACTTTGGTGGTCGAGGCACGATACGTCTATTCAGAGTCTCACCAAAGTCGACGATTCACGATGTCTTAGAGTCTGAAATGGTGGAAGTAGATTCACATCACGGTAGGCTCGGAGCTGGAGTGGATCTTGAGTTCGATCTAAGTTCCGAATCCATCCAGTCAGGCATCAACACATATGTCGTGAAGCTTGATAAAGGTGGCGACGATTTTTGGTTCAGTTCGAACAAGGGCAATACGCCTCCACGACTGACCATCAAGCTCGAAGGTGCCCACTAAGGATCACCGATGAATGCCTTATTCAGGCGTCCTAACCACACGCAAGCAAAGAGAACACGAGAATGTAGAACGGTGCACTGCCGCCGTTCTGGTATCGGCAACGCGTGAACAGATCGAAGCAGCTACATTCTAAATCAGTGGAGCTAATTAGCGCCCCATCCAGCCGCCATCGACCAACATGGTATGACCACTCATGTAATTGGATGCCTCAGATGCTAAGAAAACAATTGGCCCTTTAAAATCTTGTGGACTGCCCCAACGACCTGCTGGTATACGCCCTAGAATTTGCTCACTACGAACGGGGTCGTTGCGTAGCGCCTCAGTATTGTCAGTGTCGATGTAGCCTGGAGCGATCGCATTCACATTCACCCCCTTACCCGCCCACTCATTAGCAAATGCCATGGTGAGTTGGCCAATGCCACCTTTACTTGCGGCATAGCCTGGAACGGTGATACCGCCCTGGAAAGTTAAGAGGGATGCGGTAAAAATCACTTTTCCGCTTCCTCGCTCGACCATATCTTTGCCGAATTCCCGGGTTAACACGAACTGTGCGTTGAGGTTCACTTCAATCACTTTATCCCAAAGGTCATCACCATGCTCGGCAGCTGGCGCACGCAGAATCGTTCCTGCATTATTCACGAGAATATCAATTACAGGGAAGTCCGCTTTAGCCTGCTTGATAAAAGCATGGAGTGCCTGTCGATCCGAAAAATCACAACTGTAAGCCTTAAACTGACGTCCAAGGGCAGTCACAGCTTGCTCGACTGAGCTGTTGCCAGCTTCGAGGGTTGCACTCACACCAATAATATCCGCACCCGCTTCCGCTAAACCAACGGCCATCGCCTTACCGATACCTCGCTTACAGCCAGTAACCAATGCGGTTTTACCCTTCAGTGAAAAATTTTCTAGAATACTCATAATGTGTTGTTAGTTATGAAACATACTCGCTCAGCGATCAAGATTACTATCCGCCCAAATGCGTTCATTTATCAACAGATTCGACAAAGCCTACCGCGTCTAAATCGTAATCGACAAAAGTGTTAAATGTGCCTCGGTTCCAGATAACGACTCGTTTATCATCTTCACGCAAGACCACCGGGCGAAGGTTCCTGACTGGCGAATCGCGAGTTACCGCCTGCCATTCGATTGTAGATACATTGTCGTGCTTGGTAACCCGTGCACGATAGATCTCATGCTTCCCACCGCGGTCTTCTCCAGTATTTGGGTCCACGTCGGTTGAAATGAATACATANCTAGGATCGATCGGATCGAGGGTGATCAAGCCTGTGTAACTGGTCTCTTTTAGATACAGGCACTTACCCGCATGGGCGACTTCGCGATCATACCACTGCTGACCATCCCATGAGGCCATACGAAAGCGGAGATCCTCATTGTCTAAATAAAGGGTATATCCAATATGTGGATATCCCATAGCGTCGGTCGCGATAGAGCTCGTCCAAGCAGCCCTTGGTGCACTACCGCCATGCCCTTGACGTTTTTGCCCCGAACCAACAAATATTTTTTCAGCTTCACTAGGCGCCAAGGCTCCATCGCTAGCGAGGTTTTTAATTAGAGTGCCATCTGCCTTGTAATAATTCCCATCACGAAACTCGAAATAATATAAGCTGTTACCGAAGTTACGCGGATGAGCATCTGTCACACTGACAAACACCGTATCCGTGTAGTTACTTGCATATCTGGCGTAGGGTCGATGACGCCCACCCACCTCATTTTTAAAGAAGTGCACAGGTTCTGACCAAGTCTTACCTTCATCAGTAGACGTCACAAAAGTTGGGTTGAAGTCGATACCACGATAAAAGTTATACAACTTACCTTCCTCTTCTAGCTCGTATAGGTTCATGTAAGTCACCTTATCATTTCGACTTTTTGGAGTTCGCTTATGTTTAAACTCCTCACTCCATGTTAATGGATCGCTAGAGTCGGAAATGCGGGAATAGTGAAACTGATCACGATGATGTTTCGCATAGGTTGCCAAGACGCTACCGTCGTCGCGCACATGAAATACGGGTGAATTATGATCATCTCGATCAAAATTATCCTGCATCAGCACAGTTCCTAAAGGTTTCATCGTGGAGAGATCGAAAACACCTACATGCGCAGCACCTGAGCCATTGCCACGCACGGCACCGATAAAAAGTGTGCCATCATGCACGATCGCTCGCGGGTCTTGATACCAGCACCAACCAGCATGCTCCATAAAGGTCACCATCTGCCCATCAGCTACTGCCTTTGTCGGCGCGTTTACCTCAACCAAATTGATTGTGGATGCAAGCGCCTGCGCACAAAGAACAGCCGGAATAAGGGCCGAAGGAAACAGAACACGCATGCTTATTTCAGATCTTTAATCGCGATGTGATCCATATCGTCAAACCGCTGATTTTCACCGCCCATGGCCCAGCAGAATGTGTAAGCTTTCGTGCCACACCCAGAGTGGATCGACCACATTGGCGAAATCGCTGCTTGCTCGTTACTCATCGCAAGGTGACGCGTCTCATCGCCAGGCCCCATCATATGAAACACTTTCGAATCTTCTTCTAAGCCAAAATAGAGATATACTTCCGTGCGACGCTCGTGTGTGTGGCACGGCATGGTGTTCCAAACACTCCCGTCTTCAAGTGCGGTAAAGCCCATCACCAACTGACAGCTTTTGATACCATTTTCATGGATATACTGATAAATCGTGCGCTTATTGGCATCTTCAACCGTGCCTAGGTGCAAGGCATTGGCATCTGCTTTCTTCGCATGAGTCGTCGGGTATTCAGCATGCGCCGGATAGCTCACGAGGTAGAAACGTGCGGGCGCGGAGGCGTCAGCACTATTGAAGCTCACTTCCTTCGATCCGCGACCGATATACAAACCATCCAAGTTTTCCATAGGATACTCGGTGCCATCAACTGTGATCGATCCGTTACCACCGATGTTTAATACACCTACTTCGCGACGTTGGCAGAAAAAGTCTGCGGCCAACTCTTTGCCCGCTTCCAAAGTCAATGTCTCACTTGTCGGCACCGCAGCACCGACAATGCCTCGTTCCACCTCACAATAGAGCAAATTTAATCCACCGTCGGTGAATAAGGCCTCGATCATAAAGGCATCACGCAACTCCTGCGTATTCATTCGTTTGTATTCGTTGACTCCAACTGTATATCTAACGTCCATAATAGTTAATTCGTTTATTTGTTAAAAGTTGCAAGGTAGTCATTCCATTGTGCAGGCGTGGTAATCTCCCCTGCCCGCTCCCATCCGTAACCTGTCGCATATTCGACCTGACCAGAAGCATCAGTTTTGGTGATGACTAAAACATGGCTCTCCAGTTTCACCTTAGACTCAATAAGCTCAAAGCTCTCGATACGAGTTGGGTCGATCACGACTCCCGTGCCTAGACCATCGCCATCAAGCGTTTCCCAATATGAAATCCAGCCAGCCTTGAGATCTTTTGAGATGCCGTCTGCTTTGCCATGCATAACTAAGCCAATTGCAATTGGTAGATCCGTAGCCAGTTCGCCATTCTTCCAGAAGGTCGACTTCGAATGAAACAAGCGCTCTCCCAACTTGATAGTAATCTGCTTTGCTTCTTTGTATGAGTCACCTGCGTGCGACCACTCGTATGTCAGCACAAATACCGATTGCTCTGAACCATTTTGCAAGATCTCCCAAGCGGTGTAAACATCTGAGCTCACCATCTCACCATCAATCCAAAGGGCCAAGCCACCGCAACCACGTGAAGCGCCGACTTTATAGGGATCATACCCTTCACCATGATCAACATGATACGACTGGCCTGCCGCATTGCCCGCATACCATTTGTCAATGATCGGGTAATCGACGCGCTTCAACCAGCAGTCAAAGCCACTATCTTCAGCTTTTTCTCTAAGTGCAGGACCATATGCTCGAAAGGCAATTTTATCATTCTCCCATGCAAAATCGTCTGCTCGCTCTGGCACGAAACGGCAATAAGTAGCCGCTTCAGTCGCGGGCACCGCAATCGCGGATACTATTGGGGTGCATGAAAGTAAGGAGAGAAATAGTGATGTCAGTAATCTCATATATCAGTATTTAGACAGTGGTTCATCAGCATTCAACCAAGTAAGTCATGCCATAAGTAAATTCTTAATTACCATTGTGTGACATTCGAGCTTAAATCGGATTCCTCAAAAAATATATGCAGATTCAGGCAAAGTGGCTTGAGCAATCGTTTTGTCCATTGGCAACTTCTGCAACTGAGCCGTCGATCTATACACGGTGAGGCTTCCCAATTAATTAAACCTATTGCTTCAAAACAGGCTTCCAGACTCGAACCCGGAAGCGTCCACGTGTGCGAAAAGGTGGTGTAAATGGCGGCAGTCAAGAGATCAGTTTAACAAGTTGGAAGCTCGCGCAGTCACAGGATGCCTGGGAGGAGTCAATGATGCGTGCGACCTTACGCGGGGTGAGCACGCGTTGGATAGCGAGTTTTACGTGAGACAGAGGTGGCCAAAGAAAGCCACAGTTCGACCTCACGGCTTTGGCAGGAGAAGTCGGCGGCTTTAGTTGAAGAGCTGCAAGACTGTGACCTGAGTGACTTTAATATGGTGATCCTGATGTTGGATGCTGTCGTGCTCACCGATGGATTGGTAGCGACGGTTGCCTTAGCCGTTAACGAAGATGGACAAAAGCGCGTGCTAGGCTTGCGAGTCGGTCATAGTGAGAACCAACAGGTCTGTGAAGATCTACTGGGTAGTCTAAGTCGCAGGGGGCTAAAAGTGGCCAGTGGTGGTAGGCTTCTGGCCGTCCTCGATGGCTCACAAGCATTGAAGAATGCGCTTTTGTCGCGTTATCCAAATACGCTGATTCAAAGAGATGCTTAGTCCATAAAGAGCGCAACTTGCAGGGCTATCTCTCGAAGCGTCATTGGGGTGAGTTGGCCCGCTTATTTACACGGCTTCGCAAAAGCCAAGGTGCGCAAGCGGGCAAGGAAGCTGTCGATGCCATTGAACTCTTTTGGGCCGATAAAAACGATCAAGCGCGCATCAGTTTAGAGGAAGCAGGTTCGGANTTGCTGACACTTGCAAGGCTCGAAGTCTCCAACGAACTGAGCGTCTCCTTACTCTCGACAACTGCATTGAAAACATCTTCTAAAACCTACGCCGACACATCGGCCGCGTCTCGCGATGGCGTGAGCATACCGATCAAGCAGATCGCTGGCTGGCCAGTGGTTTATACTCGCACCGTAAGGCTTCCATCGGATCAAAGGTCTCAAGAAAATGCCACAACTGATCGAATCATTAGAACTCAAAGTAAGCACTGATGTTAAACATGAAGCCGTCTAATACTCTGAACGCTTCGCTTCGCTCTTGCCGCTTCGCGGCACCCTTCGGGACGACCTGCGCGAAGCATTCAGACTAACCTCAGTCATGAGCATTGACTTCATCACACAAGCAAACCACTAAACAAAACTACGAATCGAAATCACCTTGCAGTTTTAACAACTCGTGAGACATCCCCATCGAGCAAATGCTCTAAATCTTGTTGGAAAAGTTCAAAGGATCCTTCCAGGCGAGGCTTCGGTTTCATTGATTTGACCAGTTTTTCGAGGTTTAAGCCTGTTTACTGGTCGGGCATAGAGCACCTAAGGCATTATATCATATTGATAATCAGATGGATGCGGTTTTTCAAAGGGCGACTAGCTTAGTTGGGTGAAGCAACCTGTCCAACTTTACGGGGCCAGCTCACAATTGGTTCGGCTCGGTTTCAGCTATTCTTTTTAGGAAGCTGATAATACAAACGTTTTAAACAATGTGAGTTTGCATCGAAGAATACTCACACAATGTTTTAAAACAAAAAAAGACGCCCCACTGGTGGGACGCCTTTTGATATAAAACTAGGAAGCCCGACTACTTCTTTACGTCCAACCAGCGTTTAATCCTGAGGATGGTCCACTGTTCTTCGTTACCTCCAATTTTGGTGGTGACGGTTTCACCATCTTCCTTGCCCAAGAGTTGCTGAGCAAGTGGTGTCTTATAAGAGAGGACGTTATTCTCTGGGTCCGAATCCCAAGCGCCAAGGATCGAGAAGGTTTCGGCCTTACCAGTGGAGCCTGCTTTAAGCTCAACCACGCAACCAATACCGACATTGTCGACAGTTGCTTCGGAAAAGTCGGTTACACGTGCACGAGAAAGATCGACTTCCAACTCATTCTTTCGAGAGAGCAAAATATCTTGATCTTGGCGTGCCATCTTATACTCAGAATTCTCCTTCAAGTCACCGTGGTCACGAGCGACTGCGATGGCTTCCTTATTCTCAGGGATCTTCGTTGCGAGTAGATCTTCGTATTCTTCCTTAGCACGATTGAAGCTTTCTTGAGAAACGATGAGTGCGTCGTCTTCTGAAGATTCAGCAGCCTCGCCAGCAAGCAGACTTTGAATTGTTGGGAATTTCTTAATGAAACGCGCGAGTAGCGACTTTTTAGTCAAATCCTCAAACCCTTGATTCAATAAGAGTGTTTGAGCAAGATCACGTGCGGTTTCGACGTTGGCATCGGCAAGCAAATCCGGGATCAAATCCTTGTCATCGCTGAGCAAGTCAGCAAGTGGTATGCGACGCGTGCTTGCATTCTGAAGCGACTCATAGTCAATTGCATAGAACATCGCAGCCAGCAAACGCGGAGTGACCAATGGCTCGATAATCGAAGCATACTTCTTGGAGTGACGATTCTTAACCACCCAGAAAAGAAGAGGACCTTTAATAGTTTGCTCGTTCAACCAGCGATTTAAGCAGTAGCTAATACGTTCATCGAGCTCCTGCTCTAGCATGAAGTTAATACACTCACTGGTGAACTTACCACTGGAATTGCGGAGCAGATCTTCGATCATAGCCTGCCATTTATCTGGGTAGGTGCGTCTGATCAAATCGAGGTAACGCTTAAAATAGGTCGCAGGCAGCTCAGCAGCCAACTCGGAGTAATCGACTGTGGAGTCGAGGATAGATGCAGAAGATGGCTCGAGCACTTCAACATCTTCATGCAAATCGCGTGCGAGATTGTTACGCACCCACACACCATGCAGGCGATCTGCTTGGCTGAGACTTTTCGCGTTGGCAATCGAATCGGTCAACTCCTCAAGAATTTGTGGCATTTCTTCGCGAACAACTGAGATGTCTTCGGAAAGCGCATATAGTTTTTCGCCAAGAAGGATCTTTTGCTTAGAATTTTTTGTCGCGTGAAACTGCTCAAGAATTTCTTCTTCAGGCTTCACTGGCTCGTCGCGATAAATGTATGGATCCGATTTTTTGATCGGGGCTCCCACACGAGGATCTACAACGAGAAGTTTCTTGGTCGCGGTCCACCACTTCTTGTATTTAATTGGTCCTATAACGCGTGACAGAATACGTTCGATCTCTGTAGTCATCAGCGCCTGATTGTCCGATGTCTTTAAAATATCACACATCAAATCAGCTGGGCGCTTCTTGATCATTTCTTCAATCACATCTGGTTCGATACGAGAACGAACCAAAACGTCATCTGGCTTTAATATCTCCAACTTATCGACACAGAATGCTGGTGCCATGGCGTGACCGTCTTTACCATCTTCAAAGTCGATGATGATGCGATCATTCGCTTCGTCATAGTCCACGATCTTACCGAAACCCCAGCTGCGGTGTAGGCAATAATTGCCTGCAGACATGGTTTCAAGTTTCGCGCGAGCCGAAACAAGTTTAGGATTTTTCTCAATGAGTGCGTCAATTGCCTCTTTATTCATAATAGTTTGCGAATGTGGTTCTAATTCGTAAACGATGAACTATGCACAGTTTATTCACCAATGAGAAGTATTAAGTTAAATTTATCGAAACAGTCTTCTACCGGCTGGGATGGCGCCGTCAGCCTAGTCGACGGCTACTTCTCTGGCAACTTGAAGGCAAACCAACTACTCGAGCGCTTACCAAACGATTTCACTGGCGAAAAACGGGCCATTTGCCAATCACTTTTCTTAGGTGCATTGCGCCACGGGCACCGTGTTCAAGCAGCTTTAAAGCCATTGCTACGCAAGCAACCGCGCTCGCTCGTGCAGGCAATCTTACTTGTTGCCGGCTACGAAATGCTGGTCGCTGATGACGAGAAAAGGCCCAAAATCGTGCACCATGCGGTCGAACGGGGCAAACAGTTCGTGGCAAAATCGGAGCTCGGCTTTCTTAATGCGGTGCTACGCCGCCTCCCCGAATCGCTGGCAAATATCACAGAACCCGAACAACCCGCAGATTACTACAGTCATCCACAATGGCTTGTTGAACGCTGGAACAGCGAATTCGGAGCGCAAACTACGGCCCAATTACTGCAATGGAACCAAGGCACGCCGCAAACGTATTTCAAACTTTACCAGACTCCCGGGACGATTCCGTATGGTCTTGAAGCCACCGAATGGCCTCAATTTTATAGCGCAACTGCTGACGCCTCATGGAATGATGATTTGCGCCCACTCTTGAATAACGGTGACGCCTATGCAAAAGACCCTTCCACGCGAATCGCCCCAGGTCTCTTAGCACCTAAAATAAATGAAGCGATCCTCGATCTCTGCGCAGCGCCAGGAGGTAAGGCTTTCGACATAGCACATGCGATGCAGCAGCAAGGCTTGATCATCGCAGTCGACTTGCCTGGTAAGCGAATCGCCCGTCTCCGAGAAAACCTATCGACACTCAAATCAGAAAAACTCTTCTGTAAAATCGTAGAGAAAGACGTGCTAAAATTAACTCATTCTGATTTCGCAAAGCAAAAGCTACCGGAACTCTACGATGGTGTCATGCTAGATGCACCCTGCTCCAATACAGGTGTCATTCAACGTCGCACCGATGTAAAATGGCGTCTCAACGCAAACGATATCGCAGCCTGCTCTGAACTGCAGACGCAACTCTTGAAAGTCGCTTCCCGATTTGTGAAACCACATGGCCGACTCGTTTACAGCACATGCAGCATCGAAAATGCCGAAAACAAAGACGTGGTCGACGCTTTTCTACAATCACCCGAAGGCACTAACTTTGAGCTTAAAAAAGCCGAGCAGAGCCTACCCTGGGAAAGTGGCCACGATGGCGCTGGCGCATTCTTACTCGTAAAGAAACAATAAGCCTCCACTCAGCTTTTAAACTGTATACAAGGCGTTACCGCTTAGTCGCCGAATACCGAGTTAAATAAATCCAGCCCGACATCGATGTCATCGCGTAACCGCTCCTCTTTTGTCTTCTCGCGAGACTCCTCACTTGAGGTCTGCTGATCCGGCGCGCCTGACTGCGCATCGGTTTGCACATCCTCGATTGGATCAGCATTGGACACGGGTGGTGTATTCTTAGGCTTATCTAAAGCTGAACGAGCCGCCGACTTCAATAGGTCCATAATCTCATCAGTATCTGGATCACGTAATGTGCCGCTGATATTCACCGATTTAGTCCAGCGCCGAAAGCCATCTTCCGAAACCGTGGGCTGTAACAGCTGCAAAGTTTCTAAATATTGAGTAAGCCGACCTTTGGCACCGAGTTCTAGGCCAAGCTGCAATGGCTGTTCCATTATATCCTTAAAACTACTGGCCGCGATAAAGCCCGATCCATTGATCAATAAACTCTGCCCCTCAAATCGTAATTGAGGGACCAACACTTTTCGATCCACGCCACGCTTCAGCTCCAAGATGAAGTTATCAAAATGAATGTCTTTAAAATAAGGCACCGTCTCTGCAAGTGCAGCAATACCAGGCCGATCAAATTGTTGCCCCAGCAGGCCAACGATACCAAGTCCTAGCTGACTGCGGTTATCGAGCTCAAAAGCAGTCACAACGCCTTTACGTCCCGTAATAATTAGATCACCTACTGAATTATCAGCTGCCTCTTCAAGGCTCGAACCGGCACCTGTGAATTTGAATTGACCATCGAACACACCTTTCAAAGGAAACCCCCTTGAGCGCTTCTGCGAAAATACCGACGGATTAATTTGTTGAAATCCAAAATCAGCAAGCATCATATACGCATTTGCTTGAGTCTCTTGATAGCGAACTTCACCCGCGCCTTGAATCCTGCCCTCGCCCAGTTGAGCAGTCACGCCACTCACTTGAAAGAGTGGTTCAGAAATGACCACATGAGCGGCGATATCACGAACCGTTTTCCCCGATTTCAGCACTACACGATCCAGATGAATCGATGCTTTACCGTTAAGATCCGACCAAGGTGGCGGCATAGGTGATTCGACTGGTGCCGGTGTCGACGAATCGGCTTCTATTGGCCTGTCATTTATCCGGGGCAAGGTATTTGAGGCAGGGGGAATTCTTGTAGTAGACTCGTTTGGCGAGAAGGCAGCTACCAATACATCTAAATCTGCTTGGGTGACTTGAGCTCCTTTAAGGTCGACTTCAAAGGTTAACGGACTCGCCTCAATATTGGCCTGCCCCGACAACTGAAAAACAGTGCTGGGACGATCGACTGAACCAGATTCAACATTCAAGCCAAGCTCCCAAACATTCGATTGTATTGCCTTTAACTGGGATGCAAAACGATAATCTTTAATGCTACCAGGAGCCGAACGTGGCCGTAAGCCCTGTATAGCACCTTGAGCCGTCAAAGGATATGCACTCTCACCGTCAACTTTTAGGCTTAGGGCTAAAGTGCCACCCAATATCGATGCTTTATCCTTAAGTATTGGTTGTTGAAAGAGCTCTTGAAGCCCAATGTTCAATTTCACATCCGCAATATGCCCAGCAAATGGGTGACTCCGCACCTCCACCTGTTTTGACTGACCACTGAGCGTGCCGCTCATTACTTCACCATAGCGGTCTATTAATTGGAAGGTCTTGAAATCATAATTAATGGACTGATCCGCATTCACCCGAATCACAGGATCGAGCACCACTGTGGCTTCTTGCAGCAGATTTTGACCCGCATTTTGCACTGTAATCGGACCGATGCGAAGAGGTGCTTGAGTGGTCACTTCCATCGCCCCATCCACAAGCCCCTGCACGCCGATCTGAGCATTTATCGGAGCCCCGACTATAGACATTCCCTCTGGCAACCACGGAGCCAGCCATGTGAATGGCAATTCGATGAGCCTCAACTCTAGTAACTCGCCACTCAAATCTTGCTTACCTCCAAGATTCAAAGTTTTCTTCAAATCAAGAACCAACACTTCTACACCATTGGCGGAGAGCTCAAGCCCTGCATCCGATAAGGTCGTCACAACTCCATCAACCTTTGCTTGCGCGCGACCGTTCAGCTTGAGCACACCCAGACTTGCCAATTCTGGCACAAACATTTCAGGCCGTTGCACGTCCGCATTAAAATCGACTTTCAAACTTGCAGTCTCTTGAAATCCGTCGAATACCAAATCCACTTCTTTGCCGAGCGATAAGACCTCGCGACCGCGGGCATCTTTACCTGAAGTCTTCGACGCGAAATGAATTTGCTCAAAGCCCCCATGGGTCTTCTGCGTAAAGCGCAACAAAACGCTTGAATCAAACTCTTTCAAACCAGACTGAATAGGATCGCTGGAAATTAACTGCAAAGATGCATCAACTACTGTCTCAGCACTTGGGCGTATCGCTCCGGATTTGACATCAAAGGCATAAGTCGTGCCCGCGGCATCCTTGATCTGGCCGTTAAACTGAATCGTTTCAATATCCAGCAACCATTCTAAATTACCGATCGCATTCACCAGGTCCCATGGATTCCCTGCGGGCTGAACTTCCACAGCCCCCCGAGGGACCATCGGTTGATCTGCTCCAGTTGCGACAGCTCTATCAGTCGACACAGAACTGGGCTCACCCCCAACGACTGCGGCACTTGGCAATTGCACCATCAACCCATCAACTTCCAAAGCCCCTAGTTGAATCGTGTTCTCAAAAAGCGCAGCTAGTGGCGAAAATGATGTATCCACACCCTCCACTTTCACACGTGTGCCGTCTGGCAAAACGAGAATCAGCTCAGACAACTTAAGGGCGCCGGTAGTCACGTGAACATGCTTTACCGAACTACCTGCGGGCAATTTACCTTCCAATATCCGCTTCTGAAAACCGGCATTTGTGAGGACTAAATAGCCTGCACCCAAGATAACAACTAACAGGACGACGCAGATTAAACAGATACGGAACAGTGTTTTCATAAATAGATTTACGGGTATAGAATGTAAGCTATTGGAAATGTAGAACTGCGCAAGGTTCCTGTTTACCTTAAACAAGAATCTAGAACGCACGCAGAATGAAATAGCCGCTAGCGTGGGTGCTTAATCGCTCTATCACTAAGCGATAAGGTGCTCTTCAAGCCGTAAAACTTCCAAGAATTCTGCACAAAAAAGGCGCACTTCCTACCCCTAAGAAGTGCGCCACCATTGTCTACTTTATTTGTTACCCCAAACTCCCTTGCGGGAGAAATGTTGATGAAAATAACAATCCACAAAAATAAAATGCAGACAAGCCCATTTGCATAAAGATGAGCACTTACTTAATTCACTTATAGCTAGAATTAGTTCACCTAATCACAAAGGCGGGAATTTAGCGACAAAAAGAACTACGAGCAGCGGATACAATTCGATGAATTACCGGGTCCGTCGAGACATCGAAGCGACACGTGTAAAGGGATGCTCTCCGACATAGAACGTGTGAATCATTTACCTAGGCGATTGATGCGCAGGAACTTTTGCGCACAAAAAGGCGCACTTCCTACCCCTAAGAAGTGCGCCAACCATTGTCTACTTTATTTGTTACCCCAATTTCCCATGCGGGAAAAAACTGACTTCACATACAATTCACACTTATTAAGTATTTTCAAGTGCATTTAGAGAAAACCGTTAAAATACTTAATTTACTTATTCTTAGAATAAGTTTTAATAATACAACAGCTATTCATTTACACCCTCTCTGGTAAAACATTAGTGGCGCGAGGCCTACCCCTAAACCCCGCGCCACACTGTTTTCTGCTTTGTCTTATTACCTCAACTCCCATACACGGGAGAAACAATACACAACAAATATAACACTAAGTATGCCAACTAGGAAAAAGGATCCATTTTTACACAAATATTTGCAAAAAATAGACTATCCGAATAACACATCGAGATACAGAGTATGAAATTTACCAAAAGCACCGAAGATATCATCGCCGACTTTCGCGGACTCCCGCGAACAGTGACAACTTCCGCGTGCAAGGACCCCATGGCACTCGATAGCTTATTGGTGGTTTTACAGGAGCAATATAAACTTGAACAACCAAGCCCAGAACGAACTCTAGTTGAAAACTGGGAAGCCATTTTCGGCCCCAAGCTTGCCGGTCGTTGCAACCCCGTTCGAATCAAAGATGGGCGCACGCTGGTCCTATCAGTGACGAATCAAACCTTGCGCTCCGAATTACAATTTCAGAAAAGAGCCATTCTCAAGAAGATCCACGCTCTCGAAAACTGCAGCGATATTATGGATATCGTAATGAGGAGTTAACCAAGTAGTTCAGACGCATGCGCCATGGCGGAAGCAGACTTGCGATCACCCAACATGCGCGCCAACTCTTCGAGGCGCGACTCACGTGAATCATGTATTGGAAAGATTGATACATTGGTCGAATCATCGCCCTGCGATTTAGTGACAACAAAATGATTCTTCGCAAGCGACGCCACCTGGGGCAAATGCGTCACACAAAGCACTTGATGCTTTCCCGCTAGCCGCGCTAATTCGGCCCCCACAGAACGACCGACCTCGCCTCCTACATTTGCATCCACTTCATCAAAGACCAGCAGCGGTGTCGCATCAGTCTCGGCTAACACTGTTTTCAAAGCGAGCATCACGCGGGCCGTTTCACCACTTGAGGCAATCTTATTCAAAGGCAAAAGTGACTGCCCCGCATTCGGCGCGAACAAGAAACGACAGCTACTATCACCCGCATCAGAAAGCGTCTTTAGCTGAACGACTTCAATCTCTAAACGTGCTTTTTTAAATCCCAAGGCCTTGAGTAATTCCGCAGCTTTACTCGACAATGTGTTAGCCGCTTGAACTCGAGCTTTGGTAATTTTTTGTGCAAGCTTCCCCAAAGCCACCTCTTGCTTAGCAGCACTGGCTCGCTTCTTCTTGAGCACCCCTTCGATATCTCCTTGCACGGCTAATTTCTGCGCCAACTCGTCGCGCCTAGATAAAACCGCCTCCACACTACCACCATACTTTCGACGTAACTCTTGCCATAAATCCATGCGCTCTGTGGTCGCCTCAATGGCATCTGGATCAAAATCAAAATCACTGGCTAAGCGCCCCACCTCATCGCCTACATCCTGAAGTTCTATCAACAAGCTACGGATGCGCTCTAGAAGTGGCTCAGAGCTAGGATCTAATTCAGCTAAAGTTTCAAAATGCGCGACCAGAGTAGACAACTGTTCACACACGCCTGCATCCCCGGCGACGCCCTCAGCACAAACGGATGCCAAACTAGCCAATTCTTGCGCACTCGACATGCGTGAATAATCCAAATTCAAAGCTTCAATGGAAGCCTCACTCACATCGGCAGAATCAATTTTATTTAACTGCTTTTGCACAAAATCAATCTCATCGTCATCTAGACGTTCGCCTGTTTCAAGATCCGCAATTTCCTGTAAAGCCTTACGCCATGCTCCAAAGGCGCTTGAATATTCCTCCAGTGCTTTTTCATTTCCTGCATAGATGTCCAACATCTGTAACTGACGCTTCTCCTGGAAGAGCTTTTGCGGCTCACCAGGTCCGTGAAAATCGATCCAAGACTCTCCGAGGTTCTGTAATTGGGTCAACGTAGCCATGCTGCCATTAATTTGAATGCGCGGCATTTTCGTCCTGTGAATACTACGCTGCAACAGCAGCACTCCATCATCACATTGCGGCAGCCCTGCAGCATCTAATATAGCATCGATCTCCGCAGACGCTTCAAAATACAAAGCTGCTTCCACCTCAACCGCATCTGCACCCTGACGGATGAGCGTCTTGTCCGTGCGTGCACCAGCAAGCAACCCAAGGGCTCCCAACAAAACACTCTTACCTGCGCCTGTTTCACCAGTCACAGAAGTAAAACCAGCCTCAAATTCAAGTGTGACCTCATCAAGTAAGGCCAAGTCTTTTATTTTTAAATACTGTAACATATCACGAACCTACCGGAGCCACACCAAATGCTTGCGCGACGAACTGACCCAATAAAATCAGAGGAAATATCGAAACCGCGCAGGTAACAACTAAGCAAAGGAATGCTTTTAATACTGAAAGTCGAAGAGCCGCTGAAATCGAGAGCAGAATCAATACATAGCCATAAATAAAACCAGCAAAGAGAATGGGAGCTATAGTGACTGCAGATTCAGCGCCTTCGACACGAACCATTGCCGTCAGCAGAACGAATAAAACAGTCCACGGCATCAAGCCCCATCCTAAGGCAACACGCATTTCATACAAACGGGCTTGTGCACCAAACCAGCGGCCGAAATTTCGCAACAGCCAGGAAAATAAATACAGTCCAAATAAGCCAACCGCAGCACCAAAAACTAATATTAACGGTGAAACCGTTTCATCGGACATATACACCGGCAACGCTTGCATTGTTCCAAAAGCAAGCGCACAAACAAGCGCTAGATTGTGGCCTTGCTTTGCTTCAACTAAGGCACGGACAACAGTTCCAGGGCGATACCAGAATTTTAAAAGATACGGTTGAGCAGATATTTCAGACATAATAACACTTGGACAGAAAACAGAAGCGAGGCGGGGCGCAAGTCTGACTCGAAAAGAAGACTTTAAAAGCCTGCACTTATCGGTATTCCTCCGGCTCGCATATGCTTACTGTTTCCAAAATCAGCAAAGGCTTCGGCCAAAAGACACTCTTCACCGACATTTCGCTCCGCTTACTGCGTGGCGAGCGCTTCGGCCTCGTCGGTCCCAACGGTGCCGGCAAAACTACCCTCTTTTCGATCATACTAGGCGATGCCGAGGCCGACAGCGGCTTGATTGAACTGGAGCGCGACATACAGATCGGTTTTTTGCCTCAGGAAAGTGCACCCACTGGAGACGAAACCGTAGCAGAACTTGCGACATCCATTTCGCCGAAGATGACGGCTATCTACAAAACACTTCGCGAGCACCCAGACCCTGACGATTCCGCGCGCATCGATGCAATGGAGCAATTCGTCGAACTGGATGGCTACAATCTAGAAGCTAAGGCGAAACGTATTCTAGCTGGCCTTGCCTTCCGCCCTGAGGACTACGACATCCCTGCTCACACGCTCAGCGGAGGATGGATTATGCGCGCCCATCTCGCCCGCCTCTTAGTCATGGAACCAGATCTGTTAATGCTGGATGAGCCGACCAATCACTTAGATTTGGAGACACTCAGTTGGTTTCAAAGTCAACTAACTCGCTACTCTGGAGCAATTTTGACCATCTCACACGACCGCGAGTTCCTCAACGCGATCTGCGACGGAATCATCGAGATCGCGCACGGGAAGCTGAACCGCTACCACGGTAATTACGAAGACTATCTCAAACAAAAAGCGGAGCGTGAAGCACAACACCTAGCTGCCTATACGAACCAACAACGAGAAATCGCCCACCTTGAAGATTTCGTGCGTCGCTTCCGAGCTAAGGCGAGCAAAGCCTCGCAGGCACAAGCTCGACTTAAAACTCTAGAGAAAATGGAACGCATCGAAGCTCCAGTCAACGATGCCGATACCATTTCTTTCTCTTTCCCACAGCCCATGCGTAGCGGACAACGAGTCGCCACACTAGAGCACGTAGACCAAGCCTACGATGACCATATCGTTTACACGGACATTAGCCTGCAAATTGAAAAAGGTCAACGTATCGTTCTCGTCGGACCAAATGGCGCAGGTAAATCCACACTTTTGAAAATTCTCTCTGGCGCGATCGAGATACAAGGCGGCAGCCGTGAGCTTGGGCACAATGTGAGCGTTGGCTACTTCTCTCAGCAGCGAGTCGAGGTGCTCAACGTAGAGCGAACTGTCCTCGACGAAGCAATGGAACGTATTGAAAACGGCATGAACGAGCAAAAAGTGCGCGGCATACTCGGGGCCTTTCTGTTTCGCGGTGATGACGTCTTCAAAAAGGTTAAGGTGCTCAGTGGAGGTGAAAAAAGTCGCCTTGCTCTAGTGAAACTACTGCTTGCTCCGCCGAACTTCCTGCTCCTCGACGAGCCAACGACTCACTTAGACATGCCAAGTATCGATGCACTCATCGGTGCAATTAAAGAATATACAGGCACTTTAGTCTTCGTCAGCCACGACGTGCACTTCATTCGAGCAATAGCCAAAACCACGATCCAAATACAAGCGGGCTCTATAACCCCTTACGCTGGTGACTACGACTACTATTTGCGCAAGTCTGGCGCCAGTTCAGAGCAAAGTGGCTTGGTTGCTGGACTCAAGAACGCGCGTCCAGATGGCAGCAACGAGAATCAAGGGAAACGCGATAAAATGAGCGCTAAAGATCGGCGCCGCAAAGCTGCTGAAGAGCGCAAGAAAGACTCGGCTGGACGCAAAAAACTCGAAAAGCGTGTAGCTGAGCTCGAAGAAGCCATCTTGCAGCTGGAAACAGAGCAAGCCGAGGTTTCAAAACAACTCGAAGACCCTAGCTCATATAGCGACCCCGAACTTGCTAAAGAACTGAATATCAAAGCAGCACGCCTTTCCAAATATCTTGATGAAAAAAATTACGAGTGGGAATCTGCAGCCGAAGCGCTCAGCTCAATCAGTCAATGACATTGCTCAAACACACTAAATGACCTGTTTGCGCTTTACAATCCCCCCCTCGAAACCGACCTTAAAGCTTATCCCAACAGTATTCTTCATTATATTAGCATGATGCTTAATCGATTTACCTTCAAGAAGTCGCTCTTTGCTGCCCTCGCTTTGGCAGTCAGCTCACTCCCCACTGTCGCACAAGACGAAGCGGGGCCAGCGAGCCAACTCAGTTTCAGCAACCTACAAATTCAAGCAAATCTCCTCGTGGAGCACGGCAAGTTAATAGAAGCCATGCCACTACTGAAGGAACTCATCTCCCGCGTCGAAGGCATGTCGGAGACCGGTGCCGAAAAAATCAAACTCGATTTCCCCATCTTCTTAGTGGGCACTGGCTACATTCAGATCTACCTACAAAGTGGCGACAAGTCCGACCTCCAACAATGCCTAACTTGGTATGATAAACTTGAGGAGGACTTCCCACGCTCGCCGAAAATTAAAGATGCGTGCCTCAAGCGGATCGATGTGCTTAGAACGCTAGGCGAAAACTCTGCCGCCACGCAATTGATGATTAAAATGCTATCAGGCGGCTTTAATTTTACTCTAAACTACAAAGAAAGTCAAAAAATCCTCCGTGACTTAGTCATCACCTATTATGGAACCGGCAACCTCACAGAAGGCATTCCATACTTTGCTCAACTGACAGCCGAATCACGCGACCCAGAAGATCGAGCCCTTGGGGCCGCAGCGAGTTTCGAAGCCTACGCCAACGACAAAAAATTCGACGAAGCGATGAAACTCGTATCTCACCTCGCGATTGAATCGGAAACGCGCTATCGCCCACGCTTGAATGTCGCGCTACTAAAAGCNAGTGATGCCGTCGTAGAACTCGGGCGAATTAATGATGCCGCGATANTTCTAAACTTAATCAAGACGACCGACATCATTATCGAATACAACGAAGAAAAGCTCGCCAAAACCACCGCAAAACTGGAACAACGCGTTGCATTTGGAGCGTCGGCAGAGGTCACCGATAAGTTGGAACAAGAAATTGCCACGATCGAAAAGAATCTAGTCAACCTGCGCAAACTACCGACACTACGTAATGAACTGCTCGTGCGCCGCGCGCGCAATTACACACAAACAGGTCGTCGTTTCGAAGCCTTCTGGATGTTTGACGACCTTCGAGCCGAAAACCCAAATGATGAGCGCAATGAGTTTTACCACTACGCATCGTTCGCGAATGCCCGACAAATCGGTAAGATCCCTACCGTCATAAAACTCGGACGTTCCTATCGACAAAAATTCCCACAAGGTGATTATTACTCCGATGTAACTGCCGTGCTGGCGACAGAGCTCAAGAATACTGGCAAATTTGCTGAATTCTCTGAAATAGTTATCGATTTCTTGAACACAAACCCAGTCGACCCAGTTTCAGCGAACCTGCTCGCGCAATGGGGTGCCTACAAATTTGGTGAAGAAGCCTTTGAAGAAGTCGTTGAGCAATGCACCAAATGGTTAAGTATGCACGCCAACAGCTCCTTCGAAGATGGTCTTCACTACTGGAAAGGCCTCGGCGAACTTCAAATCTCCGACTTCTTTCCAGCAGTCGATAGCTTTGACCAAGTTTTGATTAAGTTCCCCACAAGCATCTACGCTGAAGATGCACTCCTTCGCAAGGGCACTGCACAATATTACGCACAAACCTTTGAGGCCGCACGTGAAACGCTTCTGCTCTATCTGGAAAAGTATCCGAACAGCAACAGCCTCGATCAAGCCAACTTCTTCCTCGGTGAAATTGAACTCCTCGCGGAAAATTATCAGCTATCGATGGATTACTTTCAAACAGCGGATGCCATCACAGACCAGCAAGATATCCACGACAGCTCTGCTTTCAAGATTGGTAATATTTACGAAATACTCGGTCAATATACCGAAATGGCCACACACTTTGAAGCTTACATCGAAAAATACGGTGAAATTGGACGCTTAACCGACGCCATTTTCGAGCTCGGTCGCGCTTACGAATACAATCTTGAAGTCACCAAGATGCTCACACTGTATCGAGAAAGCATAGAGCGGTATATCACATCCCCTAGCAATAAAGGTGTCGATGCGCTGATCGAAGGTTACGCCGAAAAATACGTCAGCAACGAGAAGATGCTGACGCGCACAATTCAATTTCTTCATTCACTCGACAACGACATAGAGTTCCGCACCAAGATCGTGACCGACCGCGGCTTCCTATTTGAAGAGTTCTACAATAATCCAAGCTTGGAGCAATCGCTCTACAATAAGCTGCGGACGCATCCAAGCTTTCATGAGGGCTTACTTACAGACCTAAGCCCAATTAGCGATATCACTAGTATCTACAGAGATGAAGGGAGCCAATTTCCTGCACAATCCCCTGAAGACTTCTTCCGCGGCCTATTAGCTAAACATGCTGGCTCCAGCCGAATTGCCGAAGCGCGTGCATTGATGGGGCTTTACCGCCTCGACGTAGAAGTCTCCCCTCGAGAGATGTTTGACGAAGCCCTACTCACTCAAGTAACACCACGCGTTGTGCTGTATATAGCCGACTACGAACGCCTGAAACGCAGAGATTTCGCCATCAAAGCATGGAACCATATTATAAATAAATACCCTCAGGACGATGCAACCATCGTCGCCTACCTGCGCCTAGCAGATGTCACCGCAGAAAGTGGCGATAAGGATGGTGCATTGAATTACTTAGAGGCCATTATCACCAAGTTCCCTGGTTCACCACAACAGCCAGCCATTATTCTCCGCCAAGGAGAGCTGCTCTCTTCAATGAATCGTGGTGCAGATGCACGCGAAAAATACCAATACATTCTACGCGTTCCAGACTGGCGCGGAATCCTACATGCCAAGGCACTCTTCCAAACCGGCGAGTCCTTCATGGAAGAAAAAGCTTACGCCGAAGCACATGGATTTTACGAACGCACATTCCTCGGGTATTCTCAGTTCCATGAGCTCGCTGCAAAAGCATACCTCGGGGATGCAGAAGCACTCATAGGTATGGGTGAGCGAGACAGCGCAAAAGCGACCCTACAAGAAGCAGTCGACCTCCTAAGCGAAGTAGCTCCGAAGGAGCTCATGGCATCAATCGAAGCAAAACTGAAGGAGTTAGAATAATGAGCCACTCCATTTTCACTAAATCACGCATTATGCGATACTTCACACTAAAAGCCCTCTTGATCGCAACGATTTCAATTGGCATCAGCCAAGCTGCAATCGCACAAAATCAATATTGGGATCAATACGGCAAACTGCCAGTATTGATGCAGCAAAATAACAACGGCGCTAAACAGACGCTCAAGTTCGTTGCCTTTAAAGACGGCATGCTCGTCGCCGAACTTGATGGCGGTATCGGCGAGGCCTCGCTCCCCATTACTGAATCGATGGCTAAATCACTTCGCCTAGCAGTCGATACTCAAAAAGCAACGACCATGATCGAACGCGAGAACTATACGGGCGCACTCAAATTATTGAGACCGGAAGTCTATCCACTGATTAAGTTTCACCAAGTGCCTGACATGCTCGTGCAACTACACGGCCCACTTCGTCTACTCATCGACACATTAGTGGATGCTGAAGAATTTGCTGAGGCAGAAGATGTCGTCATGCGCCTTCAACTCGATAAGGTCGGCATCAAATACAGCGAAAGTGTCATTCGCTTAATGAATGCAATGATTTACTCTGAGATGTATGAGGATGCAGCACGCATCGCTAAAATCCTCCCAGTCACAGGAGATTATGCAGTGAATATTGCTCCTTTAATTGATGCGGCAGATGCCCTTCGTGGAGCTGGAAAATTCGATGCAGTGATCCCCCTTTATCGCGCCATTGAAGCAGCGGTGCCCGAAGAATCTCGCGCCAACGTTCAAATGTGGTTAGCATACAGCCTCGTGCTTGCAGACAAACTAGACGAAGCCACTTCCATCCTAGAAACCCTACAGGAACCAGAGCCTAAGGAACGACTATTCTCCCTCTACAAGCTCCTCGAAGGTTCAAAAGCACACCGCGAAAAGAACTACCTTGAAGCCATTGATTTACTGACCCGTGGCTTCGTCCGCGCACAAACCTCCTATGCTTGGGTGCCTGAAACACTTTACCTAATTGGTGACTGCTACTCAAACTTAAATGACAACATTGCCGCTCGCAATGTTTGGACCGAAATCGTCATCCTCTACCCCTCTTCACCATGGGCAGACAGTGCCCAAAAGTCACTCGATACACTCCCCAAAACATCTACAAATTAAATCACTTCTCCCGACAATCTGATTCACTTTCTAAAAAATCAACACAACCGATATGAAAAAAACAAAGTTCCCACTACTACCCTCCTTTTTTGCGATCGCGCTATTTGTTGGCGTTGCGCAATGGACGCTGACACAAAGCTTGCATGCGCAAGACACTACAGACGAAGCCGCTGCTCAAGAGGAAGTCCAGCCAGCAGGTGGCGAGAAATCACTCTTCGACATGTTCAAAGCTGGTGGTTGGGCAATGTATCCACTCGGACTACTCTCCATTAGTGGTTTTGGCCTAATCGTTTACAACTTCATGGCAGTGAAGCCAGGTCCCATCCTTAAGACTGACGTCGCCGCGCAAATCGATGAAGCCCTTCAAGGTGCAGATGTCGCCAAAGCGAAACAGCTCTGCGAAGAAAACCCCGCTCCTATGACCAATATTATCGGCGCTGGACTCGTTCGTGTGGATACAAACGACTTCGATCCAGAACAAGTTAAGGAGGCCGTAGAGGAAGCCTCCGCAGAAGAGCTCGCTGGCCCATACATTTTGATCAACTATTTGTCCGTTGTCGGCTCTCTATCTCCAATGGTTGGACTCCTCGGAACGGTCTCCGGTATGGTCAAAGCCTTCAACGTGATCGAAGCAGAAGGAGCTGGAAGTGCTCAAGCGCTGGCAGGTAACATTTCTGAGGCCTTGATTACTACAGCTACGGGTATGATTGTTGGTATCCCTGCCATGTTCTTCTTCTTCTTCTTCAAGAATCGCTACGGCAAGATCACATCACGTGTCGGTCGTATGGTCGGCGACCTTCAATTCACATTGGCAACTGCGCTTAAAAGCCGCTAATCCAATCGTAAACTACTACAACGATGAAAACATGGACCCCAGACGAGGTTGACCCGGAGTTTGAACTCACTCCGATGATCGACGTCGTGTTCCTGCTCATCGCTTTTTTCATGACGCTGATCAGCTTTATCAGCGCGGAATTGATTGATTTGGAACTTCCGGAAGCGGAACAGGCCAGCATCCCAGAAGAACCGGGTGAACGCCAATACATTTCAATCGATGCAGCCGGCGACGTCTATCTGGGCGCCACACCTGTTGCATACGAAGACTTAGGTCCCTATCTCGCTAACAAGCGAGCTGAACTACCTACACTGAAAGTCTTTCTCCGTGCCGATTCTGTTACTCAGCATCGTCATGTGAATCGCGTCATGGCTGCTTGTGCACAAGCAGGTATTTACGACCTCATATTCGCCTCAGCAAAGGACTAAATCATGGCTGTAAATAAAATTTTAGAGTCCGAAGATAAAGTGGACATCACACCGATGATCGACGTCGTCTTCCTCCTGCTGATTTATTTCATGTTCTTGCCGCTACAACAAGAAGCGGATGTCGGAATAAAACTTCCTAGCGATGCGCCCCCTGCTCAAGATCTACAACTCCCAAGTGAACATATTGTAGAAGTCTTCCCCAATGGGTTAGTGCTTCTAAACGGTGCACCTATGGATTCTACCAATGATCGCGACATGGCAAAGTTAACCAATACGCTCACTCGCCTACGCATGTCCTCGGACCGCGCAGGTATCGACACAGTGGTAAAGATTCAGGCGGACCCTGATTCACCTCACCAACGATCGATTGATGTATTGAACGCGTGCGCTAAATCGGATATCACAAAAGTTTCTTTTGCCTCTTACGGACTCTAGTAACGAGCAAACAGAAATCATTTCAGCAAACAAAAGCCCTCACAAATCGTGAGGGCTTTTTCATGTAAAACATTGTTTCCAGAATTACTTATCCCGCGACTGGAAACGAGACTTATCAATCGCTTTCATATACGCTTCATGCTTAGTAATCTGCCCTTGATTGACCAACTCGGTCAAAGACGCATCCATTGAAATCATTCCTCTGTCGCGATTTTGTTCGATGATGTTGCGAATATTCGACAAGGAGCCCTTACGAATACAGTTCGGTAAAGAGCTGTGCATCAACAAGATCTCATGAACAGCGATACGCCCGCCATCAGACTTCTGACAAAGCAATTGCGAGACAACACCACGCAAGCAGTCCGCAAGCATGATACGTGTTTGATTTTGCTCCGCATCGGGGAAGGCATCAATAATTCGGTCAATTGTTTTAGTCGCGTTATTGGTATGCACTGTAGCAAACACAAGCATACCCATTGCCGCACAGTTCAGCGCCAAGCGAATCGTTTCCATATCACGCATCTCGCCAATTAGAATAACATCCGGATCTGCTCGAATTGCCCCTCGTAGTCCACGCGCAAAACTCTTGGTGTGCTCGCTAACTTCGCGGTGTATTATGGTGCTACGCTTATCCGTGTGTGTAAACTCGACTGGGTCTTCTAGAGTAATGATCTGCTTTTGAAAATTCTCATTAATATGATTAATAATCCCTGCAAGCGTCGTAGACTTACCACTTCCCGTTGGACCAGTAACCAATACTAAGCCATCACTATAGGCTGCTACGTCTTTCAGCGCTTGTGGTAAACCAAGCTCGTCGATACTCGCGATACGAGAGGGGATTTGACGCAATACCGTTGCGATTCCATGACTATTACGAAATAAATTCATCCGAAAACGCGCGCTTCCAGGTATCTCATATGCCAAGTCTGCATCATTCTTTTCCTCAAAAATCGCCCAACGATTATCCGGTGTCACCGCACGTAGCATCGTCTCAAGTTTTTCCGCACCGATCACAGTTTCGCCCAAGGGGCAAATCTCCCCATCAATGCGGATTTTAGGCACGGTTCCAACGGCTAGGTGCAAGTCTGAGCCCCCACGAGCGAGCATCTCTATCAAAATTTGGTCTAATGTTTCCATATTNGTCTATCTCTATTCGCTTAGTTTTCNGGGTTCACAAGGTTTGCCGCGGCAACTTCTTCAGTAATACGACCTTCAGCGAGCAAGGTTTCAATTGATTCATTCATTGTTCGCATGCCTTGCTTACGCCCCGACTGCATCGCTGCTTCCAGGCCAGTCTCCTTGCCATCGCGTATAATACTCGCCACAGCGTTGGTATTCACCATTAGCTCACAAGCGAGCACCACCCCATCATTAACAGATGGTATTAAGCGCTGACATAAGATCCCGCGCAACGACCCAGCAGTCATCGCACGAATTTGATTTTGCTGCGTCGCTGGAAACACATCCAACAAACGATTCAAGGTCGCTTGCGCATCGCGCGTATGCATCGTAGCAATCACCAAGTGGCCTGTCTCTGCTGCAGTGACTGCCATTTCAATCGTGGCCAAATCACGCATCTCACCGATTACAATAATATCAGGGTCTTCACGCAGTGCTGATTTCAGCGCGGTTTGGAATGAATTAGTATGCTCTCCCACTGCCCGTTGAGTAACGATCGAATTCTCAGAATTCTGCATCACCTCAATNGGATCTTCGACCGTAATAATATGCTCTTTTCTTGTTACATTCAGTTCATGGACGAGGCTCGCTAGGGTTGTTGTTTTACCACTACCAACAGGGCCAGTGACTAAGATAATTCCGTTATGATAACTCAATAGTTTTCTAATTTCATCTGCATTTGGAAAACCCAGCTCCTCAATAGTCAGCAAATGATCCGCAACAATACGATATACCCCTGAAATACCTTTAGACTGTTCCATCAAGTTTGCGCGAAAACGCATATGGCAGCCCCCTTCGGCACCACTCAGAGTCAGCGCATAGTCAAGATCGAGATTGTCTTGATACTCTTTGCGCTGCTCTGGCTTCAAAAGAAGTAAATTCATTCTGCGAGCTAATGAGTCGGGTAAAACCTCATCTGACAAATACACGATCTTTCTGTGGTGGCGCACACGTGGGCGAGAGCCACCAGTTAAGTGCAAGTCACTCACTCCAACTTTTTGGCAAGTCATGAAAAGTGCTTTCACCTCACTTAATAATTCATCATCTCCCATTCCCTCAAGTTCAACCAGCGAAGGGAACACGCCAAATCCAGCGATCTCAACCTCGCTAGACGCATTTGGGAGTGCTGGTAATTCGTAGCCTTCACGCGCATTTGTCTGAGCTGCACGTATCGCATCGTCCAAAAAATTTTGATCACTCACCCAACCGCTTTTCAAAAGCATATTGGCGCACGCCTGAGCGTCTGTCGATGCGTCCAAGTTGGACATCATTCCAGTGACTTGCCCTACAGTTAAGAGCGAATTTTCGTAGCAAAAGTGAAGTAACCAATGAGTATCCGAAAGCATAGGATTTATTGTGGGGGGTGTAATAATTAGGGAAAATAAGGATATAAGTTTGCTGCCAAAAATATAATAATCAAGCCTACGACNGAATCATCTCCTAACTTTNTGAATACAGCTCAAGCATCGACCTCTCANTTTAGGGTGCTCTGGTCTGACAAAACCAACACTCAGAAAAATTCCCCTCATTTTTTTCGCCACACTTTTGACACACCCAATCAACGGTAGTTTGCCCTTGGATACAACTCTCATAAACTTCAAAGATCTCTTTTGCCATCATCGCATCTTCTTCCGTATACACACAAATGTTCGGATACATCGTAGGAATTGGAATAGAGGTGGTCATCGATACAGAATTTCGGTTCCGCAAGACAGTTTGAATCCCTGCACTCTCTAAGAGCCCTTGGTAGAGTCCAACCTTGGTAAAATCTAAATCCCTATATACTTCGATCATAACAAGTTAGTTCACGGAGCTGATTCATCAGCGACTTCGCATAGAGCAGACATCTCACGCCTAGTCTTTGTAACCATCTGGGTTAGCGACGTGCCAGTTCCAAGCTGATGAAACAATAGATTTGAGCTGAGGGTATTCCGGCCTCCAGCCAAGTTCGTTCATGATCGTATCGCTAGCGGCAATCAAGGTTGCTGGGTCGCCAGCACGACGTGGCATCACATCAGCTGGAATCGCGTGTCCAGTGACTTCACGGGCAGTTTCGATGACTTCTTTAACCGAGTAGCCTTTGCCATTACCCAAATTATACACCCTATTCTCGGATTCAATCGCACCAAGCGCAAGAATATGAGCCTGCGCAAGGTCGACCACATGAATATAGTCACGGATACAAGTTCCATCTGGTGTATCGTAGTCGTCACCAAACATAAAAATCTGATCACGCTTACCTAGGGCCACTTGTAGCACCAATGGAATCAGGTGAAGTTCTGGAGTATGGTCTTCGCCTCGCGCTTCACTGGCCCCTGCGGCATTAAAGTAACGCAAGGCAGCGTAATTAAAAAACGGATACACTCGAGACATCCAATAAAGATAGCGCTCAATGATATACTTTGATTCTCCATACGGGCTACCAGGAACAATACGCTCATCCTCCGCAATCGGGATGCGCTCGGGATCGTCAAATAGGTTTGCAGTCGATGACAGAATGAAACGTGGCACTTCAAATTCGACGACGCACTTCAAGAGNTTCAACGCATTGGAAACATTATCTCCTAAGTATAAGAAAGGGTCTTCCATCGATTCGCCGACCAATGACTTCGCGGCGAAGTGCATAATTGCTTCAGGCTGAAAACGGCCCATCGCCTCTCTTATTTCGGCAACATTAGCCAGATCGCCAACGACGAGCTCTGCAGATGGATGAACTGCCGCACGATGACCGAGTGAAAGATTGTCGAAAACCATTACATCGTGCCCTGCGAGAACGAGCTGCTCTACGGCGACACTGCCAATATAACCGGCACCTCCTGTTACAAATACTTTCATAGTTTCAACCTTTGCTGATAATTGTGTCAAATCGAGCTCCGAAGAAACCACCATAAATTGCCATAAGCTAGAAAAAAAACAACGCTCGAACCTGCAAAGACGTATTTATATTGCCAGGGTCCCCTGAATTAAGTCCAACTTGAGTGATAGGATTTTCCGGCTAAGAAAGCAAAATCCTGATGAAAAAGACACGTAGAACAACCGAACAGATCATCCGCATCCTGCGCGAGAGCGAGGGGCTGAGTGTGGATGAAGCCTACCGCAAGCACGAGATCAGCGCCCCGACCTACCACCGCTGGAAAGCGAAGTATGGAGGTATGGGCATCAAGGAAGCCCAGCGTCTGAAGGATCTTGAGAAAGAGAACTCTGAGCTGAAGAAGCTACTGGCTGACCAGATGCTCAAGGCGAAGGCTCTTGAGATCGCTTTG
>JGI26083J51738_10000031_pt1 | contig 59394 bp, 51 predicted proteins | sample SaaInl85LU_5_DNA_FD_51738 | JGI IMG/M metagenome (IMG submission 51738)
AAAAAAACCATAAATTACATTACTATGAAATTGGTCAAAGCAATCATCAAGCCCTTCAAACTTGAAGAGGTTAAAGAAGCTCTCGCAGATATCGGCATCGAAGGTATGACTGTAACAGAAGTAAAGGGTTTCGGTCGCCAAAAAGGTCACACCGAAATCTACCGCGGCAGTGAATACACCGTCGATTTCCTTCCTAAGGTTATGATCGAGATCGTCGTCGACGATGCGGATGCTGAAAAGACATCCGAAGCGATCGTCAAAGCAGCCAAAACCGGCAAGATCGGTGATGGCAAGGTCTTCATCATTCCAGTCGACAGTGCGATTCGTATCCGCACAGACGAGTCGGGTCCGGAAGCCCTCTAAGACAAACCGAAGAGAACTCTCTTAACATCAACGGCCATCCTTCGGGATGGCCGTTTTTTTGTGCCCATTACTCTCGGCAAGCCAAACGCCCACTATCCACTATCCACTATCCACTATCCACTATCCATGAACAAAATAATCCATCTCAAGAAAGACTCCAAATCTGATTCATAAAAAAGAACTGGACGCTGCCCCGTCTCTGCAAATGCTATGCGCCACCCAAAGACTAGAAGTCTTTTTACAAACAACTACCTACACATATGAAGAAACTACTCTGTATAGTCAGCTTCCTGGCGTTTATTTGCACGCCCGGAGCCCTCTCGGCCGAGGAAGCCCTAGCCGATCAAGCACCCGAAGCAGTCGCTACGGCAGCCGCTACTGCCGAGGCCGTCGTCGAGACCGCAACGCTCAGCTCCGGCAATACCGCATGGATGCTCACCGCGACCGTCTTGGTCCTATTCATGACACTCCCCGGCCTCGCCCTTTTCTACGGAGGCTTGGTGCGTGCGCATAATTTACTCTCCGTGCTCATGCACTGCTTTGCGATCGCTTGCCTCGCATCTNTTCTCTGGATCGCAGGCCTCTACAGTATCGCATTTGCCGACGGTTGCGCATGGGCTGGTGGCTTGGAACACCTCGGGCTTAAAGACATCACAACTGCCAGCATGGCAGGTGACATTCCGGAAACCGTTTTCATCATGTTTCAAATGACGTTTGCGATCATCACGCCTGGCCTCATCGTCGGTGCCTTTGTNGAGCGTATGAAGTTCACGGCGATCCTACTCTTTACNGGCCTATGGCTCGTTCTCGTCTATGCACCTGTGACTCACTGGGTCTGGGGTGGTGGCTGGCTCATGGAAAAAGGCACCATCGACCTCGCCGGCGGTATTGTTGTTCACGCAACTGCTGGTATCTCTGCACTACTGCTCGCCTACTTTGTAGGTCCACGTGAAGGTTTCCCAAAGAAACTGCATGTGCCACACAGCCCGGGCATGGTGATGATTGGTGCGTCGATGCTTTGGGTCGGCTGGTTCGGCTTCAACGCAGGTAGTCAACTCGCGGCAAATGAAGCGGCTGGCATGACCATGCTCGTCACACACATTTCTGCTGCAGTTGCTAGTTTGACTTGGATGACCATTGAATGGATCAAAACCGGCAAGCCGGGTCTCGTCGGAATCGTTACCGGTATGGTAGCCGGTCTCGCGACCATTACACCAGCGTCCGGCAATGTTGGCCCATTGGGCGCTATCCTCCTCGGCTTCCTAGCTGGTGTCGTCTGCTACTTCATGTGTGGCATCGTAAAAGGTAAGCTCAAGATCGACGATACGCTCGACGTCTTCGCCGTTCACGGTGTCGGCGGCATCATGGGCACACTACTGGTTGCTGTTTTTGGCACTGCTGCCTTTGGTGGTTCCGGTGTCGATGACATGCTTGGACAATTAACAACACAAGTCATTGCACTGGCAGCGGTCATCGCATGGTCCGCAATTGCAACTGTGATCATCGTATTCGTTTGCAAATTCACTACCGGTTTACGCGTGGACGCCGAAACCGAGACCACTGGTCTAGACCAAGCTGAACATGGTGAAACCGCTTATACACTAGAGTAATCTCACTGATTTTTTAACCACTGGAGTGAGCGAAGAATCGACACTCTGGTAACAACCACCATATTTTATAACCATTATGAAACTTATCAAAGCAATTGTGAAGCCTTTCAAACTCGACGAAGTGAAAGAGGCCCTTTCCGAAGTCGGCATCACTGGCTTGACCGCTTCCGAGGTCAAAGGCTTCGGCCGTCAAAAAGGTCACACCGAGATCTACCGTGGCAGTGAATACACCGTCGACTTCCTGCCAAAGACAATGATCGAAACCGTCGTCGATGACGACGATGTCGATGCGGCGGTCGATGCCATCGTCAAAGCAGCCAAAACCGGCAAGATCGGTGACGGCAAGGTATTCGTGCTTCCTGTCGAACGCGCCGTGCGTATCCGCACCGAAGAGCAAGACAACGAAGCACTTTAAGCTGAGAACAGGTTCATTTAAACCAAGTGACCATCCGACTTCGGGTGGTCGCTTTTTTTGTGTCTGTAGGGGCGCAACTTGATGCGCCCGCCCGACAACATCAGCTCAAATCAGAAATGAGAGTGTCATTAAAAGTACAGGGAGCAGCCGAAGCGGGAACGCTTTGGCCTCTTGAAGTTCGTATGATGACACTGCCAAAACTTTCCAGTTTCGGCTACGAATACTCAATTGGTTCCCCCTGACTAAAAATCAAACCCCAGAAAAAACATAACCCGCCTGCATACAATTGACGCCCCACCCTCGGCCCCTAAATTACGACTCAATGTATCCGCAGATCACTACGAAAGGCACGCAGTTCAGGCTATGGGCACCACATGCCGATGCAGTTCAGCTCAGGATTTACACCGAGCAATCCGGTCACGATTACCAAATGCAGCGTGACAACAAGGGCTACCACCGATTCAGCTTGAACCAACCGGCACCAAACGCCCTCTACTACCGCACGGAAGAAGGTCATGCTGAACAGCGCCCGCACGACGCAGCTCAACCCGTGATCGAACGCTGCGTCAATCAACTGCAAAACCACGACATCGTAGGTAACAGCCCCTACGGGAAACGGATCCATCAATACACGACAACCGACACGCAACGCGCCCTCGCCGCGCTCATCCTGCTCTACCCCACGACCCCAATGCTTTTCATGGGCGAGGAATTCTCGGCAAACAGTCCATTCCTCTTCTTCACCGATTTTGAATCCCCCGAGCTACGCACCGCAGTCGAACAAGGCCGCGCCCGGGAATTCCCCCTCCACTCTTGGGAAGAAGCCATTTCACCCACCAGCCCTGAAGCCTTTTACCTATCCAAGCTGCCGCCCCAATCCGAAGGTGAGCATAGCAGTCTCACTTGGTATAAAGCGCTCCTTCGTGAACGCAAATCATGGCAACGGGAAAGCATCCTCTGCCCGGAGCGCTTAAACGTAATCGGTGATCCCGACAACGGACTCTTCGTTCTCAATTATACACACCCGACACAGCCTCGATTCGTAGCCGCCAAGCTACATCACGGAGCAGATCAAATAACCGTGACCGGTGCCGACTGGGTGCATCTTCAATCAGGAAATGCCTACCTCAAGAATGGAAAACTAACATTACAGTGTAACGACTGCGTGATCGGTAGTGGAAATATACGGATGTAATTTAGCACTATTGTGAATATACCCGCGTCAATGAACGGCCAAATCGTTACCGATTCGGCTACGGCGTGTCAATGTGTAGCCGAATCGGTAACGATTTGGCCCAAGCCGAGCAGCATGGATATTAATTGATTTTTGCATCGTTAATTAACGTGAATGAACATCAATTATTAGCGCATAAGTCTTTATATATGATTAGCTTACACCTAACTTACCACCAATTTCCATTCTACAAGCCAAAGCCAAATTGGCGCAGCCTCTGATTAACGTTAATTGACGTCCATTAACGGCTTACAAGAATGCACTCAGGCCAACTGCCGATTTAAGGATTATAGCCCAGAGCGGGAAATGGCGTAATCGAAAGTGACTCGCACCCCTCGCACACCAAAAGCGGCGAACACAGAGGTCCGCCCTCCAGCTACGATTCGTGTTTATCCATCTTCGGATCCTGAATGTAATTTCCGTTCTTGGCTTGTGATAGACGATACCAATAAAGCGGCGAGAAGATATGATAATACAGAATCGAGAGCACAATCAGTACGATCGTTCTGAAACGGGTCAGCTCCACACTGCCATCTACACCTGAACGGAATAAAGCACCCAGACAGAACAGCTGAATGTAAGGCATCTGTGACCCGTTGAAACTGGTTGGCCAGCCACAGTCTGGACATATCCACTGATGTCCCTCCTCCGGCGTTAGACAATTCAAACACAGTGGCACTTCAGGCTCATCCGTCGACTCTACCAACTCAACTGTCCCATACGGGTTCGGCGCATCCACATTCCACAAGCGACGTAATACATGATAGAGTGGACCCTTAAACCTTCTCACATCTGAAAACCTACTAAAGTAACGCAACTTTGAAAAGTATATTATTGCTAAATCCATGGAGGTCCCTCCGCGCCGCTACCCATTACCTAGAAAGTAAAAGAGCCGTCCCTTTCGGAACGGCTCTTAGTAAAATGAACTGTCAGTTCGTTTAGCTCGCTTCTTCGCCTTCGCCGGCTGCTTCAGCTGGAGCCTCTTCAGTCGCCGCTTCTTCAGGAGCAGGTTCTGTTGATGCTTCGTTGCTGATCTCTGGTGTTGGCAAGGCAACACCTTCGATACGCTCGGCGGCTTCTTCTGGAGAAAGCTTTTCCATTTCGGCACCAAGGGTGTCGATACGGAGGTTGCGATAGACTGGAAGACCTGTGCCCGCAGGGATCAAGTGACCCATGATAACGTTTTCCTTGAAGCCCTTAAGCATGTCGACCTTGCCCAATGTAGAGGCATCAGTGAGGACACGTGTGGTTTCTTGGAAGGACGCTGCGGAGATGAATGATTCAGTCTCAAGCGAGGACTTCGTGATTCCGAGAAGAACGGGTTCACCTTCAGCTGGCTTACCACCAGCGTCTTCGAGATAGTCGTTTGCCGACATAAATTCGAAGCGGTCAACTTGCTCACCCCAGAAGAAATCGGAGTCACCTGGATCGGTGATACGGACCTTCTTGAGCATTTGCGAGATGATGACCTCGATATGCTTATCGTTAATAGTAACCCCTTGGAGACGGTAAACCTTCTGAATCTCCGAGATCAGGTAATCTTGAACAGCGGATGGTCCGAGAATTTCGAGCACTTCGTGTGGATCAGCGCCACCGTCGGTTAGATGCTGGCCCTTGTGGACGAGGTCACCTACTTGAACAGTGAGTTGCTTACCATGCGGAATGAGGTGTGCCTCTTCTTCGCCGGTTTCAGGATCAGTAACGAGCAACTTCTTCTTACCACGGACTGTGCCGTCAAGAGAAACGACGCCGTCGATCTTCGCCATTTCTGCGGCATCCTTCGGTCGACGTGCTTCAAAGAGTTCAGCAACACGTGGAAGGCCACCAGTAATATCCTGCGTCTTAGACGCCTGACGTGGTGTCTTCGCAAGCATTGAACCTGGAGCGATCTCGTCGTCTTCGTTGACCGATACCTGAGCACCAGTTGGAATTGCATACGTCGCAATCACCTTGCCAGTATCGTCGAGAATCTCGACCTGAGGATTCAAGTCTTCTTTGTGCTCGATCACGACTGTTGCAATACGGCCAGTAGACTCGTCGAGCTCACGCTTAACTGTCACACCTGGAATCATATCATTGAACCCGATACGGCCTGCCTTCTCAGAGAGAATTGGAATATTGTGCGGATCCCACATTGCGAGAATGTCGCCCTTACCAATCGAACCGCCATCATCGACTGTCAGCACGGAACCAACAACGATCTTGTAAATTTCAACTTCACGATCTTCTTCGTCAACGATTTGAACGGAACCGGTCTTGTTCAGAACGATATTTGCACCGTCTGCAGTTTGCACGATGCGGAGACCACGGTAATTCACCTTACCACCGACACGGACCTTAATTTCCGGATTCTTAAGCACACCCGATGCAATGCCACCAATGTGGAATGTGCGCATCGTAAGCTGTGTGCCTGGCTCACCAATCGACTGTGCCGCGATTATACCGACAGCTGAACCACGTTCAACCATAGCACTTGTCGCAGGATTGATGCCGTATTCCAGTGCGGTGATACCGATCTTCTTGCGTGTAGTGAGCGAAGAAAGCACCTTCACACGCTCAACACCGACTTCGTCGATCTGATCTGCGATCTCTTGTGTAATGAGCTGACCATTCTTCACGATCAATTCATCCGGATTAAGCGGATTCTTGATGTCGTTAGATGAGCAGCGGCCGACAATACGGTCGTTCAGTGAAACGATTTCGTCGTCACCTTCATAGATCGCATACTTCCAAACACCGTCACGGTTACCATCGTCTTTTTCTTCGATAATGCAATCCATTGCAACGTCACAGAGCTTACGAGTTAGGTAACCAGCATCCGCTGTCTTAAGCGCAGTATCGGCAAGTCCCTTACGAGCACCGTGAGTAGAGATGAAGTATTCGAGAACGGAGAGACCTTCACGGAAAGAGGAAAGAATCGGACGTTCGATAATTTCACCAGAAGGCTTGGCCATCAAACCACGAGTTCCGCAAAGCTGACGAACTTGTTGTTTATTACCACGAGCACCCGAATCCATCATCAAGTAAACTGGATTGATGGCATCTGAGTTTCCGCCATTGGTTTTCAATTCGTCGAATACAGCCTTAGCAATCTCGTCGGTGCAACCTGTCCAAATATCAATGATTTTGTTGTAACGCTCACCTTCAGTGATGATACCCTTCTTGTATTGAGCCTCGACTTCGTCGATTTTCTTACGGGAACCAGCTACGATCGCAGGCTTGCTTGGTGGAATGATCATATCATCGATACCAATCGAAACACCTGCCTTGGTTGCGATCTTGAAGCCAGTGTCCTTGAGCTTATCAAGAGTGATCACTGTACGTGCACGACCGACCGTGTTGTAGGTTTCTAGAATGATATCACCTAACTTACCCTTTGTTACTGGGAAATTAATAAATCCAAGTTCTTCAGGCCAGATAGTGTTGAAAATAACGCGACCAACGGTTGTGCGTATCACCTTCTTCTCGGTGTTACCATAAGGCGTTGCGTCTTTTTGGTAATCAGGATTTACGAAATTGATCCAATCATGAACCTTCAACGCGCCGTCGACCACTGCGGCGTCCAACTCATCAGCGTCGACGACAAGTGGCAAGCGCACGGTCTTATCGTATGCCTTAGGTGGCTCAGTTGTAAGGAAGTAAGAACCGAGAACGATATCTTGAGATGGAGTCAAAATCGGCTTACCAGAAGATGGCGAGAAGATATTGTGTGTCGCCATCATGAGGGTCTTCGCTTCCATCACAGCTTCGAGAGAGAGAGGCACGTGGACCGCCATTTGGTCACCATCGAAGTCAGCATTATACGCTGTGCAGACGAGCGGGTGCACACGGATCGCATCGCCTTCAATCAATACAGGCTCGAAAGCTTGAATCGAAAGACGGTGCAATGTAGGCGCACGGTTCAAGAGAACTGGGTGACCTTCGGTGACTTCTTCTAGAATATCCCAAACTTCTGGAGATTGCTTTTCGATCATCTTACGCGCACCGCGAACAGTGTGCACGAAGCCGAGCTCCTTGAGGCGGCGAATGATGAATGGCTCGAACAGAACGAGCGCCATCTTCTTCGGTAGACCACATTGGTTCAACTTAAGAGACGGGCCAGAAACAATAACCGAACGACCGGAGTAGTCCACGCGCTTACCGAGCAAATTCTGACGGAAGCGACCTTGCTTGCCCTTCAACATATCGGAGAGGGATTTGAGCGGACGATTACCCGCGCCTGTGACTGCACGACCGTGACGACCATTGTCGAAGAGCGCGTCGACAGCTTCTTGAAGCATGCGCTTTTCATTATGAATGATCACGTCTGGAGTCTTCAACATGAGAAGATTCTTCAGACGATTGTTACGGTTGATCACACGACGGTAGAGGTCGTTCAAATCGGATGTCGCGAAACGACCACCTTCAAGTGGAACAAGCGGACGAAGATCTGGCGGAATGACCGGAAGGACTTCGAGCACCATCCACTCAGGACGTGTGCCGGACTCCATGAAACCTTGGATCGTTTTGAGACGCTTAGATAGCTTCTTCTTGATCTGCTTCGAGCGAGTGGCGTGCATTTGCTCATGGAGCTCTGCAACTGTCGACTCTAGGTCAACCAATGCAAGTGCATCACGAACGGCTTCGGCACCCATGCGAGCAACGAAAGAATCTTCACCATACTCGTCTTGAGCTTGGAGATACTCTTGTTCAGTAAGGAGCTGACGATCTTCAAGCGGTGTCTTGCCTGGATCGATAACGAGATAGTTCTCGTAGTAGATGACCCGCTCAAGATTACGCGCAGTGATGTCGAGGAGCAGTCCCAAGCGGGATGGCATGCTCTTCAAGAACCAAATGTGCGATACAGGAACAGCCAACTCGATGTGGCCCATACGGTCACGGCGGACACGTGATACCGTAACTTCAACACCGCAACGGTCGCAAATTACGCCTTTATATTTGATACGCTTGTATTTACCACAAGCGCACTCGTAGTCACGCACAGGGCCGAAGATGCGTTGGCAGAAAAGACCACCTGGCTCTGGCTTAAATGTGCGGTAGTTAATTGTTTCAGGATTCTTGACCTCACCACGAGACCATTCACGAATGGCTTCGGGCGCGGCGACTGTAATGCCGACTCGATCAAATTGCTTTGTGGCTTCATAGCCTAGGACGTCGCGTGCTACTTCTGTGCTCATTAAATAAACCTTTTTTGAAAATTATCGGTTAAGTGTGTCCTTAGACGTCGATTGCGGAGTCGATCTCAAACTTCCCTTCGGAACCGAGACGAACATCCATACAGAGACTTTGGATTTCCTTCATCAAAACATTGAACGACTGAGGCGTTCCCGCTTGTAGACTATTGTCACCCTTAACGAGCGATTCGTAGATACGTGTGCGGCCTGCGACATCGTCGGACTTTACAGTAAGGAGTTCTTGGAGGGTGTAAGCAGCGCCATAAGCTTCAAGTGCCCACACTTCCATTTCTCCGAAACGTTGACCACCATACTGTGCCTTACCACCAAGCGGCTGCTGGGTAATGAGGGAGTAAGGACCGACCGCACGAGCGTGAATCTTGGATGCTACCAAGTGATTCAGTTTCAACATATACATGTAACCAACAACCACCTCTTGGTGGAGCGGCTCGCCTGTTTGGCCATCGTAAAGAATACTCTTACCAGTGGATGGTAGGCCTGCCTCTTCAAGATACTCACGAACCTTGGCTTCCGAAATACCGTCAAACACAGGAGTCGCTACTTTAATGCCGAGGTGCTTACACGCCCAGCCGAGGTGAGTTTCCAAAACCTGTCCCACGTTCATACGCGATGGAACACCAAGTGGATTCAAGCAGATTTCAATCGGAGTGCCGTCTGGAAGGTGCGGCATATCCTCAACTGGAACAACCTTGGCAACCACACCCTTATTACCGTGACGACCAGCCATCTTATCACCGACCTGCATCTTACGCTTCTTGGCGATGTAGACCTTAACGCTTTTGACAACACCTTGATCCGCATCTTCACCAGACTCTACGGATTCGATCTTGCGCTCGCGTTCGTAATCAAGTTCATCGAACTTACCTTGGTAGTTGCTGACGATCTCCATGATCTTGATCTTCACTGGAGAAGGATCAATCTCGATGTGCTTCGAAACAGCAGCTAAACGACGGAGCAAGGTCTTAGTAATCTTGCGATTCGCAGGGATGATAATCTCGTCGGTGTCACCGTTTTTGACATCGAGAGGAATCTTTTCACCAAGTAGGATGTTGGAGAGTGCTTCAGTCAGATCTTCGCGAAGCTTGTCGCTTTGCGAGCGATACTCTTCGTTGATCTTCTTAATCTGACGACGACGATCGGATGCAGACATTTGCTCAGGCTCGCCATCAACGCGGGCCGAAACTTTAATATCCATGATGATACCACGAACGCCTGATGGAACGACGAGGGATGTGTCTTTAACGTCCGCAGCCTTCTCACCGAAAATCGCACGGAGCAACTTCTCTTCTGGAGCAAGCTCTGTTTCAGACTTTGGAGTGATCTTACCGACAAGAATATCGCCAGGTTTCACTTCCGCACCGACACGGATCACACCGTCGTGGTTAAGATCCTTAAGGGCCTCTTCACCAACATTTGGAATATCGCGTGTAATTTCTTCAGGTCCGAGCTTGGTGTCACGCGCTGTGACTTCGAACTCATCGACGTGAATCGAAGTGAAGATGTCGTCTTTGACGATCTTCTCAGAGATGAGAATCGCATCCTCGAAGTTATAACCATTCCATGGCATGAACGCCACAAGGATGTTACGACCGATCGCTAGATCGCCATCATCGGTGGACGCTCCATCTGCAATGATGTCGCCCTTCTTGATCGGTTGGCCCTTGGCTACGATTGGCTTTTGATTGAAGCATGTGCCCGCATTGGAACGCATGAACTTACGAAGCTCGTAAACATAAACCCCCTTCTTCGCATCGGTCTTCAATTCCTTCATTTTAGGAATCTCGCCGTCTGCGGTAAGAACGATACGGTTCGCATCAACGGAAGCGATGATACCATCGATGTCCGCAACTTCAACTGTCTTGGAGTCAATCGCAACACGCTGCTCAATACCAGTGCCCACGAAAGGAGAATCAGATTGAAGGAGCGGCACACCTTGACGTTGCATATTCGATCCCATGAGCGCGCGATTCGCATCATCGTGCTCGAGGAATGGAATGAGGCCCGCTGCCACCGAAATCAACTGCTTCGGGGAAACGTCCATGTAGTCAACGTCCTTCGGATCGAGCTCAAGAACCTCGTCTTGGTTACGGCAAGTGACGCGACCAACTAATTTGCTGTTCTTATCGAGCTCGGAATTCGCCTGGGCGATCATGTAAGGCTCTTCTTGGTCGGCGTTGAGGTATTCAACGTCGTCAAGCACCTTGCCATCGACCACCTTACGGTAAGGTGTTTCGATGAAACCGAATTCGTTAATACGTGAGTAAAGTGAGAGCGAATTAATAAGACCGATATTTGGACCTTCAGGAGTCTCAATCGGGCAGATACGTCCATAGTGTGATGGGTGCACGTCTCGAACTTCGAAACCGGCACGCTCACGATTCAGACCACCAGGTCCGAGAGCGGATAGACGACGCTTGTGAGTCAACTCAGCCAATGGATTAATTTGATCCATGAACTGTGACAGTTGGCTACGGGCAAAGAAATCACGGATCACTGTGCTCAAAGCCTTTGGATTGATCAACTTTTGTGGGCTGATCGAATCGACGCTTTGATCGTAGAGAGTCATGCGCTCTTTCACCAAACGCTCCGTGCGGGCAAGACCCACACGGCATTGGTTGGCGAGCAACTCACCTATGGTGCGCACGCGACGACTACCCAAGTGGTCGATATCGTCGAGTGTGCCATCACCACGCTTGAGTCGTGTGAGGTATTTCGTGGCTTCAACGACGTCTTCAGCGCCGACAACGCGGAACTCCAGATCGGTGTCCATTTTAAGCTTTTGATTGAGCTTGTAACGGCCAACACGACCGAGGTCGTAACGACGTGGATCTTGGAAGAGACGCTTGAGCAATGCTTTTGCATTTGCAGTTGTGGGCGGCTCGCCGGGGCGAAGACGCTTGTAAATATCCTTGAGGGCTTCCTCTTCATTTTGAGTCGGATCCTTCTTCAAGCAGCGGATGATAGCGCCATCATCGACTGTTGTATCGATCGCAACGACCTTCTTGAGGCCAGCTTTCTCGAACGAACGAACGATTGTCTTAGTGAGTGGCTCAAACGCACGTGCTAGCACGACGCCCTTGTCGGCATCCACAATGTCCTCAGTGAGCACAAGGTTCGAGACAGAGTCACGCTTGAGCGCATCTGCAACGGTGATTTCATCAAGCTCGTAAAAGAGGTTGAGGATTTCAGCATCGGAGCTGTAACCCATTGCACGAAGCAATGTAGTCAAAAGGAACTTACGACGGCGACGACGGCGGTCGAGGTAAACGTAGAGGAGGTCGTTCTGGTCGAATTGAACTTCAAGCCACGTGCCACGATCGGGAATGATGCGGAAAGCGTGAAGGATTTTACCGGACGTGTGCACACTTTCTTCGAAAGCGATACCAGGCGAACGGTGTAACTGGCTGACGATAACACGCTCAGCACCGTTGATGATGAAAGAACCGCGCTCAGAGATCAGCGGGAGCTCGCCCATGTAGATCTCTTCGTCCTTAATGTGGTCTTCCTCGCGCAAGCGAAGCTTCACATAGAGTGATACGGAATAGGTGACGCCTTCGCGGATCGCTTCGATCTCGCTTTCACGTGGTGGCGTAACGTTGTAGCTAACATATTCGAGATGGCAGCGACTGTCATAGCTCTCAATCGGAAATACTTCCGAGAACACAGCTTCGAGGCCAACTGGATCGCGTTGGCTTGGAGCTTTGTCCATCTGTAAAAATTCCTTGTAGGAATCAACCTGATTTTCAATCAGATTAGGTGGCTGGATGACTTCCTTGAGTTGACCGAAATTAATGCGCTTTGACATAATGGATGTCTGGGATGACGGTGATTTGACGATTGATGAAACTGTGGTTGCCGATACGTGATCGGCGGAAAGACAAAAACAGCTAGGCGAGGCTCACCCGATTTGAGTGAGCTCACCTAACTGTGAAAGTATGAACAATTGAATATAATTCGGGGTTCCCGTGATTACTTCAATTCGACTTCAGCGCCGGCAGCTTCGAGCTTCTTCTTGATCTCTTCAGCTTCGTCCTTAGAAGCACCTTCCTTAACAGGCTTTGGTGCACCTTCAACGAGGTCTTTAGCTTCCTTCAGACCGAGGCCTGTAATAGCGCGAACTTCCTTAATGGAAGCGATCTTGTTAGCACCAGCAGCCTTGAGGATGACATCAAACTCATCCTTTTCTTCTGCAGGAGCAGCACCGCCAGCAGCAGCACCGCCAGCGGCAGCAACAGCAACAGGAGCAGCAGCGCTAACGCCCCACTTCTCTTCGAGTTCTTTAACGAGATCAGCTACTTCAAGCACTGTTTGTGCGGAGAGCCATTCGACGACTTGTTCTTTTGTGATATCTGCCATGATGTATTACCTTTCAATGGTTAGCATCCCGAGTCTCGGGATATTTAAGGAGTTTGNCCCCCCTAACCTTATTTTTATATGGTTGTTGTTTAAATGGCCGNCGCTCCAAGCATGAAGCGACGGCCAAAAGTTTTTTTGTATCGTTTGATTACTCGCCGTTTTCTGCGCGAACCTTCGCTTGCAGAACGTTGACAAGACCTTGAGGAACTGCATTGACGACGCGAACGAAGCCAGTAGCAGGTTGTGTGAGCAATCCGAGAAGCTGTGCACGGAGCGATTCGAGGCCTGGAAGTTTCGCAAGCGCTTCGATTTCTTCCTTAGTGAGTGCACGCTCGTTAAGGATGCCGGCCTTCATTTCGACCTTTTGCTTCTTCTTAAAGAATTCACCAATCAACTTAGCTACACCGGATGGATTGTCTCCACCGACGACGATCGCTGTTTGACCGGAAAGGTGCTCACCCAAATCTGGGAGATCCTTAGCAGCGGCTGCGACACCGAAAATGCTGTTTTTGATAACGTGAAACTCTGCATCATGCTCAGAAAGCTGTGCGCGAAGCTCAGCAATTTCCTCAACNGTGATGCGCTCGTAATTCGTTAGATATACGTAGTCGGACTTCTCGAGGTGTGTATTTACCTCTTCGACGAGATATTGTTTTTCTGGTCTCATTGTATGTAAGCCTCCGTATTATTTGTTATAAGGAGCAGCATCAATGCTGATACCTGGGCTCATTGTAGCACTCACGGAGAGGCCCTTGATGAACTTACCCTTGTGGCTGTCAGGTTGTGCATCTAGAAGCGCCTTGATAGCAGCTTCCGCATTTTCCTGAATTTGCTCAGCAGTGAAAGAGCGCTTGCCGATGACGACAGCGACGTTTGCAGTCTTGTCCATTTTGAACTCAACGCGACCTGCTTTCACAAGCTTGATCCCTTCTGCGACGTCGTCGGTAACTGTGCCAGACTTTGGATTTGGCATCAACCCACGGGGTCCAAGCACACGAGCTACCTTACGGACGCTCTTCATTGCACTGGTTGTGGAGATCGCGACATCGAAGTCGATCCACCCGCCTGTAACTTTCTCGATCAATTCGTCGAGACCGGCTTCATCCGCGCCTGCTTCGAGAGCTTCGGCTGGATTTTCGGTGAATACGATAACGCGCACAGTCTTACCGCTACCGTGTGGGAGCTGGAGAGTGCCGCGAACCATCTGATCGCTCTTACGAGGATCCACCGTGAGATGAGCGTAAATTTCAACTGTTTCGTCGAACTTCGCCTTAGGTAGTTTGTTTAATAACGCAGACGCTTCTTCGACCGAATAGGTCTTCGTGAGGTCAGCCATTTCGACTGCCGCACGGTAGCGCTTGCTTCCCTTTATTTGCTGGGTGGCCATGATTTGTATATCTTTTGTGGTTAATTAAGTCCGGAATGGACTTCGTTAAAACTAGTCGACGACCTCAAGTCCCATCGAACGGGCTGTGCCGGCGATGATATGGAAGGCAGCATCTTCAGTCGTTGCATTAAGGTCGTTCTTTTTAATTTCGCAGATCTCAAGCACTTGCTTGCGAGTCACTGTGCCTACCTTATCACGGTTTGGCACACCTGAGCCCTTAGCGATACCAGCAGCCTTCTTAAGAAGCACGGCAGCCGGTGGTGACTTGAGGATGAAACTGAAAGAGCGGTCAGCGTAGACTGTAATAACGACCGGAAGGATCATACCTGCTTGGTCTTTAGTCTTGGCATTAAACTCCTTACAGAAGCCCATGATGTTTACACCTTGCGCACCCAATGCTGGTCCAACTGGAGGAGCTGGATTTGCGGAGCCCGCTGGTAATTGTAGACGAATTTGTCCTGTGATTTTTTTAGACATGGCTAATTAGCTTTCTTCTGTTCTCTGGACTTGCCAGTATTCAAGTTCAACAGGCGTATAACGCCCGAAAATAGATACGGAAACCTTAAGTTTACCCTTATCTGGGTCGATTTCCTCGATTTTTCCAACTAGGTTCATAAATGGACCATCGTTGACCTTTACCATTTCACCTAGATCGTATTCGATCTTCGGCTTTTCTTTACCTTCGGCTTCTTCGACTTGGCTGAGAATGCGATCGATCTCGCTCTTTTTCAACGGTGTCGGGCGGTCGCCGCCGACAAAATTAATAACGCCGTGGCCTTCACGGACGAAATACCATGGCTTTTGTAAGAGCACNCCATCATCATCATAGAGACGCATGTTTACGAAAATATANCCTGGGTAAAATTTACGTGTCTTTGTGCTCTTTTTACCGCTTTTCACTTCGGTCACCGTTTCGGTGGGCATGAGCACATCAAAGACATAATCTTCCATCTCCTCAACAGCGATAAACTTATCTAGATATTTTTTGGCCTTACCCTCTTGATTAGAAAGAGTCTGGACAGCATACCAACGTGGACCGGATAGTGACATATATTGCGGCTAAGATAAAATTAAATAGGAGCGAACTGTAGAGTCGCTAAATTAGCCACGCACCCATGAGGTGAGTAACTCGACACCATTCATCAAAGAGAAGTCAATGAGCGCGATGTATGAACCGAGAATTGCAGTAGCAATCAAGACAACGATCGTCGAGTCGCGCAATTCGGTCTTCGAAGGCCATGATGCCTTCTTAAGCTCTGTAAGCGTCTCTTTGTAGAAAAGACGGATTCTGGTGAATGGATTTTTCATTTTAGAAAATGGCAGGAGAGGAGGGACTTGAACCCACAACTTACGGTTTTGGAGACCGTTGCTCTACCAATTGAACTACTCTCCTGTGAGAAAATAATGTGAAATTCGATCTAAACAGTGAAGCCGAGGGCCCTAAGAGAGCCCTCGGCGAAAACTGTGATTTCGGGAACGTATCCGTGACTTACTTAGTCACTTCAACGATACGGCCCGCACCNATGGTGCGACCACCTTCGCGAATCGCGAAACGTTGCCCCGCTTCCATAGCGATCTTCTTACCGAGCTCGATTTCTACCGTAAGATTATCACCAGGCATAACCATTTCAACACCCTCTGGGCATTTGATGATACCTGTTACGTCAGCTGTGCCGAAGAAGAACTGAGGACGGTAACCGTCGAAGAATGGTGTGTGACGACCACCTTCATCCTTAGAAAGGACGTAAAGCTCAGCCTTAGCAGAAGTGTGCGGAGTGATTGTGCCAGGCTTAGCAATAACGTGGCCACGCTCAATAGCTTCCTTGTCAATGCCGCGAAGAAGGATACCAACATTATCGCCGGCCATACCTTGATCGAGCTGCTTACGGAACATTTCAACACCAGTAACGGTTGTCTTCATTGTTTCGCCAAGACCAACGATCTCAATTTCTTCACCCACTTTAACGATACCGCGCTCGATACGTCCTGTTGCAACTGTTCCACGACCAGTGATCGAGAAAACGTCTTCAACAGACATAAGAAGTGGCTTGTCGATTTCGCGAGCAGGCTCAGCGATATCTGTGTCGATAGCGTTCATCAAAGCTGTGATCGCATCTGCACCACCTGGCTTGTCTTCGAGAGCTGCTGTAGCAGAACCACGAACAATTGTGATATCATCACCAGGGTAGTCGTATTTAGAAAGAAGATCGCGAACTTCCATTTCAACGAGNTCAAGCAGCTCTTCGTCGTCAAGGAGGTCAACTTTGTTCAACCAAACAACGATTGTTGGAACACCCACTTGCTTAGCAAGAAGGATGTGCTCACGAGTCTGTGGCATAGGGCCGTCAGAAGCAGAAACAACAAGAATCGCGCCGTCCATTTGGGCAGCACCTGTGATCATGTTCTTAACGAAGTCAGCGTGCCCTGGGCAGTCAACGTGTGCGTAGTGACGGTTTTCTGTTTCGTATTCAACGTGTGCAACAGCAATAGTCACTGTCTTAGTCGCGTCACGAACCGTTCCACCCTTAGCGATGTCAGCATAGGACTTGAACTGAGCCAAGCCTTTGTCTGCTTGAACCTTGAGGATCGCAGTAGTTGTAGTTGTCTTACCGTGGTCAATGTGTCCGATCGTGCCGACGTTGACGTGTGGTTTTGTTCTTTCGAATGTTTCCTTAGCCATGATGTTATTTAGTGTTGAGAGATTGTTTTGATTGAGTTAGATGGAGCCCTCGAGCGGGATTGAACCGCCGACCTCATCCTTACCAAGGATGCGCTCTACCACTGAGCTACAAGGGCAAATTGGGAAAGTTGAGTAGTCGACCTTCAGCAACGCTTAGGGTTGAAAAAAGAAAGATGGGGAAAGTGGTCAGCGGGTATAGGTCAGTCAACACTTATTTACAAAAAATCATTCATGCTCTTTTTGCCCCTAAATCCTGCAATCTAGCGGGTAAAGATCCGACACACGCCATTTAGCACCAAGTAAACCGCGGCTGCTATTAGAATAATTGTCGGCCCAGTTGGTATATCGAGCGAAAAACTCACCCCGAGCCCGACAAAAACGAATAAAAAATTCATTACAATCGCCGCAACGAGCATTCCACCCAAACTGCGCGCTCGCAGCGCGGCAATCGCCGGTGGCAGCGTCAGCAATGCAATCACCAGAACAATGCCCACCAATGAGACCAAAATCACCACGGTCAGCGCCGTCAGCAGCAGGAGCAGTAGATATATCCACTCGGCCCGCACTCCACGGATCGCCGCAAACTCTGCATCAAAGCACACCGCCACGATCTGGCGGTGCCAAATCAGCAAAATTCCCGCGATCAAGGCCCCTACTCCGCCTGCGATCCATAGATCAGAGCTGGTCACCAGTAATATATCCCCAAACAAGTAAGCCATCGGGTCCACATAGCCCGGTGTCCTGGCAATAAAGAGTAGACCGATCGCCATCCCGGTCACCCAAATCGAGCCAATCACCGCATCCTCACGCTGTTTCGCCCGTAGTGAAACCCAACCGATAAGTCCCGCAGAAAGCACCGCAGCCAACAAAGCGCCCAGCATCGGGTGCATCCAGCTCCAGCCTAGCACTTGGCGACTATACAGCGCAAAGCCAATCCCTCCGAGCACCGAGTGCGCAATCGCAGCNGCCAAATAGCTGACGCGCCGCGCCACAACAAAGGTGCCCACCGCCCCCANCGGCAAACTACCAATCAGCCCGAGAAACAAAGCATTGCGCAAAAATACCAGATCCGGATCTAGCAAAGCTTGAAAAAACTCAGTCATGAGCCACCTCACCCACTAAAATAGATTCCTCACCAACTCCAACTCCTGCCATTGAAAAGAAGGGGTGGCTCGCGACATGTCCGCCGTAGCCTTGGCGAAGGAGGAAGCGAGACGGGGTNGTCCATTCACCATTCATAGTTCGACGTTCGATGTTCGATGTTCTCCCTTCAACCATGATGATGCCCTCCATGACTGTCNAANTGCTCATGNTCNTGCTGNACCATACTCACCTCGTAGCCATACAACTCCCGAATTCGCGCATTGGTCAATTCCTTGGTCGGATGCACATGCACACAGCGGTTTACACAGATCACTTTCGGCACCGAACGCGAAACAAAGGCCAAATCGTGCGAAACGGTCACGAGAGTCAGATTCTCGTCCAATTCCTTCAAGCTAGCCATCAGACGTTCTTCCGCAGCCACATCCACATGCGCGGTGGGCTCATCCAGTAAAAGCACCTCCGCCTTCGCCGCTAGTGCCCGCGCGATCAAAGTCGCCTGCCGCTGACCACCAGATAAACTCGCAAATGGTTCCTTAGCTTTCGCCGCCAAGCCCATCTTGTTGAGCGAATCCATCGCCAAGTCCAAATCCGCACGACTACGAAAGCCAAAACTGCGACGATTCAGGCAGCCCATCAGCACCACATCGAGNGCAGAAACTGGAAACAAAGGGTCAAAATCAATGTGCTGTGGCACATACCCCACACGAGAGCGTGCCTTCTTAGGACTCTTACCCAACAGATGCACACTCCCCAGCTCTGGCTTCAACAAGCCAAGCATCAGCTTCAACAAAGTCGACTTACCGCCACCATTCGGCCCTACGATGCAAACGGACTCGCCTTTATAAATGTCGAAATCCGCATCCTCAATGATCGGCGAGCGTGCATAACGAAACGATACGCCCTCAAAACAAACCACAGGCTCTCCACCATGGCTCTCGCAATTACAGTCTGAATGTGGCTCCACTTCGCTCATTTACTCGAAACTCGCGACAAGGCGCTCAGCAATCAACTGAATATTCACCAAGTAATCTTCTGCCAAAGGGTTCAATTCAACCACATGCACCTTCAAGGCACGTGCCATCACCGTAGCACTCGAACGGCCAAACTCAGGCTGGGTAAAGATCGCCCCGACCTGATCCGCACGAGCCGCCTTCACCAATTCCGCCACACGACGCGCCGAAGGATCCGTGCCCGCCTGTTCCAAGGAACGCTGCACCAGCCCATAGCGTTCGGCAAAATGCCCCAGCGCCGGATGGTTAATATAAAATACACGCCCTTCATAGGGCTGCAGCTGCAACTTCAAAGCAGCGTCCAACTCCTTCAGTTCAAACATCACGCGCTCCGCATTCGCCAGAAACAAGTCTCCCTTGGACGGCTCCAGCTGCGCCAAAAGATCACGCACTTGATCCACAAATTCAATCATAGCCACCGGATCCATCCACACATGCGGATCCTGATCTCCATGCAGACAGCCTTCATGATGATGANGGTGGTGATGCGCATGTGCATCATCCAGTTCACCGGTTTGCAAAACGCGCACTCCGGGCATGGACGCCTCAATCCGCGGCAGCACCTGATGCTCCACAGGTAAACCCATCCCGATATATGCATCCGCTTTTGCCAGGCGCGCCAATTGCGCCGCACTCGGAGTATACAATTCGGGGCTCTGCCCTGGTCGCACCAGAGCCTCGACCTTCACTGCATCACCACCGACACGCTCCACCAAATACTTCTGCGGCGCGATGGTTACCCACACGTCGACCGCAAGCAGCGGAGCCGCCAATAAGAGCAGTGAAAGAAAAATGTGTGGAAATAAAAGCTTCATAAAAAATACGCGTGATTAGCCACCCATGACACGCTCGCACCATGCCACAATAACAAAACCGTCAAGCCCTTCAAATCCCAGCGGCAATAAATCAACAAACGTAGGGCTCGTGCTCGCACGACGCCGCACACATAAAGCGCCCACATTCGACGGCATTCAGCAAGCTGGAGCCCTACACTCCAAGAATCTTACGCAAAAACAATTCGCGGTGAATCGGGCACGGGCCATGTGCATGCAAGGCGTCACGGTGCTTCTTCGTGCCATAGCCCTTATGCACCTCGAAGCCATACTCCGGATACTTATCAGCAAGCACTTTCATTTCACGATCCCGGATCACTTTTGCCGCGATACTTGCCATCGCAATTGAGAGCGATTTGCCATCCCCTTTCACGATTCCTTCATGCAGATAGGGAAACGGCTTCAACGGGCGCCCATCCACAATGAGTTGCACTTGACTCGCTGCCGGTCCAAATAAAGGTCCATCTAAAGTCACAACAGGTAAGCCCCAGTCATTCACGCGACGCTCCAAGGCTTCCACCGCTCGTCGCATCGCTAATCGAGTCGCACCCAATATATTCAGCGCCGCAATTTCTTCAACGGTTCCCGAGGCAACTGAGAAATCGAGCAAGCCATCCGCTTGCAGTTGCTCCAGCACTACATATTGCTCCTCACGCGCTTCAGCCGTGAGCTGCTTGGAGTCGTTAATCAAGGCGCTCAACTCAATCGCTTTCGCTGATTCAAAAAATGCAACATTCAACACACAAGCGCCCGCCACCACTGGGCCAGCCAAGCAACCGCGCCCCGCTTCATCAATTCCGATCAAATGATCAGTCGATTGCAGGCGTTGATAGTCGTGTTGCTGGAGTGGATTCATAAGGTAGCGGCGTGCGTCTCTACGCGCCATCAATGCAAGAAAGTTTAGCGTTATGCGCAAGATTAGGATNAAGACTTATTGAGCTTCACCACTTCTTGTAATGGAAGCGCACANCACTTTCGAACTGCGATAGTCCCACTAAAGCTTGCAAAGAAAACGCCCCGCGCTCTAAAGCACGGGGCGTTGTGAAATTACATTCGTAAACAACTATGCGATATCAAAGCGATCGAGGTTCATGACCTTATCCCATGCCGCGACGAAATCCTGGGCGAACNNCTCTTTCGCATCTTCGCAGGCATACACCTCAGAGATAGCACGGAGCTCTGAATTGGAGCCAAAGATCAGATCCACGCGAGTGCCCGTCCATTTGACTTCGCCCGTTTTGCGGTCCGTCCCTTCGAATGCGTTTTCAGCATGCGAGGTCGCCTTCCATGTGGTGCCGAAATCAATCAAGTTTACAAAGAAGTCGTTACTCAAAGTCCCAGGTCGATCGGTAAAGACACCATCTGCCGAACCATCAAAGTTTGCATTCAAAGCACGCAGGCCACCGACCAGCACCGTCATCTCAGGTGCCGTCAACGTGAGNAATTGCGCACGGTCGACAAGCATCTCTTCCGCTGAGACTGAATACTGTGTTTTCGAATAGTTGCGAAATCCATCTGCCTCTGGCTCAAGGAACGCGAAAGAATCGACTTCAGTCTGCTCAGCAGTCGCATCCACACGTCCCGGAGTGAACGGCACAGTCAGTTCCAAACCTCCCGCCTGAGCAGCTTTCTCAATCGCTGCACAGCCACCAAGCACAATCAAATCCGCGATAGAAACTGGCTTATCAAAAGCCTGCTGCACCGCTTCGAGCGCATCTAGCACCTTTGATAATTGAGGTGGGTTATTTGCCTCCCAATATTTCTGCGGTGCCAAGCGAATACGTGCACCGTTCGCACCACCGCGTTTGTCAGAGCCTCGGAAAGTCGATGCAGACGCCCATGCGGTTGAAACGAGTTCACCGACCGACAAGCCTGTTTCGAGAATCTTTGCTTTGAGTGAAGCGATGTCTGCCTCTCCNATCACCTCGCCGGTCGCCTCTGGCAATGGGTCCTGCCAAATGAGTGTTTCGCTTGGCACTTCAGAACCGAGGTAAAGTGAACGCGGCCCCATATCACGGTGTGTTAATTTAAACCATGCACGTGCAAACGCATCTGCAAAGACGTCTGGGTTCTCATAGAAGCGACGGGAAATCTTAGCGTATACAGGATCTTCCTTGAGCGCCAAATCGGTAGTCAACATCATCGGCGCGAAGCTCTTGTTCGGATCATGCGCTGCTGGCACCGAACCTGCCCCGCCATTATTCTTAGGCTTCCACTGGTGCGCTCCTGCAGGGCTCTTCGTGAGTTCCCATTCGAAGTTAAACAGGTTTTCAAAGTAGTTATGGCTCCACTTCGTTGGCGTCGTCGTCCAAGCACCCTCTAGTCCACTAGTAATGGTATCGTCGCCACTCCCCGTGCCGAAGCTGTTTTTCCAACCAAGGCCTTGCTCCTCAATTGGCGCGCCCGCAGGCTCACGTCCCACATACTCATCAGGATTTGCAGCGCCGTGCGTCTTGCCAAAAGTATGACCACCAGCAATCAACGCGACTGTCTCTTCGTCGTTCATCGCCATACGCGCAAACGTCTCGCGAATATCACGGGCGGAAGCAATTGGATCAGGATTTCCGTTCGGGCCTTCTGGATTAACATAAATGAGCCCCATTTGCACGGCGGCCAATGGGTTTTCGAGTTCACGATCACCTTTGTAGCGCTTATCGCCCAACCACTCAGATTCAGTGCCCCAATAAATGTCTTCTTCCGGTTCCCAGATATCTTTGCGACCGCCTGCAAAGCCAAAGGTTTTAAAGCCCATCGACTCCAAGGAGACATTACCAGCTAGAATCATCAAATCCGCCCATGATAAACTGCGGCCATATTTCTTTTTAATCGGCCAAAGCAACAGGCGTGCCTTATCGAGATTACCATTGTCTGGCCAGCTGTTCAGCGGCGCAAAGCGCTGACTACCTGAGCCCGCACCACCACGACCATCGGCCACACGATAGGTGCCAGCACTGTGCCATGCCATTCGAACAAAGAATGGACCATAGTGACCATAGTCAGCAGGCCACCAATCTTGAGAGTCCGTCATCAAATCCGTGAGATCTTTTTTTACCGCATCGAGATCGAGGCTTTGGAACGCTTCCGCATAATCAAACCCAGCATCCATCGGGTCAGATAGGCTCGAATGTTGACGCAGAATGTTGAGCGGCAATAAATTTGGCCACCACTCCCGATTCGAAGTGCCACCGCCTGCAGCGTGAGGCTTACTCATCGTGCCATTCAAAAAAGGGCACTTGCTTTCTTCATTCGAGGAGCCGTTTCCTGCTCCAGCGTCATTCATATGCGGATTATCCATAGTATTCGTTTCGTATTANAATTAGAGGTCAAAAATAGTCAGTTTTTGCGANGAGTGATCGCAAAACAATGAACCTACCTTACAAGCACAGTATAGATAAAGAACGAAGTGAATCTATTCCCAGTAATCTAGCAACGCGCGCGATTTCACTCAGCAATACATAGGGTAAGCCACTCACATCGCTGTAAAGATAGCGATAAAAACACTGTTCATACTCGAAAAAAGTCATTCTCGGATGACCTAAGCTGATTTTAGGCTACTATCTCGCGATGAAAATAAGTCACAACACACGCAGCCTCTATAGCGCCTCAATTTAAGCATGAACCGATCGCTCACCTTCTCACTTACTGCCGCCTGTATCGCAGTCACGACACTTTTGCTAGTTAGGAATACCGCCCCAGTCTCCCACATAAAAGACCAAGCGCAAGACGTAGAAGCCGTCGCGCACCCAGAAATCGACGCGGTAGCCACNAAGCTGACGCCAAATGACGAAGCACACACACACAGCTCAACACGGATTAGAGCTACGACTGCTACGATTCAAAACTGGCCAAAAATCGCGATTGTATCACTGAAGGAGCAACACCCTANTATGGACGACACCATCGACCATATTGTTCGCGCTGTGTCTTTTACAACCTTTGCCGCCCTCCCAACGCATCAAGCAGAGCGTTTGGTGCGNTATGCTCAAGTAATCGGCGCCGGTGATGCATCACATTTCCCTCCTCTTTGCTGGGCTCAAGGCACACAGACTGAAGTCGTTGACGCATTCGNAAATGTGCGTGCTTTAGCACTAACTGAAGGAGACGACCTCAAGGCTCCCACACGTGTTTTTCAAGGAAGTGATCGGTGGACGTTTACCGCAACCGACGGAAATACAGGCAGCGAAGGCACGCCTATAACACTCACATGGAGCTTAGTTCCCGATGGCACGATTATTGACAACGATGAAGGTGACACGCTTCCGAATAACCTAATNGCAAAACTCAATTCGACTTATGGTAGCTCTCCAGTCCCANGCGATCACACTCAAGCCCCTTGGTTCCAACTCTTCGAAGANGCATTTGCATCATGGGCAGCGGTGACTGGCATCACTTATGTCTACGAACCTAATGATGACGGCGGAACATTTCCAGTATCTGGCTCAACCAATGGTCTATCTGGAAGTCTAGGTGTGCGGGGCGATGTGCGCATCGCAGGAGTGCGGATTGACGGCAACAGCGGCACACTTGCGTTCAACTTCTTCCCAAATGGTGGTGATATGGTCATCGACACGGGTGATGACTCAAATTTCACGAATAATAATTCAACAAAATCTCAGTTCGTAAACATGCTCGCTCACGAGCATGGGCATGGGCTCGGTCTCGACCATGTCTGCCCGATTGACAACACCAAGCTCATGGAGCCTTTCATTTCGAATGCATTCTCAGGGCCTCAACTGGACGAGATGCTCACTATACATGGGATCTACGGTGACCCACTCGAACGCCAAGCTGCCAATAAAAACAACGACACCATAGCTTCCGCTCGCGACCTCGGCGCACTCAACTCAGGCTTCGTTGCAAATACCATCTCGATCTCCACGAGCAATGATGTGGACGTATACCAATTTCAACTCAACTCACCTCGACAACTCAATGTCACAGTCACTCCGAGCGATGAGACGACCTACTTGGAAGGTGTGCAAAACAACAACGGCTCATGTTCTGCTGGCACCCTGTTCGACCCANAAACAAGACAAGATCTAATCATACGAGTTNTGGATACGGATGGAACAACAGTTCTTGGAAGTTCGAATGCAACTGGCATCGGACAAGTAGAGATACTAACAAACGTGCAGCTCCTACAGACAAGTCAAAGCTACTATGTCGAAATAAGCGGTGGCGGCGAAAACGCTGGCGATGCCAATAATGCCCAACTCTACGAGCTAGATCTGGAGCTTGTGGACCCCAGTGCAGTCCAAGTTTCAAAGTTTACGATTACCAACGAATCTTGCTCGCCTAGTAACGGAACCCCAGACCCTGAAGAATTGATCACGGGCTCCGTAACTGTGGAAAACATCGGCACCGCAGACGCTACTGGTATCAATATCACTCTTAGCGGGTCCAGCGACTTAAGCATACAAGGAAATGCCACGCAAAACATCGGCACCTTAACACCTGGCCAAAGCGTCGACATCACTTACACATTCACATTATCAGGCAATTGCACCGACATAGAAGTCCTCACCTTCAGAGTGGACAGTGCGACTGGCTTTGTCGAACGATTTGAAGAATTCACGCTGGGAACCGATCCAACCACAGAGCAAGAAGACTTCGATTCAACCCTAATAGGACAAATCCCGTCAGGCTATACTCAAAGCTCTGGCAATGCGGCCGCCAGCTGGGCGACTACATCAACAGCTTCAGACTCGCCTCCCCACTCCATTTTTTCCGCAGGAGCAAACACGATTAATTCAGCCTACTTAATNACACCCGAGATCAATGATATTGCAGCCGACTCAGAGCTACGCTTTGACCACGATTANAACATGGAGAACAACTTCGATGGTGGCATCCTGGAAGTTTCAATTAATGGTGGCGCATGGACCGAATGGATCGCAGCTGGAGGCACGATCACGCAAAACGNNTACGATGGTGCCATCGATACGCAATTCTCGAGCCCAATTGCAGGCCAGAGTGCATGGACTGGAAATTCGTTCGGATTCATCAAAACCATCGCAACCTTCCCACCAAATGCTTACGATCAAACAATCCGCATACGTTGGCACCAAGCCAATGATAGTTCAGAAGTAAACGAAGGCTGGTGGATCGATAATATTGAGATCTATCGAGGCCCTAGATGCTGCGAAACGTCCATCCCCAACCTATCAGTCACCGCACCGAGCCCAACAATTGAAGAGTTCACCTCCTCAACCAGTGCAGACTTCATCCTTACAGCTGACATAGCTGTAAACGGCGACCTTTCGGTAGCCTACACCTTGTCAGGCGATGCCACATCGGGCAGCGACTTTATGGCGCTAGCCGGAACCGTTACAATCCCATCCAACCAAAGCATGGTCGCAATTCCAGTTACAGCCATAACCGACAGCGAAATCGAAGGCGATGAAACACTCACCTTAACACTCAGCCCATCTCTCAATTATGGTATCGCCATCGCATCCGCAAATATGACGATTAAAGACTTACCTTTCGACGAGTTTAGAAAAACTAACTTCGGCAGCGCAACAGCCAACATCGCGGACGACGAAGACTTCGACTTCGACGGCATCGCCAACCTCATCGAATACGCCTTCCGCCTCGACCCAACCAGCTTCGCACCACTGCCCTTTAGCTTGATGGTAGAAAACACTGGAGGCCGCACACTAGAGCTCACATACTACGAAGACACTGAACGAGTCGACGTGAACTATATCGTCGAAACATCCAGCACACTACAGCCCAATTCATGGTCCACCAATGGTGTGACACTGACTGATGGAACGACAACCAATGGCTTAAAAACTCGCACCGCCAGTATCAGCATAGGCAATAGCCCTGGCTTCATTCGCATACGCGTCGAACGTGTGATACCGTAGGGGCGCGACTTGACGCGCCCATTATGAGCACGTCAATCCTCTCATCAAACAAGGTAGAGACGGCTGCCCTCAGCCGTCCGAGTCGAAATATCGAGGACGCCTGGGGGCAGGCGTCCCTACCTACACCACAAAAAAGGCGCAGCTGTAAAGCTGCGCCTTTGTAGTTAACATTAGATAACCTTTATTCTGCCTTGAACAAATGCACGTCGCGTTGCGGGAATGGGATCGTAATCTTTTCCTCGTCGAAACGTATCTTAATTTGCTCCTGCAAGTGGAAAAATAAATCCCAATAGTCTTCCACCTTCACCCATGGGCGGAATGCAAAGTTTATCGAGCTATCACCCATTTCCATAAGGCCGATAGTTGGCTCAGGCTCAGGCAAAATACGTGGCTCGTTGTCTAGGATTTCTTGCAGAATCTTTTTCACCTTTGCGATATCATCGCAATAGCTGACACCCGCCACAAGATCGAGGCGGCGCGTGCCCTTCTTCGTGTAATTTTCAATCACTCCACCAGTTGCAATCGCATTTGGAAGCACCTGCACACGGTTATCAAGGGTGACCAAAGTTGTCGTAAAAATACCGATTTCTTCAATGATTCCCTCACCACCACCTGCGACCACATAATCGCCCACTTTATAAGGCTTGAAGATGAGGATCAAGACGCCTGCAGCGAAATTCGAAAGCGAACCTTGCAGAGCCAAACCGACCGCCAAACCAGCAGCACCAATGATCGCCACAAAAGAGGTTGTTTGAATCCCAAGCCGACCTAAAGCGGTGATCACCACGATCACCANTAAACTCGCATGCAGCATGGACGAAGCAAANCCGATCAAGGAAGGCTCAACTTGCTTTGCCTCTANAATCTTGCGAATGCGAGTAGTGATAAAGTTCGCCAACATACGACCGACCACAAAGATCACAATCGCAGCCAAAATGTTCAGACCGTATTCAGAGACAGTCTCCGTCATCTTTTACAGGATTGCGTCAAAATCGACGCCTGAATTCGTAGTGTCCACAGCTTTGACCACGGACTCAGCGCTTTGAGCCACACCAGCAGCTTCGGCGGTAGTCTCGTTAGTAATTTCTTCTTCCATGCGCGCAAATTGATGCGAATTCCTACCAATAGCAACTCTGAGAATACAGTTCTGCTGCCGCTGGCAACAGCTACTCGTTCACGCTCGGTGCGAGCGCTTCGCCTTGAAAATCTTCAGCTGACATCGTGATCACTTCATTCGCTAGCACTGCCTGAAAAGCTTCATACGAAAGCACTTCTAGGGTGCCATCATCGTGCTCAACAATCGAGGTCAAGGACTCCACCCAGTCTCCTGAATTCATGTAGTGCACACCGTCGAGCATCTTGTTGTCAGGCGTGTGAATATGTCCACACATCACTCCATCGTAGCCTTTGCTCCTTGCGAGTTTCACAACTTGCTCCTCGTAATTAGAGATAAAGCTTACCGCCGACTTTACACGACTTTTGATATACTTACTCAATGAGAAATTCCCCTTCCCCTTCCAGCGCCACCAGCGACTATATAGTCGATTAAATCCGAGCAACCATTGATAGCCAAAATCACCTATGTGCGACAGAATCTTCAAGTGCGTGGTCACCAAATCAAAGACATCTCCGTGAAGCACAAAATACTCTTTGCCCTGAGCCGTACTAAAGGCGTAGTCCTCACGGATCTGGATATTCATAAAATCCAAAGGTATAAAACGCCTTAGAAGATCATCATGGTTGCCACGTAAATAAATAACTTCAGTGCCATGTTTCTCCATTTTCTTCAATATCAGACGCACGAATCGAGTATGGCTACTCTCCCATTTTCCAGAGCGACTTAATTGCCATGCATCAATGATATCACCGTTAAGGATCAAGCGGTCACAACGGGTGTGTTTCAGGAAATCATTGACTTCGTCAATTTTGCAATGAGGCGTGCCCAGATGAACATCCGAGAGAATGATCGTTCTATATTTTAGCTTCTTCATAAATAACAGTTACAGCCCACGCTAAATCGAGGTCTATTATATGACTACAATTGCCAACCTAGCAAACAATTGAAACAATTAGGACTCAGGCCTGTTACAATTCCGCAACGAAGCTCAAGACCTACTGACCATCACTCGTCGCTTCACATGTGAATACTAGGAGCTGAAAATCGCACAAAATTGACTCCACACCTCTTCGACGGCACAAGGAATTTGAGTGCTAAAAAAAGGACCATGGATAATTCCTGAATTTCTAAGCGACTACGTTCTGAGCTTGCCCGGCAAAGTATGCCTGAAGGTTCGCAACTGAGATTTCCAGCAAGCGCCGACGGCTCGGCTCACTCGCCCAGGCAATATGCGGCGTAATGATGCAATTTGGAACGCCTAGTAGTGGGCTGTCCTCGGCCATTGGCTCGGCTGAGACGACGTCGACGGCTGCACCCGCAATCTGCCCANAGTGCAAGGCTTGAGCTAAGGCCTCCTCATCCACTAAGCCACCACGTGCAGTATTGATAAACATCGCACTTGGTTTCATTGTCGCCAGCAACGCCTCATTCACAAAGCCACGATTCTCCNGCGTTTCTGGGCAATGCAAACTCACAATATCTGAAGTCGCAAACAGTTCGTTGAGATCCACCCAGCGAAACCCTTCCCAATCTGGCATGTCACGCGGCGTGCGCACCGAGGCTTGAATTCGTGCCCCCATCGCATGCAATATCGTTGCGGCTCTCCGACCAATGTCACCGAAGCCCATCATCCCAACTGTCAAACCTGTCAATTCCACCACAGGCTTCTTCCAATAGCAAAAATGTGGCGATCGGATCCAATCACCGTTGTGAACACTCTGACTGTGTAGACCGGCATGGTTACATAATTCAAGTATCAATGCGACCGTATGTTGAGCGGCCGATGCCGAACTATATGCAGGCACATTACAAACGGTGACGCCACAGGCCTTCGCCTGCTCTAGGTCGATAATATTATACCCTGTCGCAAGCACAGATATCAATTTCAAGCTCTTGAGCTTAGACAAAACATCGCCTTGAAGCGGCACCTTGTTCGTCAAGATCACATCAGCTCCTTCAGCATGACGGAGCACCTCACCGTTCATATGATCGGTCGTCGGATGTAAGACCAATTCCCCGAATGCAGCCAATTCAGACCACGCAATCTGATTGAAGCCGAGAGTATCCGCGTCTAAGACAACAATTTTCATCGATTCAATACAACATGCTCCAAAATCCACTCAAGCTTCTATATTCTAGTCGTAGAANGATCTAAGGAGTCTTAATGATGAGCGATCTCTATACTAGCACTACTACCATCTAAATTCTATAGCCTAGTCGTTTGATTTTTATGAAGAAATGGCATTACCTCNTTATTTTTAGATTTTATAAAAATGGAAAAGCGACGCATCGTTCTGAAAGCCGCAGGCTATATCATCGTCAGCATGACACTGTCGCGTCCAGTATTTGCAGGGCCGGAGGAACGGTTCTATACTCAAATTGGCTCAGATCCGATTTTCGATGCAGTGATGAAGAGCGGGAAACTCCCACGGGGACGCAACTCGGGCAAGGGTTTCACTGGCTCTAAGGTTAAAATCAATCACGACCTTTTCAAGGGCAGCTCTAATGCACACCGTCCACTGATCCAAGACATCAAAATCCACACTTTAGGCAGCAGTTCGATCGATCGAAAGGATTTCGCAAAGTGGTCCAGATGGTATCAAGAAGATGGCAATACCCAAATCTTNCGACTATTTAAAGACGAGGAGAACGTCAGAAATAGCCGAAAGCTCGCGGCACGAATCGAAGCCCACAGTGGCTTCAGCTGGAAGAAGGGTGATGGTTGGCAGGAGTGGGTNGCTACCTATACCATCATTAAGCCTCATAACTGCTGNATTTTCCAAGCGAAGAACCCGATCAATCACTGGTCTGTCATGCTCAACATAAATGACGCTGGTGATGTGAAAATCAACAGCCGCAGAGGCGAGGACAAGCTGTTGGCAAAGGGCATGACTGGAAAGCCCTTCGACATTCGCATCCGAGAAAATGGGCATAATTATGAAGTATATTTCAATGGCAAGAAAGAAGGCGAAGGGGTCTTTGCGCGCCCCAAGCGTAACACGAATTTCCGATGGGGCATGTATTTGGGGGCCAAACCGGTGCGGCACGATGCCATGATTCTTGTGACTGGGGCTGCGATCAATCCGACTGATTCGGGACCGACTTCCGGCAGCAGACAACAGTCCGAACAGTCCATCTCCATTCGTATGTGGACCGACGTGCGAGGGCGCACGATTCGTGCCCCTGCTAAATACGAGCCAGGTAGTGCCGATATTGAATTCTACCTTAGAGACCGATGGATTGAGTATCCGATCTCCCGCCTCTCCAAGCACGACCAAGAGTTCTTGCAGTCCGGTGTCAGCAGATAAGATCGAACTCAAAATAAAGAGCTCACACAGTAAGCCCCCAAAGATGCAAGTTAATCTCCGACTTCAATTTGAAACTGTAAACTAGCAGTAGAAGGATTAGAATCTTCAGGGCACCCGTAAGCAATGTAAACAGTGTCCCCTGCGCTTAGACGACCCAATGGAACGTCGAATGCAAAAGGTTCATAGCCCTTCACATTGTCAGAACCAATCAGCTTATCATTCACGTAGATACTGATCGGAGAAGGGGGCTTCTCACTTCCTTTTACAAGCACACGCTGTATTTGACTATTTACAATGCGAGCCTCACCTCCCTCGCCAGGCTGAACTGTATAAGCGATGATGACGTAGTGAGAAATATCATCTGTGGATCTAGCTGCTGAGCGGCCAGGTAGCATCGATACTTTCGATAACTTAATCCACTCACCATTGAGATCTATGATCTCAACAGCCCCAGACTCCTTTGGGCCTACCCTATAATTATGGGCACCGGGCGTTTTTTCAAGATCCTTATAACCTGCCGAATTCCCCAAAGAAACTCCTGTAGGATTCCATTGATACGCCTATCCTTCTCGTGGCTCAGGAGACCTAAATTCTTTAGTAAAGTCAGCGATGGTCTTAGCGTGTGCGGTTAGTGTAATCAATAAAGTGGCGATGACACATGTCGCTTTAAGTCTTAAATTGGCATTCATTGCTTAAGGTTGTTGGGGGTAAAGGATCAAAGATCCACAGTTAAAAGTAATTAAATACTACCGTAGAACCCACCATCCGAATTATTAAGCTTTAATTTTGACATATATTCCTGCGCATTCTCATGGAAACTCTCCCTAGCGGCCACTGCCCCTAATGCCCTTATCTGCTGTGGCGTATAGCATAAGCTGGCTATATACAACACAAGCGCTACACTTGGAGCGATGAGACTTCTGTTCATCCATCTCCTTCTTTGTAGTGTGCTCACTGCTGAAGGTCAACAATACACGATTACTGCACGTGCATCTGAAATTGATTCTCGGACAAAAGAGTATCCGCAAATAGGCTACACCTTCTCAAAAAAGGGCAGGGCCACAGACATGCAACTCGCAATGGTCGACACTTCGGTGCCCCTCAGTGGTCGATTGGTGATATGGCTCATGGCTCCACACAAAGCGCTTTTCGAACGGCTGAATGCTTACGGCCATCATGCGATACAAGTCACCTACCCTCGAGAATGGTTCGGCAAGATGGATAAGCTCCGCGAACCCGGGGATGACAACCACTTCTCGGGGCTTCGGCTTGAAGCGGCAACGGGACAAGATCATACTGACCTCATCGACATTGCCAAACCAGACGGCTTGATGGAACGTGCCTACCAGTTCGTGAAATACCTCGAGAAGGAAAACCCCGAGGGCAACTGGAAACAGTTTCTTTCCCCTGACGGCAAGCGTCTCGATTGGGACAAGGTCATCCTCTCTGGCTCCTCTCACGGATCGACCACTGCGGCACGTCTCGCAAAACATATTCGAGTGGCGCGTGTTGTGATGCTTTCGGGGCCTCGTGATCAAACGGAGCGTTGGCAGTCTGAAAACTCCGCAACACCACCAGAGCGATTCTTCGGCTTCACACACACTGAAGATGCCGGTTGGCCGGGGCACCATTACTGTCGTTCTTGGCTAATGCTCGGTCTCAATCAATTCGGTCCGATCGTCAATGTCGACACGTCAGCGCCACCCTACGAAAACAGCAGAAGACTCACTTCAAGTGCCGACGTCGGAAATCCTAAACATGCACACGGCGCATCCAANCCAAACAAACGATCTCCCAAAGATGCAAACGGCAACTATCTATACGAAGCNGTCTGGAAGTATCTTTACACACATCCAGTCAACTCGACTGGGAAACCCGTTCCACACGAAAAGCGTTGTCGTCGACATCTGGACACGCAGCGATGATATCCTTGGGATAGCTATTGCGCAAAAGCCTGAATCTTCTATTCAATTTAACGATGAACACGCGCAAGTTAGGAAAGAATGGATTCGAAATCAGTGAAATCGGCTTAGGTTGTTGGCAGATCGGAGGTAACTGGAGTCAGGATTTGGACGAGCAAGCCGCGACTGACATACTATCAGCCGCAGCGGAGAGTCGGACCACTTTCTTTGACACCGCAGATGTTTACGGAGCAGGGCAAAGCGAGACTTTCATCGGCAACTATCTCCAGCAAACGAACNACCCCATTCGTGTAGCGACAAAATTTGGCCGTGGAGGCTCGGTCTTTCCAGATGCCTATACGAAAGATGCACTCCTTGAATCGATACTGGCATCGCAGGCGCGCCTGAAGGTAAATCGAATCGATCTACTCCAGTTACACTGTGTCCCCACCGATGTTTTACGCGACGGCGAAATTTTTGAATGGCTGCGAACGTTCAAACACGAAGGTTTGATTGAGCATTTTGGAGCCAGCGTAGAAACGGTGGAAGAGGGACTCATCTGCCTCAAACAAGAAGGGCTCTGCTCATTGCAAGTCATCTTCAATATCTTCCGCCAAAAATTAATTGATGAGCTCTTTCCTCAAGCACAGACAGCAGGTGTAGGCATCATCGTCCGACTNCCCTTGGCCAGTGGCCTACTGAGCGGCAAGTTCAGTGCCAACAGCACCTTTGTTGAAACGGATCATCGTCAATTCAATCGGAATGGTGAGTGCTTTAACGTCGGAGAAACGTTTGCGGGCATACCTTTTGAAAAAGGCGTGCAACTCGCNCAATCGATTCAGGAAAAACTCCCCGACACTGCCACGATGGCGCAACTCGCCCTTCGCTGGATATTGGATCATGATGCCGTATCCGTANTCATTCCAGGTGCGAGTTCTCCCAAACAAGCAAGAGAGAATGCTGTAGCCAGCGCACTTGAACCGTTATCCGAAAGTGTGCACGCAGCACTTTCGGAATTTTACAAAACTGACATCCACTCTCACATTCGAGGCGCTTACTAGTCGCTTAACACAAAGGTAACAGCACTCAATCGATTTCCCGAAGCGCATCGAGCACGTCTGGAGTGACCGCCTCACTTCGGAAACTATCGAGAAGTTGATCGATGGTTCGACAACCCACGACAGGGTGCGCCGAGTATCCTTTCGTGCGCCACCAAGCCAAAGTCAGCGATGATACGCTATGCCCTGAATCTTTAGACAGCACCGCGAGTCTATCGGCGATCTGATTACACCCTGCAGTATTGAAAGGGTGCTCCCGCAAGCTGGCATGGTCACGCCCCATACGACAGACTTTTTCATAATAGCCCATCGCCTGCGATGTGTATGGAAAGACAGGCAAGTCATTCGCCAAATGAAAATGCTCACCCGCATCATCTAGTTTTTCAAGAAGCGGATAGTCCAGCGGCTTTCTATGCGAGCTGCCTAAACAGCCCATTGGCTGATTCGCAAAAAAGCCCTGCCAGTTGTTTTGCTGCGCAGCAACCCGCGCACACTCCAGTCGCTCTGCAGTGAAGTTTGACGCCCCGTAGTGCTTCAACCAACCCTTTTGGCGAAACACTTCAAGGGTTTCCAGTAAGGCTTCGATGGGCTGTCTTATATCGTCACGATGCAGCCAGTAGAGATCGATTGTATCTACTCCCAGCGCTTGGCGACTGGCTTCAATATCTGCAGTTAGCTCTTCACGACTCATACGAACACGAGTCGGCTGATCCAGCGGCGGGTGCCCTCCTTTGGTCGCAATCAAAACTCGATCATGACACTTACGATCCCTAAGCCAACGGCCGATTAATTTTTCACTCCGAGCACGTTCACCTGGAACCCAGTCGGAGTAGCAACGGGCNGTATCAATCGTATTACCGCCGCGTTCGACATAGGTATCCAGCAANTCGAAGCTGGCGGATTCGTCAGAAGTCACACCATAATTTGCTGTGCCAAGTATTAGAAAAGAATGTTTCATATTAAATTATATATACTGAATATACCTAAACACCAATACAGCAACCTGCCTATAACTTGCGCTCAAGCTTTCGTGAAATAGAACCAAGTGTATCGCCAACGATCGATGCCCAGCACATCCACCAAGGTCATATGACCACTGCCCCATTCCACGCATAAAAAGACCGATTATATGAAAAACTCAATCGCGCCTCCCGTTCCGCCAACAAGCAAGGCGACCATTGCGGCCAGCACTTGAAGTCTCGAATCGTCTGATAAACTTCATGGATTGGCGCCTCGATCAATAGTGAGCGTTCAATATGTAATTTTGGCATCTGTAATTTCTAGCCAAGGTCTGAAAATTTCACAACAGAGAGTGCGTTAGAACTATGAACTCAGCTAGCTCGAATGAAATGGCGAGATAGCACAGTCGAGCANTCGATTCTACCCAATGAGCACTACAGGTTTTCTGGAGTAACCGAAAAAGCTTCCATCACACTAGCGACAATACGAGCTTCCGCCGCACTACATGGATTATGATTCTGGTCTCCCGAAAAATACCGCACCACCGCTTCGACCATCGGTCGCTGCACATGCTTCTCTGCCTCAAAATGGTATGTCTTAGACGCTTCACCTTGCTGCAAAATTACCTCACTGCCATAAAATGAAAACTCAATACGGCCAGCACTTCCATGGATCATACAGCGCTCACAGCTAGAGGCTTCAGAAACGTTAAATGCCCACACACCATTAAAGATCATCCCGTTTTCAAATTCAATGCTCCCCTGTGTATAATCCGGACACGCATTTATTTTAGTTTGATTATAAGACGCTCCACTAGCACTGCGTATTGAGCCAAAATACTGAGTCATCAAATCAATTTGATGTGGAGCGATATCATAAAATAAACCACCACCAGACACCGCAGGGTCCACGCGCCAGTTATCTTCGGAATTTGCAATAATCGATGGATTATTCTGAGCCTGAAGGATTTCAATTGTAGCACTGCGGGGCACTCCAATTGCACCACTCTCCAACAACTCTTTAACAAGAATAAAGGCAGGTAGATAACGACGGTAATGAGCCACCGTCAAAGATGTTGGGTAGCGTTCTGCNATAGCACAGATAGCATCCGCTTCAGCTAAGTTTAAANCCATCGGCTTTTCTAAATAAACATTTTTGCCCGCAGCGAGCGCTCGCTCGGTATAGTAAAAATGTGTTGATGGAGGTGTCGCAATGTAAACTGCATTGATCGCATCATTTGCGAGCAGTTGCTCAGCATTCGCATACCAGTATGGCACACCATGTCGGCGAGCGAAGTCAGCTGCTTTTACAGCATCACGTCGCATAACTGCGACGAGCTCCGAACCTTCAGTAATCTGAAAAGCAGGCCCACTCTTCACCTCTGCGACATCACCGCACCCAATTATACCCCAAGAAATCATTTTATAGCTAATNTATTAACGTATAAACCATACAGTCAACGAGCGATTCAGCACGCACACTCGGCAGACTCCGCTTGAGAATGNATAGATGAGTGAGCATTTAGNCTCTCCGCGTCCTCTGCTATGAAAGACCGCACAAGGCATAGGAGACGTATGGCGGTGACGGAGCACCGCCCTCCACTATTTCCGAATCTGATAATCAGTTTTTTCTGTAATCAGTTTCTGGATACCGTCGAAGGCGGTGTTGACTTCCTTGTCCTTAAGCGTGCGATCAGCTGCGCGGAAGGACATGGTGACTGCCAAACTCTTCTTACCTTCGGGGAGGCCTTCGCCTTCGTAGACGTCGAAGATGCGGACGCTTTCACAGTTGAAGCCTTGAGTGGCTTTCTTGGCGAACTTGGCGACGTCTTTTTCGACGTCACCTGCGTGCACGGATTGATCGACGATCAGGGCGAGGTCCTTAGCGGAGGCGGGTTGATTGCTGACTCCGAGGTGGCGGCCGCGCTTGGCTTTGCGCTCGAAGAATTTCGGTGTCATGAGGATCGAACCTGCAATAACTGGTGTAGTGAGGTTCCAACGATCTTTGAGTGTTGCAACATTGAGCAGACCACAGGTGGCTTCGAAGCCCATCTTAGCAAAATCGCCAGTGTATGCGGAGTGTCCGCCTTGCCAGAGTTTGCAATCTTCGATCGGCTTAAAGGTGAGCTTGCTAGCGGCGGTGCCTGCGATGTCGAGGATCTCGCCGGAGAGTGTCTTGGCGGTAAAGAAGTCGGCGACTTCACGTTGTCGCCACTCACGGCTGATCTGATCGGCAACGATGACAAAGCTGACGGAGACGAGCTCGACCATTTGGCCTTTCACTTCGCGGTAAACGTGTCCGCGCTCGAAGAAGCGCGTCGCGCCCGTGCCGCGTGCGGCGTTGAGCTTGAGCACATCGAGAAGCCCAGGAATGAGTGATGGGCGCAAGTGGCTTTGGTCGCTTTGCAGTGGGTTATCCAATGCGAGCACTTTGAAACTCTCTTCTCCAAAGAAGAATTTGATCTCTTCGGGATCACGGAGCGAATAGAGGAAGGCTTCGTCAAAGTTTTGACCGGTCAAGTAATCGGCAACGGCTTCGTTAACGGTGTAGATACGGTGGTCGTTGTCGTTGATACCACGTGCCACGACTTCAGACTCGGGAATCTTATCGGTGCCGTAAACGCGGATAATTTCTTCGATAAGGTCAACATCGCGCTGCAAATCTTGACGGTAGGATGGGATCGCGACTTCCCAGCGTGCGGTGCCGTCGGCTTCGTCGTGAATGGAGACGCCGAGTCCGAGAGATTCGAGCACAGTTTGCATTTCGTCGTCGCTGATATCGAAACCGATAAACTTACGCACGCGGTCTGGGCAGAGGTTCACTTCGGAAATTGTAGGCGGCTCGGCCCCCTCCTCGATCATATTGCCATCCACAGTGCCGCCAGCAACTTCAAGAATCAAATCAACTGCGCGAAGTGACGCGTAGATGACGCCCTTTGGATCCACCCCACGCTCAAAGCGGTAGGAACTATCCGAAGATAGGCCAAGTTTACGCGAAGTCGCACGGACGGATGTCGGCGCAAAGTATGCGGCTTCGAGAACGATATCGATGGTGCTCTCCTCGACTTCGGCATCGACAGAGCCCATGACACCGGCAACAACGAGTGCACGTTCGGCATCGGCGATGACAGCCATAGTTCGGTCTAGCTCACGTTCGACGTCGTCGAGTGTGGTGATTTTTTCGCCCTGGCTAGCCATACGGACGACAAGTTTGCCGCCTTTAATCTTAGCCGCATCAAATGCGTGAAGCGGCTGACACGTTTCGTGGAGGACGTAGTTGGTGACATCGACAACGTTATTGATCGAGCGTTGACCTGTAGCCTCGATGGCATCCTTGAGCCACTTCGGGCTGGGGCCGACTTTCACACCTTTGATGCAGATCGCGGTGTAATGTGGGCAAACTTCGGGTGCGCTCACTTCGATTCCGGAAATAAGTGGCTCGCCTGCTGCTGGGTTTTCAGTGCTAGCTTTGACCTCCGGGTATTTCACCTCGAGACCAAACTTAGCAGCGAGCTCGCGCGCTACACCAATGTGGCTGAGCACGTCGACGCGGTTGGGCGTGATCTCCAAATTGAGAACTGTATCGCCGTCGGTGTAGAGATCGTTGACTGGCGTCCCAAGCGGCGTCTCGGCATCCAAAATCATAATACCATCATGGTCTTGACCGATCTGCAGCTCTTTCGAAGAACACATCATACCAGCGGACGGCTGACCACGAAGCTTAGATGCTTTTATCTTAAAGTTACCAGGGAGGACCGCCCCTGGGAGCGCGACCATGACCTTGTCACCTTCGTTGAAGTTTTTCGCACCACAGACGATATCGTGAACTTCACCTTCGTTACCGGTGCTCACTTTGCAGCAGCGGAGGCGATCAGCGTCGGGGTGTTGTCCATACTCAAGGACTTGTCCGACCACGACGTTGTTGAGCTGTGGTGGGCCGAGTTTTTCGATTTCTTCGATGTCGAAGCCGAGCAGTGGAAGCACTTCTTGCAGCACCTCGGGTGAATGCTCGACGGGATCGAGATCGATGTAGTTTTTAAGCCAGTTGTAGGAAATTTTCATTTCAGAGTAATTCTAAATTTTGGAACCACGAATGGACACGAATAAACACGAATTCTTAAAGATGCGTGGATAATTGATTCGTGTGCATTCGTGTTAATTCGTGGTTTCTATAACGTCGTATTATGCGAACTGCTTTAGGAAGCGGACGTCGTTTTGGTAATAGTAGCGGATGTCGTCGACGCCTTGCAGGATCATGGCGATGCGCTCGATGCCCATACCGAATGCATAGCCGGTGTAGACTTCGGGATCGATGCCTACGGCCTTGAAAACCTTAGGATCAACCATGCCGCAACCCATGATCTCGAGCCATTTGTTGCTGAGCTTGCCGAGGTCGGGTGAGAAGAAATCCATCTCAAAACTCGGTTCGGTGAATGGGAAGAAGCTCGGGCGCAGACGTGTCTTTGCCTTCGGTCCAAAAATCGTTTTCACAAAATGATCAAGTGTCGCTTTGAGGTCGAGCAGCGTGACGTTCTTGTCAACATAGAGACCTTCGATCTGGTGGAAGTTGGCACTGTGTGTTGCGTCGGGTGTGTCACGGCGGAAGCAACGACCCGGTGCCACGATACGGATCGGAGGCTTCTCCTTCAACATGGTGCGGATCTGCACGGTCGAAGTGTGGGTGCGGAGCAAATACTTCTCGTCGTTCTCTTTGCTGACGTTGTTGACCGTCAAATCGTCGGGTAAATAATAAGAGTCTTGCATGTCGCGTGCGGGGTGATCGCTAGGGATGTTGAGTGCGTCGAAGCAGTAATGCTCAGTCTCGACCTCGGTCGCTTCGGCAACGGAAAACCCGATGCGACGAAATAGATTGACCATTTCTTCACGCACCTGAGCGATCGGGTGTAATGTGCCACGAACGGAATCCGGACTTGGGAGGCTCGGGTCGATAGCGGGACCGAGCTTGGCGGCAAGTTCAGCGGCTTCGAGGCGCTCGATCACTTCGGCAAAGGCAGCTTCGACGGCCTTCTTCGCTTCGTTGATCGCCTTACCCATGGCTGGCTTGTCTTCCTTGGGCACTTTGCCCATGCCCTTCATGACATCGGTCAGGGAACCTTTGGGACCGGAGATCGTCGCCTTATAGGCTTCAAACTCGGCACGCTTTTGGATGTTCGGTGCGTTTTCCCGCACGCCGGCTACGATGGCTGTTAGTTGTTCTTGCATGATCGTCCTGTAAATTCAGTGAAGCGAGAAGGGTTTCAGTCTGAGGCGTTTTGTCGAGACGGTTTTTTATAGTCTTAGTCCTAATCCTACTCTTAACCGTAATCTCAACGTCGGGAATGGGATTAAGATTAGGAGTATAATTAAGATTAAGACCCAGAACACAGCTAAGCTGCGCTTTTGCTTGGCAAACAGGTGAACATTTGCACATTTAAGGGAAATGACACCAGAAGACGCACTACAGAAGTATTTCGGGATGCCTTCCTTTCGAGAGCCTCAGCGCTCGATCATACAGTCCGTGCTCGACCAAAAAGACACCTTGGTAGTGATGCCAACCGGAGGCGGAAAAAGCCTCTGCTTTCAGCTTCCGGCACTACTGCTACCAGGGGTGACTCTCGTGGTATCGCCATTGATCGCATTGATGAAAGACCAAGTCGACGCGTTGAAGGCACGCGGACTTCCTGCGGGGCTCCTCAACAGTTCCCTATCACTGGATGAACAGCGCGAGGTGCTCGATGCAATCCGCGAACGAAAACTAAAGCTGGTCTATGTCGCGCCCGAGCGTTTCCGCTCCAAGGCCTTTCTCAATGCCCTGCCCAAAGATGCAATCAGCCTAATGGCGATCGACGAAGCGCACTGTCTTTCACAATGGGGGCATGACTTCCGTCCCGACTACATGCGACTGGGTGAAGCGCGTAAAGCGATTGGCAACCCACCCTGTGTGGCGCTGACTGCGACCGCCACTCCCGATGTGCAGAGCGATATCATGCAGACCCTTGAAATGCGCGAGCCCGCAGAGTTCGTCGCTGGATTTGCTCGTGAGAATTTAAGCTTTCGCGTGCGCTCATCCGCAACCGAGAACGACAAGCTTGATGCCATCGAGAAGCTCGTTAAGGAGCATAAGACTGGTATTATTTACTGCGCTACTCGCAAATCTGTGGATAATGTCGCTCACAAGATCGAGTGCATCGCGGGTTCAATCATCCGCTATCACGGAGGACTGAGCGATCGCGAACGTAGCGAAGCTCAAGATGTGTTTATGAGCCGCAAGGCCAACGTGGTCGTGGCGACCAATGCGTTCGGCATGGGCATCGACCGCTCGGACATACGCTTCGTCTGCCACTATGAAATGCCCGGCAGCGTGGAGGCCTACTACCAAGAAGGGGGTCGTGCGGGTCGTGACGGTCAACCGTCGGTCTGCGAAATGCTGTTTTCCTATGCAGACAAACGCGTGCAGGACTTCTTTATCGAAGGCGCCAATCCAGGCAAAGCGTTGATCGCAGCCGTGTTTGATCAACTCTGCGCGCAAAGTGACGAGAACCACGAAGTGCACCTGCCTGTCGATCAACTCGTCGAACGGATGCAGGATAAAGTAAACCCAATGGCGGTCAGCACCGCGCTGTCGATACTTGGACGTCACAAATGGATCGAGCGCTACGACATCCCAGGTCAGCGCATGAAAGGAACACGTATTCTACAACTCGGCAAATCTGGCCGCGACTTGCCACTAGACGGCCCTGCGCTAGCCGAAAAAGCCGCGCGCGACGAAGCACGCCTAAAGTCTGTAATCAATTTTGCCTACGCCAAAACCTGTCGTCAAAAATGGATCCTCGACTACTTTGGCGAACGCAACTCCAAGAACTGCGGTCGCTGTGATGGTTGCCAAAACCGGAAACAACATAGTGCTCGCGCCTTAAGTGGCGACGAAAACACAATCGTGCGCAAGGCTCTGAGTGGTGTCGCCCGCATGTCAAATAAGCGCCCTAACGAGCCTTGGGGCGCGGGCTTTGGTAAACGAAAGATCATACAATGCCTGCTCGGCAGCCAAGCAGCACCGATTCTAGATGCAGGGCTCGACCGCCTCACTACCTACGGGCTACTAAAGTGTGAAGGCAGTGTCTATGTGGATGCCCTGTTCACTGCACTGGAAGACGGCGGACTGGTGCAAACCGTAATGGAAGGCAACTACCCACTACTGACATTAACCGAGCTCGGCGGCGAGGTGATGAGCGGCCGAGCTCAGGTCGAACTGGAACTCCCCGACCGCACAGCAGGTGCGATATCGACTCAATCGAAGTCCAGATCGAAAAACGGCAATCCAGCAGACGCGACAAAATCACCCGAGCTTTACGAGAAACTGAGCGCCCTACGCGCTCAGATGGCAGCCCAGAGTGGTAAACCTGCCTATACCATTTTCCCGAATTTCGTGCTCGTGGAACTAGCCAACCAGCAGCCAAAGACGACCGCTGAGGCACTTGCAATCAAAGGAATCGGCCCCGCAAAGATGAAATCCGTGTTGCCAGCGTTTTTAGAAGTAGTGAAAGCGCATAACGAGTAGCAGCGCGTCATTCTGACTACGAAAAACGCGAAATGGAGGAAAGCACGGCGCTTCCTAGCCAATTCCCTACCGAGCAGCAACTATGCAGAATCGTAATAAGGCAAAAACTGCTAAATTTTTACTTGCACCCCTTTACAAAACACCTACTTTCCCGCCCTTCATGAGCACAGAGAACAAACCACTTAATCGCTCCCGCAACCCGATGGACTACACGTTCAACGATGTGGAGCTACTTTCCCGCTTCGTCACAGAAACGGGCAAGATCCTTCCACGTAAGGACACAGGACTTTCCGCAAAACATCAGCGTCACATCACGAAACTCATCAAGCAGGGTCGTAACATGCTGACAATGCAGTAAGCCTCACCTTACTGAATAGGTATTTTCAATCCTTCCCTTTTTCGGGGAAGGATTTTTTATAGCTACACACCAAGCTCCACATGCCCAATCGCTGCACCATTTACGAACCCACCGAGAACGCCCTCGATATTTGTGCCCAATATCTGCGCGACGGCGAAGTCGTTGGTATGCCGACAGAGACGGTCTATGGGCTTGCTGGCAATGGGCTCTCTGAAGATAGCGCACGTAAAATCTTTAGCGTCAAAGGGCGCCCCTTGATCGACCCCTTGATCGTGCACTTCGCGGATGTAGCTGGCGCCATCAAGCACGTTGAAGTCAACGCTGCCGTCGAGACGCTCGCTGCCAAGTTCTGGCCAGGTCCACTCACGATGGTTGTGAACAAAAATGACAGTATTCCCAACATCGTCACTGCAGGTCTGCCCAGCGTGGCGATCCGCGTGCCACAGCACCCAATATTTCGAGCGGTGCTCCAACGTCTCGATTTCCCGCTCGCTGCACCTAGTGCAAATCCATTCGGCTACGTCAGCCCAACACTTGCCAAGCATGTGCACAACACACTTGGCGAGCGCATCTCCGCAGTGCTCGACGGTGGCCCCTGTTCCTTCGGACTTGAATCCACGATCGTGGACTTACGAGACCCTGAAAATCCGTCAATTTTACGTCATGGCCCAGTCACACAGGAAGCACTGAGCGACACACTCGGTCGCGACCTCGCCGACCACACATTCGGCTCCAGCGATAAGAAAGCACAAGTCGCCCCAGGACAACTCACCCAACACTACAGCCCGCGGGCGAAAGTGCATCTGTTCGAACTAGGCACTGCCCCCTCCAACTTGTCGGACATCGCAGTGCATGAAAATTGTGCGATTATCTTTAATGCGAAGCCGCTCTTCGAACCCATAGCTAAACACGCCTACTGGCTATCCGAAGATGGCAATACGGAGACGGTCGCCCACAACCTCTTCGAATTGATACAACGCCTCGACCAGCAAGGCTACACAGAACTGCACATCGAGCTCTCGGCACCGACAGGCATCGGCAAAGCCATCAATGATCGCTTACACCGAGCGGCGGCAAAGTAAGCGTGGCATGCAGCTTTAGCAAACGTTGGTTACTACTTCTATTGAAACAGGATTCATTTGCCAAAGCGACACGCCACAAATATTACCGCAACTTTACGAGCAGGTCTTTACTATCGACCTGGTCGCCCACGCCAACTTCTAAGACATCTACCACTCCGTCAGTGAGCGCGTAAACAGTCGTCTGCATCTTCATCGCTTCAAGAATAACGAGTTTATCCCCCTTCGCGACTTTCTGCCCGACACTCGCACTGACCGCACTGACCATACCCGGTATCGGTGCACCGACTTGTTTTTTATCAGCCGAGTCAGCCTTCACACGACGCTTGGTCTCGGTCTTAATTGATTTATCTAAAATCACACACTCGCGCGCGCGGCCATTCAGCTCAAAAGTTATCGAGCGCTGACCATCCTCATTCGGATCACTGACATAGATCAGTTTAACAATGAGCGTCTTACCCTCCTCAATTTCTACNGAGATCTCTTCGCCTGGTTTTAAACCATAGAAAAATGTCGGTGTTGGCAACACACGCGCATGCCCGTATTGATCGACTTTNTTGACGAGGTCCTTGAACACCTGCGGATACATCAAATACGAATAGAGGTCATCGTCAGGCACATCCGTGCGTTTCGTAATCGCTCTCACCTCATCGCGTGCGACATCGAGATCGACCTTCTCAGCACGAGCACCTGGACGCCCCTTACTTGGCTTGCGATCTCCGAGAACGACTTTTTGCACAGCCTTCGGCCAGCCACCCTTCGGTTGACCGAGGCCACCAGAAAGCATGTCGACCACTGATTCAGGAAACGCAGTGCCTGGCTCTAAGTTCACCACATCGTGCGGCTCCACTCCTTTGGTGAGCAAAAAGATTGCTAGATCGCCAACAACTTTACTACTCGGAGTGACCTTAACAATGTCGCCCAAGAGTGCGTTGACTTCATGATAATAACGGACGACTTCTGGCCAACGTTTACCCAGACCAAGCGCACGTGCTTGCTCGCGTAGGTTAGTGTATTGACCGCCCGGCATTTCGTGGCGATAGACTTCGGCACTTCCAAACTTAGGACTGGTATCGAAGGGCTCGTAGAATTGACGGACGGCCTCCCAGTAAATCGAAAGATCGTCGAGGAACTTCTGATCGAGCTTTGTATCACGTTTATCACTACGCATCGCATGCGCAATCGAGTTCATATTCGGCTGGGCAGTCAGCCCAGATAGCGATGAAACACTTAAGTCGACAACATCGACGCCCGCCTCCGCAGCTTTGACAATCGACGCCGACGCAATGCCACTGGAATCATGTGTGTGAAAATGCACGGGCAATCCAACTTCATTGCGAAGCGCTTTAATTAGTTTGTAAGCGGCATTCGGATGGCAAAGACCCGACATATCTTTCAACGCAAGAATATGGGCACCCATTTTCTCCAGTTCTTTCGCCATATTGACGTAATATTCGAGCGTATATTTCTCACGCGCTGGATTTAGTATATCGCCCGTGTAGCAAATCGTGGCCTCACAGACGGCATTCGTATCCTTGCGAATCGAATTCATCGCGACCTTCAAGTTTGGCAAGTAATTCAATGAGTCAAAGACACGGAAAATATCCATGCCTGACTCCGCGGAATGCTTGATGAAGCCACGAATCACATTGTCCGGATAGTTGGAGTAGCCGACGCCATTTGCACCGCGAAGCAGCATTTGAAAACAAACATTTGGGATACGCTCGCGCAAACGACGTAAGCGCTTAAATGGATTCTCATGTAAGAAGCGCATGGTGGTATCGAAGGTCGCACCACCCCAACATTCTAAACTATAAAGATTGTGGCCATTTTGTGCGATCGAATCGGCGACCATCAACTGATCATAGCTACGCACGCGCGCAGCGAGCAACGACTGATGCGCATCGCGCATGGTGGTATCTGTCACGAGCAGCCGTTTCTGCTTACGCGTCCAGTCGGCAAACTTCTCTGGCCCATGCTCAGTCAAATAGTCCTTGGTGCCTTTTGGTTTTTTCGCCTTAGGATCGTAATCTGGCAAAATCACCGGCAGATCCATAAGTGGCACCGGGCGCCCTTTCACCTGCTCGTTACCATTAACGATCGTCTCACCGAGGAAATTCAGTAATTTGGTGGCACGGTCGCGGCGACGCTTGAAATTAAACAGCGCAGGAGTGGTATCAATTAGAGTGGTGGTCGCTTCTCCAGAATTAAAGATCGGGTGATGGATCACATTCTCAATGAATGGGATATTGGTTTTCACGCCACGTATACGCATTTCACGCAGTGCACGGTCCATACGTTGAATCGCCAACTCGAAGGTGCGTGCAGATGCAGTCAACTTCACTAGAAGCGAATCATAATAAGGAGTGATCACCGCGCCGGTGTCGCCCATCGCGCCATCTAGGCGGATCCCGAAACCAGCCGCACTTCGGTAATTAACAATTTTACCGTAATCGGGAGCGAAATTCTTCTCAGGATCTTCTGTCGTGATACGCGCTTGGATCGCGACCCCGTTGCGAGGCACTTCGTCTTGTTGCGGGATGCCGATTTCCTTTCCATGCAAGGAGTGCCCTTCAGCGATAAGAATCTGACTGCGTACAATATCAATACCTGTGATGACTTCAGTGACTGTATGCTCCACTTGGATACGCGGATTCATTTCAATGAAAAACCACTCGTGGGTATCCAGATCCAGTAGAAACTCAACAGTGCCCGCACTGTAATAACCGATCGCCTTCGCAATCTTGACCGCGGCGTCGCAGAGCTCTTTGCGCACTTTTTCGGGAAGTCCGATTGAAGGCGCGATCTCGATCACCTTTTGGTGGCGACGTTGCACCGAGCAATCACGCTCATGTAGATGCACGACATTCCCATNCTTATCGCCAAGGACCTGCACTTCAATATGCTTTGCGCGTCCAATATAGCGCTCCATGAAAACGGATGCATTACCAAATGAGCGCTCTGCTTCACCCTGTGCCTCTTCAAGTAAAGGCTTCAGATCTTTCGGATCCNTCACCACACGCATACCGCGGCCACCGCCACCAAAGGCAGCTTTCACAATCAATGGAAAGCCAATCTTCTTGGCTNTCTTAACGGCTTCATTCATATCAGAGACTGGATCTTGGGTCCCTGGTAAGGTAGGCACATTTGCCTCGTCGGCAATTTTACGCGCTTCGATTTTGTCTCCCATGCGCCCCAGTAGGCTTGCGCTCGGTCCCACAAAATTAATGCCGTTATCCTCACAGGCCTTCGCGAAAGTGGCATTTTCTGAAAGAAACCCATAGCCTGGGTGAATATAATCCACGCCTTTCGCTTTAGCTAAATCAATAATACTCGGGATATCTAAATAAGCGGCAACAGGCCCAAGCCCCTGGCCCACCAAATACGCCTCATCAGCTTTAAAACGGTGCACACCAAAACGATCTTCGTTGGCGTATACGGCGACTGTTTGGCAACCGAGTTCGGTCGCGCTACGGAAAATACGAACGGCAATTTCGCTGCGATTAGCAGCCAGTAACTTTTTCATAGGTGAGGTATTCAGTGGGTAGTGTGTGAAAAGGGAGAGAAAAATATAATACGTAGTTAATTGACCTTAGACAGCAAGAATGGATTCCCTAAAGTCACTACTTCGCGCGCGGCACACCATTTGGGCGTCGCGCACCAACGGTTAGCTCGCCATTGCCCGATAAGACAACTGCAACCGCCCGAGAAGCAGGGAAATAGGAGCACACGATCATAATGATCACCGTAAAAGGCACACAAAGAAACATACCGGGAATCCCCCATATGGAGCCCCACAATCCGAGAGACAGTAGAATGACAATTGGGCTCAAGTTGAGACGATTTCCCATCAACTTAGGCTCGAGCAGACTGCCCACACAAAACTGTAAGCCAGTTAACACTGATGCAGTCACAATAAAGGGCCCTAAAGTATCAAATTGAACCAAGGTAAGAATGGATGGAAATGCCGTTGCGATGATCGATCCAATCGTCGGAATGAAATTCAGGAGAAAAATTAATACCGCCCAAAAGCTAGCAAAGTCGACACCGACAACTCGCAAAACAATATAGCTCAATATGCCAGTAGCCGCACTAGTTATCACCTTAATACCAATATACGAACGAATATCATGGCCCATCTTGCCAATCAATTCAAAGGCATCTTCTTGGCGATCGGGGTCGCGCACGAGAGCCTTGATCTTACTCGAGAAAGTTCGTTGCTCAAGCAGTAAGAAAATAAGATAGACGACAATAATACCCGCACTACTGAGCAATGAGCGCACGGTGCCTCCAAAGTCTTGTAGATAGCCGCGAAAATCGATCTGGCTGATCACTTCGTTTAAATTTGGAGCATCCTCCACTCCAAACATCGTATAGCCTTTCACGATCCATGCCTCTAGATTTTGCTGATACTCCGGTGCAACACGCACAACACTGGCTATATTAAGCGTGATTAGCTGCACAATGAAACTCAACGCCGCTAAAATAATCGCGATCGCCAAAAACATAGCCACGGGCTTGGGCACCCGCCTGCTCCCTATTTTAACGATACGTATCGTATGTGCTAAAATACTGATCAGATACGCAACCGCACCAGCAATCACAAGCGGCAGTAATAAAGCCTGCCCGATGTGGAGCACATAGAAGATCAAAAAGATGGCAATCATTGCCATCACGACGCGCTGAAGTTTCATAAATAAAGATAAAAAGGACAGACATTCTATTTGTCCATCATTCAGGCGCAGGAATGTTCAGAACCGTGTCTATTTAAAAGTCGCCAAGGATGTTTGAAATCCTGCGGGCCAATGACTTGAACGGCTTGGTTTCGGCTCGGCCGTTTCCAATATATTAGCCCTTGGTAGCGGTGAATATTCCTTCAGTTGATTAAACATCTNTATTCGACGTTGACTCACATCTCGCGGCTTAATACTNGCCATACTAATTTCGCTTAGTTCGGCATCATGGTCCATCACCTCAGGGTGCAGTCCAAGCAAGCGTAACTCTGCCGCCAAGCTAGAGCTACGAGGAGCCGAGCGCCCGTAATTACTGGCAAAACGCTTAAGGTCGGAACGATCCACCGTTGCCAGCGGATCTTTCACTTGCTCCAGTTCATCCTCACTGACGCCCTCGAGTGTTTGCTTTGAAATATGCGTCGTATCGGTAAAAACAGGATACAACATCATACCGCCGATAGCGAGGCAAGCGGCGAGACCGACTGCGGGTATCCAGCGTGGAAAACTGGCAGCACTTTCAACAGGCCTATCTACCGCCTTCCTTGCGCCCCTGCTTGACTGGCTCACGGAGCGCTTCTTTGTCGCAACCGCACTCGAATGTTTTGATGCTTGGCTGCGACTAGAACTCTTACTGGAGCCAGAGCGCTTACGACGTGTAGACGCTCCAGAGCGACGACGAGTCGAGCTAGAGCCACTAGATGTGCCTACCATAGCTAAACGCATCGCTTGGTGTAGACGGCAGCGTTCTCTAAATTCAATCTCACGCTCTGAATTGGCGGCTAGCTCCGCTTTGAGTGATGCTAAGTCCTCCGCAGAGATTTCCTTATCTAGATAGAGATTTACTAACTCACTAAATTTATCTTCTGTCATGAAAAATCGTTACCCATCAAATCACGTAGACTTTCGCGACCTCGCGCAATTCTACTTTTGACAGTGCCCACGCTGATTTCGAGCTGCTGGGCGATCTCTTCATAGGAAAGGTTTTTAACATTTCGAAGGATTAACACCTCTTTATGCTTCTCATTTAAGCCATTCATACACTCTGAAACGCGATCTACAAACTCTTGATTTACAGCAGCTTCGGCAGGGGTTTCACCGGAGCATGGCATCACATTTTCCAGAGTAAGGTCACCATCAGTAGACAAAGGCTGATCTAAGGAAATCGAGTAGTCCCGCTTACGGCGGAACCAATACCAGTAGCGGTTATGAGCGAGATTCGTAGCGATTTGGTAAAGCCAAGTCGAAAATGCAGCGTCACCACGAAACTTGTCGAGGCCACGATGGGCACGAATGAAGGCGTCTTGTGTCACCTCCTCCGCATCTTGCTTATTCTTAAGCAGTTGCGAAACTCGAGCGTAAATCCGGTCGTAATAACGCGCAACAATATCATTATAAGCTGCCGTGTCGCCGTTTTTAATACGTTCGATAAGGAGCTCGTCAGGGTTTAAAGTATCAGTCTTTGCAGTCATTGTGGGGTTCATGTATGCTAGATCGTTGAAAGCTTAGATTTGTTCCAAGAAAAGACCTTCAAAATAAAAAAATATCTTTTTCCTACACTTGACAAGCATCTCCTTCAATACTTCCATCCTGCGCTTCCAAAGGGGTTGTTAGCTCAATCGGTAGAGCAGTTGACTTTTAATCAATTGGTTCGGGGTTCAAGTCCCCGACAGCCTACCACTTTCGGAAAGCCCGTGAATCGCAAGATTTACGGGCTTTTTTATATGCAACAAGCTCGAACCGGGACTTTCACCTGCGGTGGTCTGGTTCCCTTCGGGACCGGCCATGTCGNTCGCTAAGCTCACTNNATTTTCGGGGCTACGTCATCTCCGTGCTGTCGCCGCTGAGAAAACTGTCTCAAAAATACCGAAGCTTAAAGTAGCGTGCAGCTTTAGCAAACGAACGTTGTTTCAACATGAGCTCTAAATAATCGTTTGCTAAAGCTGCACGCTACGACTTCAATTGCACATTGCCCGCGGCCCTTCCAGTTAAAGTGCCAGTCGCAAAGCAGCCTTGGATTAAGAACCCTCCCGTCGGTGCCTCCCAATCAATCATTTCTCCCGCGCAGTAGACATGTGGCAGGTCTTTCAGCATCAATTGATCATCGAGCGCAGACCAAGCGACCCCTCCACTACTTGAGATCGCCTCTTCGATGGGGCGTGGTCCCTTTAAAGGAATCCGACAGGCCTTCGCTGCCCGAGCAAGGACTTCAGCCGAATCGAACTCGCCATATAGCTGGCGAAGAATCGCACACATCGGCTCGGTAAACTTCCATCGTAACCGTGCTTCTTTATAAAAGTCGCGACGTGCGGATTCCATCTTCTTCACCATATGCTCAAGACTAAATACTGGCTTAAAATCAATGATAAGCTCTGGCTGCTGCATTGCACGCAAAGCCGGACCGAGCTGATACATCGGTGCCCCTTCAAAACCGTATCGAGTCACCATCAATTCGCCGCTAATGGTGTGTGAACCAGCAGAAATCGACAAATGGTGCAAAGGTCGACCTTCTGCAATTGCACGTGTCGATTCAGTCCAATCACACTCCCAACCGCAGTTTGCAGCCTGCAAGGGGCGCACAGAGACACCACTCCGCTCTAGCATACTAATCCATCCACCATCTGAGCCGGTAGTCGGCCAAGAACCGCCTCCCAAGGCCAAGACTACTGAATCGTAGTGCTTTGTCACTTGCCCAGTCGGGCAGTCGAAATCAAGCAACACCCCTGACTCCGACCTACGCAGATCTCGCAAGCGATGATTGACAACAAACCCAACGCCTTGAGCCTTCAACTTCATTATCCAGCGACGCAGTAGAGGAGCCGCTTTCTTTGAAGTCGGAAATACTTTCCCCCCTCCTGCGACAAAGGTCTCCACTCCAAGACCAGAAGCCCATTGCCGTAAAGCCGCGGAATCAAACCCACGAAGAAGGGTTGTCCAACGCTCTACTGGAAACTCTGTGCCCGAGTATTTACACAAAAATGTATCAAAGTCAGCGTCGTTAGTAAGATTTAGACCGCTTTTACCTGCGACTAAAAACTTACGGCCAACCGATCGCTTGTGGTCATACAGTGTGACCTGTGCGCCCTCGTCAGCCGCGACTTCAGCGGCCCGCAAGCCCGCAGGCCCGCCACCGACAACAGCAACTGAGCGCCGCCCTCTCATCGTCGGATCACTATGAAGACATGGCACATTAGATCCGCCTATTCAGGCATTCGGAAATAAAAACTGAGTAACCCTGGATTTGGAGTAACTGAATCCACTTTGACCAGTGAAACCACCTCCCCATCAACAAGTGTTTCCACCTCGAAAGCTATAGGGTAGTCGTTCACATCCCGATAATCTCTATAATGCGTAGTCATCACCACCTTGTCGTCGGCCCCAAGGCGCTCAACTTTCAATACATGCGGTTGGCGAGTGTCCAAATAATAGATAGAACGGCGCCCACTGGCCTCCCTAGTTTGAAAGACAAAAGCATCGCGCCCTTCAACTCTTGAAAGACCAGTCATCTCCACTTGATGGCGGCGACTCTCTAAATGTCGAAATAATGGACCCTCAAAAATAGCTTCCTCTTTGAGCACGATACGCTCGTCGCGAGTTAACTTACGAGTCGTCAACTCACCATCTTTTTGGATCTGCATCCAACCTGAAATCCCGTCATAGGCGGTCACTACGCTCTGACCTTCACGGCTGATGCGATAGCGAAGAGAATTTGGACGTTTCTTGCGCAAAAGAAAATCATATACCTCTCCGCCAATTTCTTGAGTGCCCTCAATACTAATCGAAGTTAATGCGTCGGCGTCACGCCCGCCACCATAGACCTCGGTATAGCGCTGCAAAGCACGCCGCATCGCAAAGCTATCCGATTGAGCAGGCAGTGCACCCGTCATTGATAGAAAAAACAAAGCCCATGTAAGAATGATACGCATACGCACCCAACCATCCTCATTTCCCCGAAACAGGCAAGCCAAGTATTCGTGCGGAGCACCGATTTTGATCAGGGAAATTACCTTCCAGTTACATTCGAAGTTCGACCTTTGAGCCACGTTCTTCAAACCTACTTCTTTCATGTCATTGCACACCAATATTAAAGCCTTTCAGTCCGCGCTTTCCAAGTGGTATGCCACCGCACAACGACCACTGCCGTGGCGCACGACACCATCGCTCTACAGAACTGTCGTATCCGAGCTCATGGCGCAACAGACACAAATCAAGACGATGCTACCCTATTTTGAGCGTTGGATGCGGCGCTTCCCTGACTTTGAAGCACTCGCCAAGGCTCCCAGTGAAGACGTGCTCAAGCATTGGGAGGGCCTCGGCTACTACAGCCGAGCGCGCAATCTACATAAGTTAGCTAAAGTTTACATCAGCATGGAGCCCAAACCGACGACCGCCACCGAATGGCAAGCGCTTCCCGGAATCGGCCCCTACACCTCCGCCGCAATCAGCTCAATCGCGCAGGACTTCCCCGCAGCTGTCGTCGACGGCAATGTCGTGCGCATCTTGGCACGACTCAGCAACGACACCCGCGAATTCAAAAATAACGGAGATGCCGTCAAGCAATTCACTCCACTTGCTGATGAGCTGCTCAATAAGGACCACCCGGGCGAACACAATCAAGCGATGATGGAGCTCGGAGCGCTCATTTGCACCAAGCAGAACCCGAGCTGCTCGATCTGCCCCGTCGCACCAGACTGCCTTGGACTTGAGCAAGGCGAACCCGACATCATTCCAAAAATCCAGCGTAAAGCTACCATCAAGGCCGCCATCTCCCGAGCCTGGGTCATCCAAGAAAACAACATTTTGCTCTATCAGCACGCGACCGATGCGAAGCAACTCGCCGGACAATTTGAGCTCCCCAGTTTCGAGCAACTCAAGCTGGCAGCTCCGAAAGCAAAACCGCTACTCACCAAAACCCGAGGCATCACCAATCGCCGCATCACTGAAAGTATTCATACGCTGAATACCAAACAAGTGCCTAACTCGCAATTGGAATCAACGCCCGAGCTCCAATGGATTCCTATCCAACAAATTGGACGAATCACCCTCTCCGGCCCACACCGTAAATGGGTTCAAGAACTCTTGAAACAATCACTACGGTAGACTGTAGTCATTCGTAAAGACACTCAACACAGCTACCACCATGCCAAAACCAAAGACCTGGACCGAATCCGATTTCGAAATCAAGCCGTCAACGATCGAAGGCGCAGGCAACGGCTTATTCGCCAAAACCCAAATCGACAAGGATGACACCATCGGTTACTATACAGGCTATATAATAAACGAGGAGGAATTCCTCGATCCGGACCGCCCTTTTTCACCCTATGTCATGTGGGTCTCTAAAAACCACATCATTGTGGGCGAAGGACCAAAGGCAAATTACACCCGTTATATCAACCACAACGACGATCCCAACGCATTTCTGGTCACCTCCACTCGCTGGAAAACTGCACGTATTGAAGCACTCCGCACAATTCTCCCAGGCGAAGAAATCTTCTTTAACTACGGCGACGACTATTGGGAAGACGATGAACAGAGTTGCTAGATCCGATTCAGCTGTTGATAGTGCGGAACCTTTGAAACAAATGAGACTCGATAAGCGTTACCCAACATACAGATTCTCTGCCTAAAAACTTTTACACTTTCCCTATAATGAACCTCAGCAGTATATATCGCGACCTAAGCGAGGAACAGCGCGAAGAAATTGAAGCGTTGCCACGTTCAGAGCGCCTTTTACAAATTGCAACGCTGCGCAATATACCAACTCGCGAACTGGTCAAAGAAGTTGCTGACTCTGCGGGCCTGCCAATCCTAGAGGACATTGAGCTGATCGATAATCCAACTAGCACACTTCCACTGCGACTCATTCATGAATATCAGTGCGTGCCCGTCCACAAGGCGACCAACGATGATGACGAAACAATCATCGACGACAACGCGCCGATCACATTGGTCACTCTGTGGCCGCCAGATGCCAAAATGAACCGCTGGATCTACGCAGTGAGCGGTCGCAAGCCAGATTGGCATCTCGGCAATCCAGAACAAGTTATCAATACGATCACACAACGCTTCGGCGTGGGCTCTGGAAGTCTCGACGAATCGGACATTCTCAATGACGAAGCCGAAGAAGCAGAGGCCGAGGACGAAGATGCAGCCGTCATACGTTTTGTGAATGAAGTCGTGAATAAAGCCGTCACTGATCGCGCGACCGACATTCATTTCGAGCCACATCGTGACGCATTGCAAATTCGCTACCGCATCGATGGTGAGCTCGTGGCAGTTCGGGTGCCCGACAATTTGATAAAATTCCAAGGCGCGATCATTTCCCGCCTGAAGATCATGGCGAAGCTCAATATTTCCGAGAAGCGCCGCCCACAGGATGGCCGTATCACTTTCGGAGCCGGTGGCAACGAGCTCGACATTCGTATTTCGACCTTTCCCACCATGTATGGAGAAAGCGTCAGCCTTCGTTTGCTCAATCAAAAGTCAAAGCCGCTCTCCATGCGCGAACTCGGCCTTGCACCCGATGAGGAGAAACACGTCGAACGCCACCTCGCCTCGCCACACGGCATCATCTTGGTCACTGGCCCGACCGGTTCCGGTAAATCGACATCGCTCACGGCCTTTATTCGTCTGATCAACAAACCGGAACGCCGTATCATCACGGTCGAGGATCCAGTCGAGTATGAGGTCCCAGGAGTCAATCAAACTCAGGTGCACTCAGACATCGGCCTGACCTTTGCTACCTCTCTGCGTGCGGTGCTCCGTCAAGACCCCGACGTTATTATGGTCGGTGAGATTCGTGATCGTGAAACCGCCGACATCGCAATTCGCGCCTCACTGACGGGCCACTTGGTGCTCAGCACCCTCCACACCAATGACGCACCTGGCGCGCTGACTCGCTTGGTGGATATGGACATCGAACCTTTCTTGATCGCATCTTCTGTTGAGATGATCATCGCTCAAAGACTCGTGCGCCGACTGTGCCCGAACTGTGCACAACCTGGTAATTTCGATCCCACCCATGTCGTAAGCTGCCTCACTGCAATGCGCATCGATCAAAGCGAAGCACAATTTGGCCACCTCGCCAAAGAAGCGATCGGCTGTGAACGCTGCCGTAAACTGGGTTTTCGCGGACGTGTTGCGATCTTTGAGATCCTCCGCGTCACCGAAGAAATCCACGAACACATCGTGAAACGTGACTCCGCCCGCCTGATTCGTCAAACCGCGATTCAGCAAGGCATGCGCTCGCTTCAACAAAGCGGATGGGAACACATCAAAAACGGCACCACCACCTTCGAAGAAGTTATGCGCTTTGCCGAACTCGAAGGAGAAAACGACTAAAGCGATTCTTTCGAACGCTTCTGGCGTGTAGCCGGTTTCGACAAAAGCTCTACGTAACAAGCTTCACTGCCATCAGCCAAGACCTGACCAATAGCTTTAGACACCTCAGCGACGTGCACGACTTGCGCCGACTCTGCCGACGCACCGACCTTGCAATCAAAATCCCAGAAATCGACACCTTCGGGCAGTTTCTTGTTTCGCTCGCGCTTCAAATACTTTTTTACATCCGCACGAATTGATTCAACCAAGCGTTCAGACTTCTTTTTCGGGTGCGTGAGCGGGAATGTCTTTTTCATAGTCGCGGAGCGTTTAGAGAAAACCCAGAAAGGCAACCACCGACTTCAGCGACTGTGAAGCAACCGTAGGGGGCCGCGATTGCGCGGACCTCGACAACAGCCCCCCAGACCAACGCTCCCTAATGCACATCACGGAGATAGCGCTTTGCTTTCTTCAGTGCCTCGACATAGGCCTTAGCCTCGTCCTCAGACTTACCTCCGGCGATCTCGACAGCCTTGTGGATCGCCTTATCGACATCCTTCGCCATGCGCGAGGCATCACCACAGATGTAAATATAACCGCCCTCTTCAAGCCATGCATAGAATTCTTCAGCATGCTCAACGATACGGTTTTGCACATAGATCTTCTCCTCCTGATCCCGAGAAAACGCGGTGTCGAAACGAGTGAGTAAGCCGTTCTTCATCCATGCAGTGATTTGCTCCTCGTAGAGAAAATCCGTCGCTTGATGCTGGTCGCCGAAAAATAACCAGTTTTTGCCCTTGGCGCCGCGTGCTTCGCGCTCTTCTAGAAATGCTCGGAACGGCGCAATGCCGGTGCCTGGGCCAATCATGATCGCAGGGACATCGTTATTTTCCGCCAAACGAAAGGCCTTGTTTGAGTGCATATACACTTTTACAGGGCGGTCCAATTTATGGTCTGCCAAATATGTTGAACACACACCTAAACGTTTACGGCCATGCAGATCATACGTCACCTTACCCACAGTTAAATGCACTTCGCTCGGGTGCGCCTTCGGGCTGGAAGAGATAGAGTATAAACGTGGATTCAACGCCTTTAATGGAGCGACCAAATACTCCGTCGTGGGAAACTTTACATTAAAATCAACGATTGGATACACTAAACCGCGCCCGGATAGGTAAGCCTTTCGTTTCTCATCATCAGCAATGATTTTCTTTAATTCGGGATGCTTGGTCAGACGACCGCAGGCCAACAAGAAAGGCTCAGTAAGCACGCTGACATCATAGTGAAAACGCAAGGCATCAAAGAGCTGCTGATCTTTACCGTGTGGGACAGGTGCTAATTCATCAGGTCCGAATCCGGCCGCAGCAATGATCTCATCCACCAGTTTTACGTTATTCTCAGGAAAGACCCCCAAGGCATCCCCAACTTAATACTCGATGCCAGACCCTTCGAGGGAAATCGTGAGTTTAATGAACCCGAACTTGAGTGCGTCTTTCTCAACATCGAGGAGCTCCGCATGGAGCGTCGCTGACGATGCAGTGATCGCAGCAAGTGTTATTATACGTTTTATCATAGTGGCATTTTCTAGTTTAATATAGATATTAGATTACAGCTGGGCTCATCGCCTGCTCATAAATGGATTCGCGATAAACGCGGGAAATCATCTTCGGGGTGGCCGCCTTTAGGTTCGGATGCGGCAAGTAGCGGCAAAGGTCTTCGTAAACAAGAGCTGCGCGTTTCTTATCGGGCCGATTCACTTCGTGTGCACTGAATTGAATAAAATCACCTTCGCTGATTTGCCCATGCCCCATGGGGAAACTTCCGGAGAACGCATGCGCTAATGTCTCGGGTCGACAGTTCAGATAAGAAGGACTTGAGAGCACATTTAATATTTCCGGAACTTGCGCAGGGTCGGCACAGCGTGTGCACGCTTCGTGCAACACTTGAATCATGCGGATATACTCATCGGGGCGATAGGAGTAGAAGCGCTCGGTGGTCGCCAATTACTTGCTTTCTGCACACTAGTGCAAGCCGGCAGTTTCACCGAAACTGCACGCATCTTAAATCTCACACAGTCCGCGATCAGCCACTCCATCAAAAATTTGGAGACCGATTTACGCTGTCAATTGGTCACTCGAACCGGCCGAAAAATCAACATCACTGAGGATGGTAATGACCTCTACAAAGATGCACAAAACATTCTTAATCAGATGCAAGGAGCACGCAGCCGCATCCAAGACCGTGCCAACTGGGGGCGCGGCAAACTGCGTATCGGAGCCAGCACTACGGCCTGCCAATACATACTGCCTATCGTGCTCAGAGAGTTCAACGAGTGCTTCCCTGATTGCATCCTGAGTATTGCACCCGCCGACACTCCCGAGCTCCTCGAAATGGTGCGCTGCCACGAACTCGATCTAGCGATCATTGTAGACCCAAGTGATGTGAATGACGTTGCAATTAGGCCACTTTTTAAAGACGAGCTCATTTTAGTAAGTTCACCGATCCACGATTTTGCGCAAAAAGGAACTAGCAAAATGAGCAAAATTGNCCAGGAGCGTCTCGTTTTATACAATAAAACCAGCCAGACATTCGAAAAAATCGAANCCTTCTTCCGCCAAAACAAACTCGGACTACACAACTACATCGAGCTAGGCAGCATGGAGGCAATTAAGGAACTGGTAAAAATTAACTACGGAGTCAGCTTTCTTGCATCATGGATCGTTGAAAACGAAATCAACATCGGCAGTCTCGTCCACGTCCCGACCGGCAACCGAAAAATCACCCGCCAATGGGGCATCACCTATGCAAAAGACAAGAAACTCTCCATCACCGAGGAGACTTTTCTAGGCATCTGCGAATCCGTCGCTGGCACCATGCTCCCGAGCCAATCAAACTTAGCTCCCAAGAGCTCCAACACTCGGAAAAAATAAACGCATCACCCACCGAT